>ERZ808242.1558-NODE-1558-length-12257-cov-20.388297_pt1 | contig 12257 bp, 10 predicted proteins | sample MGYA00521244_ERZ808242 | MGnify/ENA primary metagenome ERZ808242 (study PRJEB31516, sample SAMN03275573) | gut metagenome | biome: mammalia-associated habitat; material: feces | host: Papio cynocephalus | place: Kenya | collected 2012-07-27 ... | reverse complement strand
TATCTACCGTGTATCTACCGTGTATCTACCGTGTATCTACCGTGTATGTACCATAGTTGGTAGCGGAAGGCGTACAAAAAGTACACGCAGTTTGGCTATCCTGAAAAAAAGTTGTAACTTTGTACTCCGAAAGAACATCCTGTATGATGCATTAAATTATGCATTACGTATTATAGATTGTACACTACGCATTATAGATTGAATATGTTACCTCTTGCAGAGCGATTGCGTCCGCGGACACTGGACGAGTATATAGGTCAGAAACACCTTGTAGGTGAGGGTGCCGTGCTGCGCCAGATGATAGAGAGCGGGAACCTGAGCAGTTTTATTCTCTGGGGGCCTCCGGGGGTGGGGAAGACCACGCTTGCCAAAATCATAGCCCATCAGTTGGAACGTCCGTTCTATACCCTTTCGGCGGTAACAAGCGGCGTGAAAGAGGTGCGCGAGGTGATAGAAAAAGCCAAACGCACGAAAGCGATGAACAGCGGTATCTTTGCCGCTACTGCCGACCGCCGCTCGCCGATATTGTTTATCGACGAGATACACCGTTTCTCCAAATCGCAGCAGGACAGCCTATTAGGGGCTGTGGAGGATGGCACAATCACCCTTGTGGGAGCGACCACGGAGAATCCGTCCTTTGAGGTGATAACGCCTCTGCTGAGTCGCTGCCAGGTGTATGTATTGCAGCCGCTCGGCAAAGAGGATCTGCTTGAACTGTTGCACCGCGCCCTCAACGAAGACGAGTATATCCGCTCGCTCGGAATAGAGGTGAAGGAGACCGAAAGCCTGTTGCGTTACTCGGGCGGAGATGCACGCAAGTTGCTTAATATCATCGAACTGGTTACCAATTCGGGTGTGCGGGTGATTGATAACGACACCGTTACCAAGCAACTGCAGCAGAATCCCGTGGCTTATGACAAAGACGGCGAACTGCACTACGATATTATTTCTGCGTTTATCAAGTCAATCCGCGGTAGCGACCCCGATGCGGCGATCTATTGGCTGGCGCGAATGATTGCCGGAGGGGAAGACCCGAAATTTATTGCTAGGCGGTTGGTCATTTCCGCCAGCGAGGATATTGGGTTGGCGAACCCGAATGCGATGCTTGTGGCGAATGCATGTTTCGATACATTGACCAAAATCGGTTGGCCTGAGGGGCGTATTCCGCTGGCGGAAGCGACGGTTTATTTGGCTACGTCGCAGAAATCGAATTCGGCGTATCTGGCTATAGACCAAGCCCTTTCTGAGGTGAAGAAGAGCGGAAACCTGCCTGTTCCGCTGCATTTGCGCAATGCACCGACCAAATTGATGGAGGAACTCGGCTACCACGACGGCTACAAGTATGCACACGATTATCCGAACCATTTTGTAAAGCAGCAGTTTATGCCGGACGAGTTGCAGGGTACGCATTTCTGGCATCCACAAGGCAGTCCGCAGGAGCAGAAGATGGCGGACTGGATGAAATATCTCTGGGAGAAATAAAAAATTTGCGCAGGTCGTTTTTTTATTGTACCTTTGTACTTTGAATTTTTGCGGTGCGGCTCTGAAAGGGGTTGCAGGCTATGCAACAAATTGTTTAATAACCAACAATAATCTAATAATCAAACAGTTAAAAAGTATGGAAAAACCGTATGTTTTAGGACTTGATATGGGCGGAACCAATTCCGTCCTGGGAGTGATTGACGCACGCGGGCACGTGCTTGCGCGTACCTCAATAAAGACACAGGAGTATCCCGATATCCGCGATTATGTGGATGCCCTCTATGTGGAGGCGGTGAAGATTATGGATCCGCTTGGCGGTGTGGAGATGTTCCGCGGTATCGGTGCGGGTGCGCCCAACTCCAATTATTACACGGGTAATATCGAGTATCCTGCCAACTTGCCGTGGCAAGGTGTTATTCCTTTTTGCGACCTGATGAGTGCACGCTTCGGGCTACAGTGCCACGTTACGAATGATGCCAATGCGGCAGCACTCGGCGAGATGACCTACGGCGCAGCACGCGGAATGAAGAACTTTATTATGATTACGCTCGGTACGGGGGTCGGTTCGGGTATCGTGATTGACGGCAAACTTGTGTATGGCAACGATGGTTTTGCCGGAGAATTGGGACATACCAAGATTGTCCGCGGTCCACAAGCCCGCTTGTGCGGTTGCGGTCAGCACGGCTGCTTGGAGGCTTATGCATCGGCTACGGGTGTGGCTCGTACGGCACGCGAGATTGTTACCACCACCGACCGTCCGACTCTTCTGCGTGCGCTCGACCCTGCTACCATCACCTCGAAAGATGTGTTCGATGCAGCCGAGAAAGGCGATGAGGTTTCGAAACAGATATTTGATGAGACCGGCAAAATGCTCGGTCAGAAATTCGCAGATTTCGTGGCTTTCTCTGCGCCGGAGGCAATCATATTGTTCGGTGGTATGACCAAATGCGGACACTATATTCTCGACCCGATAGTAAAAACGATGAATGAGGAAGTGTTCCACACGTGGACAAACAAAGTGAAAGTAATGTTCTCTGACCTCAAAGAGGCAGATGCTGCCGTTCTCGGTGCGTCTGCTTTGGCGTGGGAATAAATAATAATAATTTGTAAATGTGTAAATTGGGAAATTTGTAAATGAGGCATTGCTATTTACAAACTTACACATTTACAAATTTACAAATTGACTTGCGGTGAGAATTTTGTATCAGTTTCCGATGTGGTTACAGCGGTTGTATGCAGGTGTGCATTGGCGGATGGACCGCCGTCGGAAAGCCGTATATCTGACATTCGATGATGGTCCGATACCTGAGGTAACCCCTCGGGTATTGGCTGTTTTGGACAGATACGGCGTGAAGGGGACGTTTTTTATGGTGGGGGAGAATGTGGTGAAGCACCCCGAAGTGTATGCTATGGTGCGTGCCGGCGGGCATACCATCGGCAACCATACCTACAACCATATGAAAGGTCTTCGCGTGCGCACGCGCACGTATATAGATAATGTGGAGAAAGCCGATGCCGTGTTGGGTGGAACACGCCTGTTCCGTCCTCCGTATGGGCGTTTCCGGGTTTGGCAGAAACAGGCATTGTTCCGCCGTGGGTATGGGATGTATCTGTGGGACGTGCTGACACACGACTACAACCCCAACTATACGCCCGAGCGTATGCTCTCCGTGATCAAACGCTATACACGCAACGGCAGTATTATCAATTTCCACGACTCGGTGAAATCCAATGAGCGTATGCTGGCAGTTCTGCCTCAGGCAATAGAATGGCTGCAGCAGGAAGGGTATGAGATACTACCATTGCCAATGCATAATACATAATGGGCTATCCACAGGGTATCCTTAGGGAAATCACAGGGAGAGATGCACAGAATGATATGAAGAAAATACTTTATAGAAACCGGTGGGTCTGGGCGGTGAGCAGTCTTTGTTTGCTGCTTACGGGGTGTGCCAATCGCGGTATCGGTCCGCAAGGAGGCCCGAAAGATACTATCCCGCCCGTGGTGGTGAAAGAGACGCCTGCTAATGGTTCGAACCATTTTGCGGACAAAAAGATAGAGATTCTTTTCAACGAATATCTGCAGTTGGACAACGTGCAGACCAATCTGCTCGTTTCGCCTCCGCAGCAGGTGCCGCCCGACGTGAAAGCACAGGGCAAAAAGGTGGTTATCACCCTGCAGGAGGACTTGGTAGACTCTACCACCTATACCTTAGATTTCGGCAATTCCATCTGCGACTATACCGAGAAGAACCCTATTCGCGGTTATCAGTATGCTTTTACTACGGGCGACCGTATTGACTCGCTGGAGGTTTATGGTCTAGTGGTGAATGCCGAAGACTTGAACCCGGTGTCGGGGGTATTGGTCGGACTACATTCCAACCTTTCGGATACAGCGTTCAGTACGCTGCCTTTTATGCGTATCGCCCGCACGGACAGCACGGGCGGTTTCGGAGTGCGCAATCTGCGGGGTGGGCAGTATCGCCTCTATGCGCTGCAAGATTTGAGCCGTGATTACCTTTACCAACCCGGTGAAGGACTGGCATTTGCGGACTCGTTGGTTGTTCCCGAATATGAGGTGGAGGTGGTGCGCGATACGCTATGGCGTGATACTTTGATAGTTGATAATCAGACGCTTGATACGATAACTATGGGCATTGTGGATTCAGTGCGGATAGTGGAAAATACGTATGTAGGTCCGTCGGACCTGCTGCTTTGGTTTTTCAAAGAAAACAAGGTGCGCCACTATTTCAAGCGTGCCAACCGTGATGAGCAGCATACGATTCAGTTGGTTTTCGGTGCTCCGCAGGATAGTCTGCCCGTGGTGCGTGCCTTGCCGCCGAGTGCAATGGACTCGCTGGCGAGCGACTCCGTATGGATAGACCCTATGCAGTATGCGCTCCTGCAAGCCAACCCGACCCGTGACACGCTGGTCTATTGGCTGACCGATTCTGTGGCGATAGGGCAGGATAGTATCTATATAGAAATGACCTACCAGAAGTCCGACTCGGTGTATAACCTTGTGCCGCAGACCGATACCGTCAGTGCCGTCTATCGTGCGCCCCGTCTGACCGCCAAAGCGCGGGAGGCTCTCGACAAGAAGAACCGCGAACGTACGCTTGACCTGCGCTCCAATGCCAAAAACAAATTTGAGGTGTATGATACGTTGCGTATCTTTTCGCCTATACCTATAGATTCTATTTGGGCGGACAGTATCGGGCTATATGAGAAAATAGATACGACTTTCAAGGCGGTGCCTTTTGTGCTGCAACCATTAGATTCCGTGCCGATGGGGTATGCCGTGGTGGCACGTTTGGAGAAAGGCAAGTCATATGAACTGCGTCTCGATTCGGGGGCGGTGCGCGATGTATATGGCGTGGCGAACAAAGAAAAGACGTTTGCTCTCCAACTCAAGACGGCAGAGGATTATTCCACTTTGCTTATTAAGGTGCCGAATTATAACTCTGCTATCCGTTTGCAACTCCTCGATGAGAAAGATCAGCCCGTGCGGGAACTGCCAGCGTTGCCAGAGGGTACGAAATTCGAATACCTCACTCCAAAGGCGTACTACTTGCGATTATATTTCGATCTGAACGGAGACGGCAAATGGACTACCGGCGACTGGGTGGAGAAACGTCAGCCCGAACCGGTGTATTATTTCCCCGCCAAACTGACGCTCCGTGCCAACTGGGACTTTGAGGAGATTTTTGACTATCTCGCCCGTCCGCAATTGGACGCCAAGCCCCGCGAACTTCGCAAAGATGCCAACAGCACTAAGAAATAAGAGAAAGTTTTTAACGTCCTTAAAGACCTTAACGTCCTTAAAGTTTGCATCCTGTTATGGAAATCAAAAACCTCCTTTCGGCAACCACCCGCGATGAGTTCCGATGCTGGTTGCAATCGCACTATGCTACCGAGGCGGAGTGCTGGGTACACGTGAAGCGCGGGCGACCGAAGGAGGATGGCACGTTCTGGTATATCGATGCCGTGGAGGAGGCGATGTGTTTCGGTTGGATTGACAGCACCACCAAGACCGTTGACGGGGTACATTTGCAGCGTTTCTGTCATCGGCGCAAGGGCAGCAATTGGACGGAACTGAACAAAGCCCGTTGCCGCAGGATGGAGCAACTCGGACGTATGACCGATGCGGGGCGGCCCGTCTATCTTGATAGCAATGTCAGGTGGTTGTCAGGTGGATGTCGGGTGGATAGCGATATTCTGGCTGCTCTCCAAGCCGACCCCGTAGTATGGGAAAATTACCTAAAACAGCCCGAGTTGTACCGCTGTGTGCGGATAGACACTATTCAGTTCAACAAGAAAAGCCGCTCCGAACTATACCACACACGCTTGCAAAAATACATAGAGAACACCCGTAAGGGTATCCTCTATGGCGAATGGAACGACGGCGGGCGGTTGACCGACAATATATGAAAAAAGGCAGGATAATCGATTGGAGCATCCTCGCTGCAGGGTTGCTGGTACAGGTGGTGGTCTATGTGCTAATGCCAGACAACCCTTGGTCGCTGGTGAGCGGGCTGTTCGGTATGTGCTCCGTAGTATTGGGTGCACAGGGCAATATCCTTACTTTCTTTTTCGGTTTCGGGCAGATAGTTACCTATACCTATCTCTGTTACTTGGAGCGGTTTTATGCGGGTATTGCGATGAATGTGTTTTATTTCATAACCCAAGTTTATGGTCTCTTTACGTGGCGTAAACGGTTGCAAAAGAGCGGGGAACAGACCACAGAGGTAACTATTACTACCCGCAGTTTACAATTCCCTGTTTTGCTGGCACTCTCTGCCGCATCATTGGTCGTATCTGCTTTAGTGGGCTGGTTGTTAAGTGTTTATACAGCAGACGGCAGTCCGTATTTGGACGCGTTCACTACCATTCCCGCCCTTGTGGCTCAGGTGCTGATGATGTTGGCATACCGTGAACAGTGGTACTTGTGGCTGTTTGTGGATGTGCTTACCGCTATTATGTGGCTCCTCGCCGGCAACTATTGTATGACCGCTCTCTATGCTTTCTGGTGCCTAACCTGTCTCTTCGGCTACATCCGCTGGACAAAACAATTGGAAACGAAATAATGAATATAACAACAATGAAAGCGAAACCATTTGTCAAATGGGTAGGCGGTAAAACGCAACTCATTGACCAACTCGAAGCCTTGCTTCCTGCTGACTTTGACCAATGGGAGGACGTCACTTACATTGAACCCTTTGTGGGGGGGGGAGCCATGCTGTTCCATATGTTGAAGACGCATCCCAATATTACAACAGCGGTCATCAATGACATTAATGCAGACCTGACCACTTGCTATCAGGTTGTCCGTGATAATCCTGCAGAATTGATAGAGGCACTAAAACAAATTCAAGCCGAGTACTATGCACTTGTAAATGAGGATGAAAAACGTGCATTTTATATGCAGAAAAGGGAACGTTTCAATACAAAAGCATCGACTTCTATAGAGAATACGATGTTGTTCTTCTTTCTCAATCGCACGTGTTTCAATGGCTTGTACCGTGTTAATAAGGCAGGGCTGTTTAATGTACCGTTTGGCAAATACGAGACACCTACAATTTGTGACCCAACCACTATTTATGCCGATAGTGAACTCTTGCAAAATGTTACGATTCTTACGGGAGATTATAAGCAAACTCTCGCTTATGCAGGCGAAAAGACGTTGTTTTATTTTGATCCGCCATATCGCCCGTTGAGCAATACCAGCAGTTTTAATGATTACGCCAAAGAGGCGTTTAACGATGCTGCACAGGTGCGCCTTAAAGAGTTCTGTGATGTGGTAGAGGCTGAGGGGCATAAGTTTATGCTCAGTAATTCTGATTGCTTTGCCAAAAATCAAGATCGTTTCTTCGATGATTTATACTTGCAATATAACATTAGTCGTGTAGTAGCGTCTCGCAGTGTAAATGCTAATCCGAATAAACGCGGTAAATTAACAGAATTACTAATCCGTAACTTTGATGTTGCATAAATATTTTTTTGACTATGGCTGCGCATACACAAGCACAATTTGAGAAATTTATGTCGCAATTAAAAGAAACGAATGCGACCTTGGATTTTTATAGCGATTTCAACAAAATATCAAAAAATGTAGCAAACATAGCGATTAGTCTGAATATGCTAAACTATCTTATAGGGCAACAGGACTTGCGCAGTGCTGTCTCTGCTTTATGGGAACGTGATCCGAAAGTGTTTGATGTTATGGATATTCTTATTGCTACTCGTAAAAAAGACAATAAGAAATTTTTTGATAATCAAGGTAATTTCCGTACAATTCACTCTTTATTTTCAGACGTGGACGGAGTAATGGAATTTTTGGAGGGTACGGGGTTTTATAAAGTGCTTCAAAATGCAGAGATTAAGGATTTGGTGGATTATGTATTTGGCGTAGAAACGGGGCTTGATTCCAATGGACGCAAAAATCGTAGTGGTGAAATAACGGAAACCCTTGTCGGCAATATCTTTACAAAAGCAGGTGTAAAGTATAGGGAGCAAGTGTCTTCGTATGAATTTCCTGCAATTTCGGCGGTATTGGGTGCAGACCAAAAAGTATTTGATTTTGTTATTGCAACCAATGCCAAGACCTATTTGATAGAGGTTAATTTCTATTCGGGAGGTGGTAGTAAACTGAATGAGGTGGCACGTTCTTATACAGATGTAGCACCCAAGGTGAATAGTGTTCATGGGTTTGAGTTTGTGTGGATAACGGACGGAAAAGGTTGGGAGGCGGCAAAGAATAAACTACAAGAAGCCTTTGCTGCAATTCCACGCATTTATAACCTGACAACAATTAAAGAATTTATTGTTACTTTATAAAAAGTTATCGTGTATTCCGATTTTACAATATTGTGCGGTGATTGTATGCAACGGCTTGCAGAGATTCCCGATAATTCTATTCGGGCTATTTTTGCAGATCCACCGTATTTCCTTAGTAATGGCGGGATTAGTGTGCATAATGGCAAGCAGGTGTGTGTGGATAAAGGAGATTGGGATAAAGGTGGTACACCGAAATATATTTATGAGTTCAATCGCCGATGGCTGGCACTATGCCGCACGAAATTGACAGATGATGGTACGATTTGGATTAGTGGTACACACCATAATATCCACGTGGTTATGCGTTGTCTGCAAGAACTCGGTTACAAGGTCTTGAATACAATTACTTGGCAAAAATCCGATCCTCCACCCAACTTGAGTTGTCGGTATTTTAATTTTTCTACAGAACTTATCATTTGGGCGCGCAAGTTGCAAAAGAAACCGCATAAGTTTAACTATGAGGTGATGAAACAACTCAATGGCGGGAGTCAAATGACCGATGTTTGGCGCATACCTGCCGTTAGTTTGTATGAGAAAAATTGCGGCAAACACCCGACACAGAAACCTTTGCGGTTGCTTTATCGTATCGTTTTGGCTTCTACAGATAAAGGAGATACGATACTTGACCCGTTTTCAGGGTCTGCCACAACCGGTATTGCGGCTAATCTGCTAGGACGTAACTACATAGGCATAGAACAAGATGCTTCGTTTATGGAATTAGCCTATCGCCGTCGTGCAGAAATAGATAATCCTATCGCACGCAAGCGGATATATGATAAAATGCGTGAAAACCCACAGGAGACAATGGTATTGGTCAATCACGTACATCCACAAGATTTACCATTGTGTATGTTGTTGGGTATGACCTATTTACGTGCCGGAGATAGCAAAGGTTCGCTTTTGGTAAAGGACGGCTTTAATCGTTTAGGGTATGTCTGTTTGCATAATAATGGTGAATATCCCCGTTTGTTCAAACTGACTAAAACCGGTTTCCAAATTTGGACGGCAGCAGATTTGCAAGCGCGTGGATTCTCGGCTCAAAATGCACCATATTATGCCGTTCTTCGTTTTGATGCAACCAAACCTGTTTCTTTTAATATGCCGATTGATTTGCACCAGCGTGCTTATACCAATGTGGCAAAGATCTGCCCGTTAAGTGATTTTATAGGTATAAAATAATAATGATACGTTATGGCTGTTACACCTTATTTGTTAGTGGAGGATTTGACCAAATCGGTGGGGTCGAAAGTGCTGTTTTCGGATATATCGTTTGCTGTGAATGAGGGGCAGCGGGTGGCACTCATTGCCCGCAACGGGGTGGGGAAGTCCACACTAATGGATATTCTTACCCGTCGCACAGACTATGACAGCGGACGTATCACGTGGCGCAACGACCTAAAAATCAGTTATCTGCCGCAACGTATCTCTCTCCCGCAGGATGTGTCGGTGCGTGCTTTGTCCAAAAGTACGGAGCAGGAGTTGCGTTTTATGCAATACCTCACGCAGTTGGGTATCACCGATACCGGGCAACTTATCGGACACTTGAGCGGCGGGCAGCAGAAACGTGTTGCGCTGGCGCAAGTACTCTCGGAAAAACCGGATTTCCTGCTGCTTGACGAGCCGACCAACCACCTTGACCTTGATATGGTAGCGTGGCTCGAAGAGTATCTGCGTCGCTCCACTATCACCCTGTTGCTGGTTACCCACGACCGCTATTTTCTCGACCGTGTATGTTCGGATATATTAGAGATTGACCAGAACCAACTCTATTCCTACCATGGCAACTACCCCTATTATTTAGAGAAACGGGCGGAACGTATCGAGGCGCAGAATGCGGAGGCGGACAAGTTTCGCAACCTCTACCGTACCGAACTCGACTGGATGAGGCGTATGCCGCAAGCGCGTGCGCACAAGGCGCAGTATCGCATTGATAATTTCTACGAGATAGAGAAGAAAGCCAAGCGTATCAATCAGGAGGGTGATGTGCGGCTGCAGGTGCAGTCTGCCTATATCGGCAACAAGATTTTTGAGGCGAAAGATGTATGCAAGTCGTTTACCGTTCCCGCCAAAGCCCCTGCGGAGCAACCGCATACCATACAGATACTCGACCATTTTTCGTATGTTTTCTCGCGCTATGAGAAACTCGGTATTATCGGCAATAACGGTACTGGAAAGTCCACTTTTCTGCGTCTGCTGTTGGGCGAGATACAGCCCGATAGCGGGTGTTTCGACATCGGTACGACGGTGCGTTTCGGCTACTATCGTCAGCAGGGGCTGCAGTTTGACGAGAGCAAGAAAGTGATTGATATAGTGCGCGATATAGCCGAGACTATCGACCTCGGCAACGGAGATAGGCTGACGGCAAGCCAGTTTCTGCAGCATTTCCTTTTCTCTCCCTCGCAGCAGTATGACTTTGTGGCTAAGTTGTCGGGAGGAGAACGGCAGCGGCTGCACCTCTGTACGGTATTGATGCGCAACCCGAACTTTCTGATACTTGATGAGCCAACCAATGACCTCGATATTCCTACGCTCAACGTATTAGAGGACTATCTGCGCAATTTCAAAGGTTGCTTGATTGTGGTGAGCCATGACCGCTATTTTATGGACAAGGTAGTGGACCATCTGTTTGTTTTCCGTGGCAACGGGGTGGTGGATGATTTTCCCGGCAACTATACGCAATACAGAGAACAATGTTCAATTAACAGTAAGCAATTAACAATTAACAAAGCGAAGACGGATATATGGAAGGAAACCAAGCCGGTCGCAAACCGTGTGCGGAAATTGTCGTTCAAGGAAAAGCGTGAGATGGAGGAACTGGAGGTACGTATCCCGCTGTTGGAGCAGGAAAAAAGCGACCTCGAGGCACAACTATCCGGCGGACTGACCGATGGCGATGCCATTGCGCAAGCATCTGTCCGCTATCAGGAAGTGCAGACCCTGTTGGACGAGGCAGAGATGCGTTGGCTCGAACTGAGCGAAATATAAATCGCCGAACTTATCTGTATTTGTAGGAGGCTGTCTAACAAGTTAAAAAGAATACCTGTTCTTCAGAAAAAGATTGCTCTTGACGACGCGAGCCGCGTCGTCTCCCACCCCCCCAAAGAGGCTGCCTATACTTGTTAGACAGCCTCTTTTTTATATAAAATGATGCTCTATGGTGAGCCTATCCAATATCCAAAGCCTGTCCGGCTATTACCCGGCAGTTGGCACCAAGGGTGTCCTATGCTTCATCGAAATGGACTTGCGACATTGAAACTCGCTGTACGAGTTCAGGTCGCCGTCATTTCTCCTCTCTGTCTATGGAATTCTGCTCAAGTCACAGGCTTTCGTTTCACTTCGGCACTCAGTGTGCCTGCGCACACCTGCCTTACGCTTCACGTCTCCATATAGAATAGAGCATAGACATACGGTTTGTGCCAAACCGACCGCGGACGAGGGCGTCCGCGTCCCCTGCTATGGCTTGCAGAGAATCTGTAGCGTCCGCGTCCCCTGCGGGAGGTTGGTGGCAACTCATAGGTAAACATTCGGTATCCTATCGGGAATCACCCGATAATCACCCGATAATCACCCGATAATCACCCGATAATCACCCGATAATCACCTACACCTGCTATACGTTTGGTAAATAGTTGTGAGGGTGGTGATTGGAACCCTTGATGTGCAGAAAAGAATGTAAAAAAAAAGAATTTTAATTTCAGTCTTGCATTTTTCGGGAAAATATATTACCTTTGTGGTAAGTTTAGTAAATGGGGCTAACGGGAAACCAAAGAAGAATAATTTGTATAAAAATCGTGCAATTCGTGTGTAAAAATTGATTGGGTGCCGATTTTAAGCCGTTTTTTAGACTAAATTTGAAATATATTATATACCCGTTGGCGGAATTACGTAGATTCAACAAGCAAGTGCAAAGTTAGTGAAAAAATTGGAAAAAACACTCA
>ERZ808242.1557-NODE-1557-length-12258-cov-4.613947_pt1 | contig 12258 bp, 9 predicted proteins | sample MGYA00521244_ERZ808242 | MGnify/ENA primary metagenome ERZ808242 (study PRJEB31516, sample SAMN03275573) | gut metagenome | biome: mammalia-associated habitat; material: feces | host: Papio cynocephalus | place: Kenya | collected 2012-07-27 ... | reverse complement strand
AAGCCATTGAAGAAGTGCAAAAGACTGGCCGCCCTTATAATCTTTTGCCACAAGATCGTGCCTTGCGCCGTTTACAAGGTCAAATTGCTGCCAAAGCTGGCCTTAAGTCGGTTATTTACGGAGTTGAACCGGAATGTTATTTGCGCTTACAAGGGCGCAGTAGTACGGCAATTTAACTGGGCGGAGATCTAAAAAATGCACAATCAAGTTAAGCAGCGCGGTTTTTTTATAACTTTGGAAGGCCCTGAGGGCGGAGGTAAAACGTCTCAAGCTAAGGTTCTGGCTGAGCGTTTGCGCCAGGAAGGTCTGGTTGTTTCGGTGACGCGTGAGCCTGGGGGAACACCTATTAGCGATAAAATTCGCCAATTGCTAATCGATCCAGCCAATCGGGATATGTTGCCTATGACAGAACTTTTACTTTTCGAGGCTTCGCGTTTTCAGCATGTACAGCAATTGATTATGCCTAAGTTGCAACGGGGTGAAGTGGTCATTTGCGATCGCTTTTACGACTCTTCTCTGGCTTATCAGGGAGCCAGAAATTTACCTTTACAAGTTGTAGTTGAATTAAATAATTTAGTAGCTGCCAATTGTAAACCCGACCTTACTTTGCTTCTCGATTTAGACTATGTTACTGGCCGCTCTCGTTTGGCCAAACGTTATAGCCAGAACAAGGGTAATTTTGATCGTATTGAACTAGAAAAAAAAGAATTCTTTGCACGTTTGCGCCAAAATTATTTGGATATGGCTCAGGGCCATTTAGGAGAGTTTTCTTTTAGCGCTGAAGAGCAAAAACGCTGGCATATTGTAGATGCTTCGCAAAGTTTTGAAGAAGTATCTGCGCAAATTTGGCGCTTAATAAAGCCTTGGTGCCGTGCCCGTCTAGCTATTGACTAATTTTTTAATTTAGGGGAAAGATATGCAAATTGTAGGCAATGAAACTATTTTAAAATATCTGCGCCTTTTAGCTTTTGAAGATAAACTTTCTCCTAGCTATCTTTTTGTTGGCCCCAGGGGAGTAGGCAAATATTTAGCGGCCCGTTGGTTCGCTGCAGCTGTTTTGTGCGAGCATAAATCTGAGCAAGGCCCTTGCGGCTCTTGTATAAATTGCCGACGTATCGAATCTGGCAACCACCCCGACGTAAATATTTTAACCAATGCTGACAATAAAATAACTATTGGCATTGATGAAGTGCGTGAAGCTATTGCTGAAGTTCAAACTTGCTCTTATGAAGGTGGATATCGCTTTTGGATTATTGATGAAGCGCAGCGTCTGACTGAAGAAGCTCAAAATGCACTTTTGAAAACTTTAGAGGAACCGCCCGCGTCTCTTATTATTATTTTGGTAGCTCAACCTGAGGGACGCCTTTTGCCTACAGTTGTGTCGCGTTGTCGTCGCTTTGAATTTAAGGCTTTGCCCTATGATTTAGTGCAAGAAAATTTATTGTCTCGCGGTTTTGAAAAAAATAAAGCTTTGACTGCCTCCAGAATAAGTGAAGGTTCTCTGGGAGTTGCTCTCAATTTTGTGCAAAATAATGCCCTTTGGGATTGTAGAGTTGCCGCTTTAGAAATCCTTGCTTCCCTTTCTTCTACTCAAAATTTGTGGGAGGCTTTGGGCTCAGCTTCAGCTTTGGAAAAATTATGCACTAGCTCTTCACTTAAAGAAAAGGACTACTTACTGTGGGCTTTGTCTATCGCTTCTTCTTTTTACCGCGATTTGTTACTTTTGAAGGCTAAGGCTTCTGCGAACTTACTAATAAATGAAGATTATATGGAAAAGTTAAACCCCATTGCTTCAGAACATGAGCTGAGCTATTTTGAGAAAAATTTAGTTGCAGTAGATTTGGCCAAATATCATGTAGAGCGCAATGTTAAAACAACTTTGCTCTTACAAAATTTGTGTTTGACTTTACAAGAGCATAAGTAAAAACTGTTATATAGCAAATATGCGAAGAAAAAGCCCGCCCTTCTAAAGAAGGGCGGGCTTTATTGTTGAAGTTGTTTTGTACCGCAGCCGTCAGTAGTTACTTCCTTCCGAAGAATTTAGCAACTGCTAACGACAGGTGCATATATGTTTATATTCAATTACTTTTTGAATTGAATATTCCCATAGTCCTTTTCAGGAACCAGCACGCGTCCCTGCTTGTCGGCAGTGCCAATATTGAGACAGTTGTTGTTTACGGTGAATTTATCACCAGTAAGAACATCAACCATCACATCGCCATTGTGCAAGGGGCTGCCTTCGCGCAGAGGAATATTGCGAGTCTGGTGATCGTAGGAGTTGTTCAAAACAGTGATGCATTCCTGGCCTTCATGACGACGGCAGAAAGCGTAAATCTGATCATCTTGCCACATTTCCATTTGCTGACCAAACTGGAGAGCGGGCATAGCGGCACGAGTGCTAGTCAATTTCTGAAGGTGCTCGGTGATGTGGGGCTTGGTGCCAAATTCCATATCACGACGGTTGTCAGGGTCACCGCCGCCAACCATGGCAGTCTCGTCGCCGTAGTATACGGAAGGAATACCACGACAAGTCATGATCAAATCCATACCCAACTTGAGCTTGTCTTCGCCGCGGCTGTTGTTGGTGTTGTTCATGAAGCGCTCGAAGTCGTGGTTGTCCAATAAGGTGACCATCTTGCTAGCGTCGGGATACTTGCTGTCTTCAGCAAAGCGTTTACCAATCTCTCTGGCGCTGCCATCTTTACCGATAGTATCACGGATGGTGTAATACAAAGGCATATCGAAGCAACTATCCATACCGTCGCGCATATAGCCGGAAACTACGTTGGGATCGCCATGTAAAGCTTCACCCAAAATCATGAAGTCGTCGCCCATCTCTTTTTTAATGTCGGCGCAGAATTTCTGCCAGAACTGGTGATCGACGTGCTTAATAGCGTCTAAACGGATACCGTCAGCACCGGTCTCTTTGACCCACCAAAGAGTATTGTCCAGTAAATATTTGTAAACTTCGGGATTGCTCTGGTTGAGGTCGGGCAAACCGCAAACGTCACGATTTTCCAACTGCCAAGGATCGTCCCAATTTTGAATGCCACCATTGTGGTGGAACCAGTCGTGCTTGCTAGGATCGTTTACCCAAGGATGGTTGGGGGCGACGTGGTTGAGCACGGTGTCCAAAACGACCTTCATACCTTTTTCATGAGCTTTGGAGACCAATTCTTTGGCGTCATTTATGGTACCCTGGTGCTCGTCCACTTTGTAGTGATCGGTAATCCAGTAACCGTGGTAGCCTGTACCTTCGTAGTCGCCCATTCTTACTTTGTCGGCGTTGTCATACATAGGAGCGACCCATAAGCAAGTGGCGCCTAAGCCTTTAATGTAGTCTAAGTTGTTGATGACACCGCGCAAGTCACCGCCGTGATAAGCGGTGGGGTTGTTTTTATCTACGTTAAAGTTGTTGCTAGGATCGCCGTCGCTGAAACGGTCTGTAAGAGGGAAGTAAATAACTTGGGGGCCCCATTTGGCTTGCCAGGAGCTTACAGAATTGGTAGTAACGGCTGAAGCACTGGCGGTCTCTTCGGTTTTGGCTGCTGTAGAGCAGAAGAGAGACTTGGGAATAAGTCTGGCAGAAGAGTCGGACTTGGATTTCGTGAGAGTGTCAGCGGGAAGGGCAGGTGCGCTTTCGGCTGCTACGGCCTTGGCGCCAGTAACTGAAACGTTGGAAACGGGCTGATTGAAAACTCTAAAGTTATCAGACACGCCGGAAATCATGGTAAAGCCTCCAAAAACAATGGTAAATATGTGAACTACTTTAAGCACTCCGCTTTTAGGAACACCTAATCCCAAACACTTGCGCAGAAGCAACTGCCCAAAATTTCAATGCTGTTTCTTTGCAAACTTGCTACCATAGATTATAGCCGAACACAAAAAAAATATGTTACCAGGAATTTAATTATCCCCTAGAAAAACTCTGTTTGGGCAGAACTCTATATGTTTAGGCCTAAAGAAAAACTTTAACACAGGAGTGAGGATATGAATTTCCGTTCTAACTGGTTTCGTATGGGGGCCATCGTTTTAGGATTGGCTTGCTTGGCTTCTTCAGCGGCTGTGGCTGAAAATAATAGAGAGCAAGTTGCTTCCTCTAAAAGTGCGATCTCTCGTCAAGTTAAGGGCAATTTAACTATAGAAGGTGTTCCGGAAATACCCACTTCTTTAGTTGAACGTTTAGGCCAGTATTCCAATGTTCGTTCGGCTTCTGTAGCTGGTTGGGACCCTCAAGGGAGCGGCTTGCTTATTTTTACTCGTTTTGCTCAAACTGCTCAAGTTCACCGTGTGGCCAGTCCCAAATCTTATCGAGAGCAAATTACTTTCTTCGATGAGCCTGTCAATGATGTTATTGTCAATCCCGACAGTAGTAAAAATGAAATGGCTATTTTGAAAGATGTCGGCGGTAACGAAAATTACCAGATTTTCTTATGGAATTTGGGCGATGGACGTTGCCAAATGCTTACTGATGGCAAGGCCCGCTATGGCTCGGTAGTGTGGAACAGTGAAGGCACTAAGATTGCTTATCAGTCTACTCAGCGCGACGGTTCCAATTGGGATATTTGGATTATGGATCCTAAACATCCCGATCAAGCTAAAATGGTTTATAGTCCTGGCGGATATTGGAATGTTATGGATTGGTCAAAGCAAGGCGATAAGTTATTGCTTTACAAATATGTCTCCATTACCGATTCTGCCATGGTTGTTTTAGATTTAGCTAGTGGCAAAGTTAAGCCTATTGGCCAGGACGGCGAAGGTACTGTAGCTTTGGGAGAAATAGCTAAATTTGCTCCTGATGGTAGAGGTGTATTCTTTACTACCGATAATGGTAGCGAGTTCCAGCGTTTAGCCTATCAGAATTTGTCAACTGGCAAAGTAAGTTATATGGCTCCTGAAATAAATGCTGATGTCGTCAGTTTGCAGCTTACAAAAGATGGTCAATTTTTGGCTTTTGTTACTAATGAAGATGGTTTTAACAGAATTTATATAATGGATTTGCGCAAGGGTAATTGCAAATACCGTCGCTTAGAAAATGTTCCTGATGGCGTCCTCTACGGATTAAAATTCGCTTCCGACCATCGCTTAGCTGTCAGCATAGGCTCTGGTAATATGCCTTGCGATACCTATGTAGTCAATTTAGACAAAAAAGATGAATGCTTGCGCTGGACTTTCAGTGAAGCCGGTGGTTTAGACACTGCTTCTTTTGCTAAGCCAGAGCTGTTCCGCTATCCTACGTTTGATAAAGTAGAGGGAAAAGACCGTCAAATCCCAGCTTTCGTTTATATGCCTAAACGTGCAGACAATAAGCCTTGCCCTGTGCTTATTCAGATCCATGGCGGTCCGGAAAGCCAGTACCAGCCTTATTTCAGCTCTCTGATTCAATATCTGGTCAATGAAAAAGGCATAGCTGTTATTGCTCCCAACGTGCGTGGCTCGCATGGATATGGCAAAACCTATGTCTCTTTAGATAATGGATATAAGCGGGAAGACTCTGTTAAAGATATTGGAGCTTTGATTGAATGGATTAAAAAACAGCCCCAATTTAATGGCAAAATTGCGGTTATGGGTGGTTCATATGGCGGCTATATGACTTTAGCTTCTATGACTCACTTTAGCAAAGACCTCAGTTGCGGCGTAGACAATGTTGGTATCAGCAATTTTGTGACTTTCTTGGAAAATACCAATCCTAACCGTCAGGATTTACGTCGAGTTGAATATGGTGATGAGCGCGATCCGAAAATGAGAGCTTTTATGGAAAAAATTGCGCCAGCCAACAATGCTGCAAAAATCATCAAGCCTTTATATGTAGTACAAGGCTATAACGATCCGCGCGTACCCGTTACTGAAGCGGAACAAATGGTTCGAGAAATTCGTCAAGCTGGTGGTCAGGTTTGGTATTGCTGCGCTTCTGATGAAGGCCACGGTTTTGCCAAAAAGAACAATCGCGATTACTACTGGCAATCGGTAGTGCTTTTCTTAGAAAAATATTTGCTTAAATAGTCGGTTTTCCGTCATTTAGTATTGGAAATAAAGCAAAAACTCTGCCGCCAATTATGACGACAGAGTTTTTTTATAAACTAAGGCACGCCGGGGAAGCTGTCTACAAATTGGATAGTAAAGTCGGGAAAACTATCGACAAATTGAATCTTATAATCGGGAAAGTCGTCCACAAATTGCCATTCTCCTGGGCCGTCAGGAAAACTGCTGACAGTTTTCACTTTCAGATCGGGAAAACTATCGACAACTTTTACTGTATAATCGGGGAAGCTGCTTACAACTTGAATTTTGCCATAAATGCTGCCTACTGGTGCTGTAGTTTCCGCTTGAGCATTTTGAGCAATTGCAAAAAGAAGGATGATGGCGGCGCAACAAGCCACCAACATGAAACGATAATTTTTCAAGCTCCACCTCCAAGTATAATTTTGAGTGGTCACTGAACTTAAAATTCGCAAGTGTATTTTGATTCCTTGCGACAAAAATGGTAATTTTATTTAAAAATAAAAAGATCGCCGCCTATATCGTTTGCATAAGATACTGGCGGTGACCCTTATTTGTCTATATCAGTCGACTATTTGAAAATTAGTCTCTGAGGTTAAATTCGGAAGTGATCATGAGATGGTCTGAAGCGGTGGAAGATACCCAGCGAGTATCGGAGCTATCAGACTGAGTGTAGCGATGGACTTGAGAATTGACTAAACGGTTAGACATAGACTTCGGGAAGATCATATGGTCGAATTGCTCGGGGGCAAAACCGTTGTTTCTCTTAGGATTGGCCGGCCATGTATTGCGCTCGGAATCGGGTTTGCCAGCTAAGCTGTCTACCCATTCTTCGCGACCGCCGCCGGGATTAAGAATGGCTTGGACAGAAGCGTCGTCGGTATTGTCATTGAAGTCGCCGGTGAGAACGAACAGACGGCCGGGGAATTGCTTCATTTCTTTTTCGGCGATGTCGCGCATGGCACGGCCTTCACTTAAACGCTTAGTGTCGGAGTTAACGCGGCCGGGAGCAGAAGGTCTTCTAGACTTAGAGTGAGTGGTATATAAGCTGACGTCGGCACCGGCCTTACCGTCAACGTCTATATCGACGCGGAGGAAGTCGCGGCTAAATTTTGTGTCGCCACTACCGTCGGCTAAGGGGAAGGTTACGTCTTTGTGGGAAACTACTTCAGTGAATGGGTATCTGGAGATAACGGCTACGTTTACGCCGCGACCGTCGTTACCTGGAACGTGAGCTACGTATTTGTAGTCTTTGCTTAAGCCACGAGTTTTCATGAACTCGGTCAAGGTCTCTTTGGAAGTGCATTCTTGCAAAGCGACTACGTCGGCGTCAGCGCGTCTAATATTTTCGGCCAAAGCGTCTAAGGAGCGCTCGCTCTTAACAGGAGTGCGGCCGCCACCGGCTTTTTGCACATCGCGTTCACCGAACATGTTTTTTACATTGTAAGTACCGATAGTTACAGACGTTTTGCCTATCATATTATTTCAAACCCCGTTTGATAATTTTTCTCTGCAATTTCATTTCTTAAGGCTTAAGCAATGCCTAGGCAGAAATGAATTCCTCCTGTTGTGAGCGCTAAGAAGAAGTAAACAGACTAAAATTTGTTTTAGTTTCACACTCAGACTTCTATCTCAAGCTGCGCAGGAAAGGTTGAAGAAAAAAGCTCAGTCGACTCAAAAGAATAGAACAGTTGAACTCTTGTGCCATTCTTCACACCTTGTGATTTTGTTGATTATACTTCTAATTTGCCACAAACAAAACTTTTATTTAGGCAAATACTTGTATTTTTTGTTAATTTTCTTGCCAAATAGACTATTTTCCTCAGATACTCTTCGCCTAGTTTAGCCATAAGGCGATTTCCTGCAGAAATGAAATAGACCGCTTCGGTTAAGAGACGGTCGTATTGATAAGGTAGCAAGATAATAAAAGTTTATAGAGGGGTTTGTAATAAATTATTATAGTAGCTGAAGATCTTCTTGACTTGTTCGATAGTTTCGTCTAAGAACTCCAGCCTATAAGCACAAACTCCGGATCGGCTCAGCGAGGGAAGTTGCTTTTGTCTCTGCCTGGGGGTCTGATCGAAGATCGTATTTCTGCAACAATAATCGTTGCGTACCAAGTGTGAATATTGCAAACGGTCAATTATGTAGAGATCTTTTTTCAAACAAGGCTGTCCGCAAGTTTTGGCATCTCGCCCAGAACTAAGCAAATTAGCATATAGGCAATGCTGAGAGTGGAAAGTTGGCATGCGCCTATAAAGAGTGAATACTAAACGACTGACTGGATTGGCAGCGGCTGGATATGTGGAACTTAAACCTTTTAGCCCCTTTATTAAGGCCATTAGTTGAAGTTCATCCAAATCGTCGCTGGGGGTAAAAGTATCTAACCCAAGCCTTAAAAGTGTATCTGCAGTAAAAGAATTGGTGATATTAAAAGAAAAATCACCGTGCAAGGAGGGAATATGCTCTCCTTGTTGTTTTAAATCTAGCATATATTGCAAACTACCCAAATTGCGCAACAGCATACCATCTGGAGCAAATTTTAAAAGTGTTTGCAAAGAAAGTGGATCATTTTGCTTCTTGATGCGCGGAGTAGCTAGGTATAGCTTTACGCCAGGATAGGAGCGTATAGCTTTGACCATGAGATTGAGTTTTTCCGGCTTAAAAGCTTCCAACTCTATGGAATCGCAGCCCAGTTCCAAGGCCGCTTCAGTTTGCTCTAAGGTGCGGCATAGTACCGTTAGGCATGAACGCATGGGTATATCCTGCCGCTCTTGCGAACTTGGCAAGACAAACTTGGCTCTTGGTGTAGAATTAGATGTTTCTTGCTCTAAAGCTGCTGTCAAATTGGCCACCAAAGTTCGACGCATAGGCTTGAGCTCGGATAGGGGCAAAAACAGATTGCTTTGCAAATTTTGTGCTTCAATAGTTTCAATGTGAAATGGAGTCTGACTCAGTTCTGAAAACTTATCGGCAATAGAAGCTGCCGTTAAGCCATTCTTTTGGGCTGGGATTAAAGTTGTCTGACTACTGACGGTAAATGTTTGAGTTAATCCATCAGCGGTAGCAGTTATTGTCAGGGGAACGCCTGGCGAGCCGTATACACTTAAGTGGAGGCCAATGCGTCCTTGTCTGGATGCATGCATGGATTGATTTATTCGTTTTGTTGTTTGTGGGGAAGAGGTTATATAAACTAGGTCGCCTATATTTACTTTAAATAAATTAGGACCATTCTTGCCAAAGCCAAGGGTTGCTGTGCCTTTTTGAACTGAGCAAGAGTAGATTGAGCCGCCTTGTACATCTTCCGAATTATTATTTTCGTCTACAGGAGATAAAAACAAGACTCCCATGCCATTTTGAGGCACAATAGGATAGGCTGTGAAATTTTGTGTATTTTTGTCTTGGACCGCCAGTTTGATTCTTACTTCATGGTTACTTTTTTCTGTGACTGTACCTAACAGTTGTCCTCTGTGTTTGGAATAGCCCTTTTGAATAAAAGTTTGATGATTGACAGAACTCAAGAAACCAGGAGTGAAGCCTCTAGAAAAAGTGACATTCAAATCGCTGAGATTGCGACGCAATTCTAAAATTTGAGTTGCATTGGGAGTTACTTGATGCCCTTGCTGGTCGAAGTGAGCATCTACCCACTCGCGCATAGTTTTAACGGCCATATAAACATAGCTAGCTGCTTTGAGACGCCCTTCAATTTTTAAGGAACTCACGTTGGCTCTAATAAGTTCGTCTATTTTATTAAAGCCAGCTAAATCACAAGGGCTGAGCAAATGAGAAGGTGAGGAAAGTTTGACTTGTCCGCGACTAAAGTCTAGTTTTTGCCCATGAGGCACAGCAGCCCAACGGAAGGGCAAACGGCATGGTTGAGCACATTGGCCTCGGTTGGCTGAGCGACCACCCCAAGTTAAACTGGCTAAGCATTGACCACTGAAAGATACGCACAGAGCCCCTAAAGCGAATACTTCCAACTCACAATCGGCTTCTTTCTTGACATCTGCAATTTCCGCTGCGCTTAATTCTCTGGCCAAAACAACCCTTTGAAAACCCAAGTTTTTAGCAAATTTTGCTCCGCAACCGTCACTTATGGTCATTTGTGTGCTAGCGTGGAGGTGTACGGAAGGAGCCAAAGCGGCGGCCAGACGAGCAACCCCAAGATCTTGAATAATTAGAGAATCAACTTGACACTCTTCGATTTTTTTTAAAAGCTCTTTGAGTTTAGGCAATTCGCTTTCAAAAACAAGCGTATTCAAAGTAATGTAAGCTTTGGCTCCGGAAGCGTGAATTTCACGGACAGTCTCTTTTAATTTGTCCAAAGTAAAGTTTTGGGCTCTGGCTCTAGCGTTGAAGCCTTCGGACAGTCCAAAATAGACTGCGTCGGCACCGGCTTGCAAAGCCGCTTGCAATACTTGATAATCTCCTACCGGAGCTAAAACTTCTGGCTTTAACATAAAAAATTGGTCCTAATTAGTGAAGAAAATAAAAAGTAGTCGGATGGTTAGTCCAGTCTATTAAAGTGACATCTACCGAATCCGGCACAAAACTTAAGGCTAAAGATAAATACATACCTTTTATAACTTCAGCGCTTTGCAAGTATAAACATTGTGGGCAGGGCAGAGGTTTAGAGGCAAGATTTTTAGGCAAATTGGAGAGCACTTCAAAAGAACTGAGTGAAGTGTGCATTCCTGTCCCCCAAAGTTTTAAACAGGCTTCTTTGCGTGTCCAAAGTTTGGTGAAAAGTTGATTCTGCTGGGCTGAATCTGTACATAAATATAATTTTTGCCATTCTTTTGCACTAAAAAAACGCTTGGCTAAAGCTAAAGCGGAGCGCTTTGCAATTGCTTCTAGATCTACGCCCACTTCTTGAGGCTCAAAGCAATTGGCTTGATTAACTACAGCCAAAGCGGCCCAATCTCCAGAATGGCTTAAATTAAATACTAACGAGTGGTTGCTTTTGAGCTTAGGCTTACCGAAGTGGCCTTTTTCAAAAGAAAAGCTGGCAGCAATTTTCAATAATTCGCCATCTCGCCAGTGGGTAGTATTATCCAATTGTCGAGCTAGAAGCAACCTGAGCCCCATGTGGGCGGCGGCAAAGCGCTCGCCCAAATGAGTGAAAGCAAATTTGCTTTTGCGTTGTTGCTCTTCGCTACTCAAAATATAAGGCTCCATTTTCCTGAAAAAATCAGGAAAATGGGCCAGATCAAAACAAATAATGTTTACTTTAGGCAAAGAAAGTGCCTACATTCCGACAATATTGTAACCGCAGTCTACGTGTAATACTTCTCCGGTTATGGCCGAGGAAGCTTGAGAAAGTAAAAATACTGCACTTTCTCCAACTTCGGAGGCACTCACACAGCGTTTGAGAGGCGAGCGTTCGCTGGTAACGTGGAGCATTTCGGTGAAACCGTGGATGCCTCTGGCCGAAAGGGTTTTGATAGCGCCAGCGGAGATGGCATTGACCCTGATATTTTGAGGGCCCAAATCGGCGGCTAAATAGCGCACGGAAGATTCCAAAGCTGATTTGGCTACGCCCATAACATTGTAATTTTTAACGACTTTTTCTGCACCGAAGTAGCTCAGAGAAACAATGCTGCCGCCTTCAGTCATTAAAGGAGCGGCTCTTCTAGATAAAGCGACTAAAGAATAAACACTAGTTTCCATTGCCGTTATGAAGCCGCTGCGGGAAGTATCGACAAAGCGACCCATAAGATCTTCACCTTTGGCAAAGGCTACAGAATGGACCAAGAAGTCTAATTTGCCCCATTTAGATTCAATTTTTTGAAAGAGAGCGTCCAAACTGGCTTCGTCGTTAACGTCGCAAGGCAAAATGTAACTGGCTTGCAAACTTTCGGCTAAAGGACGCATACGTTTTTCAATAGCGGCGTTGAGATAAGTAAAGCCAAGTTCGGCTCCTTGCTGTTTGGCTTTTTCAGCGATTCCCCAAGCTATGGAGTTGGCGTTGGCCAAACCTACGATCAATCCGCGTTTTCCTTGCAGCATTTTATGTTGCTCCTTTGTGAGAAATAAATATTGTTTGCCCTTCAATTTTAGGCGGCCCTATCCTTTCAAAAAGCATAATGCAAAATTTAAGGGCATAAAAAAAGAGCGCCCCCCGAAGGAGACGCTTCTTCTAATTAGCTATGAAGGCTAAAGATTAACCGCGGATGTACTCATCCCATTTGCCGAACATTTTATCTTGGGTTCTGGCGCGGTTGACGGTGACGTCCTGCTGGATTTCGAAGATCTTGG
>ERZ808242.1556-NODE-1556-length-12273-cov-6.224423_pt1 | contig 12273 bp, 7 predicted proteins | sample MGYA00521244_ERZ808242 | MGnify/ENA primary metagenome ERZ808242 (study PRJEB31516, sample SAMN03275573) | gut metagenome | biome: mammalia-associated habitat; material: feces | host: Papio cynocephalus | place: Kenya | collected 2012-07-27 ... | reverse complement strand
GGCAGTCCTCTGCCGCCCGCACGGTAATTGGCCGTGTAGAGGTGTAGAATTGTAGAGGGGGGGGTAGGGGGTGGAACCGTGTAGAAAATGTAGAGAATGCAGAATGGGGGATGGAGGCCTCTCGATTATTGGACGTGGAGATCAGGAGAACGTGGAGAAGGAGGGGAAGTTTTTAGACAGGATTTACAGGATGGGCAGGATTGGGGGTCGCGGCCCACCTGTCCCGCTTGTCCCAGTTGTCCCGTTCTGCCTGCCCAGTCCCTTGCCGCCCGCGCGGGGGACCGTATGCCGCTCTCCGGTAGGGGGTTGACTTCCCGTACGCGAAGAGGTATAATAGAGATGTTTCTGCAAATAGTCAAGAGAAAGGAGCAATGCATGAAGCAGTGTGTATGCCAATCAGGACCGGTTAGAAGGCTTTGTTCGATGTTCTGCACCTTAGTGCCTTTATGCGGGTACCCGTTCCATGAAAATCGTTCTATAGAAGCCGAAGTGGCGCATATAACGAGAAGTCTTATCCCTCAGATTTACGAGTGCTGCGAGCGGAATCAAGATATCTTCAGTCTCAGCAAAAACAGGCGAAGGAGATGCAAGGATCTTGATGAATTGGGCGGACAACCATTGATTTCACAGTCTATTGTCGAGCAAGCAGAGAAATGGATGGTGGATAATATGGGCTTCGTTTCGAGGTTTTATTTGAAGACATTGCCTAAGACAAAGCTGTTGATTGACCGGCAGAAGAAGGAACGTCAGGATAACGTCATGGAGGTGGTTTGCGCTTTGCGTGACAATGTGTTTTATGCCTACTGCGAGAATCGCGCTTTGAAATTAGATGACGGGAAGTTCCAAGAGATGGCTAAGGCCTATAAGAAGTTGATGCAAATGGGATCCTGGCGGGACATTGGCGACCGGCAGAACGCCAAGGCGATAAAATCAGCACGGGCTCTTTGTAAACAGATAGAGGTCATTCATCTTTTGAATATAGAAGCTTTTGACACGATAATTGAAGCTAAAAAGGGACTGAGCGCCACGTTTCAGAGTAAACACCCGGATTCAACACGGACGGCATACGCGCTTCAACGGGCAAGAAAAGCTGAGATGCGGGCGATGTCCGCCGAAAATGACGCGAGACGTGCCCGCAGGATGGCGGCGGACGCTACATCGCGTGCGTCTGAAGCGGAAGCTCGCGCCGCGGAAGCAGAGTCCCAGGCGTGGTCCGCCAATCGCCGTGCGCAAGACGCCGAAAGGAAAGCATTGTTTGGCTACTGAATTTGCCAGAAAAAGAAACTTGTGTCGCGGGCAAAATGCAAGCATTGCGAGACGCTTTGCCGAAAATTCTTCCGAGTCCTCTTGGCGGCAATCCGAACATTTTCTTGACGGCGCTCCTTTTTCGCTTTCGCTCTCCACCCCTCGGAACGACCTGTCCCGGGTGTCTCACGACAGGGTACACTTTTCGTTTTGCCCTTTTCCCGGTGCGCCGGAGGGCGATTTTTGATATAATATGAAAACGAGAAAAGGAAAACGGAAAGCCATGCAGGAGAAACTTCAGGACATCATGCGATATGAGGGCGACATCTGGAGCGTCGCCGACCTGCTGATCGCCGCGAGCGTGAAGCAGAGTGACTTTCCGGCCTTCATGATGCCGTTTTTCGCGCTGATGATGCTGGAGGGCCGCATGCGCAATGCCGCGAAGGCCGTCGAGGCGGAGTTCGGCGTGACGGCGGCGGAGAATCCAGACGATTTCCGCGAGATGTTCCTCACGAAGGACTGCGGCTTCAACGAGTTCATCGTGATCGAGGGAAAGACGCTCGCGAAGATCTGCCTGAACGACACGACCTTCGAGCAGGACTTCAAGGCGTACCTGAACGGATTCGATCCGGACTTGCGCCGCCTGCTGGGCGTGGGGTGCGGGAGCCGGGAGCAGAAGTTCCTGAACATGGACGGCATCGCGGCGGAACTGCGCGGCAAGCGGATCCTGATGCAGGTTGCCGCGAAATGGTCCGAGATCGACCTTTCGCCCTACGACAACTCGGCGATTACGACGCTCGAAGAACACATCAAGCGCAAATGGGCCGACATTTCCGCCTCCACCGCCGGCGAGCAGTATACTCCCGACGACATCATCTCGCTCATGGCGGAGATCGTCTCGGACAAGATGCACAAGCCGAAGGGCGAGATCGTCCATGTCTACGATCCCACGTGCGGCGGCGCGAACCTGCTCTTCGGCGTGGCCGACCGGCTGCACGAAAAGGGCAAGTACGAGCATATCGCCACCTACGGCTCGGAATACAACGACGCCCTCTACGCGCTGGCGGCGATTGAAAGCCGCTTCCGCGAATTCTCGCGGATTGAATACGGCAACACGCTTACCCGCGTGCCGTTCAGCGAAATCGCCTTCGACGCGGTGGTGGCGAATCCGCCCTACGGCACGCCGTGGAAGGGCTATGCCAAGGAGATCGCGCACGACCAGAAGGGCCAGTTCGAGGGCGGGCTCCCGGCGGTCGGCGACGGCCAGTTCCTCTTCATGCAGCACATCCTCTGGCAACTTGACGCCAAGGGTCTCGCGGTGGTGGTCGCGGACGGCTCGACTCTCTTCAGCGGCGACGCCGGATCGGGCGAGTCGAACATCCGCAAGTACATCTTCGACCACGACTGGGTCGAGGCGCTCGTCCAGATGCCGCAGCAGGAGTTCTTCAACACGCCCATCACGACGTACCTTTGGATTCTCAACAAGAACAAGCCCGCCGCCCGGCGCAACCTCGTCGCGCTCATCGACGGGTCAAAGGGCTGGACTTCGCTGGGCAAGTCGAAAGGCGACAAGCGCCGCGAAATGACACCTGAATTCCGCGCCGCGATCGTGCAGGCGTTGCACGACTTCCAGCCGTCCGCCATCTGCAAGATCTTCGACCGGGAATTCTTCTACTACAACAAGCAGAAGGTCTTCCTCACGGAACTCGACAAGGACGGCCGGCATGTCAAGGCTCCCGTCACTTTCAGGTTGACGCATGCGCAGCTCGGGGACGAAGGGCTCTTTGACGAGAAGAGCGGGAGCATCCTGGAGGAGGCGGACCTGACCGATCTGGCGCCGGAGAAGGCCAAGGCGGTTCTCCTGCGCCTCAAGGCGTTCGACTGGCGCGAAGGACTGTCCGAGCTGCGGGACGAGGACGGTACGGGCTACGGATGGGACCGGGAACGTGAAACGCTTGTCCGCATGGCGGGCGATGGCACGGAAGAGGCGCTCGGCCGCGGCACGTTCGCCTTTGCCCTCGTGGCGGGATCGGTGCGCGGCACGAAGTCCATCAAGGTGACGGTCGGGCCGGAGATCACGACCGACTACGAGATCATCCCGCACCGCTTCGACTCCGACGCGAACAGGGCGGAGATCGCGGCGTTCGTGAAGAAGCACATCTTCAAGCCGTGTCGCCTCGGCGAGAACAGGGTCGGCGTCGAGCTCAACTTCAACAAGGAGTTCTACGTGCCGGAGAAGCTCGATTCCGTCGAGGACATCCTGGTCGAGATCAAGGCGCTTGACGCGCAGCTGAAGGAGGTTCGGCTGTGAAGTGTTCACACGGAGACACGGAGAGGAGGCGCGGCATGAGGCTGAAGGACTTGGTTGAGCCGATCAATGAAAAGACGGCTCGTACAGATCGCCCGTATGTTGCGCTTGAAAACATCGTGAGCTGGGATGCCAAGTTTGTGGCCAGCAACGCGACAACGGAAGGAACGAATGCCTGCTTCAAGGCGGGCGACGTGCTGTTTGGCAAGTTGCGCCCTTATCTTGCAAAGGGGTTTCTGCCTGACTATGACGGCATTTGCTCGACTGAATTTCTTGTGATGCGACCACATAAGGATATGCTTGGGCGATACTTGCTCTACTGGTTGCTTTCTCCAGGCTTCATTGATGTTGTCAAGAATCGCGTTGCTGGAGTTAAGATGCCGCGCACGGATTGGGCGACGGTATCTCAGATGGAACTTGAACCACCGTCGAAAGAACAGCAGCGCCGGATTGTCGCCTACCTGGACGAGAAGACGGCGTCGATTGATGCGCGGGTGGCGGTGTTGGAGAAGAAGCTGGCGGCGTACAGGCGGCTGAAGACGAGCGTCGTCAACCAGGCCGTCACGCGAGGGCTCGATCCAAAGGCGAAGCTGAAAGATTCGGGAGTCGATTGGGTCGGGAAAGTGCCGCGAGAGTGGAAGATCGGTCGGTTCAAAGACATTGCGATCGCGAGGGCGAATCTGGTTGCTCCGGAGGGTTACATGGATTATCCTCAGATAGCGCCGGAGAATATCGAGAAAGCATCAGGGAAGTTGTTGCGGTATGGAACGGTTCGCGAATCAGGAATTATTAGCGGGAATCATTTCTTCACGAAGGGCCAGATCATTTATTCAAAGATTAGGCCGATTCTGAACAAACTCGTCATAGCCGACTTCGACGGATTGTGTAGCGCAGATATGTATCCCATTGATGTGTTGGGTGATCTGCGGTTTGTGTTTTATCAGATGCTTTCTCCGTTGTTTGTAAATCAAGTTGCCGCTATCGTTGGGATGCGTGTAAAGATGCCCAAAATCAATCAGGAGGAACTTTCGGCGATTGGCATGGTTATCCCGCCTCTCCCCGAGCAGCGGGTCATTGCCGACTACTTGGACGCGGAGTGCGCGAAGATCGACAAGGCGGCGGAGCTGGTGACGCGGGAGATCGGGCTTTACAGGAGGCTGAAGCGTTCGCTGATCAACGAGGTCGTGACCGGGAAGCGGGAGGTGGCGTAATGCGATATACTTTCACAAAAGGAATCTGGGCATGACCGAACAGGATTTGACGACGCTGCTGGAACGGCTGATTGGCAACTGGGAGAATGAGGTTGCCGAGTTCAAGAGCGGCAACAAGAACCTCTCCACGGACGAGATCGGGCGTTACTTCTCGGCGCTTTCCAACGAGGCGAACCTGCGCGGCGTGGAATGCGCATGGCTGGTCTTCGGCGTCAACAACAAGACACACGCCGCGCCGGGAAGCGAATACCCCTGCGATGCGAATACGCTGAACAAGTCCGGCGGACTGAAGGCGCAGATTGTCGAGGGGACAGGCGGACTTTCGTTTGGGGGCGTTCACGTGCCGTCGCGAGGGATGAACGCCAATGTCATCTTCTTCCAGATCCCGGCGGCTCCGCAGGGCATGCCCGTCCCGTGGAAGCGACATTATTATGCCCGCGCCGGAGAGAACCTCGTCGCACTCGGACTTGAAAAGCTCGATGCCATCCGCAGTCAGGGACTGACGCTCGATTGGACTGCACAGATCGTGGACGGCGTGACGGAGGACTGCCTCGACCCTGATGCGCTCGCTCTGGCGCGAAGCAAATTTGCCGACAAACACAGTCGCACGGTGACGCCCGAGGATGTTGCCGGATGGTCGACAAAGGCGTTTCTCGACAAGCTGCATCTGCTGCGCAACGGCAAGCTGACGCGAGCGGCCATTCTGCTCCTCGGCAAGAGTGGCGCGGCGGTCGACGTCCTTTCGCCGTATGCGCCGCAGCTCGTCTGGAAGCTCGTCGGCGAAGAGTGTGCGAACGACATCTTCTATCCGCCGTTCATCCTGGCGACGACGGATCTCTATTCGCGCATCCGCAACGTACAGGTTCGGGTACTGCCCGAAGACCAGATGCTGACGACGGAGGTGCCGAAGTACAATCAGAAGAGCGTCCTGGAGGCGCTCAACAACTGCATTGCCCATCAGGACTATTCACGTGGCGAACGCGTCGTCGTCACGGAGTATGTCGACCGGCTCACGTTCTGGAACGGCGGGAGTTTCTTCGAGGGGGAACCGAAAGACTACATCGCGGGGGATCATACGCCTCGCCGTTACCGCAATCCGCTGCTTGCGTCCGCCATGCGCGAACTGAACATGATTGACACGCTCGGCTACGGCATCCACTCGATCTACATCGGGCAGGCCAAACGGTACTTCCCACTGCCCGCCTATAGGACAACCGATAAATCTGTCGAGATGACGATGTACGGTCATGTTGTGGACATTGCGTATTCGACACTGCTTATCCGTCGTGGCGGCGAAATGCGCCTTGACGACATCCTGCTTCTGGACCGAGTGCAGAAGGGATTTCACATCGGGGCGGATGCCGTTCGCCATCTGCGGAGCGAAGGGCTTATCGAGGGCCGTGTCCCCCATCTGCACGTTTCGGCCAAGGTCGCCGCGCTGACGGGGCATGAGGCGGAATACGTTAAGTCGAGGCGGCGGTCGGGGAGACGGCTGCAATCGTTGATCAAAGACTATTTGACGCAATGGAAGACGGCTGATCGGAAAAAGATCAATGAACTTTTGATCGATGAATTTGATCGCGATATGGAAACCGCGAAGAAAATGTCGAAAATCAGCAACTTGATTGCCGTTTTGCGCCGAAACGGAGAGATTGTGAATGCTGGAACAGACCATAATCCGATATGGAAACTAACAAAGACTAACGAAGAAGTTTGAAACAAGTCTTTGTTAAAGTCTTTGTAAAAGTCGTTGTAAAGGGCAGCAAACCATGATCGAGACCGAACTCCAGCACAAGGAAATCATGCCGTTCTTCTGCAAGCCGGAAGAAAGCGGCGGGCTCGGCTACCGCGAGACCGAGCCGAACATCGTCACGGACGACCTCTTCATCCCCAGCCAGCTGGCGGAATTCGTGAAGAGCGCCGATCCGCAGACCTGGAAAGCGCTCCTCTCGAATCACCGCGGGAATGAACAGGAACTCGCCCTCGCGCTGAAGAACGCGATCAAGAACGGCATTCTCGAATCGAGCAACGTCGCGGTGTGGCTCAACGCGCACAAGAACTTCACGTTCGAGGGCGAGACCGTGCCGCTCTGGTTCGTCAGCGGGACGGAACTCGGCGGCGACGCGGACTTCAGGAAGAACATCTTCGCCGCCGTCGAAGAGATGCCGCACAAGGTGAAATGCGACGGGGTAACGCTCCAGACAATCCGCCCCGACATCGCGTTCTTCCTCAACGGCATCTACATCGGCTACATGGAGCTGAAGAGCGTCACCAACGGGCAGACGGCGAAGATGCAGGGTCGCGGCAAGGTCATCGGCGACTACCTAGAAAGCGTCAAGGGGATGGCCGTCCGCGCCAAGGCGCACCCCGCCGCGCTCGGCGACCGGCGCGAGACGCTCTGGCTGTTCGAGAAAGGCATCCATCTCACGGCGACGGACGTGAACGAGACGTATGTAATCCGTTCGATCGGCACGGTCTTCGACGATGCGCTCAAGGGCTTCGTCGAGCAGACGGCGACCGTCGCGCAGTTCAGGCCAGGCCTCGAAAAGGCGTTCAAGCCCTATCCGATCACGAGCGAGCTTCTGTCGAACAAGCAGCGCTTCGTCGAGGTCATGCACGCGCTCTACGCCAAGAAGATGATCGAGCGCGAGATCCTCTACTACAACTTCCTGAGGTACAAGTACAAGGACGAAGGCAAGGGCAAGAAGAAGCGCAAGGTGCGTGTCAGCCATCGCGGCACGCCCATCTCGCCGCGCCCCAAGCAGAAGTTCGGCTGCGACCGCATCCTCGGGCGCGTCCGCGAGATGCTGGAGCACGAGAAGGAGCCCGACTTCTACCGCGAGCGGCTCAAGAGGGCGCTCAAGGCCCTCGGCGTGACGGCGGAGAAGCTCGAAGGCATTCTCGCCGACCGCGACCGCTACTGCAACAACAAGTACGTCTACTCGCTCCTCCTCCAGTACGCGGCTGGGTTCGGCAAGAGCAACATCATCGGCTGGACGGCCCTGCAGCTCAAGGATCTCCGCCACGAGGGCGCGTGGGCGTTCGACAAGGTGATGATCGTCGTCGACCGGCTCCAGCTCCGCGACCAGATCGACACGATGATGATGTCCATGAACATCGACAAGGGCATGTTCACGGAAGTGACGAACCAGGACGAGCTCATTTCGGCTCTCACGGGCGGCAAGCGCATCGTCGTCGTCAACATCCAGAAGTTCCTCGAGCTCCAGAACGCGCTCGACAAGGCCGACCGGACTCTGAAGCGGATGCGCGTCGCCTTCCTCATCGACGAGATCCACCGCTCGAACACCGGCGACAGCAACAGGGAGATGGTCAACCTCTTCGAGAAGCTGCAGGACGGCATCAACGGGGCGGCTGCGCAAGGCGGCGGCAAGGTCTACAGGAAGAACCTCATCGTCGGCTTCACCGCGACCCCCACCGAAAAGGTGCTGGCGCGGTTCGGCGAGTTCAAGAGCGCAAGCATCATCCCGACCTGGGTCCCGTTCGACGCCTACACGATGCAGGAGGCCATCGCCGACGGGTATGTCCTCGATCCGACCAAACACATCATCCCCGTCGTCAGCAAGATCAGCTTCGAGACACCGCCGGAGTACGATCCGAACGACGAGAATCAGTCGATCACGATCGACAAGAGCAAGATCTACGGCAATGAAGACCGCATGGAGCAGATCGCGCACTTCATCGTCAACCGGCTCGTCAGCCTCGTCTACGGCAAGATCCACGGCACGGGCAAGGCCATGCTGGCCGTCTCGTCCATTCCGCTCGCGATCCGCTACTGCAACCTCATCCGCAAGAAGATGTCCGAGCGCTGCGCCGAGCCGCTCTACAAGCGGTACGCGAGCGCGCCCGTCAGCATCGTCTACAGCGACAGCCAGGAATGCGAGTCCAGCGCGTCAATGAACGGGGGCGAAAGCGAGGCCAAGGTCATCCAGGACTTCAAGAACGCCAAGAACGGGCTGATGATCGTCGTCGACAAGCTCCAGACGGGATTCGACGAGCCCAAGCTGCACACGCTCTTCCTCGACAAGGAGATTCAGGGCATCAACGCGATCCAGACCATCAGCCGCGTCAATCGCACGTGCAAGTACAAGGAGGAGTGCCATGTCGTCGATCTCTCGTGGCGCAACGTCAACGTCGAGAACATCCGCGAGGCGTTCAGGAAGTACTGCGGCATCAACGTGTCTGGCTTCAATCCCGAGCAAGAGGCGCTCGTCGTGAAGATGCTCTACGGCCGGCTCTGCGCCAGCGAGCCGTTCGTCCGGTGGTTCGCCGAGTGCCGCAGACGCTCGGACGATCCGCAGTTTATGCTCCAGATGGAAGACGGCATCCGCCAGTGGATCCGCGTCCAGTTCGAGCGGACGCGGGATGCGCGTGCGCAGGGGCTCAAGGCGACCGATTCGGAGTTCATGCAGGTCGTGAATGTCGCCAAGGAACTCCGCAAGACCGTTGGGCGGTACGCGGCGTCGATCAAGTCGCTTGAGGGTGTCCTCGACATTGCCGCGAAGTACACCGAATACGGGTTCCAGCATTTCTGGGAAATCTACTGCCGCATCTACCGCGCCTTCATGCAGTGGTGGGGGGCAAACGATCCAAGCAGACCGCTCCATCCCGAAGTCGAAGGCGACGACGAAATCCCCGGCATCACTGTCGAGGAAGAAGCCCCGTCGATAGACGAAGATGGCGACGGTGACGAAGACGATGGAGGCGAAGGGGCCGGCGGAAAGGAGAAGCGCAAGCAAGACATCCTCGCCGTCATCAAGGCGTGGAACGACGCCGAGCAGCTGACGCAGGCCGAAGTCGAGAAATGGCTCGCCGAAATCGGCGAGCTCTTCAAGTGGCTCTCCGCGCAGGAGAAGTTCATGGCCGTCATCAGGGACAGCGTCTTCACGCCGGACATGAAGCTTGCCGAATACACGAAGGTTCTCAAGGTGTACAAGTTCCTGCTCAACAAGCGGACGGATCTCGTCAGGATCCAGCTCTTCAAGAAACTTCTTGAGGACAACGGGCCGCAGCTCCTCGACGTGTTCATGCAGAGCCTGCCCGGTGTCGAAGCCCAAGAGTACAGCTTTGACTTTGCCGGAGACGATGACGACGAGATGTCGATGGCGGCGGACCCGACGGCAGGACTGGACGGGAAGGAGTAGTCTATGATAGCGACCCCCAGCAATCGTGCCCATGCCTCGGGCAACATGCCGCGCGAGAAATTTGCCGCTGCCGGGCGTGCCGGCGCGCTCACGTCCGAAGATCTGCTCGCGATACTGCTCAAGACGGGTGCGCCGGGGTGTGACGTGTTCACGCTGGCACATCGGTTGATTGTCGCGTTCGGCGGGACGGGCCATCTGGTTCGCGCCGAGCTCTCGACGCTCAAACGGCAGATCGAGGTGTACAACGAGCAGCACCCAGAGGCGAAGATACTCGGCATCGGCGAGGCCAAGCGCATGGAGCTTGCCGCGGCATTCGAGCTAGTGCGGCGTGAGTACGCTGGGAGAGATGACGATGAACGCAAGCTGGATGCCTTGAAGGTCGAGAACCGCTACCGAATCTTCCGGCGCGTTCTTCGTCCGGAAGACCGTCAGGAGAATTTCTGTGTGCTGGTGCTCGACACCAAGATGCATCCGCTTACCGATCCGTTCATCGTCTTCCGCGGCACGATGAATCGGACGATGGTGCATCCGCGGGAGGTTTTCCAGGAGGCCGTTCGCTGGGGTGCGCATGCCATCATGGTCGCGCACAACCACCCTTCAGGCGATCCGCAGCCGGGAAAGGCCGATATCGAGATGACGAAAACGCTCGTCGAAGCATCGAAGATCATCTCCATTCCGCTTCTCGATCATCTCATTCTCGGCGCGGTCGATGCTTCCGGTGGCAGGGGTTACGTTTCCATGCGTGAAAGCGGAATCGTAAGCTTCAAGTAAGAGGAGGAATTTCATTAGAGGAAAGGACGAAAAGCTACTTGATATCCTCAATTCGAACGGGAAGCGGTTCATCATACCGGCGTATCAGAGGAATTGCGACTGCGCAGGAAGAACCAGCAAGATGTCCGCCAAGGAACTATTTGACGAGTTGGACAAGCAACAAAGGGGAGTAGAGGCGAGCCTTGGAGAAGATTGTGTGTTCTGGAAACGTGGTAGCGATATCAAACACGCGCGGATCTTCGTGCAAGACGACGCACTCAGCATCAACAGGGAAGAGGACTGGGAGCGCATCGCGACATATCATGGCGAGTGGAGCAAGCGGATCTTCGATCTGCTCGTTCCATATGTCAGGGGGTTATGTGGAGACAGGGAAATAATCCAACATGAATCTGGAATACGATAGCGAGATACAAGACTTCCTGAATGACGGGAAGTTGGTTTGCCTGGTCGGGCGTGAACTTGCCCAGAAAAATGATCCACGGGCGATTTTCTGGCTTCGCCGCGCAAACGATTTGAAGAATCCGGATGCGGCAATATGGATGGCATGGTGTTTTGCCAAAGGGCTGGGTTGTGAGACCAACATTGAACTGTCTGGGCAATACTATCGCCGCGCTATTAGATGTGAAGCATTCGGGACGTTTTCAGTCGGCATGGAAAATGCGTTGATTACTCTGATTTACGAAAGTGGAGAATCAGAATACAGTCTGGCCGAAGACTATTATTCCAGGATTCTTGACTTCCTGAAGCATAATGTGGGCCGTGGTTCCGCCCAAGCGATGGGGTGGATAAGCGGCTACTATCGGTTGAGCGGCAAGTATGATGAGTTCTTTGACCTTCTGCTTGACGTAGGATTCGAGAACACAGCGGCGGCGCATTATTTGAAAGAGATAGCAGATAAGGTTTCTAAAGATAGGAGGGCCAAGTTGCCCCCGCGTGATTGCCCAGGGCAGCAGATGTTGCCCGGATACACGGAGTTGCAAACCTTTTGGTGAGGAGGTTGCATGTCCTGTCAGGTGAATTCGAAAACATATTCAATCGTGGTGCGAATCCGCTGGAGGATGGCGCAAAGTTGGAGGCCCGGGCCGATGAGGGCGGGGTCTCATTGAGTGCGTACATTGCCTCTGTGATGAAGGAACGGGACGAGGACCGAAAAGTTTACAATATGGTGTGACACCAGAGACAGGTCGTTCGGGGGCAAATACTGTGTACACCTTATCTTTTCGGTTCTACTCCCATTTTAGTGGAAACGAGGTTTTGATCTGTGACAGTCAAGAAGACCGGAACTCATTGCAATTTAATCGGCTAATGCGCAATTTCAAGCGAAATCCATCGAATCCACGAGTGCAAATTGCAAGCGTGGCGAGACGCTTTGCCGAAAATTCTTCCGAGTCCTCTTGGCGGCAATCCGAACATTTTCTTGACGGCGCTCCTTTTTCGCTTCCGCTCTCCACCCCTCGGAACGACCTGTCCGGGGTGTCTCACGACAGGGTGCGCTTTCCCGTATTTCTCCGCCTGCGGAAAGGGCAAAATGCAAGCGTGGTGAGACGCCTCGGCGAAAATTTTTCTGAGTCCTCTT
>ERZ808242.1553-NODE-1553-length-12310-cov-2.954712_pt1 | contig 12310 bp, 7 predicted proteins | sample MGYA00521244_ERZ808242 | MGnify/ENA primary metagenome ERZ808242 (study PRJEB31516, sample SAMN03275573) | gut metagenome | biome: mammalia-associated habitat; material: feces | host: Papio cynocephalus | place: Kenya | collected 2012-07-27 ... | reverse complement strand
GGCTAAGCTGCGCTCGCGCTCGACTGTCGGGCGGAATGTGGTGCTCGGCGACGATGAACGTGACGTGGAAGAGCTCCCCGTGCTGCCGCCACGACGAGAGCCGAAACCGCTCGTGCGCTGTTCGTTTGACGTGTTGGGACGGCCAACCGTAGTGCGAGTGCTGCTCTGGCGTGTGCCGAAGCCGCTCGGACGCTGTGCTCCGTTGTTGTCGCTCGGACGGCTGCTTACACCGCTCGGACGTGAGCCGAAGCCGGCGGGGCGTTTGTCGGCAGTGGAGCCCGGGCGTGAGCCGAAGCCCTGAAGGTTGCCGCGGCCGAAGTCGCCACGGTTGAAGCCGTCGCGCATTCCGAAGTGGCGGTCGCCCGGACGCGGACCGAAGTGGCGTCCGTCATACCATGATCTGCCGTGGTTCATGCGCCATGAGTGGCCTCCGCGATAGCTCACGTACACCGTAGGGCGACTGAAGTAGAAATAGTCGCGATGCGGGTAGCGGGCGTAGATGCCGAAGTGCCAGTAGCCTCCGCTGTAGGAAAGCGGGCGGTAGAAGTAGGCGGCGTCGCAGAAGGCGCGGTACTGCCAGTCGAGCAGCACGTAGCTGAGGTCGAGGTTGCGGTAGCGCCAATAGTCGCCGTAGAGATCGTTGTAGGTGTTGACACTCATCAAATAGTCGAGGTTGATCTCGTAGGCGGCCTCGTATTGGTCGTCGGTAAGATTAAGCTCATACGCCATCTTGTCCGTGAGGAACAAAGCCTGCTGGCGTGCTTGCTCGTAGCTCATGGCGTTGGCGGATGTTGCCATGCAGAGCACAAATGCTATCATTGCTAAAAACCTTTTCATAGCGGTATGGTTTTAAAAGTTCTTTAATTGCTGTTTCTTTACGTTTGCAAAGTTATACATTTTCAGAAAGAAACAAAAGGGATTTTCCCTAAACGCATGGGGGAAAATCCCTATACGTATAATTTGTATGTTTGTAAAGAATTTCTTACCTTTGCAAACGTAATGACATGAATACGTGCCTTGTGGCATTAAAAACACACTTTATATCATAAAACATGAGCAATTTAATAAAACCTCACGACTATCACGCCCTTCTCGACTCCAACAAAACGGAGCAGGGAATCAAACTCATAAAGGATTTTTTTCAGCAAAACCTCTCTACCGAACTGAGATTGCGCCGTGTCACGGCGCCTCTTTTCGTCATGCAAGGTCTCGGCATCAACGACGACTTGAACGGAGTGGAGCGTCCCGTGACGTTCCCCATCAAGGATCTTGGCGACCGAAAAGCCGAGGTCGTGCACTCGCTTGCCAAATGGAAGCGGCTTACTCTTGCCGACTATAACGTGGAGCCGGGCTATGGCATCTACACCGACATGAACGCCATACGTGCCGATGAGGAGCTCGACAATCTCCATTCGCTCTATGTCGACCAGTGGGACTGGGAGGCAGTCATAACGCGTGAGCAGCGCACGGTGGCTTTCCTCAAAGACGTAGTGGAGCGCATCTATTCAGCCATCCGCCGCACGGAATACCTCGTCTGCGAAACTTACGACTGTCTGCGGCCTTTCCTGCCGGAGAAAATACATTTCGTGCATAGCGAGGAGCTGCTGCAGCTTTATCCCGACCTCACTCCAAAGGAGCGCGAGGACGAGATTTGCAGGAAGTACGGCGCCGTGTTCATCATCGGCATCGGCGGCAAACTTTCCGACGGGAAGAAGCACGACGGACGCGCTCCCGACTACGACGACTGGTCGACAGTGGCTGAGGACGGGCGCAAGGGTCTTAATGGCGACATCCTTATATGGTATCCGGTGCTCGAGCGTTCATTCGAGTTGTCGTCGATGGGCATACGTGTCGACGAGGAAGCCATGCGCCGGCAGCTTGAGCTTGAGGGCAAGCAAGCGCGAGCCAATCTCTATTTCCACCGTCGTCTGCTTGCCGGCGAGCTGCCCTTGTCGATTGGCGGAGGCATAGGGCAGAGCCGCCTCTGCATGGTGATGCTGCATAAGGCGCACATCGGCGAGATACAGGCGAGCATCTGGCCCGAAAGCATGAGGCGAGAGTGTAGGGAGCTGGGAATGCCGCTGATATAAAGAATCTCAAGTTTAGGATTTTTACCCGTGGCGGAGGTCTCCGGCCTCCGCAGCATCCATTATTTACAATTATTCATCTCTCAATACATTAGTAGTGTTTTGCTTGCAGCGGAGGCCGGAGACCTCCGCCACGTCCATTATTTACAATTATTCATCTCTCAATACATTAGTAGTGTTTGCTTGCAGCGGAGGCCGGAGACCTCCGCCACGGATAATCCCAATTTGCGATTTTGACACACTCTCAATGAAAACATAACAAGCCAACGCCCTGAAAGGGCAAAAGCTTGACTCATAGTCAATGCTTTAGTCTTTTTACCCGTGGCGGAGGTCTCCGGCCTCCGCAGCATCCATTATTTACAATTATTCATCTCTCAATACATTAGTAGTGTTTTGCTTGCAGCGGAGGCCGGAGACCTCCGCCACGTCCATTATTTACAATTATTCATCTCTCAATACATTAGTAGTGTTTGCTTGCAGCGGAGGCCGGAGACCTCCGCCACGGATAATCCCAATTTGCGAGTTTTTTGACACACCCTAAGCAATTAGTAATATTTCCTTGTCTACTCGAAACTTGTCAACTTGTCTACTCGAAACTTGTCAACTTGACAATATTTGCATGATTTGACGCTCAAAACTTGCAAATGAATCAGCAAGTCCAAGGCTCGTCTATTTTTCTTCAACGATTTGTGTGCGGCAATAAATAGCTTGTATATCAAGGCGTTAGCGCGTTGATGACAGGCAGTGTGCAACAACAACGCCCTTAAAACATAGGCGCACCATAGTTAAAGGGGCACTTTAGGCAGCAAAAAGTGCCACTTTTTATTTGCTCAAGCGGCGCATTGGTATGCGTAAAGCGTTGCATTGACAAGCGTGGAGAGTCGGTAGAAAGAGTGAAAACCGACATTTTCCACCTTTTTATATCTATTTTTGCTAAGACAACGCTCTGTTTTCGCGTTGCGTGATGCTTCGTCGCCGAAATTCAAAGCACAGAATTCTCCAGATTGAAAATTCTTTTTGTAATACTTTTTTACTCTCCCTGCACAATATTTGCATCCTCTCCCGCCATCCTCTCCCGCAGTCCCCCATACAAGTTTTTCGTGAATTTCTTTTGCGTTAATAAAAAAAACGTTAACTTTGCACCCAGTTTGCAGAATGTAGACTAAGGGGTGGCGGCATATTGCCGTCTGAGATCATACCCTCAGAGCTGATCCGGACAATACCGGCGTAGCGACAAGGTGCAGACATAAAAAGTGCCCCTTTTTGTGTTATTATTATTTCTGGATAAAATTCAGGTATAACAAAATTCAACAAATCATGAAGAAAATCATGGGTGTAGCCTTGGCTGCCGCATGTGTGGCCAATGTTCAGGCTGCCGACGAGCAGACAAAGCTCGACACTACTCGTGTGAACGACCTCAGCGAGGTAGTAGTGAAGGCTGTGAGAGCCCCGAAGAGTTCACCTTACGCAGTAGCTAACATCGACCGACAGGAACTTCAGCAGTTTAGCCGTACTGGCCGCGAGCTGCCGTTCCTCTTCTCCCGCACGCCGGGCGTAATCGCATGGGGCGAGAACGGAGTGGGTACGGGTTCTGTCTACATGCGTATGCGTGGTGCTGGCGACAGCCGCATCAACGTCACGGTTGACGGTGTGCCTCTCAACTCTCCCGAGGATCAGTGCGTATTCTGGGCAAACATGAACAGCTACGCCGCTCTCATGGGCAGCGCGCAGATACAGCGCGGCATCGGCTCCTCCACCAACGGCGACGGCGCTTTCGGCGGTAGCGTGTCGCTTGCCACGGCAGCCCCATCGCTCGTTCCTACACTTGAGCTCAACGGCTCTTACGGAACATTCAACACTTACACCTTCGGCGGAAAGTTCTCCACAGGCCTGCTCTGGAACAAGATTGTGCTCGACGGCGCCTATCACGAGACCAACACCGACGGCTTCATCCATGGCACTTCCGGCCGCTCCGGCTCTTACTATGGCGGACTGACATGGCTCGGCGACAACTTCAAGCTGAGCTACAAGAACATCGGCAACTTCGAGAAGACCGGTCAGGCATGGAACGGACTGCCTCTCTGCAACTACGACGGCGACACCGATCTCTCGCAGTATGGCATAAAGAGCTACAAGGATTTGTGGAACTACGGTCTTGGCAAGTACAATCCTCTCTATGAGGAACTCGTGTTCGGGGAAGACAAGCTCACGACAAAACGTTATCAGATGCGCGACGGCAGCTTCTGGAACCGCACTACCGACAATTTCCACCAGAACCACAACATACTCAACTTCACATGGCAGCCGTCAGCCCGTTGGAGCCACTCCATCACGGCACACTACACTTATGGCTACGGCTACTATGACGAGTTCAAGCAGAACGCGACTCTCGCCACGAAGTTCGGCATCAACGAAACTTACGAAGAGCACAAGGCAGACGGCTCTGTAAAGGTGAAGAACGTGAAGTCCGACGCTGTGCGCCAGAAGGGCCTTACGCAGAACAACTACGGTGCGCTCTACAATGTCAACTACAAGGATGCACTTTGGGACGTTACAGGAGGCTTCAGCATGCAGCTCTTCCGTTGCAACCACTGGGGCTACGTGACGTACATCGCCGACGAGGCAATAGAGAAAAAATACCTCAAGGGCGGCAAGTACAAGTACTACGACTCCGACGCCAACAAGAACGACTGGAGCTGGTTCTTCAAGGTCAACCGCAAGTTTGGCAAGGGATGGAATTGGTTTGCCGACATGCAGATGCGCTATGTCAACTACCACACGGACGGCATCAACGACCGCTTCGTGACAGGCGAGGACGGCAAGCAGACCAACCAGCGCCTCAACATCAAGGAGAACTACTTCTTCGTCAACCCGAAAGCTGGCATAAGCTATGAAGCCAACGGCCACAAGGTTTACGCTTCTCTCGCTTACGCCAACCGTGAGCCGGAGCGCAACAACTTCACCGACAACGGCAGCTACGGTGCTCCGACGCCCGAACGCCTGCTCGACCTTGAGTGGGGCTACCAGTATCAGGGCAGCAACTGGTTTGCCGGCGTCAACTTCTACTACATGAAGTACGTCAACCAGTTTGTGCAGACTGGCGAGAAGAGCGACATCGGCGAGTCGCTGACCACCAACGTAAAGGATTCCTATCGCCTTGGCGCAGAGATCTCGGCAGGATGGAGCCCGCTGTCTTGGCTCTCTCTTGAGGGCAACGCCGCACTCAGCCGCAACAAGATAAAGGACTTCAACGAGCGCGTGGAGAGCTGGGACGAAGAAGGCGGAGAGGTGTGGAACCACTACGACAACTCCACTCTGTCGTTCTCGCCGTCTGCCATCCTCAACGGATTCATCGACGTCCACTTTGCCGGCTTCCGTGCTACATGGCACACCAACTACGTCAGCAAGCAGTATCTCGACAACTCCGAGAGCGCAGACCGCCAGCTCCCGAGCTATTCGCAGACTGACATCAACGCCAGCTACACATTCAACTTCAAGAAGCGTGCTCTTGGCTTGAAGCAGATTGTGCTCGGTGCCGACTTCAACAACATCTTCGACAGCCACTATGCTGCCAACGGCTATGTCTACTACGACTGGCGCTACGAGGGCAAACGCTGCTCAACCGTCGCTTACGTACCGATGGCAGGCTTCAACTGCATGGCACATCTGACGCTGAAGTTCTAAACGGCAGTCGGAAATTCTTGCAGACAAGATAATTTCTTATATATGAAATGGAAAATTATGACGGCCATTGCATTGCCGCGCATCGAGAGAGGCGCGCCGACATGGCTGTAATAATTTTCCATTTTTTCTGTTTCCTAAATACAATGATAAAATGATGACATTCCTTTCCGCTCATTGGCTCGACATCTTCACCACCGTCCTTGGCGTTATTTACCTCATTCTTGAGTATCGCGCAAGCATCGCTCTATGGATAATAGGCATCATCATGCCCGCCTGCGACGTGTATCTCTATTGGGAATACGGACTCTACGGCGACGCCGGAATGGCTTGCTACTACACTCTGGCTGCTGTCTATGGCTATGCAGTATGGAAGTTTGGCAAGCGCCGTGCCGACAGCGAGCTGCCCATTACCCGCTTTCCACGCCGTCTGCTGCTCCGCGTTGTCGGCTGTTTCTTTCTGGCTTGGGCAGCCACGTATTATGTGCTCTGCGAGTACACCAGCAGTACCGTGCCGCTCCTCGATTCGTTCACTAATGCCATGAGCTTTGTCGGATTGTGGGCACTGGCACGTAAATACGCCGAGCAATGGATATTCTGGATTGCCGTGGACGTCATAAGCTGCTACCTCTATGTGGTGAAAGGCATTCCGTTCAAGGCAGGACTGTATGGATTGTATGTCGTGATAGCTGTAATGGGCTACAGGAAATGGAGAAGAGAGGCAGAACGGAATTCGATTTAATATAAAAGGGAAAAAAGCTAAGATATGGCAGAATTGTTTGTAAACGGTGTTTCCGTATCAGATTTCGACGCAGTGATTGTGGCAGGCGGCGACTTCCCGTCATGCGCCATCCCCCTTGACGCCATAAGGAAGGCGCGGCTGCTCGTCGCTTGCGACTCCGCGGGCGAAGCCTTGATGCGCCATGGCTTCATGCCCGACGCCATCGTGGGCGACTGCGATTCCATGTCGGCAGAATTCATAAAGGCACATGCCGACATAATATATAAGGTGGAGGAGCAGGACTACAACGACCTCACGAAGGCGACGCGCTTTTGCATCGCACGGGGCTGCCGCCGCATAGCCTACGTCGGGGCTACAGGCAAGCGTGAGGATCATACCCTCTGCAACATCTCGCTGCTTGCGTTCTATCGCCGCGAGCTTGGCGTGGAGCCGGTAATGCTAACCGACTACGGCACGTTTCTCGCCCTTTCAGACTCGTCTGCCATCAAGACATTCGCGCGCCAGCAGGTGAGCATCTTCAACATTTCCTGCACGCGCCTCTCCGGGGCAGGCTTCGGCTGGCAGCCCTATTGCTACAAGGAGCTGTGGCAAGGCACGCTCAACGAGGCGAAGGGCGACGAAGTGGTGTTGCAAGGCGACGGCGACTACATCGTCTATCTCACACATGAGGCGAAAGAAAAACCGGAATGAGCCGCATGGTTAAGCCGATTTTTTGTAACTTTGCCGCTTCTTAATTTATTATATTAAAAAAATCATTTATGTACAAACACAGATTCCAGGCACGCCCACAGGCATTGCGCTTCAAGCATTTCACGCGCAGAAGCTACGCCCTGTTCAGCTGCATTGGTCGCGAAGTGCTCATCTGCACCCTCAGCGTAGCCACACTGACCTACGCCAAGGCAGACGGCATCAGTGTCCAGTCGGCTCCGAAGGCTGCCGCCACCGACTCGCTCGGCAGGGAGGAAGTGAAGCTCGACGAGGTGCTCGTCACGGGCTCGCGTGCTCCGCTCACGGCGTTGCAGTCGGCAAAGATTGTGGCTGTCATCTCGCGCGACGACATTCAGCGTGCGGAGGCAGCGAGTGTAAACGACATTTTGAAGTTAGTCCCGGGCGTGGATGTCCGTCAGCGCGGGGGCTTTGGAGTACAGACGGACATCTCCATCAATGGCGGCACGTTCGACCAGATCACCATTCTATTGAATGGCATGAACATCTCCAGTGCGCAGACAGGCCACAACGCCGCCGATTTCCCAGTTTCACTTTCCGACATTGAGCGCATAGAGGTACTCGAAGGCGCCTCGGCACGTGTGTTCGGCTCGTCAGCCTTCAGCGGAGCCATCAACATCGTGACGCGCAGTGATGCCGACAGCAGCGTGAGCCTTACAGCCGAAGGCGGCTCGTTTGGCTCGTTTGGTGCTTCGGCAAGCGCCAATGTCTGCACGGGCTCTGTGCGCCAGAAGCTCAGCGGTGGCTACACGCAGAGCGACGGCGGCACGACGAACAGCGACTTCCGTCGCCGCAAGGCGTACTATCAGGGGCAGTGGTCGTCGCGCATTGTCGACATGGTATGGCAAGGCGGATTCTCCTCGCAAGATTTCGGGGCGTCCACGTTCTACAGCGCGAAGTTCAGCGACCAGTATGAGACAACCCGCCGCTTCCTCGCCTCCGCCAAGGCAGACATCCGTCCTTGGGGCGACGAGCGCTTAGTGGTGGTGCCGATGCTGTATTGGCACAAGGACGTCGACCACTATCAGCTCATAAAAGGAAAGGAAGGCGCCGCAGCAGGCGAGAACTACCATCGCCTCGACACCTACGGAGCCTCTCTCAACGCCCATGCCTCGTGGCTGCTGGGCAAGACCGCCATCGGAATGGACCTACGCAAGGAGCACATTCTCAGTACGGCATACGGCGACCTGCAGAGCGAAGCCGACTGGGTCGGCATACACGGCACCACACGTAAGTACGACCACCGTGGCGACCGCACCAACACGAGCCTTTTCCTTGAGCACAACATTATTGTCGGCGGCTTCACGCTTTCGGCAGGCGTGCTTGCCAACCGCAACACGGCGCTCGACGGCAAGTTCCGCTTCTATCCGGGTGTAGACGTGGCTTACCGCCCGAACGACACATGGAAATTCTATGCCTCGTGGAACAAGGCGCTGCGTGTGCCCACCTACACCGACCTCTACACGAGCAACTCCGTGCAGCAGGGCGACGTTGCACTGCGTCCGGAGAAGAACTCCACGTTCAAGATTGGCACGCGCTTCCGCAGGCATGGCGTTGAGGCTGTAGTGAGCGGCTTCTATTCCAAGGGCACCGACATCATCGACTGGGTGTACGCCACAGCCGACAGCAAGAAATACCATGCCATGAACATTGGCAAGCTCGACAACATGGGCTACAATGTGGATGCCGTGCTCAACGTGGGCGAACTTCTGCCTGGCTGCTTCCTCACGCGCGTCAGCGCCGGATATGCCTTCATCCATCAGAAACATTCCACCGACCGCGACATCTACGGTTCGCTCTACGCTCTCGAGTATCTGCGCCATAAAGCCACCTTCCAACTCGACCACCGCATCTGGAGCCGCTTGTCGGCTTCATGGGCAGTGCGCTGGCAGGAACGAATGAACGGCTATGAGCCTTACACTAAGATTGACGTGAAGCTTCAATGGATGGCGCCTACATATAATATATATGTAAAGGCGGACAACATCACCAACCACCATTACTATGACCTTGGAGGCGTGCGCCAACCGGGAATATGGGTAATGGCAGGAGGAAGCTTAAGGATAAAAATCTAAAACCTTTGAGGGTGTGTCAAAATGGCTATTTTGACACACTCTCCTTATTTTTCGTTCACAAAAGAAATTACTTCAGGTCTCCCACCTCATGCAGATATTCAGCTATCTGCACGGCGTTAAGCGCGGCACCCTTGCGAATCTGGTCGCCTGAGAGCCAGAAGGTGAGTCCGCAGTCGTCGGCGAGATCCTTGCGGATGCGTCCTACGTACACGTCGTCCTTGCCTGCCGTCTCAAGCGGCATAGGATAGACGAGATGGGCGGGATCGTCCTTCAGAGTGCAGCCGGGAGCAGCAGCGATGGCCTTCTGTGCCTCTTCCACGCTGATGGGGCGCTCTGTCTCAATCCACACCGACTCCGAATGGGAGCGCAGGGAGCTAACGCGCACGCACATTGCGGAGCAGCGCACGTCGCTGTGCATAATCTTGCGCGTCTCGTTGAACATCTTCATCTCCTCCTTCGTGTAGCCGTTGTCCGTGAAGACGTCAATCTGCGGAATCACGTTGTAGGCAAGCTGATGGGGGAACTTCTCCACCTTCACCGGCTCGTTGTTGACCAGCTCGCGATACTGCTCCTGCAGTTCTGCCATGGCGGCAGCACCTGCGCCCGACGCGCTTTGGTAGCTGGCGATGTGTATGCGCTTGATGTGGCTGAGCTGCTCAAGCGGCTTGAGCACCACGACCATCATGATCGTCGTGCAGTTAGGGTTGGCGATGATGCCGCGCGGACGGTTGAGCGCGTCCTCGGCGTTGCACTCAGGCACTACGAGAGGCACGTCGTCGCACATGCGGAAAGCCGACGAGTTGTCGATCATCACGGCGCCATACTTCGTGATGGTCTCCGCAAACTCCTTTGACGTGCCGCCGCCGGCAGAGGTGAACGCCACGTCGATGTCCTTGAAGTCGTCGTTGTGCTGGAGGAGTTTCACTTCATACTCCTTGCCCTTGAACGTATATTTTGTGCCTGCCGAGCGGTGGGAACCGAACAGCACGAGATTGTCGATGGGGAAATTTCTTTCGGCGAGAATACGGAGGAACTCCTGTCCTACAGCTCCGCTTGCGCCAACAATAGCTACATTCATTTCTTATTTGTTTTTAATTTGTTGTTATTTTCTTACTTTATGTTTGCAAAGTTACTATTTTTCCATCAACTATAATCTTTTTATCGCGGTTTTCTACGACATTATTAAATATTCTCAAGTGGAAGAATGAGGTAAAAAAGGTCAATTTCGTCACATTAATGACAATGATATGGCTTATGGGACATAAAAAAAGAAATTACGACCAATCTTATTTAGGAAATAATGGCTAACTTTGCAAAGATAAATCAATTGGATATTGATAGGGAAAAGTTTTTTGGGAGGCAAGTGTATGGCAAACGAAAACAAAGAGAGGAAGATAGACATAAACTACATTTCGGAGAGCGTCAGTGCAAACTACACTGACGGCGACATCATTGTGCTCGACAATATCGGCAAGAGTTTCGTGAAGGGTAGCTTCAAGTTTGAGATGATAATGATGGTTTATTGTACGCGAGGCCGTTTGCAGTGCGACTTCAATGGCAGGAGCCTGACGATGGGGGTAGGCGACGTGCTTGTCTGTCTTCCCAACGCGACGCTTGACAATTTCATGATCTCGCCCGACTTTGAATCGAAGATTGTAGGCATTTCCTACAAGAGCGTGCAGCGCAGCACGCAGATCAACAGCGACCTCTTCGACCTTATGGGCTACATCCATGTGAACCCCGTGATTCACCTTGACTTGGAGCGCCAGGAACTTTTCATACAATACTACGCCATAATCCGCCACAAGATAAACAATCCTCATGGCTATTTCCATAAGGAGATAATGCACAGCATACTGCAATGTACGATGTATGAGCTTTTCGCCATCATCTCGCCCTACGTGGAGTATGGTAAGGACGGCGGAAGCCTCAAGCAGGCCAATCTTATCTTCAAGCGCTTCGTGGAGTTGCTTGCGAAGAACAATGGCAAGATGCGCTCCGTGAAGAGCTACGCCGAAGAGCTTTGCATTACACCGAAATATCTTTCCTCCATCTCCAAATCGGTCAGCGGACACACCGCCCTTGAATGGATTCACGACTACACGGTGAAGACCATAGAGCAGTGTCTGCGCCGCTCCAACCTCTCCGTTAAGGAGATTTCCGAGATGCTCGGCTTCCCGAATCTCTCTTTCTTCGGCAAGTTCACGAAGAGCCACTTGGGCGTCTCGCCGACGAAATACCGCAAGAACCAGAGTCTCAGCGAGCGCCACTGACGAGCAGCTGCCGTGCGCGTTCGATGATGGAGTCCTTGCCGCGCAGCAAGTCGGCTTGTGAGAGGCCGACGCTGTAGTCGGGCTCTATGCCAAACTCCGTAGGGTTGCCCTCGCGGTCGTACATGGGGCAGGCAGAAAAGCGCACGCTCCATCCAACGGGTATTTCCGAGGAGTAGGGCATACCGGCTCCGCCTCCAGTGCGGTCGCCGACGGTGATGACGTTGGGGCAGCATTTCATGTACTTCACAAATTCGTTGGCAGCGCTGTACACGGCGCGGTTGGTCAGCACTGCTACGCGCTTCTGCCATCTGATGCGGTTGGAAGGTTTCAGCTTCTGCTGCTGCATGGCGGAGAAGGCGTTGTGTCCCTTGCCCGTCTTGTGTTGCATGTAGCCCACGAGCAGCGTCTCGTTGGTGAAGCGTGCCGCGAGTTGTTCGGCAGCTGTCAGCTGTCCGCCGCCATTGTCGCGGATGTCGATGATGAGCGCGTTGCAGGGAGCGAGCGTGTAGAGAATGTCGTCGAGATTGCCCTCGCCGAATCCGTTGGCGAAGGAGGCGCAGCGTATGTAGCCGATGTTGTCGTTGAGCACACGGTAGCGAAGACTGGAGGCTATGTGGTAGTCGGTGCCGAGATAAAGGTTGAGCAGCGTGTCGCTGACGTTGGAGGGATAATCCTCATGCCACGACCAGTTGCGTGCCACGTCCCACGATGAGTACATGTTGACAT
>ERZ808242.1552-NODE-1552-length-12338-cov-3.099569_pt1 | contig 12338 bp, 4 predicted proteins | sample MGYA00521244_ERZ808242 | MGnify/ENA primary metagenome ERZ808242 (study PRJEB31516, sample SAMN03275573) | gut metagenome | biome: mammalia-associated habitat; material: feces | host: Papio cynocephalus | place: Kenya | collected 2012-07-27 ... | reverse complement strand
ATTTCTTATTCTGTCCCGGACAGGGTTCGACCATGCAGCGCTTGGCCCACGCCTCGTACTCTTTCATCATCGTGGCAACACGGTCGGGATGCTCCATCGCGACATTGTGCTTCTCGCTGCGGTCTGTATTCAGATTATAAAGTTCCCAATTGGCTTCCTTACCAGGTTTAACGATCTTCCATCCGTCATTGGAAATGAAGGCTCTTTCATTGAAGTGTTCGAAACCATAATAGCCATGTCCGGTTCTGTGTCCTTTCTTGAATATGGGAACCAGGCTGACGCCTTCCATCGGGATGATCTCATGTCCTTTATAGACAGAAGGATATTCTGCATCTGCGAGGTCCAGGCATGTCGCCATGATGTCCATCACGTGGCCATATTCAGAAGTCACTCCTCCCACGTTCTTTTTTATTCCTTTAGGCCAGTGGGCGATCATCGGGGTGCAGATGCCGCCTTCGTAGGATTTTGCTTTCCAGTACCTGAACGGAGTGTTGGCCACATTCGCCCATCTTGCTCCAAGGGAAGCGAACGTTGTCTCCGGACCAGGCAGGGCTTCCTTGTTTTTCGGGTACACGATGACACGACCGTCTCTTGTCATGTCTGGCCTGTCATTCTCTCCGGGTTCCATGTTCTCGCAGACTTCCGGGCTGCATCCATTGTCAGAAAGGAACAGGATGAGAGTGTTGTCCAGTTGATTTGTTTCCCGCAAGGCTCTGATTACCTGACCTATACCCTGATCCATCCTGTCCACCATCGCGGCATGTACTGCCATTGCGCGGGCGTCCCACTCCGCGTTATTGTTGTCTTCCCATCTGTCGTGGAATTGCCTGTCGGAAAGGAAATCCTCGGCATCTCCGAATATTCCAAGTTCCTTTTGTCTTTCGTAGCGGGAATTTCTGATTTCTTCCCAGCCAACCTTGTAGGTATCCTTGTATTTCTCGATGTCTTCGGGAAGCGCCATCAGAGGCCAATGCGGGGATGTGTAGGCCAGATACATAAAAAATGGTTTGTCATCATCTGCATATTCCCTGATCTCTTTCTCCGCCCTGTCGGACAGAGCCTGTGTAAGGTAATATCCTTCAGGAACACTTTTAACAGGAACTTCGCCTTCCACCAGACTGAACGGGTCGAAGTAGTCTGCCACGCCATAGATCAGACCGTAGTGGGTCTGGAAGCCTCTGTTGACCGGGTAGTTGCTCAAGTCTGCGAAGCTCTCGTGGAACACTTGATGGTTGAGCCAGTCCCTTTGGTCTTTGCGCAGAGGTGTCTCCGCGACATGCCATTTGCCAACCATGCTTGTTCTGTAACCCACGTCCCTGAGCACCTCAGCGATAGTTACGGCATTTTTGGAAAGGGTGCCCCTGTACCCAGGAAGTCCATTGTCAAAGGTCATCCTTCCAATGCCGGCCTGATGCTGGTAAAGTCCTGTCAAAAGTGACGCCCTGGTCGGACAACTTCTGGACGCGTTGTAGAAATGGTTGAAACGCACTCCGTTTCTAGCGAGCAGATCCAGATTCGGAGTATGGATTTCACCTCCGTAACATCCCGGGTCAGAGTAACCTAAGTCATCGGCAAGGATTACGATTATGTTTGGACGTTTGTCTTGTCTTCCCGCGGCTCCGGCTTCTTGCGACAGTGAAACAGCAAGAAGTGACAACGGGACAATCATCTTTTTCAGATCATCATTCATGGTTGACATTATTAAAGATTCTCAAGCATTTTTATGAAGTACCCTCCGACAACGGACCTTGCCTTGAAGCCTCTGTGTACTGGTCTGTCTGTGAACACCCAATCAGACATGGGCACCCTGTCCTCTGTCTCGTCCATGAATTTCCAGACAGGGGCGACAAAAGATTGGAATTCATCCATGTTGCCAGCCAATGTGGCTGTCCAGATAATCCAGTCTGTCTTGGTGTAGGTTTTTCTTGAATCAAGAGGGAGTCCCCATGTGTTCTGTACCTTAGGATAGTAGGCAAGTTCCTTTTCAGCCACTTCTTCCGGGAAGATTTCTAGTCCGAGTAGTTTGTCCCACACGAGATTGTACTTCTGGCTCCAAGTCCCGGGCTTGTCGAATGTGAGACGGTAATGGTCTCCGTCATCAGCCATTCTCATCCATTCCTTGGCGAAGGTCCTTGCTTTGTTTGTGTACTTCTCCGCGAGATCATCCTTGCCAAGCAGCTTTGCAAGATGGCCGTAGGACGCGATACCGAGGATGGCCTTGATGGAAAGATTGGCGTTGTGGGCGAAATGACCAGCGAAGTCATCTGTACAGAGTTGATTTTCAGGGTCTAATCCAAATTTTTCAAGGTATTCAGCCCATGTGGTGAGCATGCCCCAGTGCTTTGCAGCATAGGACGCATCTTTCTCATAATGGCACACTGCCGCGGTGAGTATGAGCATGTTCCCAGCCTCCTCTACAGGCATGTCTCCACCGTAGGTCTGTCCGTTAGCGATAGGATATGTGCCTACGTCATGAGCAGGGAAGGGTTTTGCCCATCTGCCACTTTCGGAATAATAGAAGATGTGGTTCATTAAGCCTTCCGCAAGTTTAGGGTTGTAAAGAAGGAACAGTGGGGCGGAAGGATATGTCACATCGACTGTGCCGATGGAGCCGTTGCTGTTGTTCTCTTTAGAGAGCCAAAGAATATCCCCGTTCGGAGCCTCAACTAGCTTATGTGCGTGGATTGCTTGGCGATAGGCGAGTGCGCAGAGTTCGGCATATTCCCTTCCTCCGGTGTTTTCCGCGTCAAGCATAAGTTCTCTGTCGAATTTGTCGCATTTTTTAATCAAAGAGGAATATTCCTTGGCAGCGGAGTTGAATTCATCGAATATGCTTTTGTCCCCGTTTCTGTTCCAGTAGGGCCGGAGATTCTTTTCGAAGTATTGTATTGAATAGATGTCATCATAGCCGATGAGAACGTGTCCGTCAGCTTTCTTGATTTTTCCTAGATTTTGGACAAGCGCCATGCGTCCCGAATCGTTCCCGCCTTTTGATCCGATGGAATTGACATCGCCTCCTTGGACGAAACAACTTCTGAGGGCTGATGCTTTGCCGACACCGGCTACTGTGGAACCGTTGTCCCCGGCCATATAGAAATAACCCCAGTCGATACGCCTGTCATCACCTTTTTTTTGGAGTATCCCTTGACTGACGCTTCCTGATTTTACATATACCATGTCTCCGTCATAGACAATCTCGCTCATGCTGTCTTGGAACGGATAATCAAGGGCGATGCGAGGTGACGCTTCGAAATAGATTGACACGTCATGCTTCTTGCCGTCATTGGAAGATGCTTTGTAGGAGATGTAGTTGACAGGACGGCTTAGAAGTTCGAGGTCATTCAGCAGAAGAGGGGCGGTAAATGTCACCTGTAGGTCTATAGGGCCGCATACGAAGTTGTAATGGGTCTGTGTTGCCTGGACATCCGCGGAGATCTGCTTGGCTGTGTTGAGCAGGACGAGCTTCTCGCCTTCTCTTTTGACCGCAAGCCCAAAGTCTAAGACCGCCAGGCCACCAGTGTCCTCACAAGTGGCGGAGATCACGTTTTCACCGGCTTTGAGGGCTGCTGTTGCCATTGCGTCCAAGGCCACGTTGGCGTTGTGGTGCACCTCGTTGGTTGAGAACACCTTGACACCATTGATGTAGAATGTGGCAATGTCGTCGTTACTATATATAAGGTATAATGTCTCGTCCTTGCTTATTTCCGGAACATTCACCGTTCTTCTTACCCAGACATTTCCTCCTTTCCAGAAAGTTCCGGCTGTCTTTTCATTTTTTGTTCCGAAGCAGCCTTGTCCTTTTTTCCATGAAGTGTCATCGAAAGCCAGGCTCATCCAATCATCAGCCGGCCTTTCCATGGTGTAGGTGCAATCCCATCCGCCATTGTCAGCGGTGTTGACAACCTGTGTGAGATCAACATCCTCGACACCCATGAAACGATAACTTACTCCATCAACCTTGGCCACACCGACTAGAGGGAACTCCTTTCCCGTCCAGTGGATTGTGGCGCCACCGTAGAGGTTGCCCGTGTTGGACCAGATGCTAGTGTAGGGATCGATGGTCACCAGCGGGTACGCAGGAGGTGTGATTCTGTTGTTGGGCTGCTTCCCTAAGACAGGGTTGGTAGCAGAGGCAATGGCGACACAAAGGGCGCAAATCAGAGGTTTTGTGTTCATATTGATTGTTATAATTTAAGAGTTACCGATTATGAGGTAACAACAAAAATAAATTATCATTTGTTAAATATGAAAAGCATGAAAGAATTATGATTGTATTTTGAATTAAAAATGAAGTTTGCTTTGCTTCGTAGTGTTATGTGTACCCATAAGCTCAAAATTGGCCTAAATGACCTCGGAATGATTTTGAACTTGCTTTTGACAGATAATTAAACCTCCTAAACAGGGCTAATCGGCTAACTTTGCTCATAGTTTTTGGCATAACGTGAGCCCTGAAAAGTTATGTTTTTTGCGAAATTGGAGTCGCAACTAAGAGTTTGCTTAAACACATAATACATTAATAACATGAATATGCGAAATTACCAACTTTTATTGATGCTGGGTATGATGCTGCTTGGCATCCCCGACATGTATTCGGCTGATGTCAGGCCAAGTGCAGAGGTGGCCATGCAGGAATCTGTATCAGGAACTGTAAAGGATGCCGCCGGGATTCCGATAATCGGAGCAAGTGTCTTCGTGAAGGGCACCAACAAGGGGACAATTACTGACATTGACGGAAATTTTACAATCTCAGTGGCTCCTGGAACAGTACTGGTGTTCTCTTCAATAGGATATAACAATGTTGAGGTTGTGGCATCTCCAGACATGAATGTCATTCTTCAAGAGGATCAGGAACTTCTAGATGAAGTGGTTGTGGTCGGATATGGTACAGTGAAGAAGAAGGATCTTACAGGGTCAGTCTCTTCATTTAGAAAGAAGGATATGGGACAAGGCGTGAATGCTTCCCTTTCAGCCCTCATGGAAGGGCGTGCTGCAGGTGTGAGGGTCACCCAGTCAAGTGCTGAACCAGGGGGAGGTATCGATGTTCAGATCCGTGGTGCCGGTTCGGTCAATGCGTCATCCGCTCCTCTGTACGTGGTTGATGGCCTTCCGATTGAAACAAATAATGTGGTTTCAGGGCAAGGTGCCAGCATGCCTGGCGTGAGTGCTGCAAGAAACCCTATATCCAACATTAACCCTGCAGATATAGAGTCTATTGAGATTCTTAAAGATGCATCAGCAACCGCTATATATGGTGCCCGTGGTGCAAATGGTGTCATCATCGTCACTACAAAGAAAGGAAGTTCGGGCAGGACAAAAGTGTCATACGATGGATATGTTGCAATTCAAGATCCAAAGAAGATGGTGGCGGTCCTCAATGCTGAAGACTATAAGAGAATCCTCAACGAGATTCAGGCGACACCAGGTTCTGGTGTATCTGAAACAGAAATCGTGACTGATATCGAGAATGGCGGTACTGACTGGCAGTCTCTCTTGATAAGGAAGGCTGCTCTTCATAGCCATAGTCTTTCATTGACAGGTGGAGGAAAGGATATTAAATATTTTGCCTCAGTGAATATATTTAACCAAGATGGAGTCCTCAAGGAATCAGGATATGACAGGTATGACGGTAGAATCAACCTTGAGTACGCCGGAAAGAGACTACGTGCCGGAGCAAACATGACAACCTCTTATAGTAAGGACAAGGTGGTGCCTCTAGGGTATGGCACAAATGAGGAAGGCGGTCTCTTGTACAGTGCTCGTAACTACGACCCAACGCAGGCTGTAAAGAATGATGACGGCACATATAAAAGGAGTTCTTTCTTGAATGTGGAGAACCCTCTGGCACTTCTGTATGGCAAGACTAGCATGACAAACAACTATAGGACTCTCGGCACATATTGGGCGGACTTTACAATTATGCAAGGCTGGACAATAAAGGCGAATATTGGTTTCGATGTTAGGTTAAGCCGCAGAGATACCTATGTATCACAGCTCACCCAAGACGGACGTGCCAACTCTGGTGTCGCAAACGTCTTTTCAGGGACAAGGTCGAACTATCTAGGTGAACTCACCACTACTTACATTAAGGATTTTTGCACAAGTAACCTTAATGTCATGGCAGGTGTCACATATCAGAAGTTTTCGCATAATACGTTCAATGTTACCGCCAAAGGCTTCCCTGGCGATGATACTTTCACAGACAATCTTGGACTCGGAGACCCGACTCTTACATCAGTGGGCTCTTCACGTGAGAGCAACAAACTGCTTTCTTTTATCAGCAGATTAAATTATAGCCTTAAGGATATATATCTATTCACAGCCACACTCCGTGTTGATGGTTCATCAAGGTTTGGAGCTAACAACAAGTTTGGATATTTCCCTTCTGCAGCGTTTGCCATCAAGGCGGCCAACTATGATTTTATCAGAAATCTTAATGTGTTTGATGACCTTAAGTTACGTCTGAGTTATGGACGGACAGGAAACCAAGACATTGGTAACTATATGTCTATAACGACTTTCAGCAAGGGTGGCGACCTTATCCTTGATAACAAGAAGGTAGTTACATTCGAACCTTCAAGACTTGCGAATCCAGACTTGAAGTGGGAAACGACATCCCAATACAATGCTGGACTTGACATGGCTTTTCTCAATAGCCGTATCTCCATATCAATGGATTATTTCTATAAGTTTACTTCGGATATGCTCTTCAACAGACCAATAGCGGCATCTACAGGCTACACGCAGAGACTTGAAAATGTAGGTGACATATCCAATAGAGGTTTTGAATTCACAATCAGTTCAAGGAACTTCGAAGGTCCGTTTATTTGGAACACCTCATTTAACTTCGGAACACTCCGGAACAAGGTTGAGAATCTTGGCGGCATTCCTGATATGATTCATACGGGAGCCGGACAGACCACGTCACAGATTGCGATTATCAGGGAAGGGGAGACATTGAATTCGTTCTATGGATATAAGACAGCAGGAATATGGCAGTCCACGGAAGAGATTGAAAAGTCTGGGACAAAAGATCCAGTACAACCAGGGGATATAAAGTTCATTGATCAGAACGGTGACGGTACGGTCAATTCTGAGGATCGTGTCATAATCGGAAATTCAATTCCTAAGGTGACAATGGGCTTAGGTAATGAATTCTCTTATAAAGGATTTACTCTCAATGCGTTTTTCGATGCAGCCCTAGGTTTTAAGATATTGAACAACTCTATAGTCGAATCCTACTATCCTGTCAGCCATAGGCGCAATAGGATTGCTGAAATGTACCTAAATAGATGGACACCTGAGCATCCTTCAAAGAAGTATCCTTCGTTTGTGAACCCTACACGACAAGGAACCAAGCCAGTCAACGACATGACTGTTCAGGATGGCTCATATTTAAGGCTCCAGACAGTCCAGCTTTCATATAATGTGCCTTTGGGAGAGAATAGCAGGATAAGCAATCTGACCCTCTATATTACTGGTCAAAATCTAGTGACTCTGACTAGCTATTCTGGGCAGGATCCATCAGTTAATGCCAACAACAGCAGTACATTAAGAATTGACTTCAACTCATATCCTACATACAGGACTTATACATTCGGAATGAACCTTACATTTTAACAACAAACATAATATGAAACCGAATATTAAACATATTTTTTTAGGTGTAATATATACAGTGGCACTCTATTCCACTACTGGATGCGATGATATACTCAAAGAAGAGGTGTACTCGGAACTCGATCCAGCAAAGATGTTCAGTTCACAAACAGGAGTCGAAAGAGTTCTTTTCAATGCGTATGACTACGCTGCGATAAATGGCAACTTCGGAGGTAATATCCAGTTTCAAGAAGAGTGGGTTTGCGATCAATTTTGGGAGACGGGAGGTGCTGTGAACCAACAGTATGTGCCGATGAGCAATTTCTCTTTCGATGCTTCGTATCCTGGACATTGGGGAACTCTCTGGAACCGTTGCTATAAAGCTATAAGGGACTGTAACCTAGTTCTTGAGAATATTGATTCCGCACCGATTAACGATGAGACCAAGAAACTAATGAAAGCAGAAGCTCGTTTCATTAGAGCATCTGTATATTTTAAGATGCATTCTCTCTGGGGTAATGTGCCTCTTAGACTGACCACTACTGGAGAGGCAGACATGAAGAAGAGCACCACCGAAGAAATAGAGTCATTCATTGAGAGCGAGATGCTAGCGGCTGCGTCAAATCTTCCTGAACGTGGAGCTATGACGGGGTATCAGTACGGACGCGCCACCAAGGGTGCTGCACAAGCATATCTTTGCAAACATTATCTTCAGACGAGGCAGTGGCAGAAATCTGCAGATATGGCTGCACTCATAATAGGCTCTAAAGTCTATAATCTTTGGCCAGATTATACCACTCTTTTTACTGTTGATAATGAACAGAAGAATACGGAGTTTATATGGGTCTATACATGTAGTGCTCTAGGAACAGGCAACGAGTTGATGAACGGAGCGTTCCCTCCTGATTTCAAATCAACCGTTGATGGAAAGATTACATTCCTTCCGAACATGCGTAATTGGGCCAGAATGGACAGAGTATGGGATTCCTTCTATAATTCATATAACCCAGCAGATAAAAGGCTAGGTCTATATGTCACTAGCTATTATAAATCCAATGGCTCTCTGGTGGATCTTAAAGGTAAGGACAATATCAGACTATTCAAATATACCCCTGATATTAATGCTGTCGCGAACGCTCATGGGAACGATATACCTGTCTTTCGCCTTGCTGATATCATCTTAGCCAGAGCGGAGGCACTGAATGAGTTGAAAGGCCCAAATCAAGAATCTCTTGATCTGCTGCAGGAAATACGTGATAGAGCAGGCCTTACTGACAAGCTGGATTTGAGTTCGTTCACGAAGGAATCTCTTCGCGACAGAATCTTTCAGGAAAGAAGCTGGGAATTGGTAGGCGAGAATCATCGTCGTGAGGACCTCATAAGGCAAGGAAAATTCATCGAAACCGCGAAGGCACGTACTCTTAAGCAGTATGGAGAAGTCGTCAGCAGTAAGATAGACGATCATTTTCTTGTTTTTCCTATTCCGCAGACAGAGATTGATGCAAATAAACTCTGTGAGCAGAATGAAGGGTATTAGTATGGTAGTGTGGCGCAAACAGAGAACCAGTAATGAAAATAAATAAAAAATAATAGCACTCCCGATAGTCCGGCTTTCTATTGTCCCTTCTGCCACTTGTTTGGCAAAAGACAATAGGCCTAATATTATTGTCATCCTCGTGGATGATAGGGGTGTCTCGGATTTAGGCTGCTATGGCGGAGAAGTCCAAACTCATAACTTAATTCTCTTGCCGAAAATGGAATACGCTTCACAAATTTCTACAATACAGCAAGGATATTCTGAATAGTAATTATTGTCTGGGCAATTTCCCTTGGCTTGGAAATGGCCTAGGCAATAATTGTTATAAACATGGCTATGTTTTTTACAGTGTTGTGATGTCCCATTCCTTTGGCGCCCTGAACCCTTTCTTGCCTTTGCCGTACGGTTGTTCAGGCATTGCGGGTTTAATGGAGTCGTACTGCTTGATCACCTTGCGAAGACGCGTTCTTTGCCTATTGTGGCCTTTCAGTTTCCCGTCAGACCTCTCGCAAGGGTCTTTGATTATGTTCGTGAAATACTCTTCTTTGAGCCTTAAACCTTTATTCTTTGTCGGAATGATGAGTTTGAAGTTCTGCCCCACGGCCGCGCCAAGGCCGAGATATAGGATTCTGTCGATTCTTTTCCTTTTCCCGGAAAGTACCGGATACATGCTTATCCCGTCATAGGGCCTTGCTGGTGCGTCTGCATCAAGGATGTCCGCGACTGTAGGCAGGATGTCAACAAAAGAGATCACCTGGTTGAGGGGTTGGCTCTTGCTGATAAACCCTTCTGGCCATCTGATTGCGGCAGGAACCCGTACTCCACCTTCCCATTCATCGAACTTGTGCCCTTTGAGGGGCAGACATCGGGAATATGGCTCCATTCCGGGAACACCTCCGTTGTCGCTCATGAACAAGACAATCGTGTTGTCCGCCTGCCCAGACTTGTCTAGAGCGAAAAGAATCCTGCCGATGTTTGTGTCCATCCTTGACACCATGGCTCGGTAGATCCATCCGTCCTGGTCCTTTTTCCCAAGTTTACGGAATTGGTCGAGGGGGAGATATTTCGCTATTTCTTCTTCTGGAGCCTGATAAGGGGTATGGGGAGCATTGAACGCCACGTATAGGAAGTATGGGGCGGTTTGGGAATATTCCTCTATGCATCTTACCGCTTCGGAACCTATCAGGTCAGTGGAGTATCCTTCCTCACGACAGGTGTCCCAGTCATCATGCCAATCAATTTCGCCTTCCCTTTTGTGCGTAAAATAGTCAAAGGCTCCGTTGAGAAGTCCGTGGAAGTGTGTGAAGCCTCGTTCCAATGGATGGTAAGCCTTGCAGCTATGCCCTAAATGCCATTTGCCTATCATCGCTCTGTTTTTGTACCCACATCTTCCGAGCATGTCCGCAAAGGTCTCTTCCTCAAGAGGAAGCCCGCCTTTCCTCCAAGGAGGCAGGACGCTTTCCCTGAATCCGAATCTATTGGGATATCTTCCGGTCATCAGCCCCGCCCTTGTTGGAGAACTTATAGGAGACACATAGTACCTGTCCAGCTCGATTCCGTCATTGACGAACGCATCTATGTTCGGAGTGCGAATCTCGCTGCCGTGATAGCCGACATCGCCCCATCCGAGATCGTCTGCCACAATGAGTATTATGTTGGGGTGTCTGGTGTTATTCCTTGCGGCTGATGTCAGCGCCAGGCCTGCCAGACATAGGGAAACTAATTCTTTCTTCATCATTTGAATGTCTGCACTTCTTCTTCCCCCGGTTCCGCATGGGCTTGGTCGATTGCCCTGATCCTGTATGGATCTCGTATCCGTCCCGGCTTTACAAGGACGGCCCTATCGTGTACCGTTATCTGTTTTCTGGCAACTTCCGCTCTGTTTTGGAATGGTTTGTCCAAGTTTGCTCCGGTGTCCCCCTGCTCCTCCATCCATTTGAACAGCTCCTTTTGCATCTTCTCTATCTTTGCCTTGTACTTTTTGTCTCCAGCAAGATTGTTCATTTCCCATGGGTCATTCTTGACATCGTAAAACTCAACAGAGGGACGCTTGACATAACGGTCGATAAGCTGCCTGGCCCTCTTGTCGGACTTCGCAGCATTTAGCCATGCCGGCCAGACATTGGTCGGGCCGCCATCTGCTCTCATCAGGTGTTTCTCGTAATATTCAGTGTCAGGAGTCAGGTTCAGGATGAGAGCGTATCTGTCATCCCTGATGCTTCTTATAGGGTATGGCGTTCCTTCCGGAATATTATTATGGATGCCAAAGGCATATTTCCGGCAAGAGTTTGACTCACCGTAAAGAGCCTTCTTGAAACTAACACCGTCAAGTTCAGGACGAGGCTTGCCTCCAGCGATGTCAATAAAGGTCGGCAGCAGGTCTTCGTACTGTACTATGGCATCGCACATGCTTCCTGCTTTGATTTTGCGAGGATACCTTGCGAACAGCGCGCTATGGACACCTGGATTCCAAAGGGTCCATTTCCCGCCAGGGAACTGTGGCCCCTGCTCGCCAAGGAACATGATGATGGTGTTGTCAAGTTTTCCGGTCTCCTTGAGCATTTCATACACAGAGCCGACTTCGTTGTCCAACGCTCTGACTTCAGCGAGATACTTGCAGAAAATCTGTCTCATTTCGGGACTGTCCACACAGTTGTCCGGCATGACAAGTTTGTCGGGATCGAATTCGCTCGGGTCGCCCCAGGTCCATGGGGCATGTGGGTTTATGCTGCACACATAGAGAAGAAAAGGATCTGCCCCCTCGCTTATCCATTTCCTAATGCCTTCGACTGAATAGGGTGCCTTCTTGCTTGTGCAGCCTACAGTGAATCCGGGGATTTCGTCAAAAAAATAGACATCTTTAGTGACCGGATGGTCCTTTCCGGTGCGCCCTACCCTGTAACCCTCTTCTGGCATATATTCATTGACAGTCCTGGTTCCGAAGTAGGTGTCTCTGTGGTTTGAATATGAACCGTTTCTGACCGGATACAGCCCTGTGTACATTGAGGCTCGGACCGGTACACTCATGGCCATGGAAGCGTAGTTATGCGTGAAGCTGACCCCTTCCTGAGCGATCCTGTCGATGTTCGGTGTGTTGATGTTTTTCCCTCCAAGAAAACTGATTTCGGAGGAAAGAAGGTCATCAGCGATGATCACGACGATGTTTGGCCTTTCTTTGACTTGAGGTGCAGCAATTCCATGAACA
>ERZ808242.1546-NODE-1546-length-12351-cov-3.908100_pt1 | contig 12351 bp, 8 predicted proteins | sample MGYA00521244_ERZ808242 | MGnify/ENA primary metagenome ERZ808242 (study PRJEB31516, sample SAMN03275573) | gut metagenome | biome: mammalia-associated habitat; material: feces | host: Papio cynocephalus | place: Kenya | collected 2012-07-27 ... | reverse complement strand
CGTCCCGAACCCGAAAAGAAGGTTGAAGAGCCGCAAGAAGAGGCTAAGCCTTCTTACGTTCGTTCTCCGTATGAAAGAGATACCGCTCGTCCGCAGCAGACCCAGACCCCTTACGCAAGAGGTTACGGCGAAGAGGAGGAAGCTCCGCGTTCCCGCTACGCTTCTCCCGAACAGTCCGCTTATGACCAAAAGCGCGACGGTTACGCGAGAGACCCGTACGCCGCAAGACCTTACGCTAAGCGCGACGAGGATTACGCCGAAAGACCGCAGTACGATAGAGAACAACCGCGCAGACCTTACGGCGACGAACGCGTAGTAACTACCGGCGCGGCGCGCAATGCTTACGGCGAATACGGCAGGGACGATTATAGACAACCTGACGACAGAGCGAGAAGAGGTTATGACGACCCTTCTTATGACGACGGCTATCCTTACGGCGCGCGGCAGCAAGAGGAACAACAGCCCAAAGAAGAGCAGAAAAAAGGCGGACTTCCCGCATTCGTGAGAAAGCTTTTCAAAAAGTAAATAAAGATTTCGTTTCTTAGCGTTTGCATAATCGGCGGTATGAAACGGAATCAATCATCGAAAGACAGCTTTTTAAGATTTTTTTAAGAAAGGCTGTCTTTCATGCTGTTTTGGACTTGACAAAACACAACTCATTTTGTAAAATTATATAGTAAAAACAATGCGTTTTGCGTGCGAATATAACGGAGGAAAAACTTTCTCCGTTTTTGGCGCGCGTAACTACAAACGATAAATCAAGAATATTATATTCGAGGAGTAAAGCAAAAACATGGCAGGCAACAACTTATTCGGCGGGCTTAATTCCGGCGATTCTTCAAAATACAAAAAGGCGGGCGAACAAGCCGCAAAAAGGGAACGCGCCGAACAGCTCGACGCGCGTATCGACAAATTTTTAGCGAAAAAGCAAGATATCGAATGGGCAAAAGCGGCTCTTCCTTTCGTAGAAGAAGAAACGCGGCTCAATTCCGACGTTTTCGACATATCTCTCAACGCCTCGCGCCTTAAAGAAATCAAAGAAAAGGCAAACTACATAATCGAAAAGAAGCGCGCAGACGACGAAGCGGCTTTGAAAAAACACATAGACGAGCTTGACGAACGCATAGCGGCGCTCCAAAAAGAACCCCGTTCGGTTGCGTGGGCGGAGCGCGCTTTAAAGGTTATAGAAAAGGAAGAAAAACAAAACGCCGATATACTAAGGTTAATTAAAAACTCCGGAAGAATGGGCGTAATAAAAATGCAAGCGAAAGGAATCATCAAACAAGACGAGGAGGACAAAGCTGCCGCAAAGAAAGCCGCCGAGGAAGAAGCCAAACGCCAAGCCGCCGCTAAAAAAGCGGAAGAAGAACGCTTAGCCGCCATAAAAAAGGCGGAAGCGGAGCGTGCCGCGAAAGAAAAGGAAGAAAAGCGTATTGCCGATTCCGCCGCGGATATCGACAAGCTTATCTTCGATTTGAGCAAAGCTCCCAAAGGCGTTTATTGGTGCGAGGACGTTAAAAACGCCCAAAATCTCGTAAAAAATCTTGAGCTCAAAATTCGCTCGAGGTGCAAAAATCTCGCCGTTCTCGACGAGCTTGCCGTTATTGCCAAAAAGGTTTCCTTAGCTTACACGATCGACGAAAAAATCCTTGCGTTTTCGGACGACTTCGAACGCGGCAACGCAGATTATAACGCCGTTTTGAAGTTCGAAAAAACGATAACCGATTCCGTCCGCCCGTATCTTAAAGAGTCGCAAAAGCTCAATAAGCTTTTGAAAATCGCAAAGGACGGCATTAAGGCGGAAGAGGACAGACAAAAAGAACTTCGCCGCCAAGCCGCAGAGAAAAAGGCAGCCGAAGAAAAACTCCAAAAGGAAATTATCGATTACAACAAAAAGTTGGACGCGTTTATAACTTCTTGTCAAAACAGACACGCAAAATATTATGAAGCGGAAAGCTTTTTCGCTTCCGTTCCCGCGCGCGTTTTGCCGTACTTGAACAAAGATAAAGTTAAAAGCTTAAAAACCGAAGCGGAGCGTTATATCAAAAATCAAGAGGCGGTAAAACAATCCGCCGCCGAAAAAGAAGCGAAAATCGACGAGGTTTTGCCGGCGTTTAAAGCAGACAAAAACGGTAAAGCTACGGACGTAATGCGCGTTTATCATAGCCTTACTTCCGCCGAAAAGAAGCTTATTTCCGAAGATAAAATAAGCGCGTTGGAAGCGGCTTATAAAGAAGCTTGCGATATTAACGACAAAGCTATAGAAAAAATGAAGAAAGAGCGCGAAGAAAAGGAAGCCCGCGAGGCGAGAAAACAAAGACAAGCGGAAATAAAACGCATAAAAGCTTACAATCGCAAAAAGCGTTTGCCCGTAACCTTGCCGATACTTGCCGCCGTTCTTCTGCTTATCGTTGCGATAGGCGTTTCGGTATTCGTGCCTAATCTCCGTTTGCCGCTCGTGAGCGCGGCTTGCGTTGTCGCTTACGGCGTAATGTGGTTCTTGTTCGAATGTAAAGTAGGCAACGGCGGCAAAAACGTTGCCGTTTTAGCGGTTTTGCATGCCGTCAACCCGTTTTTAATCATCGCTTCGATTATTTTTTCGGCTTTAGGCGGCGAATACGCGTATCTTGCCGTCGCTTTCGGCGCGGCTGCGTTCTCAGCATATCTTTTCGGCGCGATTTTCTCCGAGGAGGAAACTGTTTGCAGTTCTTCTCTTATGCTCGGCGTTTCGGTCGTCGTAACGGCGATTGCCGTCGGCTTGGGCTTCTTTGAAGCGGGTTGGACTCGCGGAATGGTTATAGGCTTCCCGTGCCTTGTCGCATTCGTTCCGCATTTCGTTCTCGTTTGCATACACAAATTCGAAAACTACAACGTCGAAGGAAGCGATAGCGTTATACTTGTTTTTTTGCATATCATAATTGTTTTAGGCTTCGGCGTTATGGGAATTGTCGGGAGTGTAAACTTCCCGGGGTACATGGTGTTCTTGAACGCCGCCGCGCTTATCAACGCGGTACTTATGTTGATAGCCGCCTGTTTCGTTATTAACGATATCGACGACGGTATAACCGCTCCCGTGGCTGTTATAGGCGCAATCTTCTTGGTCGTCGCTTTCGCGGTCGGTATCTATCAATCGATTGTTCATGTAAAAGCGTATACGGAAGCTACTGAAATTTTAAGCTTAGCAAAACTATTTATTTCGATACTAAAATAATTTTACGGTGAACTTATGTCCGATATAATAAGAGAAACGGAGCGTTTGCATTTAGTTTACGCTTCCGAAATCAAGAAAAAACAAGACAAATTCGACGCGGCGATGAAAAAGCTTGCCGACGAGGAAAAGGAGATTAAAGCGACCGACTATGTGAAAGAATACGTCGACACTTACCGCGTTTCGCTTTCCGCCCTCGAAGAAATTTTCGCCGACTGGGATAGCGTTCAACGCCGCACCAAGGGCGTTACGTTTACCGTCGGAGAGTACATAAAACGTCTTTCTCCCCGCCCCGTACCTAAGGGCGGCGTGTTCGAATACGTCGACAGGCTCGTCGAGGAGGGCAGAGTCGCTATCATGGCGGTTGACGAAAGCAAAACGGTAGAGGACGATATCGCACCGCAAAAACGCTTTTGTCAGTGCTTGACCGATTTGCGTTACGTCGTTATGTCTGTGCGCCGTCTTTTAGCCGAAACGGGCTATGAAGAAAGAAAGCGCGAAGAAGCTTTGGCGGAAGTCGACAAAAAGAAAGCCGACTTAGAATTTAACTTCAAAAAGAACACAAAGCTTGAAAACCTCTCTTGCTATAAGGAATTAGAAGCTTTAAAAGCTCAAATTCTCTCCGACAACGAAAAGGCAAGCACTATGCTTATCGGCAAGCCGTTATCGGACGAAGAAACGGACTACCGCTTCCTTATCGGCTTTAAAAAGTCCGATATTTCAAAAGAAGCGTTAGATTTTGCCGTTAAAACGCTCGGCGTTCCCGAAAAAGCCCTCTCCGGCGTTCCCGTATTCTTCGAACCCAAAACAAGAAACGGGGTTATCGTTATCCGCGCCGACAGGGATTATTTCGAAGCGGATGGCGGCGACGCTTTCGACCTGATTCGCAAAATTTACCTTTCTCTTCTCTCCTCGTTAGGTCCCAAAAATCTGCGCTTAGGAGGCGCGGAAACGGCTGTGGAGGCGGTTATCGGCGCGGTTGCCGACAGAGTTAAAGCAAAGCTCGGCGAAAATTATATTTTCGATAAGGACATCGCTTCAAGCTCGTCCGGAACGATTTCTTTTAACGAAGCCTTGATAACCCTTATCCGCGGTCGTTCCAAAACATATAAGGGTAACGACTATGCGAACATTTACGAATATAATGACAACACTCCCGACGCCAAGCATGATTTCGTTTTAGCTGCATATAACTATGCGCCCGACTGTTTCGGCGAACGCTTTACCTCCGAACAGAAAAAGACTTTTTTAAATGTCTTGGAAACGGGACCCGCCAAGGGCGTACTTTCGCTGATCTGTATCGACAAGAACAGCGATTTTAAGCTCGAAGACGATAAGGGCAAAAAAATCTCTTGCGATGTTATCGACGTTACGGAGGACGGCGTTTTATATAACGGCGAGCCTGTTTCCGTAGATATAATGGCTGAAAATTTCAAAATAAACGATTACCTCGACTATCTTTCCAAGGAAAACAAAGCTTCGGATTCACTTTCGCTAAAAAAGCTGCTTGAAATGTCGGACAAGGATTTTGCGTTGAAGCCCGTCGAAGATTATAACGACGCATTGCGAATTCCTCTCGGTATTTCTTCGGGCGTTCGTTACGATTACGTTTTAAAGACTTGCTCCACTAATGTTTTCGGGCTTTTGGTCGGTATGACGGGGTCGGGTAAATCGGCGTTTTTGCACACGTTTATAATGTCCGCGGCATACAATTACGCGCCCGACGAGTTGCAAATGTACCTCGTCGACTTCAAGAGCGGCGAAACGTCTCCCGCTTTTGCAAATTACAAAAAGGGTAACCCTATGTATTTGCCGCATGTCGTTTATCTTTCTCTTCGTTGCAGAGAAGAGAGCGCGATGGACTTGCTCAATAAAATGGATTTTATGATAGACGAACGCGCAAAAATAATGTCGGAGAGTAAATCGGGCTGTTCGGATATCCGAGCGTTCAACAAAAGCCAAGCGGTTTTGTCCGGCAAGTATAAAAAGCTCCCGATTGCGCTCTTTATAATCGACGAGTACAACAACATGTTCGGTTCCGGGGCGAACTTTGCGACTATAAGCAAGCTCGGCAATAAGCTTGATTCCGTTTTGAAAAGAGCGAGAAGCTACGGCATAGAAATACTTTTCTGCGGACAGACCGCCGACCCGTTAATCGGGTGCGGAGCAACGGAACAGATAGGCTCAAAACTGTCTTTAAAAGTAAACAATCCGTCGGTATTCAACTCTTATTTCAAGCTTAATTCCATAAAAGCCGGAGAATATTCGGAAAAGCTTAAAAAAATAGGCACGGCTCTCATATCGATAGGAAGTAACAACGGTGATATAACTAACCTTGTTAAAGTTGCTTACGCAGGCGAAACCACTTCGCGGGACATGAAAGACGTTGCCGAAAGAATACGCGAAAAGTATAAAAATAACCCTGCTTGCAAGATAGTTCAGGCGGAAGCCGGCAACGACGATTTATTCCCGATTTCCGACTATAAAGCGGTAGCTTATAAAGAGGGCAAATACCATTTGCCGATAGGCGCGTCGGCTTCGAATACGATAGGCGTATCGCTGAGCTTTGCCGAGGACAGAAACGCCTCGGGCTATTGCGCGCTTGCGCGAGAAAGCAAGCTTTTCGAACTTGAACGTTCGTTTACGCTTTCGTATATAGAAAAGTTTAACGACGGCGAATTTATTTACGCCGCGGGTCCCGCCGACGGTAAGGAATTTATCGACGGCTTCGGTCGCGAGAAAGACTTTGTTTCCAAATTCGTTAAAATTTGCGACGATAAAGAACACCTCGAAATCGCGCGCGAACTCACAAGGCTCAAAGAGCTTTTAGAAAAACGCCGCGAAGAAAAGAGCTTAGACAATAAGGCAAGTTTTAAGCCCATTTATCTCGTTATTCACGACGTCGAATGGCTTCTTTCGGGCGGCACGATAGGCGGCAAAAATGCAACTTCCGCGGCAAACAAAGCGGCGGATACGCCCGCAAAGCCCGTCGATACGTCGGCAACCGAAAAGGAACTTGCGGGCAGCGGTGTTTCGCTTAAAGGCGGCGCGCTTGCGATGCTTTCACGCGTTCGCGCGGGCGGTTCGACAATTCAGCCTAAGGAAGAAAAGCCCGTCGAAGACAACAAAACATATTATGTTTCCGACCTTAAAGCAATCGTTTCCGATTTGTACGAAAACGGCAGCGGTTATTGTATTTTCGTTATATTAGCCCATGAAAAACTTTCGCAGTTAAAGGCGGTATGCGGCGAAGGGGAAAACGCTCGCTCATCCCAGCGTTATATTTACGATTCCTACGACGTTTTGAAAGCTATAACCGACAACAAGTCGATAGAGGGTGCGCGCGTGGACGAAACTTGCGTTTACGACAATCTGAGCAGTACCCGCACGAGGCTCTTCGATTATTCGATAGAAAACAACGCCGAATGGTGGAAGGCTTTAAAGGCTAAGAGAGGTTAAACATGAGCGGCAAAAAAGACGATATTTTTTCGGGTATTTCCGACATTTCGTTCGACAGCGTAATGGGCGGTTCTTCAAAAAAAGCCGCCGAAACAGCGGGTAGACCCGCAAAAAATCCGCCGAAAAAGAAGTCTAAGCGAGACGAAGCCGAATGGCAAAAGTTTTTAAAAGAGCTTGACGAAAAGGACGAAGCGGAAAAGAGAAAACGCGCGGACCTTGAAGAACATGCAAAAACCGACCCGAAAGCCAAAGAGGAACTCGACCTCGAACGCGCCTTTGAAGAATTCGACAAAAAAATGCTCGAAGACGGCAAAAAAATAGAAGCGTGGAAAAAAGAGGAAGAGCGGAAAAAGCGTAGAGAAAGCGAAAAAGCCGAACGCGAACAGAGCGCAAAAACCCGCGACGCATTCTTCGCCATGCTCGAATCTGACTCTTTGGAAATTCCCGACGACCTTGATGAAGAAACAAAAAAGAGTTTGCAAGACTTTTTGTCATCTCCCGCTAAACCGACCGTTTCGGCTCCGCCCGAGGACGTAAAACCCGTCGACGAATTTGAAGAATTCACAGACGACGACCTTGACGCAATGCTCGCTTCCTACGAGGAAGAAGAACAGAAAAAGGGCGAAAAGCAAACTAAAAAAGCACCCGAAACGAAAGAAGTACACAAACCGACTATTCTACCCGCCAAGGACCCGCGCCCCGTTTGCACAGAACCGAAAAGCAGTGTAAGCGTAGCCGCAAAAGAGCTTTCTTTATTGAAAACGCTTGAAACTTTCGAAAAGGAAGATAGCCGAAAAGGCGGCGATAAGCTTTGCTTTCCGCTCGGCGTTAAGGCTAACGGAAAAACCTATTCCGTCACGGTTAGTGCGGAAAACGCTCCGCTCATTATCGTTCGAGGGAGTGCAGGCACGGGCAAAACTAACTTCTTAAAATCGCTTGTTTTGTCTGCTTCCGCCGTTTATTCTCCTAAAAAGGTCAACTTTTTTATCGGCGATACCGCGGACAATTGCGACGACTTTTCGTGCTTTGACGAAAGCAAATCTTCGCTTTACGTTCCGCAAGTCACGGGAATAATGTATGCGGAAAGGGGCAACGGACTAATCGAATTTTTGTCGCACGTAGAGGACGAAATCGAAAGGCGAAAAAGGCTTTTTGCTGTAAGCGGCGTTTTTGACATAGCGGCATACAACAAAGTCGCAAGCGAACCTTTACCCGTTACTTTCTTCGTTTTGGACGATTTGTTGAAAAATTTTGCGCTATTAAAAGATATCCTTTGGCTTTACAATCCGACGATTGAAAGATTTTGCGAATTTTTGAGGGTATCAAAACCGTTAGGCATTTCTTTCGCGTTAAGCAGCGACGCGGATTATAGCGGCGAATTTGCAAGAATGTTACGTTCTTGCGGCAGAGAAGTCGTAAGCATATGCTTAAAAGGTTGCCTAAATTACGGATTTTGCGGCGGCGAAAAAAACGTCGACGATAAGTCGGTTTTGCAATCGGTAGACCAATCTCCCTTAGGCGTAGCCGCGGTAAAAGGCAACGGCAAATCGGCAACGTTATTCACCGTTCCGCATGCGGACGGGAACGAAGCAAAAGTTCTCGCTTCGTCAATCCGTAAAAAATTTAAAGACGAAATAAGCGGCGTAACGCAAAGCGTTTACGGCAACAAAAAATAAAACAATATAAAGAGGTAAAAAGATGGCGTATAAAATGCAAACGGGGCAATCGCGCGAAAGCGTAAACGAAGCCTTAAAGACTCTTGAAGAGATGGAGCGGAAAACCCAAAGCTTCAAAACGGAAGCGGCTTCCTTTGCTCAATCCATTCAGGACGACACTTCCCGCGAGGCGCTCGCGATAATCGAAGAAATTCTCGAAATTATCAAACGTTCAAAAAAAATCGTAGAAGAATCGGGGCAAAAAGCGGGCGATGGAATTGACAAAATGGAAGCGATTGAAGCTCGTGCCAGAAAAATGGGAGGGAAAATATAATGAGTTCGGAAATTCGCGCACAGATAGAAGAATTAGACCAAATAGTTAAGGGCTTTTCCACAAAGCTCGGCGATTACGTTCGCGATATGGGCGACAAAACTAACGGAATAAACGAAATCGTATCGGCTCTCGGCTCTTCTTGGTCGGGCGCAACTTACGATAGCTTTAAAAAGAAAATGGCTCTCGAAACGGAAAAAATGGGCGAAGCGTTGAAGCGCGGCGACAACTTAAAACGCGAGCTTGACGACATTTCCGCGCAATTTGCGGACGCGCTCGCAACGCTAAGAGAATCGGGTGAGTGATAATGAAGGTTTTTGAACTACCCGCTTCCCAATCTTTTCCCGGCGGCACCGTTTATTTGAACGAGCTTGACAAAACCGTCACGTACTCTTGGAACGATAGGGTCGGCGAAAATTTCTTACAAGCGGTAAAGGACGTAACGCATGGTCTTGGCTATGCGCAAGACGGCTTTTTTGCAAACGTAAAAAAACTCGACGCGATAAGCGGCGAAGAAGAGGTTTACGAATCGCGTGAATTTGAATTCGAAAGGAAATATAAAGTGTAATTATGAGCAATACGGTTAACGTTTCCCTTGATGAAATCCGTGATTTTCAAGACGGTTTGCACCGCCTTTCGGACGATATCGACTATAATATAAGCGTTTTAGAAGAGGTTTTTAGCAACGTTTCCGACCGCTTGCAAACGGCAATTCACGACCTTGAAGAGTCAAAAATCAATATCGATAACGACTTAATCGTTCTTGATATTCTCTATAAAGCAAACGAGGCTGATATCGAAAAACGCCAAGCGAAAGCCGACCAAGCCGCACAATCGCAAGGCACCACTGCGCCGCGTATAGACCGTTCAGTGTTAAATAGCATCGATAACGAAAGAAAGTCCCTAAGCAGACTTTTGAGCCAAACGATGAACAATATTTCTACCTACAATTCCGCGCTTTCCGCAATCACAAGCGCGTATGAGTCGGTGGCAAAAACGTTAAATTCCGCAAAACAAGCTATAAACGAGCTTTCGGGAAAGGTTTCACGCGCATATAATTACGTAAACGAGGCGATGAAAGCACTTTCTCTCGGCGAGAGCTATTATTTCGGCGCGCGACTAAGCGTAACGGACATCGGCGTTTTGCTTCAAGGCGCGTCAAGAATTTCGGATTACGCGCAAAGAACGAGCAATTCGAGCGCGGACGTTTCTCTTGCCGCCGAAAACTTTTGCGACATGCTTGATGACGACGTTTCCCGCTCTTCCCGAGAGGTTACGTCGGACATAACCGAGCAAATAAGTAACCTTGCCAAATTTTACCGCACCGCCGCCGCAAGTCTAAACAGCGGCTATTCCTTCTTAAGAAGCTACCTATCCTTAGCGTAAAATAGCATAAAAAGGCAAAAACAGACCTCCCGAGGAAAAACTCTTCGGGAGGTTAACTTTTTGTATTTTATAAATAATTTTATTCTTAACTTGCCGTTAGGCAACATCACTGCGACGAAGTCGCAATATCATTCGCCGCAAGGCGAAACACCACTTGCCAACGGCAAATTTCACAAATCCGCTTGCGGATTTACCCCTTATCCTCTGTTTCTTGCTTTTGCCCATTCCTTCATACGGAGTTCTTTGGACAAAATTTTCTTTCTGAGCCTTATGGACTTAGGCGTAAGTTCAACGAGTTCGTCGTCGGCAATGAATTCCATGCACTGCTCCAAACTTAAAGTAGTGGGCGGAACGAGCTTCAACGCTTCGTCGCTACCGCTTGCGCGGTTGTTCGTCAAGTGTTTGGTTTTGCAAACGTTTACTACGAGGTCGTCCTCACGCGAGTTTTCGCCGATAATCATTCCCTCGTAAACGGGAACGCCCGGTCCTAAGAAAAGCGTGCAACGTTCTTGCGCGTTAAACAGTCCGTACTGGGTCGTAACGCCCGCTTCAAAGGCAACTAAGCTTCCTCTCAATCTTTCTGGAATATCGCCTTTATACTCTTCGTAGCCCGTGAAAACGTGGCTCATAATGCCGAAGCCTTTCGTGTCGGTCAAAAGTTCGCTTCTGTATCCGAACAAGCAACGGGAGGGGATTTTGAATTCGAGTTTGGTTTCTCCACTCTGGTTCAAGCTCATGTTCACAAGCTCGCCTTTACGTTGTCCCATTTTATTCATAACCGCGCCGACGTACTCTTCCGGCACTTCGATGACGAGGTCCTCCATAGGTTCGTGGCATCTGCCGTTTATCTCTTTGAAAATAACTTTCGGGCGGGAAACTTGGAATTCGTAACCCTCGCGGCGCATGTTTTCAATGAGAATGGAGAGGTGAAGTTCTCCTCTGCCGAACACTTCAAACGTGTCCGCCGATTCCGTTTCGTGTACGCGCATCGAAACATTGGTTTCAACTTCCTTAAAAAGCCTTGCGCGCAAGTGACGAGAGGTGACGAACTTGCCTTCCTTGCCCGCGAACGGCGAGTTGTTTACCATGAACATCATCGACATTGTAGGCTCGTCGATAGCGACGAATGGGAGTGCTTCGGGGTTGTTCAAATCGCATACGGTTTCGCCGATATTGAGCTTTTCCGCGCCGTTAATCGCCACGATATCACCCATTTTGCCTTCGGTTACTTCTACGCGTTTTAAGCCCTCAAATTGATAAAGCCTTGAAATTTTGCCTTGAGCCACGGTGCCGTCCGTGCGGCAAATGGAAATAGGTTGGTTAGCCGAAATTTTGCCGCGGATAATCTTGCCTACGCCTATTCTGCCGACGTATTCGTCGTAGTCGATATTGCAAATCATAAGTTGAAGAGGCGCGTTTATCTCTCCGCTCGGCGCGGGAATTTCCGAAATAATAGTGTCGAAAATAGGCGTTATGTCCTTTCTTTCGTCGTTCAAATCGGTTACAGCCCAGCCCTGCTTAGCCGAAGCGTAAACGGTCTTGAAGTCGAGCTGGTCGTCGTTTGCGCCGAGGTCCAAAAACAGGTCGCAAATGCCGTCGAGAGTTTGCTTAACGTCGCCGCCCTTGTCTATCTTGTTTATTACGACGATAGGCTTTTTGTTGAGATTGAGAGCCTTTTTAAGCACGAATCTCGTCTGCGGCATGCAGCCTTCAACCGCGTCAACGAGGAGAAGAACGCCGTCTACCATAGAAAGTATGCGTTCAACTTCTCCGCCGAAGTCTGCGTGACCCGGGGTGTCTATAATGTTGATTTTTACGCCCTTATAATGCACGGACGTGTTTTTTGCAAGAATGGTTATTCCTCTTTCGCGTTCAATGTCGTTGCTGTCCATAACGCGTTCGGCAACCGCTTCGTTGGCTCTAAATGTGTGACTCTGCTTTAAAAGCGCGTCAACGAGCGTCGTTTTGCCGTGGTCGACGTGTGCAATAATCGCAATGTTTCTTACGTCTTCTCTGATGTCCATATTTTTACTCCGAAAGTTAAAATTCAAAATTACGTTTGTCTATATCGTGTTAATTTATCTAAAACTATTATATTATATATATCGCGCTTGATTTTGTCAATCGTACGAGGTTGACTTTTTTAAACTTAAAACGCGCGTACGAATTTTTTTGAATACGCGCCGATTGTCCGAGGATTGATTTTTTCTTGCTTTTTCTGTTTTTCTATGGTAAAATACCGTTTGGATAATAGTAGATTTTAGTAAAGGTGAACGAATGAAAGATAAAAAACGAAACAGCATAAAGGCTTT
>ERZ808242.1541-NODE-1541-length-12377-cov-7.830547_pt1 | contig 12377 bp, 12 predicted proteins | sample MGYA00521244_ERZ808242 | MGnify/ENA primary metagenome ERZ808242 (study PRJEB31516, sample SAMN03275573) | gut metagenome | biome: mammalia-associated habitat; material: feces | host: Papio cynocephalus | place: Kenya | collected 2012-07-27 ... | reverse complement strand
AAGAATCCTTGCCGGGTAGCGCCAGCTTGCCCGCCCTTGGCAGGGCGGGACATTATTTGGGTGCCACAAAAACAAAACCTCCCTTTCGCAAAGGGAGGTGTCAGCCGCTCGCGGCTGACGGTGGGTTCGCTTGTTATTACATGCGAATTTCAGCATCGACACCGGCTGGCAGTGATAGATTCTGCAGGCTATCAATGGTCTTTGGCTTGGCATCAACAATGTCGATTAAGCGCTTGTGCACGCGCATTTCATACGCCTCGCCGCCCTTCTTGTAGACATGTGGCGACTTCACAACCGTGAAGGTACTGCGCTTAACTGGTAGAGGCACTGGCCCAATGATGGTAGCTCCGCTACGTAGAGCGGTCTCGACAATCTGCTTTGCAGCTGCGTCGATAACGCGGTTATCATAAGCCTTTAACTTGATACGAATTTTCGGTAGAGCTTGATCTGCCATAATTTCTCCTTTTATCCCGTCCCCAGGGATCAGGGGTGGTGCAATCTCATCCAGCATTCAGACACCTTCAGAGTTACCACCACGATTAAAGTTGACATTAGACATAATACAACAAGTTATCAATTAATTCAATTATCATCATGGTAATTAGATTTTACGCTATTTAAGTCTACTGATATAGCATCATTATAAAAGGATAGTTTAGGGTTTTTATCTATACACTCAATATAGCGCTTATATTCACTCGAACTATTCCAATGAATGCCGCTATCAGCAAACCTACGATATCGAATAATATCATCTGGCAAAAACTTATAGTGCAACAGGTAACTTTTTATTGGCATTGCGGAATTGAGACTATATGGATAATAGAAATGGTCGTTTACCATCATTTCCTTGCCACTATAATATACCAGCGGATATTTCTGCAGACTAGGGCGTATGCCAAACGTACGGCATCTTGGACCACCATATATCCTAATGCCATAGGGTTTGTTCTCTGATGTTCTGTATGTATTTTTATCTATATAATGATAATCGTCTATAGTGCCGAGTTCGGCAATACCGCCTTTTTTATACACGTCAACCATCATAGAACTAACCAAGCAGCCCTCAGACGAATTTGCAAAATCAAGAAGACTAGTACTCTCGTAGCCTTTGTACACAAATAATTCATCCGAATCTACATTTAAGTACCAGCGACCAATGCCATATTTTGCCATTAGATACTGTCTTGCACCGCATGCCCAGGTGCAGTTGTACACACAATTTGCTTTCCATATATCTATATTTACATGGCCGACATACTTCGTTACCTTATCAAAAGTGTCATCTTTTGATCCGCAATTCACTAGTGCAAAGTTTTTAACTCCAAGATCAATATAGTGCTTCATCCACTTGTCTATAAAGCTTGCTACATTATCCAAGAGAGACACCACTATTGGTCCGTTATCAAAGGGCGTTGACGACACTCTTATTAAGTCATCACCTGCCGCGCCACGCATCAAACGCGCTAACACAGTATCATTAAGTTCGATATCATTAAAATTATCTCTAGCAACCTTCCTGTAAACTGCCTCTATATTTTGATCTAGCCTAGAGCTGCGCACAATATTAAGCCTATTGCGCCGAGAGTCCCTACGTACACGTTCTAGCTTTGCAATCGAATTATCTAGTGCGCCGAAATCAATATCGGTGAATTCCTCGGCCTTGCCCGTCTTAATATGAGGGCTTTTTAGCCCCAACAGTCTCTTCATAAATGATGTAATTGAACCATGAGAGACGATCATAATTGTATTGTTTGTAAAGTTTTTAGTTCTTACGTCATCAAGAAAATCCGAGAGGCGCTTCTCAATATCATATTTATTTTCTCCATATTGGCCAAATCTTATAAAATAGTCACCTGCCACTTGACACTCGCGCGTACGATCAAGATCTTCATTGTTCTTCTGCCCACTATATTTACCATGATCAATCTCTCTCAGTCTGTTATCTATAATATATTCCACATTGGGATATTTTACACGAACTATATTGGCGGTTTGGATAGTCCTCGGCATCGGAGATACATACACCTTATCAACATTATCGGGCAACCTCTTTAGCGATTCAAATACAGTATTTCTTCCTGAGTCTGTCAGAGTGGAAAAATATACTTCTTTGTCAGAGATAAGTTCCTTCACATTATCCGTAGCCTCACCATGACGCATAAATATGATGTTCACAGAAGAATCTCCTTTCTAAGCAAGCCAACGCTCTTATTCCAACTATAATTATCACATATATATTTTCGCGTATCAATAGGATTGTATTGACTAATATTACAGCACACATCTTCAATTGCATCGAATACGCTCGACGCATCAACTCCAGACAGCACAACACCCCTGCCATGATTCAGTAGCTCCCGATTCACTGCAGTATCTGACGCAATACACACAAGGCCCGTACTCATAGCCTCCAACAACGATCCCTGAACGCCCTCACCATAACTTGACGGTGACACAAAGATATCACTATTCGCGTAGAATTGTTCAGTGTTCGAACATTCCCCAACAAAGCGCACATATCGACAGGGGATACTTCTGAGATTTGCAAGCTCAGGACCATCGCCTACAACCGTCAGATAAGCCCTGATTCCGCGATTAGACAATGCCAATCTGTCATTTACTATGTTTACGGCATTAATTAACGACCCTACGTTCTTCCTTGCAATAAGCCTGCCAACATAAAGTATCCTAATTTTTTTAATAGCACCCTTTTGTCGTATACTACGACTATATGGTCTAAATCTTGCCGTATCAACGCCAGGGTAAACTATTGGTATCTTGCATGGGCTGTAAGTATTCCAGTACTCTGAAACATTATCACTAATTGCCACCACTTTATCGTACAGCCTCAAGAAGCTGCCCTGAAAATCGTCTTCTTGCCTAGGCGTACCACATAAATATAGGACATTTTTATGCGGCCCCGGGTACAAACAATCAAGTATATAGTATGATAACACGCAACAATCGCTATATCCTACTTGATTTAAATATTTAATAAGCGAACGGTTAAAAAATAGAGACTCCACATTCCACCGCAAGCGACTTTCTCCAGGTTTAATATTATAAATATCAGATATAGATGGATCCTGATCGAGCTCAACAAAATTCACCACATTATTGTATGTGTTTTTAAAATCAAAATACTGTTGTGACAAGCAATAACCTATACTTGCCGGATCAATGGTAACATACACGACACTATCGCCATGTTCGCAGAAGTACCTTGCGTGTTGCATGGATATCATCTCGGCACCACCAACAAAGTATGATGCCCTAGGCTGGTTAATAATTATTCTCATACTTATCTATATCAACCCGCATTCTACGCATATTTATAAATCGCTGAATGGATTCTATTGCTATATCTATGTCATTTATTTCGTATGTATGTCGTTCACAATACTTCATAAACTTAGTTTCGTATTGCTCAACATCGACCGGTTGAATACTATTATTAGACAACCTTGCAAGCTGAGCAATCATAAAGGATGCTCCTCTATGCGTAACATCTATACTGTTGCACTCCCTCTTTTTGTCCTCAAGCGTTCGTATCGTAGCGGAAGCAATATCTATAGACCATACTCTATGCGACTCACCCATTTCAACAATGGGAGCGCCTTCATTTTTGATTTTATACTCTCCGAACCTGTGATCTATATTATAATTTTTTCGCTGCACCTCAAAATCATCCCAGCAAGACTGCAAGAAATCAACCCTATCGTCATGTGACATATCACCAAAGTTAAACTTCCCCTGATACAGCTCTGTTAAGCCAGGATCTTTCACTATGTCGCACTCCACGTGTTGTCTGGACATTGCGTCGCATATCACTCCCGCTGTTTCTATAGCTCGCTGTTTTAATGATGTTCTTATGATAAGTCTTTTGCCATCTAGATATCTTTCGTCTGTCGACAGGTCTCTAGCAGCCACCCTAGCCATTTCTAAACCCTTAGCTGTCAACGGTGTATCATTGTGACCATCGATATATGAATGATCGTCATACCCATGACGTATAGTTGTTATTTCTGTTTGCATAGCACAGCTTCCTTACCATTAATTCGCATTATGTCCCTTATAATCCAATAGTCCTTATTATTCATTAAATCGTAATCACTCAAACCACTCTCATTGATAAATTTTGATATAGCACTACCCCATAACTTTATCAATTTTCTATTCGACTTTAGCAACAACATATCTCTGTTTAATACATTCTCTACTAATGACTTATTCCTAAAATGATGGATATATGTTGTATTTATAATTGCACAATTATACCCTACCGATAATATTCGCCAAGTCATATCAATATCGTCGCCACCATAGTCCAGAAAGTAGGGGTTGTCAAAATATCCAAACTCATCCTTAAATATTTTTGTCCTAATCATACATATGCAAGTGCTAATCGCGTTTGGAAATTTTATATATCTAAGTTTAGTCCCGTATGCCGCGATATTAGCATTGGTGATATCTCGCAAAAACGTCAATTCTGGTTTACAACCCATAAACTCACTCAGCTCCTCCTCCGGAGAAGAGCATTCTTTTATACTTGAAAGCTTCTGCTTTGTCGTCAATCCGCTTGAGTAATAGTCATATTCAGATGTTCTTAGTGGAGCAACAACAGCTAGACTCTTGTCACTTTTCATAGTATCAACCAGCTTGTCAAGCCACCCATCATTAAAGAAATGCAGATCATTGTTACAGAATACTGTATACACGGCACCTATAGCTACGGACTCCATAAATCCCTGATTATATCCAAACGAAATACCATAATTATGATGATTCTCAATAACAACAACATTATTATAAATAGCCGACAACGTGCTTAAATATACTCTAGTATCATCAGTAGACGCGTTGTCTACGATAGTAATCTGATATTTATAGCTGCAGAGTTCAAGCGATTTCATCAGCGATATCACAGTATGCTTAGTCCATTCTAAGGCGTTCCAGCAAAGAATTACAATGTTAACCATTAATCACACACTACTACATTTTTATGCAAAATTCAGCTATATCTAAAAATAGCTCCGCATGGGAGCTATTTTAGTAGATTTGTTGTCAGTAGCTAAGTTAAACTATTTGACAATCTCGGTTACCTGACCGGCACCAACGGTACGACCACCCTCGCGGATAGCAAAGGTTAGACCCTTCTCCATAGCAACTGGAGCCTGCAACTTAACCTCAAACTGTACGTTGTCACCTGGCATAACCATTTCCTTTTCCTTCGGTAGTTCAACCTCACCAGTCACATCGGTAGTGCGGAAGTAGAACTGAGGCTTGTAACCCTGAGTAAATGGAGTATGACGGCCACCCTCTTCCTTGGTTAGAATGTAAACCTGTGCCTTGAACTCGGTGTGAGGAGTAACAGTACCAGGAGCAGCCACAACCTGACCACGCTCGATATCATCACGGTTGATACCACGTAGTAGAATACCAGCGTTATCACCAGCTTCACCCTCAGCCAAAGTCTTCTTGAAGGCCTCAATACCAGTTACAACTGACTTCTGAGTCGGGCGTAGACCAACAATCTCGACTTCATCGTTCATGTGAACAACACCGCGCTCAATACGACCAGTAGCAACAGTACCACGACCCTTAATTGAGAAGACATCCTCAATTGGCATTAGGAATGGCTTGTCTAGATCACGCTTTGGCTCTGGGAAGTACTCATCCATAGCATCCAGAAGCTCCATGATGTGATCCATTTCCTTCTCGTCACCTTCCAGAGCCTTTAGAGCTGAGCCCTTAATGATTGGACAGTTCTCGTCAAAGCCGTTCTTCTTTAGTAGGTCACGAACATCCTCTTCGACAATCTCAACTAGGTCGGGATCGGCCTGGTCCATCTTGTTTAGGAAGACTAGAATTTTTGGCACGCCAACCTGGTGAGCTAGTAGTACGTGTTCCTTAGTCTGAGGCATAACACCATCAGCAGCCGAAACAACTAGAATAGCACCATCGACCTGGGCAGCACCGGTAATCATGTTCTTAACATAGTCGGCGTGACCTGGCATATCTACGTGCGCGTAGTGACGCTTCTTAGTCTCATACTCCTGGTGTGAAGTAGAGATAGTAATACCACGTGACTTCTCTTCTGGGGCATTGTCGATCTGATCGTAGGCAACAAACTTGTTGATGTCTGACGGTTCGCGAGTCGCCAATGTCTTGGTGATAGCAGCAGTCAAAGTGGTCTTACCGTGGTCAACGTGACCCATGGTACCAACATTGACATGTGGTTTGGTTCGTTGAAATTCTGCCATGTTTCTCCTTATAACATTATTAATTTAGTATCGCGCTCTGGCGATGCGATGGTTCACATCGCCTCGGCCGCGCTTAATTCATATTATATCTAACATATTCGTTAGTGTAAAGATCCGAGATGCTATTTAATGTCAGCTTCCTTCAGCTCACCGTCGTGGCGCTTGCCATCAAAAATCGTGGTCGGAATCTTCTTGGTCTTAATGTCGTTTTTGACAACATCAGCAATCTTATCCAGCTCCTTTTGAGAGGCGTCTGACTCGGCGTACTCAGTAATATTCTTGACTTCATCGTCGCTGTAGCCGAAATCCTTCAGCCAGCTCTTTAGCGTATCTTTCGCCTTATCGCTACTATAGCCGACATTGAATGCTGTCTGGTTATCGACACCGTCCTTATCTTTGCCGGTATACATACGTTCAACAATTCTCCATGCTGCCGCGTGCTTACTGCTCTTTAGCGGATACTTAATTGTACCCATCATATAGCGTGCTACGATGCCCGAATTAGTGAACTTGTAGCCATTCTCGCCCTCGATTGGATATGGCATCAGCGCCACATTGTATTCGTCAAAGAATCCCTTGCTCTTCTGCGCAGCAAACGAGCGTTTACAGACGATACAGCCAGGATCAAATATATCAATCGCATACGGCTTATTCTTATCTTCCTTGTTGTAATAGACCACGTTATCGGGTAGGTAATCCTTCGCATCCCAATGTTTCATGCGTGTTGGGATAGCCGCAATCGCATTACCATAGTCGCCGAACCAGTCGCCTAGCCACTGGATTGGGTGCTCGGTAAACTTAGGTGAAACTTCATCGATTGAGCAGGCTTCAGTCGAGTCCAAACTACACGCCGACGGGTTATTAACGTTACATGTACCATAAACGTATAGCGATATCAGCGATTTAACACCAACCAGCAACGACCAAACCGTCAGCACGATGATTAGTAATGATACCACCTCGATTGTCGCCGAAACAGGCTTTATCCACTTAGGATGTTTTAACACTACTTTTCGCAGAATACTATTCTTCACATCTTCTTTAAACGACGTGTCACAAGTTCGTAATGTTACGCGCCGTGTAAAGCAGTGCGTCGCTTTTTTAAATAGATTCCAGATATTATCCGCTGTCTTCTTGCTAAACAAACGAATAACCGGCAGAGCCAGGACAATGATGCCCAGGATTATGAATGCTGCAATACAAACCATTTATTTTGCAATTTCTCCTATAATCTTCATGAATCTGTCAACATCCGACTGACGATTATTCATGGCTAGCGACAATCGAATCATCGGTGGATAGTGCTTGATGTGATTCAGATAATAATGCACGCAGAAGTATCCACTACGTACCATAACGCCAGCATCTGACAACGCCTCAGCCAACAGGTGGCCATTAATTTTGTCACTATAGAATGCAATCGTTGGAGTAGGCTCAGCGTTAAGAACATGCATTCCGTCCGCATCTCGTAATGCGCCAATAATCTGCTGACTATACTGGCGTACGTGCTCATGCTCAGTTTTTGCAGCTGCCTGCATCCAATCAATTGCTGCACCCAGACCAATAGCTTCAGCATAAGGCTGTAACCCAGCTTCAAGTGCCGTATGGATATGCTCTGGATTGTGTGCAGATAGTACAAACTCTCCTTTTGTTACGTCATCCACCATGCCACCGCCGATGAACTCAATATCCATGCGGTTCAGTAGATCACGACGTAGCACCATTACACCCATACTCGGGCCATACATCTTGTGCGAACTGAAACATATTGCGTCAGCCGGCAAGCCCGCAATAAGGTCGTGATAATATGACATAGCTTGTGCAGCGTCTATGATATAGATACCACCCTGCCGATGAACCTTGTCTATCACTTCTTTAATGTTCTTTAGCTGACGGCCATCGATATTTGACACAGCATTCATTACAACTAGCGCGTTAGTAAAATCATACTTGTCGACATCAACTGACCCGTCATCATTGCGCACAATCACCTCACGTGGAATACCTAAACGCTTGGCCGTTGCCATTGTAGATAGAAACGATGAGTTATGCTCAATATCGCTAGTCATCACCTTGGCAATGCCATCTGGCTTTAGCTGCGACTGAACCAGGTTTAATCCGTATGTCGTGTTCAGCGTAAAGCTAACGAAATAGTCTTTCTTTGACAACTTCAATAGCTTCAAAATCTTGTCGCGTACTTCCTCAACCCGACGATCCACCTCTAGACCCCATTCGTACTTCACGCGCTCACCGCAAGAATTAAACTTGGTATAGTACTCTTGCATTGCGTCAATTACTTGCTGGGGACGCAAACTTTGACACGCGGAGTCGAAATAAATTGCGTCCTCTGGCAAATAGGCAAAATCTTCAGCAATGTTAACCTTAGATTTTCGAAACATCCCCCTCCTTTACTTATTTATCCTATTATACCGATGACAGATATATAAATAAAGAGTTCCGCCATTTAACCTAAGATTTCATTCAGCATCCCATAAGCCTGGTTCACCTGATAATCAGACACGTTACCACACAACACCATAGGTCGAATACCACTATTTACAAACTCGCTAGCCAGTCGCACTACGTCATTAAGCTCAATTGAACGAATTATGTCAGGCCTCGATTCTATGTCAATAATTTCGCCTAAGCTTATATACCTATTCTCCATAGCATTAAGAATAGCCTCTGGTGTCTCATATAGCATATACTCAAAGCCGATAAGCTTCTTCTTGGTCTCTTCCAGTTCACGCTCGCTAATTTCACCTTGCACTACACTTTTCATGCCTTCAGCAATTAGTTTTGTTGTAGCAGACAGATTATCTGGCTTACACCTAAGCATAAAATAGTCAACGGTAGCATCTCTTTGTACAGAATTGCGCATCGCCATGGCATACACTAACCCAGCCGAACGAGCTTTCCCATACACGCGAGTTTCCCTGTCGCCAGCCAACAAAATTCCGATTAGCCACATAATCATTGACTCATATGCTGTTAACGGCCGGTGCAACGCAAATCCAATTCTAGCCGACACAATACTCCCCTTTGAACTGACAACACTTGGTTGCCTATTAATAGAGCAGGTCTTCTTAGTCAGGATTCGTTCACCTACAGGTAAATCGATATTACTAAATGTATTTGCAATGCTATAATTGCCGCCAAAGTCTCCCGCTAATAAGAATCGCATGTTGCTGGTAGTATGAGTTTCTACACGATAGCTATCGACGTCGTTAAGGTTTATGTTCTTGAGCGTATTAATAGCGTCGTGCGGAGCCATTCGCGGCAATCCGACACTGCTCCACATAGCGTAATCCAGGAGATACGGTGTTTTACCGGCGTCGGCTAGCAGCTCATTAGTTATGCTCTTCTTTTCGACAGCCAAATCAGTCTCCGTATAGTCTGGATTCTCGACCGCGCACTTCTGCATTCGGACAATACGATCTATATCGAATACCGGACACTTGGCTACATAACGAATACATGTATTATTAGTAAAAGCGTTATAATAGCCGCCATTCTTTTTAAACTCCTTATTAAAGCTATCCCATTCAGAACGCCTTTTTACGTAGTTTGCAACATGCTCGTAGAGATGCGGTGTCTGCTGTTTGTCTGCATAATCCCGGACAGACCAATAGCCGCCATTAAATACAATCCTACTACACGCAGTCCGGGAGTTTGGCACATCAATAATAATGCCTTCTACACCATTATCCAGTTTTACTTCTTTAATTTTATAATTCATAATGTCCTTTCAAAAAATACCTACCGGCCAATACAACCGGTAGGATTTGGTCAGCTATGACTAGCATAGCATACATATAGGCATGCAGACATACGATGTCTGCATGTGGGCTTGTCGATCAGATGCCTTCAGCTTGAGACTGTAGCCAGTCTGGGTTGTCAAAAGGGTCATCAGTCTCGTTTGAGTCCTCTGCTGATTCTTTAGGCCAGACTAGAGATCACTCAATAACTATCACTATCGGGTCGTAGTAGTCCTCATCCTCATCATCATCTGAATCGTCTTCCCAGTAGCCATCTTCTGGATAGTAATATTCAATGTCAGGCATTATAGCTTCTTAATGTACGATTGCTTACGCAATACGGTTTCGACCGATAGGCGTCGACCCTAGCAAGCTAGGTTGTTTTCTAGACTTACTATAGTAGGTCTACCCTCCCCGAATGTTTTGTCAAGTAGGGTATCAACTTGCTCGGATCTTGGAAAGGTCCGGATCCGTGGCCGTGGTCAGTATAACAGTCTCGATCGCCCTATCTACAACGTCCGAATTTGGATACTTCAAGTTAGATCACACTTACCCCTACGTAACTAATCACAGTCCTGTTTGCATGGTCTGCAATAATATTGTCTGAGTCGCTATCATCTTCGTCTCTTTAGACAAGTGTCAGACGTACCCCACAGTTTAGACTATACTAAACGATCCAGGACCATATCACGCGCCGCCTTGGCTCTATCGTCGGTAACGTTACCATACAAGCCAAGCGCAATGCGCCCACTTCTAATTAGCTCGTCGACTAGCCCAGCAACATCATCAGCAGTAATCGACCGGACAACGTCAGCAAATCCATCCAAATCGCGAATCTCGCCAAGCCTTAGATATCTGCGAAACAGCGCCTTTGCTACGCTGCGCGGCGTTTCATATGACATCAGCTCGGCACCAGCTATACTACACTTCGCTGCCTCTAACTCCCCATCCGAAAGTCCTCCATCACGCAAATTACATAGCTCACTGGCAATTAACTTCAACAATGCGTCTAGATTCTCGTCTTTATATGCAAAGTTGAATGACATTATAGTATAACCAGCAGTCGATTCAGTGTCTTGGCTCAATGAATAAACTAAGCCCTTCGCCCTTGCCTTACCAAACACTCGCGATCCCATACCGACAACCAATAAACGATGAATTATGGCCATGGCGGCACCGTCCTTTGTAGTAAATACACGCGGCATAGCGAACGACAGACGCGCGGTAGACTGTTTGGTATCACTACGTTGAATCGTAAAAGCACCGCTGTCATGCAGAGTCCATTCGGGGAAAAGCTTTGGCTCTCCAATTGGAATGTCTATATGCTCGTAGCTACCTATAATCTTGGAATAATCACCCCTGAAATCCCCCGCTATTATGAACTTCATATTAGATGATGTTATGCAATCGTTCCGATAATCTATAATATCCGAAAGATTTATATTATCTAATGCAACTAGTGCACCATCTGGCGTCATATCATGAATTCCAAATGAGCTTTTTACTGCATGAATCAATGTGTAGATCGGACTATTTAAGCGTGCCGACAATTCGTTTGCAATATTCTTCTTTTCCGCAATAAAAGTCTTATCGTTCAAATCAGTTCCACCAAGCATCTGGCATTGCAAGCCTAATACACGCTCGTAGTCAAATTTAGCCGACATCGTAAAGAATCGAACAAATTCATTACTTGTCGAGGCGTTCCTAATGGTACCGTTTTTGGTTACAGCCAAATCAAACGCCGCCTTACTGCCATAACCACGCACATTTGTAGCCATATGCTCATAGATATGCGGTATTTGTTGCTTGTGCTCAAAATCATTTATTTGCCAGTACCCCGCATTAAAGGCAATTTCATTATAAACTGTGCGGGCACCTGGGTAATCTATTATCAAGCCTCTAGCCCCGTTATTTAGCTTTATTTCTTTTATTAGGTAATTCATTATATACTCCTATACACATCCTACTAATCAGTCGAGTAGTTAGCAATGTAGTCTTTTACGTGCGCCAATAGCTCCTTCTCAGAAGCCGAGCGATCAGCGGTAGTAGCCTCGATGTAACGCATTGCTAGTGTTAATAATTCACTTTCTTCTTCGTACATATCATACTCATTATCGATAAAGGCGTCATCCGTAGGTATTCTGTCTATCAATAGATTAGCTATATCGCCAGTTGATTTTAACGATGATATTTCCTTGCATAAATCTTCTCGCTTAGTAGCGAGGCTACCTTGCAATTGGCTAGCGTTGCTGGAAAATTCTTTAATCACGTCTTTATTATAGAGTATTTTTAATGCTTAATGCCATGGTTAGGATTATTGGAGTGTGTGGCCACTTATTCTGAACCCGGCCCA
>ERZ808242.1540-NODE-1540-length-12396-cov-24.571996_pt1 | contig 12396 bp, 11 predicted proteins | sample MGYA00521244_ERZ808242 | MGnify/ENA primary metagenome ERZ808242 (study PRJEB31516, sample SAMN03275573) | gut metagenome | biome: mammalia-associated habitat; material: feces | host: Papio cynocephalus | place: Kenya | collected 2012-07-27 ... | reverse complement strand
GTAAGACCGTACTCGTTATCGACGAGGCACAAGACATGGGCGACGAAGACTTTGCACTTGTCTCGGCACTGATGAACGCCAATGAGGAAATGAGGGTGATAGCTGTGGGCGACGATGACCAAAACATCTATGGATTCCGTGGTTCTAACTCAAAATATCTGTATCAGTTGAGCCAAACACCTAACGCTCGTTTCATAGAAATGACGGAGAATTATCGCAGTCAAAGGCATATTGTGGATACCGCCAATAGTTTTGCTACAAAAATCAAACTACGCATGAAGCAAACTCCCATCGTGTCTATGAGCCAGGAGAAAGGAATGGTCAAGATTGTGAAACATCCAGCCTTCATAGGAGACCAACGAAACTATATGTACGTTCCTGTCACAATGGAAGTTTCGGAAATTCTCAAAACGATTCGGGAAAGAAAAGAAGAGGATAGAAACAGAAAGCCTGAAACGACTTGCATCCTGACTCAATCCAACGAGGAGGCAGTGATTCTTCTTGCCTTCCTCCACAAGAATCAAATCCATGGCAAGTTGATTCAGTCTATGGGAGATTTGCGCTTTTGGAACTTGGCTGAAACTCGATATTTCCTCAAACATATCGAGCAAGGCATCCAAGTTTCAAAATCACCTATCATTACTGACGAGCAGTGGGAGGAATGCAAGCGAAAGACTTTCCTGAAATACGCAAAGAGCAAAGCGCTCCCTTATCTCAAGCAATGCATAAAACTGTTTGAGCAAACCAATCGTGCCAAATATTACAGCGATTTCAGAGAATTCGTTTTCGAATCATCGGTAGAAGATTTCTGTGATGTATCCGATGCAGACATCGTGGTGAGCACCATTCACAAGGCGAAAGGAAAAGAGTTCGACCATGTATTGATGCTCATCACCGACCCATTGCACCCCACGGACGAAGTTTTAAGAAACTATTATGTCGGGATGACTCGTGCCAAGAAAACGCTAACGATACATACCAATAGTTCACTCTTCGACCAACTGCCAGCAGACCAGCATCTATTCGATTCTACGGCATATCCGATGCCTAAAGAAATCGTGCTCCAGCTATCGCATGAGGATGTGAACCTCGGTTTCTGCAAGGCGCACAAACTCGCCATTTTGTCGCTCCGTAGTGGGGACTATCTGGATTATCACGACCATCGTCTTTCCCTCCCAACAACAGGCACTGACATCGCCATGCTCTCCATGAAGATGCAAGAGAAATTGGGCAAGTGGGAAGCCAAGGGCTATCGTGTCAACTCCGCCCAAGTTCGCTTTGTTGTGGCATGGAGACCAAAGGAGGCACCCAAGGAGGAGAAGGAATCTGCCATCGTTCTCACCGACTTGGTAATGAAGAGGCAAACTGAAAAGCCATCGCAGAGATAATTTTCTGCTTGCCAATCAGTGATGAAATTCCCGATAGTATGGTGGAATCCAACATTCGCATGGCTTTACGTTGGCGATGACCAGTCAGTGCCAGTTCTACCGTCCTATCTACTAGTTGGATAATGACGGTGGCTATGCCGACATATTCCTTTCTCCGCTCTGTGACATCTATAAGGATATGACGGATTCCTACATCGTGGAGTTGAAATATTGCAAATAGAATACCACCGATGCGCAAGTGCAGAAGCTCTTCGAGCTTGGTTTTTATTAACATATCCATTCCACATTGACAAAACGCGAATACAACAAGCAGCATCTTTCATCTAAAAGACCTGGTTCTAATGAAGAAATACTATTCAAACACTCTTATTCGATATTCTATAAGCCACTGAGCAACAAAATGTTGCTATTCTTCTTGCCATACCTGAATTTCACAGTTCTAAGTGTTGCATGAATAGAAAGGTAAAACTCCGAATGACAGTTGCAAAGGTAATGAAAAAAAGGGAAACCAGCAAATAAAAAAGAGTTTTTGTTGACCTACCGGAAGAAAATTACGAAAAAGCCTCCTCATTGCCATGTAAGCCCTAGCAATGAGGAGGCTAACAATAAACTTGACAAACTCAAATGCGAGAAACGCAATATACCGTCATCATCCGCATTTCATTTATTTCCATTCCTCATATTCCAGTCCGAACACATCCGCCACTGCCTTGAACACCACCTTGCCATTCACGATATTCAAGCCACGACACAAAGCCTTGTCTTCCTTGCATGCCTGTCGCCACCCCTTGTCGGCAAGGGCTATCGCATACTTCAGCGTAGCATTCGTCAGGGCAATGGTAGATGTATGAGGTACAGCCCCTGGAATATTGGCAACAGCATAATGCACGATGTCATCCACCATATAGACAGGATTGGAATGAGTGGTAGGATGAGAGGTCTCGAAGCATCCACCCTGGTCAATGGCGACATCCACCAGTACGGTACCCGGCTCCATCAAGCCCAGCATGTCCTTGGTGATAAGATGAGGAGCCTTGTCGCCAGGAACCAGCACACTACCCACAACGATGTCGGTATCAGGCAACTCCTTTCGGATGTTATGCTCGGTGGAATACAGCGTATGCACATTGATTGGCAACTCCATCTCCAACTGGCGAAGTCGAGGCAAACTGATGTCGGTAATCCAAACATCGGCACCCAGTCCAGCCGCCATTCTTGCAGCCGCCTCCCCTACGGTTCCACCTCCCAGCACCAGAACCTTGGCACGGTTCACTCCTGGCACACCGCTTATCAACTTACCCTTTCCGCCCTTGGTCTTCTGCAAGTAATAAGCACCATTTAGTATCGCCATCCTGCCCGCCACCTCACTCATTGGTATAAGCAACGGCAAGTGATGGTCGTCGGTCTCCACTGTCTCGTAAGCCAAACACACAGCCCCGCTCTTGAGCATGGCATCGGTAAGCGCCTTGTCGCAAGCGAAATGAAAATAAGTGAAAACCAGCTGGTCCTTATGGATGAGCGAATATTCCTCGGCGATAGGTTCCTTCACCTTGACAATCATCTCTGCTTCGCGATACACACTCTGAATGTCGGGGAGAATTTTGGCACCCACCTCGACATACTGTTCATCGGCAAAGCCACTGTTCTCACCAGCCGTATGCTGCACCATCACTTCATGACCATGACGGATGAGTTCGGCTACACATGCAGGAGTCATTCCCACACGATTCTCATTATTCTTTATTTCTTTTGGAACACCTATCTTCATGACTTTACAAGTTTAAAGGTTTCACGATACGATTTTCAGTTTCACGCTGTAAAGATACAGAAAATTCCATTATCTGCTGTCAAGAAATCCGAAAACTTGCCATTTCTTATCCATAACGAACAGTAAACGGCTACAAAATGAGAGTACATAATATTACAGAGACTTGCTCCCTGACCGTTGGAAAAAGCAGTAACATCATTTCTTTGTTAGCCATAGATTTGGGCAATATAGCTATGACACTTCACTTGGTTGTCGAGCAAGGCAGAAATGTCAACAGACTACGTTTCCTTGTTGAAGTCGCTCGGTTTGCAGCCTCAGCAGCAAAGCCACCGTGAGCATTTCCTGGTGCAAAACAACGATGGCTACACCGTGCTCAATGTGCAGGACATCAATCACATTTCGACAGAGAATGGCATCACTCGTGCCTTCCTACACAATGGCAGGTCAATGGTTCTCAACTACTCGCTCAATGACATAGAGGCTCAACCCATCGAAGTTCTTCCCTGCCAATGTCTGGGCAGCTCAAAGAATGGATAGACAGGTGACAAAGCAAATATGCCTAAGCCATACTCTTTAGCTGGTGACACAACTGGGAAAATGCAAAAAAAAATAAATATTTATCGGAAAAATATATGATTATTCCAATAATTATTTGTAACTTTGCCTCAAAAGAAAAAGTGAAGTGATATGGAACAGCAAACAACACTAACATCTGGTCAGATAAGCATCATGATTAATGCCCAGATAAAAGATATGGTTACCTGGTTGATGGAAGACTTCAAGTATTCCCTTGCAGAAGCCTTGGATTGTGTCTACAATTCAGAACTGTTTGAGAAGTTGCAGGATTTAAGTACAGGACTCTATTTTCAGAGTTCAAGTTACAACTATGAGTTATTGAAAGATGAGATGAAATATGGTAAAATTGCTTAATATTAAATAATTATGGAACAAGACAACAAAACATATTATATCATATATTGCATCAGTCAATTTGCTCGGCATTTCAATATAACATTAAAGCAAGCTTATGCTTATTTGAAACGGCATAAAGGACTTGACTTCTTATATGAATGTTATGAGGGAGAACATCTCCAATCGTTGGATGATGCCGTGGAAGATTTGTCTGTAATTTGCCAAAGAAATGGAGGGGCTTTGGTATGTTAGAATTATATCATGGCTCTAATCAGACCATAGAGCAAATAGACCTAGCGTTGTGTAAGCCTTACAAAGATTTTGGAAGAGGGTTTTATCTGACGGATATTTTGCAACAAGCGTTAGACATGGCTTATAGGCGAACTCGTGTCGTTGGTTCAGGGATTCCAACTGTCACAAAATATTTGTTTGACGAAAAATTCTTGCGTAATGGAAGCTTAAAAGTGTTATCGTTTGATCAACCATCCAAGGAGTGGGCAAAGTTTATCTTGGCTAATCGAGATAGAAAATCAAAATTTATACATGACTATGATGTTGTGATCGGTCCGATAGCAGATGATGGAGTAGCATTTCAATTACAAAAATTCAAGGATGGCGGAATTACCTTGAATGAGCTGGTTAAGGAATTGACTTATAAACATATGAACCATCAGTATTTCTTTGGAACAGAAAAGGCAATAAGTTTGTTGCAACGAATATTGTAAATAGAATAAAAGAGGTTTAAGCATTTGTCAAATGCTATGCAGATAGGCTGCACCAACATTTGATACCTTTGCAGCATATTTTTAATGTCAAACTAAAACATTGTAAATTATGCAAAAGGTATTTTTGATTTTAGCAGCTATGTTGTCTGCTTTCACTTTCACATCATGCAGTAGTGATGACGATTCTACCGTTTCACTTGCAGAAAGTGCAGTTACTCTAAAAGTTGATGAGAACAAGCAACTTAAAGCATCTGGAAATGTCAAGAAATGGGGTTCCGAGAATGAGTTTATTGCTTCTGTATCCACAAGTGGCCTTGTCACAGCCAACCATGTTGGCGAGACCCAAGTCATGGCAAATGGTTCTAATGGTTCTGCTATCTGTAAAATAACAGTGCAGCCAAAATACACCTATTATATAGAGCCTCTCTGCAAGGAAGGAATCACCAAATCCGATGTCAAGAAGTATGAAAAAAGAAATCTTCGTTCGGAATCAACCGATGGTCTCTTTTATAACAGAGAAAACACTTTGGTTACAGCTGTAGCTTACCAATTCGACTCAAATGGATATTTAAAGTATGTTCTGCTCATGATTCCTCATCACAACAGTTCCGTCCTAACTCAACAGTTGATAAACTTCCTCTTGGAACGTTACAATCCTGTGGCAGATCTTGACGGAGTATATACCTTTATTGATGCGAACTCTGTAAAAACGGCCAATAAGATTATATATATGGAAGTTGCACCACAAGGCTACTACAATTACATAAGCGTGACTTACGCCGTAAACACTCACAAGTAAAAACCATATCAATATGCCAACAAACAAGAATGCTCAACTCAGATACAAAGTGCTTGACAGATGCTTCAGTGACTTCAAGCACAAATACACCATAGACGAACTCGTTGATGAAGTCAACGAGAGCCTTTCCGACTTAACTGGTCAAGTCATCAGTCTTCGTCAAATCCGTGATGACATCAAGTACATGCGTGACAGAGTATCTTACAATGCTCCCATCAAGGCATACCCTTTAGGAACAGGTCGCCAATGCTACTATCGATATGAAGACCGTAACTTCTCTATTTTCGATAACGAGTTGAGCGTGGAAGAGGTTAATGACTTGCGCTCCACTATCGAGATGCTGGGCAAATTTAGAGGAACACCAGCCAACGCATGGTTAGAGGAAGTGATTTCCAATCTCGAATATCGTTTCGACATCAAATCGAACTCAGAGAATTTGGTTTCATTTGAGAACAACGAGCAATTGAAAGGATTGGAATATCTATCCGACATCATAGATATGACCACCCATCACCAGCCTATCCATATCCATTATTGCAGTTTCAAAGGAAAGCACCAAGATGCCATCCTCCACCCTTATTATGTGAAGCAATATAATAATCGGTGGTTCGTGCTCGGTCTGGACGATAATTACCAAAACTTATCTATCTATGCACTTGACAGAATCCAATCCATAAAGAAAGCCGACGTTGCATTCAAGAAGAATGACAACACTGACTTCAAGACTTACTTTGACCATATCATAGGTGTAACCCTCCTGGATGAAAAGATACCTATCGAAACGATTATTCTGCGATTTGACGCAAATAGATTCCCATATGTTCTATCCAAGCCTCTTCATTCTTCACAAGAAGTAGTCAGCATGGAGGAACATACTATCTCAATCAAAGTAAAGCCCAACTACGAGTTACGACAACTCATTTTTTCCTTCATTCCTGATATAGAAGTACTCTCTCCTGCGTGGTTTAGAGAGGAGATAAAAGGAAAAATCGAAGAAAATCTCAAGAAATATTTATCTGTGCAAGAAGGCTGCACAAAAGAGTAGTACCTTTGCATCGTCATTCAGAAATGATGACAATAACAGATAAATGTCTAATTTTTAATTTTCACAATTATGTCACAGAACAACACTCTTTCAGCAAAGGCACAGAACATCGTAGATAACTTCATCAATGAGAACTGCTTTCACAGCAAGATTTCTAATACTGATGTGATAAAGCATTTCATCATCACTTTGTACGCCCAATTGCCAAACGCCAAGCCTGAGCTTATCGAACCATTCAAGGATTGCATCTTCCACCTAAATGATTATTTCACAAAGGAGGAAATAGACGTGCTCATTGCAGAATATCGTCAAGTTATCAAATATTGCTTTGAAAACTCCGACAAGACCTATAGTGTTTACGAAGAATACAGTATTGACCATAACGATACAATAGAAGAAATGATAGGCTACGATCCTCTTATGAATCCCTATAAGACCCCAACATATCTTATAGAGTTGAGTATGAGATTAAGCGGCAAGCGTAAAGATAATGAAAATGTGTATCTTCCTTATACAGAGATTGCAGATTATGCACTATATAATCCTAATGCCAAATATCATGTTGAATCAATAGGAAAATATACCATTGGAGACAGAACTACAATCTGTAAAAATCACTATGTTGAGTATAGTGAACTTTTGTTAGATAGTTTGGGAATTAAATCAAACTTTGAACTTATCGATGAAGATTTTAATATCAATAAGGATTATTTGCTTACGCGTCCTGACTATGTATTCTCCTTCAATCCCATGTTCAATCAGAGTAAAAGAAATCCTTTTGAATATGTTGATAGTATTTGGAGTACATATCATGATATTAGATCTATGGAGTTAGCAGCATTCATTACATCTTGTGCCGCTTACGTAAAATTCGGAAGTTGTCTTGATTTCGTATTTCCAAGTGAATTACTTGAGGCTAAAAATTTTTGGGATATATTCAAAATCATCTTTGAGTCTAAGATGACCTTTAATGCAACATTCATCAATCTTGGGGATATTGACTATGCAGGAAACTCAGTTAACTGCACCTTTCTCCATATAGAAAAAGATAAAGGCAACGATGGGATGATACGCTTTTTTGATGCTTCTACTTCCGAGTTCTATGAGCACTCTAACTTAAAGGTTGATTTTCTATTGGATGAGCTCAACAAAGAAGAAAGTAATTCAAAATATCTGCAAAGAATACATTATACTCAAATCTCAAGCAGCAACGGAAGAATTTCCAATCAATTTTTCATTGACAAGAAACTTCCAAAGCTACCTGCAGGAGAGAAATATCTTGCAGTTGGTGAACTTGCAGATGTCATTACCCCAGTAAAAAGTAATATTTTACTATCAGACACTTCATTTAATTGGAAAGAATCTGTATTGGGACCTATCAGAGGTACTTACATTCAAGGGGAAAGATTAAGTAACGACTATTTGAATAGCAACATGAATGTTAAGAATGATGTCACTTTGGGCTTTTGCCAATTTAAGAATTTCGTCAAAACTCCATGTCTTTTAGTTGGTATTAATGACAAAGGAACTTTGACGGTTGGTAAAATCAAAATCAAGGACAAATATATTGTTGTTGATGAAGATGTTATTGCATTAAAACTGAAAAGCGATGCCATAACTGAAGATTACCTTTTAAGGGAACTTACAATGAGTTATTGCACAAAGCAAGTTTCTATGCTATCAGATACAGAAGGTACTGATACTAAAAAAGTCTTTGATACAAAGAATGTCATCGACATCAAGATTGCAGTACCATCGTTGGAAGAGCAGGAACGCAGATGCAATGAAGATGTTCGCAAGTCATTAGAAGAGGCTCGCAAGTATCTTAAAGAAGCAGACAGACAACTCATACAATCTGCCGAAGAGTTCAAGCGAGATGTCCACATGAAGAAACATGCCATCGGACAAACCTTGTTCAATCTGAGCAACTGGTGGGATTTGCTTCAGAAAGCTCGTAAGGAAGGAAATGGCATTGTAGATGACTCCAAAGAAATTGGGAAAATCCACAAAACTCCGATTGGCGATATCTATACAAACATCCAAATGTCAATAGAAAAATTACAAATGCAAGTTGAGCACTTTTGGCAAGCAGATGGTTTGCAAACCGAAAGTATTTCTTTGCAATCCTTTATCAAGGAATACATCAAAGAGCACCAAAGTCCTCTATTCACATACCAATATGACAAAGTCTCTATGATTGATTACAATAAATGCCCAGAAGTAACGTTCTCAAAACAGGCACTCACAAAGGTGTTCGACAGCATCATCAACAACGCTTGCAGCCATGGCTTCGAAAATGAAAGTTCCGACCGTAACATTGTTAAGATAGAGTTGCTGATAAATGACGGATTACCATACATAACCATATCAAATAATGGTAAACCTATACATGAGAAGATAAGTACAGAAGATGTCTTCACCTATGGCCGATCTTCCAAAAGTGGGCAAAACCATTACGGTATAGGAGGATATGAGATAAGAAATCTGATGCGAGAGTTTAAGGGCGAAGCAGAATTTATTTCTACTCCACAAGCAGAATTTCCTGTGAGCTACAAACTTACCTTTAAGAGTTTTAAGATATAACAAACCAACATTAAAGAAGAAGCAACATGGCAAACGAAGAACCCTATAAGGTTTTATGGATAGATGATGATACATCTATCATACAAGGTTTCCAAAACAAGGCAGAGGACTACAACATAGACCTCTGCCCTGTAACCAATTGGGAAGACGCTGAGCTCTTATTAAAAGAAGGCTTTGAAGACTACTCAGCCATCATCTTGGATGCAGAATGCAAAATAAGAGCAAACGACCCAGAAGAAAGTGGCTTTATCCATAAAGTATTAACAAGCTTGTATAAATTGTTTGGCAAGAAACAAACAACAATACCGTGGTATATTCTATCCGCAGGCACCATGGATGGGTTCAGTTCCGTTATGGACATAGCGCAATATAGCCATTCCGAATATGAAAAGGATTGGGGGAATATGGTTTACTCGAAAACCGCTCCTTCACAGAATGAAAACAGCAAAGAAAGGCTATTTGAGAATATCCAAAGAATTGCTAGCAATCAGACATCAAACATTGTACTGTTTAGATACAAGGATGTTTTCCAGTACTTAGGAGAAGAAAAGCTCATTGACAAGGAAGCTCGCTCTATCATGCTAAAAATGCTTTGCAATCTTTATGCTCCAGAACAGAATACGCATTTCGAATACCAAGGCAATCCGCTTCGCAAAGTAATGGAGCACATATTTCGTTCCGCCCATAAAATAGGTTTGCTACCCGATGAATGCTTCGAGAAAGCAGGACAAATAAACCTCTTGGATGCCAACCGATACATGTCAGGAAAAGCTACAAGCCATAGTATGCTGAGGTATGGCAAAGAAGGTGATCGTAAAAAAGGGATTGATGGGGATACCATCTTTCCTAACTACATGGGAAATATCACAAAGAACATACTTAACTTTGCCAGCGCCAACTCGCATACCAATGAGACAAATGAATATACTATTGAAGACAACGACTTGGTTATTGACGAAAATGAAAAAGAATTGTTCTTTGGGTATGTACTGCAACTTTGCCATGTCATCAAGTATTTCGGGCATTTTGTGGAACAACACTCAAACAAAGAAATAAATCTTAGTATGATAAAGAAAGTATCTCATTCATAGAATTAACTTCTTAAAATAACAACAATCTCAAAAGTCATCATCATGAACATTAAAGAATTTGCACAATATGTACTCGACACTGTTAAAGATTCAGCAGAAAGTAACGATACTGACGTTAACACAGAAATGGTAAGATACTACCTTGACTGTATGGAAGATTGCGATGAAGTAAGCGCACCAGAGATTTGTGTATTTGAAGGGGCTAGAGCCAAGCTTACCGCTTACGACTATAACGACGAAGCAGATTCTTTAGATCTGTTTCTATTCATTCATAGCCAATACTTAGCAGGAAGAGTAGACTCACGAGTTCAAACAGGTTTCAATAATCTTCGTGAATTCTACAATCAATGTACCAAAAAGAAATCTCCATTTAGTGGAGATGAACACAAGTTTGAGGGAGAAGTACAAGATGCCATCAATATCATCAGAGAGGCAAAAGGGAAAGTTAGTGTCATTCGCTTTTACCTTTTGACAGATGGTGCCATTTCGACTTCGGTAGAAATAGAGACCAGCAAAGATGAAGAAGATGAAGTCATTTACGAATACCATATATGGGACATCGCCCGAATTTATCGTCAAGATCAAATTCGCAATGGCAACAATGCTATTGAGATTGATTTTAAAAATGATGTAAAGTATTATGTTCCCAACAAAAATTCCAAGAACAAGGAACTCACAGCACCCAAAATACGATGCTTGAAAGTAGACGATGACAACCCAAGCGTAGATACTTACCTTGCTATCATCTCAGGAGATGTACTTGCCAAAATATACAACCAATACCGTACACTTCTTCTTGAAAAGAATGTAAGAGCTTTTTTACGCAATAAGAGTAAAGTGAATAAGCGTATCATGGCAACCATCAAGAAAACACCAGAAATGTTTTTCTCATACAACAATGGAATTTCTACAACTGCAAGTGAAGTTGAACTTAAGCAGGATGGCAATGCTTTGTATATCACAAAACTAAAGGATTGGCAAATAGTAAACGGAGGACAAACTACAGCATCTATTGCATGTGCAACGGATTGTGATTTAAGTAAGGTTTTCGTTCAGATGAAAGTAAGTGTTGTCAAAAGCAAGGAAAACTATGCTGAAATTGTAAAATCCATCTCTACATGCGCCAACAGCCAAACTGCTATCAAACTATCTGATTTTGATTCAGGAGAGGAACATCTGAAAAAGATAGAGAACTTGAGTAAGGAAGAAATCACACCTATCTCAAAAACAAAATGGTTCTTTGAAAGAATGAGAGGACAATATGCAGATCAAACTGCAAGCTTAGGAAAATTGGACGAAAAGAATTTCAAAACTGAATATCCTAAAAAGCAACTACTTACAAAGACGGATGTTGCCAAAGTAATGATGATTTGGGATATGAAGCCCCACATAGCTTGCAATAGCAGAGAAAAATGCTTTGCTTCCTTTATGTCTTCGCTCAAAAGAAACTCTACAGTTATTAATGTTTCGTACTGGCACAAAATTGTTGCATTGAATATTCTCTATAAAGACATTGAAGCTTGTTTCGAAAAAAGATGCGGACAAAAAGGATTCAAGTCCAGAACAGTAGCCTATACTATGTCAGCATTATCGCATTTGACAAATCAAAATCTCGACCTCAAGTATATATGGAAAAATGAGAAAGTACAACCTCAACTTGAGGAAATCATAGAAAGAGAAATCGTCAAAATTAATGATTTCTTAGACCTTGACAATTCAAGGTCATACACAAAGAACGCAAAATGCTGGGAAGACCTAAAAGTCTATATTGACGGTCATAGCATTCCTCTCTCCTTACTTACAGCTGAAGGAGAAGATGAAACAGAAAATTATAACGCTGAAGAAAAAAATATTATAGCCCAAGCTAACGCCATCTCCATAGAATGGTGGAAAGCAATGCTTGAATGGTCTAAATCAGAGAATATTCTCTCTCTTATTGAAAAAAGACAAGTTACCAACAATATCAAGAAACTAGAAAATGGACGCTCTATAAAAACCATAAGTAGTGCAGAAAAGGCTATCGCTCTGAAGAAAAAAGTAGAACTATTAGGCTTCCGTCTATAACAACAATAAAATCGCCAGTAA
>ERZ808242.1538-NODE-1538-length-12415-cov-5.461812_pt1 | contig 12415 bp, 10 predicted proteins | sample MGYA00521244_ERZ808242 | MGnify/ENA primary metagenome ERZ808242 (study PRJEB31516, sample SAMN03275573) | gut metagenome | biome: mammalia-associated habitat; material: feces | host: Papio cynocephalus | place: Kenya | collected 2012-07-27 ... | reverse complement strand
CGCCACGGCGCTTGCGTTCGAGAGCATCCTCTATCTGTGCGCAAACGTCCTTCACCTTGCCGCTCTTGGTGGCTTGGTGGAAAAGCTCGGGGGTGCAAACTTGCACCGCCCGGCTTCTTATGCTTTGTGATATTCCAAAAGCCATTGATCAATTATTGATTAAGTAAAACATTTGAATTCTTCACTCTTTACTTCAATTTCTGAATGTCCTGCACCAAGATGTCTTGGAACACTTGTCCTTGGTACTCATGGGTCTGAAAGCGGAGTTTCACGATGACCAGCTCGTCGGCATAGAGTTTAATCTTAGCGTTGTTGCCAAACATTGCCGCCACAAACTGGTTCTCGTACTTGCCGCCAAACTCTTGTAACACGATGTTGCACTTGGCGAGCGTTCCGCCCTCACTCTTAGGAGAGTTCACTTGGAAGGTCTCTCCCTGAGCCACTACTTTCATAATCATTGTTTCCATTTTACTCTTTTTACTTTTTGACCTTTAAATGTATGAACTTTCTGCCTCTCTCCGTCCACACGAGATACATTCTCGTATGAATCGTATCTCTCCCTACGAAGAGGTCGAAGTGGGTGCGGCTCTTTGCCAGCCCCAAGTGAGCATAATCAGCGTAAAGCATATACTGCCCGCTCTGGTAGTACTGTACGTGCTCGGCACAGAGCAATCGGTTCAACTCCTGTGCCGTCATGCCCAGTTCCTTGGCTATCTGCGTGGTGGTGTAGCAAGAAATACTGTCGAGCACGTTATCGGTGTAGAGAGCCTTCGGCAGAAGACGGTCTATTTCCGTCTCTTGCTCATTGATGAGCTTGCACTTGCCTTCGAGCAAAGCCGCCTGTTCGGCGATGAGTTTCTTCTGTTGGGCGATGCAGGAATCCTTCTGCTCCAAGGTAGCTCTCAACACTTCCTCGGCACGCTTGCGGATGTCCTCGTCGGTGTCGCCCTCTTGAGAGAAGATGTAGCCGCCGTACTTGCGGATGGAAGGAAGCACCTCGCCACATACCCAGTCTTGGAAGGGTTCAGCCATCGGTTTGGTGGAGCGCATAATCAAGCGATAGAGGTTCTGCTCGGAGATGAAAGAGAGATTGTCCATGAAAGCGATAGTCTTGCCATGTTTGTTGGTAAGCTCTGAACGTACCTCAATAATTTTGATGCCCGTTGCTTTCAGTTTTCTTTTCGCCATGCTCGTGTTGTTGAGTTCCAGCACCTTGCAGATGTCCACGAGGCAGAAAAGAGGTTCCTCACTTGTACCCGTCACTCGGATTTCACCGAACTGCGGATGCGTGAATACTTGAATCTTTAAGTTTGTTGCCATATTCCTATATTTTTTTAATGACATGATACTTATGTTAATTCACTCTATAGGAATGCTCTTTTGTGTTTTCTCATGTTTCTCCACCTCAGCGCGCTGATATATATTAAGGTGGTGGCTTGGACAAACAAAAAAGCACCCGAAACCAAGAACCTTTCGCCTGCATGGGCTTGGGTTCTGATTTCGAGTGCAAAATTAGGGAAAAATCATGGGGATATTCGTAAACCCTATGTAACCTCCATGAAAAGTTTCTTACTTATAGCAGTTATTCCAGTCTATATGAGTAAGCAAGTTCATCCAGTCCTTAAACTCCATATTGAGGTTTGGATATTTCGCTTCATAAAAATCCTTCACGATGTTCATTGCGGGAATAGATTTGCAATACTCGGTGTTAAGATAAGGCTCTATTTCATGTAGAATTGTTTGTTCCTCGATTTTAGTGATTTTACCATTTTTTAGGCATGAATCTACAACTTGATTTTTGGTAGCATGTTTTGGAGGTATATCAGCAGATTTTACCTTAGCTCCTTCCTCCATCTTTTCTGACAGAAACAAAACATAGGCATCAAGTACATCCTCTGCGTTAACATTCGTCACATAGATAGTTGCTTGCACATCATCTTCTGCCATGAAACGCTTGACCGCATCCTCATATTGAAGAATGGAGTCACAGGCAAGAAATATCTTGCGATGGCACGAGAAGATGTTATGATTGATGAATGTCTTCACCAACTTACAATATTCGCTGACATCATGGCATCCGTTCCGAGCCAAGTATTTGGCAAAGGCAGACAAGTTCTTGCTATCATTGAATAGACGATACGTTTCATTAGCTTCTTTTCTGCGCTTGCTTCCGATGGCAACGTACTCCGTATTGTCGGGGAAATAGGAAGCGAAGTTTACCAAGTATGAATTAAGTTTGGAGCGTGGAAATATCAGTACTTCGCCATCATTGTTGAGTTGCCTGCGGACGAATTTGTCTTCCTCACTTGCTTCTTTTTGTCCAGAAAGGCGAGAATAAAACGAAACATATTTTGCCTCGTTCAATCTTTGTTTGACTACATGAGGATTCCATGTGGCATAAACATCGTTTTCGGAGTCATACCCTAGGAAAATAAAGGGGATAGGAGCATTTTTCATCTCCTTAAAATCCTCGTGCTGTGGTAATTGCGCTCGCCACACATCTTCGCTTCCTTTAAAATGTGCGCTCGATAGTACTTTAACATAAACATTGAAACAGAAATCATCTACCATGATTTTACAAGGCATAGTTCCGCTCAATGACTTAAACGTTATATTACCCACAAGTGCTTCTTCAAGCAGTTTCTTATGGTCGTTTGCTGATAATCTTGCTACCATTACATGATACTTTTAAACAATGGACTTTCTTTGTAATCACTTTTTTTATCTGGTGAGAAGGCTTGCGGTATTCCTTCAAGCGAACTGGCAAATTTCACCTCTGTCACCCCTGTTGGTACGTCCGACTTTTTGATATGCGGGATGTCTTTGGCGCAGAAATAAGCTAACGTATCGTTAGCCTCTATATAATCGAAATGTACAGCGTCCAACTTGCTGATACTATTGCCTACAGTCTCAGCCACTATTTGATAAAGATGCAGTCGCTCCTGCACGCCCACCTTTTGGTAGATGGAATCAAAAAGGTCACGCACAGATTTTCCTCCGTTTCCTTCTCCTGATTCTCTTACCGTCATGGAGGCGATGAGCAAACGAGAACTTGGCGAAGGGTTCAATTGGTCGATAGAGAAATGATGGATGCGATTTTCGCTCGATGTGGTTTTTACCTCTATCTTGTCTCTACCCAAGGTAAAATCGAATTTGGCGTTTGGTGAAGAATGCCAGGCATTTACTAAAGTCTCGGGATATTTACTTTGTTCTATCACCAATAACTCTCCCCATAGCCCCTGCATCTTCTTGACAGGAGGATTCACCAATGCTGAGAAGATGGTAATCAGTTTCTCCACTTCCACAGAGAGTGTCTTGCGTGATGGCACAGGTTGTATCTTTTGAAGCATGAGTACCACTATGTCGATGAATGAGGACTGCAACGCCCATTCTGGAGAGCGAAGGGTGATGATGGCATACGATTTCTCCGTATCACCTTCTTCCGATGACAAACGACATAGCTGATTATACTCCACAGACAAGATTTCACGAGTGATATTCTTGACTTGCGAAGTGGTTTCGTTGACACAAATAAAAAACATAGGGTATCCCTCTCCTGACTTTCCCAACTTATGAGGCAAGTCAGCAAGGGATAACACTTTGTAGGAATCATCGCCATTGCTATGACATCCCAATTGCTTGAATTGTTCCTTGATAGTCTGTTCCATCTTACTAATCATCATTTCCATCTGTTATACCATCATCTTCTTGATTCTTTTCCTCGTTAGAGCAATATGTGGTTGCCAGTTCGTCAGGATAATTGATGGCAAGCGTGTATGCCGTAGTCGGAAATCCTAACTCTATGCTTCCCTTAAAAGCGATGTGGTGCAACTGTATAGTCACAGAGTCACCTATCACAATTTTTTCATCACCAGGATAATTTGTAGAGTCTGTGGCAGATGATGGACCAGCAAATAATCGAGTGTTTGCTGCAAATTTTTTATTATCAAAATCAAAATTACGTTCACGGGGCACAGAATCCCACGCCATCTGAATGAAATACACATCTTGCAAAGGATTCACCTCCAAACTTGCCAAATATCGGAGATATCTTATAGTTGCACTTTTTCGGGAAGCATCAGGATAGTTTTTGAAGCGGAAGTCGTTCAAAAATGCGATAGCTTCTTCCACTGGCAATCGTAATCCTCTATGCGTTCTATCCTTGGTTGAGTAGATATACGATAATGTAAAATCATTTTTGTGTTTCTTCAAAAAGTCTGCTACAACTTGGTCGTTGTGAAGTATTGTTTCCTTACTCTCAAAAGCCTGCATCGGACGATTGCCACGGAGTTTTGTATTGACAACCGAGATAGGCAGAACATTGAACCTCGTAGGGCGAAGTTTTGGGGACAATAAGATTTGTCGCTCTGCAGCTTCGAGTGTATCGCAACGTGAGAGTGTCAATCTCAATTCTTCCTCATGGTCAACATACTCCATATAGTTGTTTATGGAGCGTAGAGGTAAGAATACACGGCAGCTCTTAATATAGCTTTCCTTGTAACCGAAGAATCTGCATCGCTGCTGTATGGTGTCGGCATTTGTAGGCCCTACAGTATAGCGAGGCATATAGGTGGTGGCAAGTTTCTCCACGGTAAATCCACGATTCAGCATTTCTGCACCCACTAAAATGTGCATACTATACTTATCCCAATCTATCTCTGTATCAGCATCTTTGTCAGAGTTGACAAGATATACTTTCTTGTCATTGAGAATGTCCTTCAAAAAAGGCTTTACATCCTCGAACGTTGGGCGTTCTTCGATAGAATAGAACTCTACAGCCATTGGAAAAAGACGACGAAAATCATTTAGCAAATCTTCTTTGTCTTCTTGTCCGTCAGGTTTGGCAAGCAATCTGCGCCATTGTGCCAAGTCTGAATCAATCCATTTCTTAAACAACCTGTTATTGGGCTTGCTCACGTCTGGATGAACCATCATAGAGAGATAGTTAATGCCGTCCACCGCCATCCATTTCACCACGATGGCTACTGCCAGAATATGGAGTTTCAAGGCATCTCGCAATGACTGAGGGCATTTCTTCAACCTATTTCTTTTGTTATGAAACACTTGCTCTTCTGGAATCGTTATAATCAATCCTCCATTAAACAAATCATGGTTAGGACCATCCATTCCGAAGTATTTCTTTCCACCGATGTAACCCTCGCCCGGGGTAAGCAAGGTGTGACTCTTCGGCGAGAGAATGTCTTGCATACTGATGAGAATGTTGGCTTGTGGTGTGGCGGTATATTGTACGTAAGTGTTGCCTGGCAAGATGGCACGCAATTTCAGAATGGCATCGTATGTAGCTGAAGTTTCATTCTCGTCGTCGTTTGCATTCTTGCTGTTAGCGCGACCATAGCTGTTGAGCGAAGCTTGGTCAGCCTCATCATCGATGATTAGTACTGTCTCATCAACCATAGCTTGCTTGAAGTCCTCCGTCTCGAATATCTCCTTCAGATGCTTGATGTGGTCGTAATGCTTCAAGATAGGAATCAAAATTGTAGGTTTGCTTGTCATGCTCAGATGTCCGACGATATCCTCTGCCTCATTGATGGTAGGGTCTTTATGAATCTTGTAAGCCCCCTTGTTACGTGGATTTGCTTTGATCAAGTCTTTTTCCAAACGCTCCGAGGTTTGTTTCAACAGGTTCAACTTGGTTCCTGCAAAATACACAACAATCCTATAGCCATTATCGTGTGCCAAGGCTGTAAGCCCTGTGAACGACATGGTTTTGCCGCTTTGCACATATCCCACCACAAGGTGGGTAGTCTCATCATTTCCAACAGCGTCGTGAGGGTTACAATGAGTCAAGATATCCATTGTCTCGTTACGGAGATTGACGGCTCCCTGTGCTGTGATACCATTACTTTTCTTTTGCTCCACAAAAGACTCAAAGCATTCCCCCAACTGGACATCACTATTCAGAACATGTCCATGTCCTGTACCAGAGAATGGCTCTTCTGAGGGCTGCTGTATGATTTTGATACTTTCCTCCATAACTATACTTTTGTTCGTTTGATATATTCATTAAAATATTCCACCATCTTGGCAGCATCGTTGTCCGCCTCTTTCTTTGCTGTGTATTTGGCGATGGCCAATGTCTTCAGCACAGCGATGACCGCCGCATTTGGCATGCCAAAATGTTCGAAGAACACATGGCTTGTGTTGATGTGGCAAATGATGATGTTTTCCGCCTCCTTGCTGACATCTACCCAAAACAAGTCGGAATCTCCACCTTCCAGTTTTACTTGCAACGTGTATTCCTTTCCATTGATTTTATATTTGTCCTCATATTCGCCATACACCATCGAAGCGCCAATAGGCTGTTTCTCTGAAGGCTTTGGTTGCATCCCAGGCGAATGAACTGGTGTTGACTTAGATTCCTCTGTAGAAAGTTCTATCGTCTTGCGAGCTTTTTGCGAAGAAGTGTCGTGCTTGGTTACAAGCTTCTTGGCTATCTTTTTGCGCTCATCCACACGATAGCCTTCTGCTTGTGCATAGAGGTCGAATTCCTTGGTATGTATCTCGCCTTTGAGTGCCTCCATCAAGGCATCGAGATTTTCTTTGTCAAGAATGTCGTTCTTGTTGAACGAAACCTTGAATCCCTCCAATTCCAGTTCACCGAAGATTCGCTTGTAGCGAGGCGAGCCGACATTGCCGCACAGCGACTTAGGAAAATATCGCTGTCCATTCTCTGCTCCCTTCACTACTCGACCACGACGAAGCAACACAAAGCCATTGTTCTGGCTGCTCATCTCCTTCAATACACCAATATAGCCATGAGCCTTGTATTGACCTAAATCGAAATCAATGTTTTTCTTCCAATACACAGCTGGTCCAGTTGTGTCCTTGAAAAATGGTGCAGTAAGAATCTCTGGGTCTTTGAACTCCAAAACTTCCTCATCGACCACAAGACGCATCTCTCCACTTCTGAGCGACATTCGGTATATACTTGCCAAGTCTTTCTTTATCTTGGCAATACCTTGCGACTTTGGAGAGTTCTTGGTAAGTTGGGTAATCGTGAAGATGGTATAATGCTCTGTGACTGGACGAGCCACATGCCCTACTGGGAGTGTGTTCAAATCGTTTTTGGTCACTTGGTTGAGGTCAAAGTGTATGGTACGTTCCTCTGTTTCGTTCAGAGCCTTGGTTTTCACTTCCCACACTTCGCCGAGCCAACAAGCCGCTGTCTTGAATCCCATACCAAACTCATTGAGTCCTGTATTGTTTTCTGGTGTCTTGGCTGGCATGAAAGCCGTCTGGTAACGCCCCAAGCTGATGCCACTGGCGTTGTCTGCCACGCGTATCTCCTGTATTTCCTTACTCGTCTCGTCACGGATGAATTCGATGCTCACAGAGAAACGATAGTTACTATTAAGGGAATGCAACTGTTCTTTGTTGTCACGATATGACTGCAAGGCGTTATCGACAAACTCAGCCAATACGTTAGATGGCGTGTTAGTCAAGTCCTCAAAGCGACCATACATATTGGCACCGATGCTAATGTTTACTGCTTCTATAGAATTATTCATCTGTTTATCATCCTCTCTGCTATAAGTTGAACAATCGTGACATTAACCGCATTTCCCAAGGCTTCGTAACAACGAGAGATTGTCAGGGCAAATCCTTCTCCAGAAAAGCGCAAGTCTTGCATGCCCTGTATCTTGGAAGCTTCGTGTACGGTCATATATCTGCCAGTCTTCTCGTTTCCTTGTCTTGATTCCTTAGGGAGTTTGATCCAAGGAAATATGGGTATCTGCGTACCTACGAGGTTGAGAGCTGGTGAAAATGTAGGCAACTTGATGCGTATGCCAGAAGCCCTAAACTGAATGATTTTGTCATCCAACACTGGAGGAACGTCACCACAGTTCCATTCCATCTTCTGATGGCTTGGCGCAAAGTCCTTGATTTTTTCTTTCCAAGGATCCAACCAAGCCTTGTTAGCTTGATAGAAGTCACGGTTTTGCTGTATATACTTCTGTTTCCACGAAGGAAATTTATCCACATCTTGTCTCGAATAAGGAGGTATGCAAGCCAAGCAACGTTTTCTTGTTCCGCCTGTTATTGGCATACCAAGCGTTCCTCTAGCTCCACGAAGTTGATCCAGTGAGCAACAACTTGGAGTCTTGCCGACCTCATAGTCGTATGTAGCTCCAAACTCCATCGCCCAAACTGGGAAAGTTGGTACCTTGACATGATGGTCGGAGCACAGTCCCAAGAACTCTCTCCAAACATCCAACTGATGCCGAGTGTCTGCCTTCAAATGCTGATATTTCGTTTCATCGGGGTCGATGATGCTATTGATGTTGCACTCCACTTCCTCTTGTCCTTTTGGAAACTCAAAGCCCTCCAAGCTACCAAAGTCCTCATTCTCGCACACAATGTAGATTCGGCGACGGTGTTGGGGTATGCCGAACTGATGGGGCGAAAGCAGTTCTTCCTTGACTTTATATCGGCGAGCCTCAAGAGCCTCCTTGATGGTCTTCCATGTGTTGCCGTTGTCATGCCCTTTTAGATTGGCTACGTTTTCCAATAGCACATATTTTGGACGATGGACATCTATGATGGCGCAGATGTTGTAAAACAAGTTTCCTCTGTCCTTGTCATCGTTGAAGCCCAGTCGTTTGCCTGCTTGACTGAATGGTTGGCAAGGAAATCCAGCACAAAGAATATCGTGGACTGGTATGTCATGAGGGTTGACTGTGGTAATGTCACCCTCTATCTTATTGATGCCGCTCTCGGTCTTTCCTTTCATTTCGGGGAAATTGATTACATAGAGTTTGCGCAAGTCTTCACGTAGCTCGGAAGCAAATACGCATTCGCACCCCATCGCCTTCAATGCCAAATGGAATCCTCCCAAACCTGCAAACAAATCTATAAATTTCAATGGTGTCATATTTTTCTGTTGTCAATCTTCTTGTTAGTGCATATTAAAAATATCGGTCATTTTCTGGAGCATATTCTCAAAAACTCTTAGATGCTTGTCGAGTTTGGTGCTGTCGGACAACGATCTCGACAAATCCTTGTCATAGTTGGTCAAATCGACATTCATCGCTTGCCCCATTGCTATCATAAAATCTTTCTTCTTGATTTTCTTACCATTCTCTCCCGTGAACGTTCCCATCTCATAGAGCACATTGAGAATGCGAATAATATCAATCTTTGCACCAGTACGCTCCGCAAGATAGACAGGACTTTTTATCGAGGAGGAAGGTTGTGACATAATCCTCTCACGAAGTGGCTCTATCTCTCTTGCCAGTTGCATCTTGCATCTACCTAGACTTTCATCTTTCTGACCAGAAGCCTCGATGAGCGTAATGATGAAGGAATAAATCCAGAACTTCTCTGCATCATTGTCGAACGATTGTACTTGGAGGTACTTCTTCACTTCCGACATACTGCTACGGCGAAGTCGCAACTCATCATAGATTTGATATACACGATTGAAATACTTCAAGTACAAGGTGTCATCGTCCGCCCAATAGTTTCCGTCAAGCAAAGTACAGTACTGACGATAATTCAAGTCTTCGTTGATAAAGCTATCCAACTTTTTCTTGGGGTAGTCATCCCTGTTGTCTATGATGCCCTGCAGGATTTGCTCGCTATCGGGAACGCAGTCTATGGGCTCACCTACATGATGTGCATTATACTCCGTTCCGAGGATATAAAACAAATAGCCGAAGGAATTGTCTTCCCTAATGACGCAGAAAAGTTCCTTCCTCACTTCTATGGAGATGTCCTTGTTGATTTCTCCCTCCAAGTCTTCAAACACAGGCATGTTGGGTTGTAGGGCATTACCTCTCTCAAAGAGTTCTCTCTTCAAGAGATAATGCTGATAACGTATGTCGGCAGACAGTCGTCGGTTCATGTATGCATTAGTGGCTTCTTTATCCTTTCTTAGTGGCAACAACTCGTCAATAATTTGTCCCACAACATCTGCATACTTCAACTCCTGCCTATGCTGGTTCAAGTATTCTTTTGCTCGCATTTGCTTATGCTTCTGAAAAAATTAGTCATTTTCTTCGATAGTATAAGAGGCAGAAACACTGTTTTCACCCAGTTTGGAGGTTTCTGCCTTTAGCACAAATGGACCATTCCCATTGCATACAAATAAGCGAGCACTGTTATTTCCACGGCTATTTACCCTGTCGCAAAAGGCATCTACGCTAACTATAGTGCCTGCTTTGAATGGACCAAAAGTTCCATTCCACGACAAAGCGTGCTGTGATACGGAACTATGTCCCTTCTCACTGATGTAGCCAATAGTTACATTATGGATATAATTGTTTCCTATGCCATGAAAGGAAACTTCATACTTGACGTAATAATGAGCTACAGTTTCCTCTTTCTTCTGGACATCGTCATCAGAAGAAGAACAACCGTTGAGTATGAAAAAACTGGAGATTAAAAAGAGTATAGCAAGTGCTATACTAAATACATGATTTCTGCTATGAGACCTTTCTGAAGCCTCATTCTTTACATTCTGCAATTCCTTGCCCCATAAAATGGGGGGGTAAATCGGCTGATATTCATTTTGTTATACTATTTAGATGGTTATACGAAACTATTATCAGCTTCAAAGGTACGAAAAATAATTGAGAAAGGCGAAAAAAATGAAGAAAAATTTTGGCAATCACACCGCTATGCCACTACGCATGACATCCTCGTAAAGAGGAGAAGGGTTGCTCTCATCTGTCAGCACAGGCTCTATCGAAGTATCGACACCAAGAGTTGCAAGCTGATTACAGTTGACAATTACAGTTACATTTTCCGCACCTCCTCTTCCTATGAGAAAAAAGGTAAAAGAGAAAGTTATATTTATATATGTATATATAAATATAAAATTTAAAATTAATACTTTTTTGCTTTTTAACTTTCCTTCTTGGATTATCCATTCCCCTTATCTTCATCTTCTACTCTCTTCGGTCTTTTCTTTCTTGTTTTTCGTTCGACTTCTGAAAATAGGGAAAGGGGAGGAGGTGTGGAAAATGTAACTGTAATTGTCAACTGTCAACGCTTTTGTCTTTTTCTTCTAATTAAAACTATGAGTTGCACCATGAGAAAAACAATGGCTTTGCACCATGAGAAAAACTATGAGTTGCATCCTGGGAAACTATGACTTGCGATGCGCAAAACTATGTTTTCGGAGGGCTGCTGAAAATCGCCCCTTATCACACGCCAAAATTTGGTGGTCTCGGAAAAATGTCGTACCTTTGCACTGCGTTCGATGAAAAGCGGCGCTCGGCATAACTATAGCAAGCTCAGCTTCTGCTATCGCAAAGTTTGGCTCTGCTATCGCATGCCAACTAAAACTAAATTATTCACTAAAAAACTTACAAATTATGGCAAACTCTAAGGGAACTTTGAAGTACAGAAAGATTCAGCGCACTCCGCAGAGCGGAGAGAACGCTGGCAAGAAGAAGTGGTACGCCACTGCAGTGACCGACCGTGAGATGGGCTTCGAGGACTTCGTGTCCCACATCTCCGACCATGGCTCTCCTTACTCCCGTGGCTGCATCCACGGCGTGTTGATGGACTCGCTCGACCACTTGCAGGAGCTCATCCTCGACGGCAAGAGCGTTCGCCTCGGCGATCTCGGTCTCTTCTCCATCGGCATGACCTCTCGTGCAGAGGATTCCAAGGACAAGGTCAACGCACAGAGCATCCAGGGCGTACACCTCATCGTGCGCAACACCAAGGCTTGGAGCAACTCCGAGCTTACCAAGAAGTGCAAGCTGGAGGAGTATGGCGTCTATGATGCCGCCGACGCTGAGGGCGAAGACAACGGCGGTGGCTCAACTCCATCACAGGGCGGAGGAACGGGTGGCTCAACTCCATCGCAGGGTGGCGGTTCAGACACTGGCGGTTCTAGCTCAGGCACTGGCGGCTCAGGCTCTAGCTCAGGTGATTCTGGTTCGGGCAACACCGAATACGAGTAGTCTGCCCTGAGGCAATCATCCTCTCAACCCCCTAAACGTGAACCACTCAATTAACTAGTAACTACTCAATTAACTAGTGAGCCACTCAATTAACTACTAACCATTCATAAAAAACTATCAAGACGATGAAAAGAGAAACTTGGAAAACCATCCTTCAGATTGCTATCAGCTTTCTCACGGCTATAGCTACTACGCTTGGCATCACCAGTTGCACCGTGGCGTAAAACTAACCCAATCGCACGGCGGCAATGAAGAATCCGTCCCAATCGCACGGGAATGAAAAGAATCCGTGGCTTTCAGAGATTGAAGGCCACGGATTTATTTCGTATTACGAATTCTTGCCTCTTTGTGTTACGAGTCCCTTCCTCTGTGAGCATCAAGCGCATGGGGATGCAGGGCGAGGACGTGTATTGGGCCATCACCCATGCCGAGGCTCCGAGGGTCGAGGCGTTGCGCCAAGGCACCCAGTTGCACAAGAT
>ERZ808242.1537-NODE-1537-length-12420-cov-4.479903_pt1 | contig 12420 bp, 13 predicted proteins | sample MGYA00521244_ERZ808242 | MGnify/ENA primary metagenome ERZ808242 (study PRJEB31516, sample SAMN03275573) | gut metagenome | biome: mammalia-associated habitat; material: feces | host: Papio cynocephalus | place: Kenya | collected 2012-07-27 ... | reverse complement strand
AACACTGAGGCCGGGAAAATCTATGGCCGTACCGCTCTCCGGGAACCGCCTGAGAGTCATAGTCTCTTTCTGAATACGCTTCAGCAGCCCTTGAGCGGCAGGCTTGTTCCGAAGCTGGAGCGCAATATAGTCGCCGATTTCCAGAAGATCTTTTCTTGCCTCCGGAGAAAAGAGAATTTCAGCCATTGTACTTTTCCTCTAGCTCCCGGAAAACATCCTCCGCCTTTAGCCAATTGCCATTCTCCCCACTGCGGCGGCCCTTTTCCAACTCCTTCAGCAGCTTCTCCTTTGCCAGAAGAATTTCGTACTGGCGGTATTCCTCCATGTCCAGAACCGCGTACCGGCCATGTCCGTTCTTGGTCAGGAACACAGGCTGCCCTACAGCCACATCCCGCAGCACCTCGCCATAGTTGCGCAAATCCGATACCGGCTTGATATTCGGCATATCGACCACTCCTTTCATAAGGCTAGTATAGCCGAATTCTTCGTAAAAATCAACGATAATTTTTACAGCATGTGAATCTGGATAAAAATTTCCCACCGGCGGTTATCTCACCGGTGGGAAATTGGACTGGATACGCATTGGAGGCGGCACCCTGCCGTTACTGGCAGCTGCGGTGAATTCCGGTGACGGAGAACTCCACCCACTCGGCAATGTTGGTGCAGTGGTCGCCGATCCGCTCAAAATACTTGGCGATCATCAGAAGATCCAGGGCGTACTCCCCCTGCGTTGGCTCCTGGGCAATCAGCGTCAGAAGGTCGGACTTGATCTGATTGAAGAAGCTGTCCACCACGTCGTCATACTCCATGACCTGCTTGGCAAGGCTCAGATCCTGCCGGACGTAGGCATCCACCGCCTGCGTCACCATGTATTTGGCCGCCTTGGCCATTTCCTCGATCTGGGTGCAGTGCTTCTCGGGGGCGCGCTGCATTTTCGGGATCAAGTCCACAATGTCCTCCGCCTGATCGCCGATACGCTCCATGTCGGTGATCATCTTCATAGCCGCGCTGATCTGCCGCAGATCCCGCGCCACCGGCTGCTGGCGCAGCAGCAGCTTCAGGCAGATGTTTTCAATGGTGCGCTCACTTTCGTCGATGGTTGCCCCCACATGGGCGGTCTCCTCGTCCAGCTCCTTGTCATAGCTCGTAAGAGCCTTGGACGCCAGACCAATGATCTCCTCGCAGGCCGCGCCCATCTGAATCAGCTCCTGATTCAGGTTCCACAGCTGCTCCTGATATACATCCCGCATAGTATCTCCTCCTTAGCCGAACCGGCCGGTAATATAATCTTCTGTACGCTTGTCTCTGGGCTGAGAGAACATCTGCTCGGTTTCACCGTACTCCACCAGCTCACCGAGCAGGAAGAAGGCGGTCTGGTCGGAGATACGCACGGCCTGCTGCATATTGTGGGTGACGATGACGATGGTATACTTCTCCTTCAGCTCCGTAGCCAAGTCCTCGATCCGGGAGGTGGAAATGGGGTCAAGGGCGGAGGTGGGCTCGTCCATCAGCAGCACCGTCGGCTCCACCGCCAAAGCCCTGGCGATACACAGCCGCTGCTGCTGACCGCCGGACATACCCAGGGCGTTCTTCTTCAGCCGATCCTTCACCTCGTCCCAGATGGCTGCGCCCCGAAGAGCCTTCTCCACAATCTCGTCCAGCTGCGCCCGGTTGCGGATACCGTGGGTCCGGGGGCCGTAGGCGATGTTGTCGTAAATGCTCATAGGGAAGGGGTTGGGCTTCTGGAAGACCATGCCGATCTCCTTGCGCAGGCTGTTGACCTCCGCGTCAAAAATATTCTGCCCCTTGTATTCCACCTGGCCGGTGATCCTCACCCCGGGAATCAGGTCGTTCATCCGGTTCAGGGTCTTCAGGAAGGTGGACTTGCCGCAGCCGGAAGGGCCAATGAGGGCGGTGATGGACTTTTCCGGAATGTCCAGCTGAATGTTATGCAATGCCTGGGTCTGACCGTACCAGAGATTCAGATCCCGGACGGTAATAATCGGTTTATTCATATCTTTCTCCTTTATACCGCGTTCTTTTTCCGATAATGCTCAGTAACCGCGCTGGCGGACAGGTTGATGGCGAAGGCCAGCACCATCAGGATGGCGGCAATGCCGAAGGCCACGCCGAACTCGCCCTGCTCCTTGGCGTAGACATACAGGGCAACGGTCAGGGTAGCGCCCGCGCTGTGCAGTCCCTCGAAGAAGCCATACAGGGCATGGGCAAAGCCGGCGGTGAACAGCAGCGCCGCGGATTCGCCTAAGATTCGTCCCACAGACAGGATGCAGCCGGTGATGACGCCGTCCACGCAGCCGGGCAGCACCACCGTGCGCACCACCCGCCATTTCCCCGCGCCCAGGCCGAAAGCTCCTTCCCGATAGGACTGGGGCACGGTTTTCAGGCTCTCCTGGGTGTTGCGCAGGATGGTGGGCAAATTCATAATCACCAGGGTCAGGGCACCTGCCATCAGGCTAGTACCCAGGGTATTGGAGAACATCAGCATACCGACCAGGCCGTAAATGATAGAGGGAATGCCGCTCAGAGCCTCGGCGGCATACTCAATGACACCCACCAAGCGCCGGTTGGAGGCATACTCCGTCAGGTAAACCGCCGCCCCCACGCCCAGGGGCAGGACGACGGCCAGGCTGGCAATGACGATGTAAATGGTGTTCAGAATATCCGGCAGAATGCCGATCTTGCCGCTGAGGTAGCTGGGCTTGGTGCTGATGAACTCCCAGCTCAGGTTGGGGATGCCCTTCAACAGAACGTAGCCCACAATGAAGATTGTCAGCAGTGCCGTCAGCCCGGCTGCCAGCCACATACCGATACGCACTAGCCAGATGTAGGTCTGACGCCTGGCAGGCATTTTCTCATTTTTCATTCCTTTTTACCTCCCTTCAGGAAGAAGTTCAGGATCGCGTTGATGAGCATAATGAACAGGAACAGCACCAGGGCGATGGAAAACAATGCCTGACGCTGCAGGCCGCTGGAATAGGACATCTCCGAGGCCACCGCCGTGGTCAGGAACCGGACGGACTGGAAAAGGCTCGGCATATTGGCGGCGTTGCCCGCCACCATCATGACAGCCATGGCCTCGCCGATGGCCCGGCCTACGCCCAGCACCACAGCGGCGGCAATGCCGCTTTTGGCGGCGGGGGCAGAGACCCGGAACCAGGTCTCCTCCGGCGTGGCGCCCAGAGCCAGGGAAGCGTCCTCATATTCCTTGGGCACCGCCTCCAGGGCGGTGACGGACATCTTAATAATAGAAGGCAGAATCATGATCGCCAGCACGATGATGGCGGCAAGCAAACTGGCTCCGTCGGGGATATGGAACAGGTTCCGGATTCCGGGCACCAGCACCATCATACCAACCAGGCCATAGACCACGGAGGGGATTCCCGCCAGCATGGATACCGCCTGACCCATCCACTCCCGCACGGCGGCAGGAGCCATTTTCGCCAGGTACATGGCGGTGAGAAAACCCACGGGCACACCCAGAAGGATTGCCCCGGCGGTGCCGTAGACGCTGGTTAAAATAAAGGGAAGAATGCCGAATTTCGGTTCTGCCGCGGTAGAGGCCCAGGTTTCCCCGAAGAGGAAGTTCCCAAGGCCGATCTGTCGGATGGCAGGAATGCCGGAAATCACAAGATACCCGGTGATGAGCAGCACACAGGCCACTGTCACCAATCCCAGCAGCAGGAATATTCCGTGAACCACTGCTTCCAGCAGGTTATTTTTGACTTTCATACACTGTTCCTTTCCTAATACTGATTTTACGGTTTTATTGTAGTTTTGGAATGTAAAGTGAGAAATCCGTCGATTGTAAAGTTTGCGTCAAGTCGTCCCGGTTTCTCCGCGTGCCATCCGATAGCGCACGTCATTGCGAGGAGGCCAACGGCCGCCTCGGCAATCCGTAACCCCTGCTTTCCTTCGGGGGAAGGTGGCACGGCATAGCCGTGACGGATGAGGGCAAAGGCTCCCCTTGCTGACCAAGGAGAGTACCCCAAAAAGCCCCGGCAAATTGCCAAGCCAAGGGAGAACGGACTGCCACACCAGTGACATCGGTCACTGGTTCGCAATGACATACGCTATTTGAAAATGCCTGTAAATGCAGGAAAGCACCCCCTCACTGAGGGGGTGCTTCTGCTCTTACTTAGCCGTTGGCGGGAACCGCGCCGGAGGCGGTGATGATCTCGCTGGCATCGGCAGAGGTGACGTAGTCGAAGAAGGCCTGAGCCACATCACTCAGCTTCTCACCGGTCTTGGTGGCCAGCACGAAGGGACGCTGGATGGTGTAGGTGCCGTCCTTAACGGTGTCCTCAGAAGGAGTGACGCCGTCCACCTTCAGAGCCTTGACGGTGTCCTTGACGGAAGCCAGGGAAGCATAGCCGATGGCATCGGGGTTCTGAGCAACGGTGGTGATCACGTCGCCGGTGGAGCTCAGCTCCTGACGGTACTGGCACTTGTCAACCACATCCACGATTTCCTCAAAGCCGCCCCGGGTGCCGGAGCCGGCCTCACGGCCGATCAGGACGATCTGGCTGTCATTGCCGCCAACCTCAGACCAGTTGGTGATCTTGCCGGTGTAGATATCAGCGATCTGCGCAATGGTCAGATCCTCCACAGGGTTGGCAGGGTTGACGATCATGGCGATGCCGTCGTAGGCAAGAACGGTCTCGGTCAGGCCGGCTTCCTTCTCAGCGTCCTTCAGAGCACGGGAGGACAGGCCGATGTCGCAGCGGCCTTCCTGGACAGCCTGGATGCCGGAGCCGGAGCCGGTGGGGTTGTAGGTAAAGGTGGTTCCGGGATTGGCTTCCATGAAAGCCTCGCCCAGGGCACCGATGACCTTCTCCATGGAGGTGGAGCCGTCGGTGGAAACGGTGCCGGAGAGCTTCTCGGCAGCGGGTGCTGCAGTGGTCGCGGGAGCAGCGGTGGCAGCGGGAGCAGCAGAAGCAGCAGGAGCAGTGGTAGCGGCAGGTGCGGCGGTCTGACCGCAGGCGGCCAGGCTCAGAGCCAGAACCAGGCACAGGGCAATACTCATAATACGTTTCATTTTCTTTCATTCTCCTTATCTAATTCATTCATTTCGGACTTTCATCCTACGGTGCATATCCTATTCCTCCTGTGTAAAATCCAAAAGTCAGGAATTGTAAAGCCTCTGAAAAATCTTCGGGGAAATCTTCAAGAAAACTTAATTTGTCATACGAGCCATTTCATGGTATGATGGTATGGCAAAACAAGGAGGTAAGACGTATGAAGAAACTGATTTTTCTTTTCAGCCTTTGCCTGCTGCTGGCAGGCTGTACCGTAAAGAACGAGTCTGTGACCCTGCCCGCGCCGGAGCCCGCCACCAAGCCCGTGGCTCAGACCAACTGGATCCAGCCCCTGCCCACTTCCCTTGACCTGGAAAATCTGGGCAGCTGCACCCTGTCCGTATCTCTGGCGGAAGGGGACGTGTATACCGACGGAGCAGGCGTTACCCGGATGAAACTCAACGTATATACCTATGACGTCTACGGTGCGGCGGACATTGCCGCCCTGCGCACAGGCGACACCATTACCATTGACGCAGAGAATGTGGTGGTCAAGGAGCTGCATGTAGATGAATACGGCATCGTGGACATCAACGGCGGCCTGGACGGCGGCGGCTACAGCCTGGCTACCTACGACGACGACACCTATTGTCGGCTGCTGGAAAACGACTCCAAGGACTTTTATGAGGTCGGCAGCGTTACCGTGCCGGTGGATGAAGGTCTCGTTTACACCGATATGTCCCAGCCGGACAAGGAGCCTGCGGTCTATACCGTCTCCGATCTTCTGTCCGGCAAGGTGGAATACAGCTTCTATCCCCAGAATACCACCGTCCGGCTGGAGGACGGCCGAGCCGTGGAGATGACCCGGGTGTTTGTGCCCTGAAAATGGCTCCCTTGTTCTGCAAGGGGAGCCTTTGCATTGCGCCTGGAAAAAGAACAGCCAAACCCCGTTGCTTCCATAGAAGCAACGGGGTTTGGCTGCATTTCCGCTTTTCGGGCATCTATCCGGCAAAAATAGCCCTTGCTAACCCCTATTCCCCGTGGTATAATGAGCCGGGGCAATACCGCACGATTTGACAAGAAGGCTGAGGCTCGTAGGCACAATTGTGCGGTGTTGCCTTAGATATTCTGGAAAAGTGTGTTTTTCAGAAGGATCGGCAAGAAAGCAAGGAGGAACCCGTCGGAATGATTAAAAACATCACAGATTATCTGGAAATTACAGAAAAGAAGTTTGGAAGCAAGGTTGCCTATACCGATGAGGTTCAGGAAATTACCTTCTCCCAATTAAAGGCCGCCGCTCTGCGGATCGCCAGCGGTCTGCTGGACTGCGTGGGCATCGGCACGCCGGTGCTGGTATACATGAATAAGAGCGTGGAGGTCATCGAGGCCTTCCTGGGCGTTGCGTACACCGGCGGCTTCTATGTGCCCATCGACATCCAGATGCCCTATGAGCGGGTGAAGCTGATCATCGACACCCTGGGAGCCAAGTGCCTGCTGACCCGCCGGTGCGACGAGCTGCCGGAGGAAGTTCAGCGGGAGTGCAATGTATGTTACATAGAGGATTTTCTGGCGAACGACACCGTCCGCACCCAGGAAATCCAGGCGCGGCAGCGTCGCTCCATCGACGCAGACCCGGTTTACGCCATTTTCACCTCCGGCTCCACCGGGGTACCCAAGGGCGTGCTGGTCAGCCATCGCTCCGTCATCAACTTCACCGAGTGGTGGTGCGAGACCTTCGCGTTCGACGAAAACGAGGTCTTCGCCAATCAGACCCCCTTCTACTTTGACGCTTCCGTCAAGGACATTTATGCCACATTGCGCTGCGGCGCCACCATGCACATCGTGCCCCGGAAGCTGTTCTCCCTGCCCAAGAAGCTGGTGCAGTTCCTGATCGACAAAAAAATCACCTGCATTGACTGGGTGCCTTCCGCCCTGTGCATGATCGTCAACTTCCGGGCCCTGGACAAGGAGAAGCCGAAAACCCTGAAAAAGGTCATGTTCCTGGGTGAAGTCATGCCCACCAAGCAGTTCAATATGTGGCGCGCAGCCATGCCCCAGGTGAAGTTTGCCAACCTCTACGGCCCCACCGAAGCCACCGGCGACTGCACCTACTATAAAATCGAGCGGGAGTTCGCGGACACCGAGCCTATCCCCATCGGCTACGCCTGCAGCAACACGGAAGTCCTGCTGCTGGACGGAGATCGCTTGGTGACGGAACCGGAGACCGTAGGCGAAATCTGCGTCCGGGGCTGCTCCCTGGCTCACGGCTACTTCAATAACCCGGAGAAAACCCGGGAGGCCTTCGTCCGCAACCCCTTGCAGCCCAACTACTATGAGCGGATCTACCGCACCGGCGACCTGGCCAAGTATAATGAATACGGCGAGATCGTCTTCCTGGCCCGGAAGGATTCCCAGATCAAGCACATGGGCCACCGGATCGAGCTGGGTGAAATCGAGACCGCCCTGGGTGCCGTCCCCGGCGTGCGCAGAGGCTGCTGCCTGTATGAGCATAAAACCCAGAAGATTGTAGCCATTTACGAGGGCGACCTGGAACCGAAAAATCTTACCGAGCAGCTGAAGGAGAAGCTCCCCAGCTACATGCTCCCCAACCGCTACGAGGTTCTGGCGCAAATGCCCATCAATCTCAACGGAAAAATCGACAGAACGCTGCTGAAGCGGCAGTATATTAAGGAGAATTGACATGAAAGAAAAAGTGTTGGAAGTACTGGAGTCCATCCGCCCCGACGTGGACTTCCAGAAGGAGCGGCATCTCATTGACGACGAAATTCTGGAGTCCTTCGACGTAATTCAGATCGTCACCACCCTGATGGACGAATTCGACATTTACATCGACGCCGACGATATTGAGCCGGAGAACCTGAACAATCTGGACGCCATCTGTGAGCTGGTGGAGCGGAAAAAGGCCGAGGCCTGAATGGAAGCCCCTGCCTTTTCGGACGGAAGCGTCCGCATCCAGATCTTTCCGGGAGAGCTGATCGACGAGCGGATGTATCTGGTTCCTGCGGATCAGGAGCCGGTGGTCATCGACCCCCACGTCGATGACGGGCTGCTGCCTTATCTGGAAAACGCCCGACTGGTGCATGTGTTCCTGACCCATGCGCACTACGACCACATTTCCGGGGTCAACTGGCTCCGGGAGCATGTCCCCTGCCGGGTCTACGCCTCGGAAAGCTGCGCCGCCGCGGTGGAAAGTCCCCGCAACACCGCCCATTTTCCCCTGCTCTTCATCGGCGACCGGGAAAAATACGCCTCTGTGAAAAACGCGCTGTCCCTGCCCTACGTCTGCCAGGCCGACGTGCGGCTGGGGGCTTCTGCCGCGTCTCCCCTTCCCGGCGGGGACTGGCTTGCCTGGGGTACACCGGGACACTCTCCCGGGGGCATGTCCTATCTGTATCGGGGGCGGTATCTTTTCTCCGGGGACAGTCTCCTGGGCAACGGCATGGAACTCAAATCCATCGGTGCCAGTCAAAAGGCTCTGGCCGGGACTCTGGAAAGCTATCAAACGCTTTCCGGGAAGATCCTGCTCTTCCCCGGCCACGGCGACCCTGGGTCTCTTACCGACTACTTATCAAAAGCAAGGAAGTATTATCCATGGATCTGAAATCGATCGCCTATGTGGTCTTCGCGGCCATTGTGGCAATTGCCTACTATCCGGCAGGCCGGTTCCAATACGGCCAAAGAATTGTCCTGCTGTGCGCGAACCTGTTCTTCATTCTGGCGGCTTCCGGGGTGAAATCTCTTCTGATTATCACCGCCTGCGTGGTCATTTCCTACCTTGCGGGACTGCTCATCGAGAAGAATCTGGAGCGGAAGAAAACAGCGAGAAGGATTTTCTGGCTGGACGTTATCCTGTCCCTGGCCATTCTGTGCTACTTCAAATTCTTCCGGGACAGCTTTGAGCTGGTGCGGTTGTTTTTCAGTCACCGGGGTATTTCCATCAGCACCCTGGTCAGCCCCATCGGCATTTCCTACTTCACCCTGACCATGATCGCCTACGCCAACGATATCTATCACAGGAAGCACCCGGCGGAAAAGAATTTCCTCAATTATTTCGTCTTCATCACCTATTTCCCCTCCATTCTGGAAGGGCCGGTGAACCTGTACAAGAAAACCGCCCCTCAGTTCCAGCGCACCCACAAGCCCAACGCCGATCAGATCATCATGGGTATGCAGCGTTCCCTCTGGGGCTACTTCAAGAAGGTGGTCATCGCCGACCGGATCGGCATTCTGGTGCTGGGCATTCTGGGCGACGAGACCGCCGTGGGCTTCACCCTGTTCTGGGCCATGGTGCTTTACAGCTTCCAGATCTACGCCGATTTTTCCGGCGGCATCGACGTGATCATGGGCATTTCCGAGGTGCTGGATATCCGTCTGGCGGAAAACTTCCGGGCACCCCTGGTGTCCCGGAGCGTCACCGAATACTGGCAGAGATGGCACATGTCCCTGGGGGAATTCATGGAGAAATACCTGTATTATCCCATTGTGCTGAATAAATCCGTGATGAAATTCTCCAGGAAGATCCCCAACGCCTACTTAAAGAAGGTCTTCTCCGCCACCCTGGCCTCCATCATCGTCTTCGTGCTGGTGGGCATCTGGCACGGCACCGGCTGGAACTATGTGGTCTACGGCTGCTATCAGGCCTTCTTCGTTTCCACCGCCACCCTGCTGGGGCCCTGGTACAAGTCCCTGCGGACAAAGCTGCACTTAAGCGACAGCTCTATCAGCTGGCGGCTGTTCCAGACCCTGCGTACCTTCCTGATTCTGACCTTCGGCCGGTTCTTCATCCGAGCCGGATACCTGGGGCAGGCCTTCGATCTGCTGCGCCGGGTATTCCAGTTCCGCCCAGGGCAGGTTCACGTTCTCTTTGACGGCAGCCTCACCGCCTTCGGCCTGGACGGAGCAAACATCCGGCTGATGTATTTTGGCATTTTGCTGATGATTGCCGTGGATATCCTCCACGAGCACAAGGTGAGGCTCCGGGAGACCCTGATGAAGCAGGACATCGTTTTCCGGTATGCCGTGTATCTGCTGGCGGTGTTCTCCATCATCATCTTCGGCATTTACGGCCCGGAATTCAGCAGTGCCTCCTTCATTTACCAGGGCTTCTAAGGCGGGAGAGATTTTTTCATGAAGAAATATATCATTCGCGCAGTGGCCTTTGCGCTGCTGTTCTGCCTGTGCTTTACGGCAGCCCAGAGCGTGCTGCACTACCGCTGGTCTGGAAACGAGGGGCTATACACCCGAAACATTGTGTACGCTCAGGCGTCCTCCGGTTCCATTGACGTGCTGTGCTTTGGCACCAGCGAAATATACGCTGGCTACTCTCCCATCATCGGCTATGAGGACGCGGGCGTTACCGGCTTCAACTTCGCCGTATCCAGCCGGTCTGCCATGACCGCCTATTACCAGCTTCTCTACGCTTTGGAATATCAGACCCCGGCCGTAGTTCTATGCGATTTCTGCTGCCTGTTTGACGACAAGCTGCCCCAACAGGAGGAAGATGTCTACCGGAAGGTGGCCGAATGTATGCCAGACAAGAAACTCAAGGAGCAGCTCATCCGGGAAATCTGCAAAGTGGACGAGACCCAGTCCTATCTGTACTGGGAATTTCCGCTGCTGCGGTACCATTCCCGGTGGAACGAGCTGTCCGAGATCGATTTTACCCCGGATTATCAGGTAGACGAGACATATCCCAGCTATCAGAAGGGTGCGCTATTCGGCAACCACGACTTTGACGGCGAGTTGACCAGCATCACTCCGGAACTCTGGGACTGCACAGATACTGTCAGTGCCAAATTCCTCTCCCAGTTCAGCATCCGCTATTATGATCTGATGATCCAGACCTGTCAGGAGATGGGCATCCCTATGGTAGCTGTGTTCCCACCCAAAATTCTCTCCGGCAGCCAACATGTGGCTCGCTGGAAGGCCACCAAGGAATATCTGGATTCCCGGGGCGTTCCCTGTCTGGACTACTGCGCTTACGAGCAGGTACAGCGGATGAACCTGAACCTCCAGGAGCACTATTATGATGACTATCACCTGAATCTGGCAGGTTCCGCGGTCTTTACCAGAACCCTTGTCCAGGACTTGAAGGAAATTGTAAGCCTGCCAGACCACCGGGGCGACCCGGCCTATCAGGCCGACTGGCAGACTCCACTGGAACTGTTCCGGGAAAAATACCCGAATCTGTAACCGTTTTTTCGCAGCAAGGAAGTTAAACAACATGAAAAAGTATCCCATTCGGGTCGTGGCCTTCGCGCTGCTGTTCTGCCTGTGTTTTGGAGCCGCCCAGAGCGTGCTGCACTACCGGTGGTCGGTAGAGGATGATCTGTATACCAAGAATATTCTCTATTCCCAGGCGTCCAGTGATTCCATTGACATTCTCGCCATTGGCACCAGCGAACTCTACGATGGCTACACCCCCATCGTCGGCTACGAGCAGGCCGGGGTCACCGGCTTCAACTTCGGCATGGCCTACCGGTCTGCCATGACTGCCTATTATCAGCTTCTCTATGCGCTGGAATACCAGACCCCTGCCGTTGTGGTCTGCGATTTCAGCTGCCTGTTTGACGATATGCTGCCCAGCGAAGCCGAGCCTGTCCACCGGAAGGTGGTGGAATGTATGCCGGACAAGAAGCTGAAAGAGCAGCTGATCCGGGAAATCTGCAAGGTAGACAAAAGTCAGTCTTATCTTTCCTGGGAGTTCCCGCTGCTGCGGTATCACTCCCGGTGGAACGAGCTGACGGATGCGGATTTCTCCCGGGACTATCTGGTAAATCCTGACTACCCCGCCTATCAGAAGGGAGCCGGCATGACCGACATTCCCCGGGTCGGTTCTCTTTCCGCCATCGTGCCGGAGCTCTGGAACTGCGCCGGTGCCCAGCCGGAGCCCATGTCCCAGTACAGCATTCATTACTATGATCGGATGATCGAAGCCTGCAGGGAGCGGGGAATTCCGGTGGTGGCCGTGTTCATGCCCAGCATTTCCCACGCCTTCCACTCTGCCCTCCGCTGGGATGCCACCAAGGAATACCTGGATTCCCGGGGCGTTCCCTGTCTGAACTACTGCACCTATGCACAGGTGCAGCGGCTCGGGCTGAATCTCCAGGCGCACTACTGCGATGACTCCCACCTGAATGTGGCAGGCTCAGTGATCTTCACAAAGGTCTTCCTTCAGGATTTGCAGGAAATCGTGAGCCTTCCCGACCACCGGGGCGATGGCCGCTATTACGATGAATGGGACGCGCCCCTGGCTCAGTTCCGGCAGAAGTATCCCAACCTATGAAAATGGCCAATCATTTTATATCACTCTGTGCTGTAAATAGATATGACCCAATGAAAGAGGAAAAAAATCGATGTGGCA
>ERZ808242.1534-NODE-1534-length-12450-cov-11.078257_pt1 | contig 12450 bp, 9 predicted proteins | sample MGYA00521244_ERZ808242 | MGnify/ENA primary metagenome ERZ808242 (study PRJEB31516, sample SAMN03275573) | gut metagenome | biome: mammalia-associated habitat; material: feces | host: Papio cynocephalus | place: Kenya | collected 2012-07-27 ... | reverse complement strand
CCTCGGCGACCTTCGCCACAGGGGTGAGGGACAGCGTGAACATATTCTTGACATAGCCGTCGTTGACGGTAACGTTCACTCTGGACTGGAGGTAGTCCGGGCTCTCTATGACAAGGTCGTACATTCCGTCTTTCAGGTTGCCGATCTGGAATGTTCCGTCATGGCCGGCCTTCACACGGGCGACTTCCTGGCCGGCTGAATACAGCACCAGATCCGCGCCCTCAATGGCCGCCTTGCTCAGTCGGCTGACGACCGTACCTTTCACGCCACCGGTGTAGTTCTGCGCCGACAGAGTCAGAGCGAGAAACAGGGCCGAGGCGGCAAGGAATATTCTTTTGTTCATAAATATTGAATATTAATTATTTTCATTACTGTCGAAGTGACTGAATGTGCTACTTGTTACTAACAACAATATAAGTCGGATAGTGGTCGCTGTAACCTCCGATGTAAGAGCCGGATGAATATGTCCGGAACGGAGTCCCTTTGTACTGGCCGGTCTGCTGAACCATAAACGGCTGACTGAAGACACGTCCGTAATATTTCCCCTTCACAATCGGAACGATGCGGAGCGATCCCTTAGGCGCGTTCACCAACGCCTCGTTCGTCATGATGATGTCGTATATGTTCCAGTCTCCACGATAGGCTAAAGAGCCGTAACCGGCCTTGAGCATTGATGTGAACGGAGAGAAGAAGTCCAACTTACCGACCTCGGAGACGTTCTCCTTGCCGTGCAGATAAACGGTCATGCTCTCGTCCGTCGGGTTGTCGTTCATGTCACCCATCGCCACGATCTTGATTCCGGGATATTCATTCATCAGTTTGACGGAGTTCTCGTAGATGATCTCCGCGCCACGGCTTCGCAGGTCGCTGCCTTTGCCTCCGATTCTGGAAGGAAGGTGCGCCACGAAGAACGCGAACATCTCGCCCTTGATCTCGCCTCTGACCATCAGGATGTCACGGGTGCGGAACCGGTCCTGAGACTCCTTGTCCATGTCGAACTTGATGTCCTTGCTGTTGAAATCATACGGAATAGACTTGCTCTCAATCAGTTTGAAGTGCTCCGGCCTGTAAAGCAGAGCCACGTCCACGCCACGTCTGTCCGGACCGTCATAGTGCACAATCTGATAGTTGGCGCCGGCGATCTCCGGCTGGCTGACCAGATCCTCAAGCACGTGACGGTTCTCGACCTCGCTAAGACCGAGGATCATGTGGTAGGCCTTGTTCTCATCCGCCATGGCCTTGATGACGGTCGCGATGTTGTGGAGTTTGCGGTTGTAGCGCGCATCGGTCCAACGGTTCGCTCCGTCGGGGAGATATTCGTAGTCATTCTTGCCCTCGTCGTGGTAGGTGTCGAAGAGGTTCTCGACATTGTAAAAGCCGATGACATAGCCTCTTGCGCCCTTGCCACCTTTGGCACACGCCGTGGCCGTGACGACAAGGAGCAGGAGTGCGGAGTAAAGTAATTTTCTTAAACGCATATTAGTTTTGTATTATATTCTCTGGAGTTTACCACCACCATGAAACCTTGGCAGGATCCTCAGCCTCGATCTTGGCCGCAGTCTCCTCCCCGACCTTCGCCGGGAGGTTCACGAAGAAGTCAATCCCTGTCTTCTTCTCAAGGTCATCCACGGACATTGAATATGAAGAATTAATGGAACTGCTGCTGTAGACTTTGTGATCCAGCCAGACGGCGCATGCCGCATAGCCGGAATAGCCTATCGTGGAGTTTTTCAGATAACGGAGAACCACCTTGTAGTAGGCGGTCGGAACAGTGACTTTTTTGCCGTAATTGTCAAGGGCGTACTTTACGGTCTGGCCTTCAGGGTAGTCGATCACGCAACCGGTCACGACGTAGAGAGTGTCGGAACTGTTGGCCCAGGAACGCACTTTGACTTCGAGAGTGGCCCATATGTCCCCGTTGAAACCTTCCTGAATCTGCGGGGTCATATTCGTGCCATAGAAAGTCATTGCATTCGAATTATATGAGGTCAATCTGTCCGCGGAAGGGATCTGATGTCCTCTTGCATACCATCCGTTGTTGCCCTCACTGAAGCCTTTGAACAGCACTGGCTGTTTGCCCTCCGGCAGCAGCGGATCCAGCCCCCAAGCATTGGTTCTCTTGATATTGTTGCCAATATTCCATTTGCAAAGCGGATAAGCCACCCAAGGCGCGACAAGATTATTGTAGTCCCAAATGAAGGAATAGTTGCGTGTCTTGGTCGAGCCGACAGTCATTGGGTGGGTGAAGAAGGCTGTCCCGTCTGGCACCGCAGGGAGCTCCAGCCAACCTGTCACACTTGGTTTAGGCTCCGGATCCGGCTTAGGGCCCGGATCTGGCTTCACGCTTTCCTTCCCTTTCTGGGTCAGCTTGGCTGAAGCTTCACCTGCCTTGGACACAACAGTGATCGTGGCCGAACGTTCATCTTCAGTGTCGTTTGCAGCCACCTTCATCTCGACATCGCAGTCCTTATCCCCTGATGTCTGGTCCACGGTAATCCAATCCACAGCTCCATCATATTCGGAGACTATGGAAAGTTCCCATGAGACAGAGGATTTCACGTGGACGAATTGAGGGCCGCCGGTCGCTTCAACGAGGGCGCTTCCAAGCTCGACATTCGGTGGCAGTGGCTTTACCTCACTCGCAGGTTCGCACGACACCACGGCCATAAGAGAGGCAATGCATAGCCCAAAAATCGTATGAATATCTTTCAACGCAATTCTCATGCGCACTTCTTTTGTTATTTTAGAGAACAAAGGGCTGCCCGTGCTTGCGGGCATCCCTTTGCTATAATCACTGACAAACCGTTATTTAATGGTTATGCTGGAGAAGTCCAGCTGGCCAGCCTTTTCGCTGCCGTCAGAACCGAAATCCGCCTGATTACCGACAGTAAAAGTAACAGACTTTGAGGATCCTGTCCAAGTCACTGTCTTGTCGCCAGACTGCTGAGTCGCAACATTACCAGCGTCAGCCGCTATCGGGGCAAGACGTTTCAACCCTTGCGAAGACAGATTGAATACTATCTGCGTCATGGCCTCACCAGTTGTTGTGATTGTTACAGTTCCTTTCGCATAAACACGACAATCATTATATTTGGGGTTGATGGTCGGAGCGTTAGAGCCAGAATTCTTGACCGCAGTGATTGTGTATTTTCCAGATGTGAACGATATCGTGTTCTTATCCTGAGACACGGCCCAATCGGAAAGTCCGGACCACTTAATGTTTTCACCACCGCCTTCGCCTTTCTCTAGGACCTTGATCTCAGTGGCGATTACTTGTAGAAGGTTATTCTTAGTGTTGAGTGTGTTGAAGTAACCTGTCACCTGAACCTTGTCACCCTCCGCGAAAGTCGAGTATAATGAAGACGGAGCACCAGACAAGGAGCCCTTAAACTTTGTCGCTCCTTCAACCACAAAGTTTGTATAGTTGCCATCTTTTACGACTTTTGCCGTGTATGTGACATATTCAGCCACACTTGCGGTGTAGGAGTCAAATGTGGCAGTAATGTCCTTCGCTGTCGGATAGGTCACCTTGTTATCAGAAGACACAGTCGTGGTCTTAGGAGAGGTTATCTCTGGCAGACCGTAGTAATCTATCAAAGTACCTTTAAAGGTAACTTTGTCCCCAATCTTTACGGATGGAGTTGAATCATGAAAAACATAAATGCTTGATGTACCATCAGTGGCCACATAGCCCCTAGTTGTCAATGCTCCGACAAGGACCTCTTCGGACTCGACAACCGTTCCTGCCGTCCTGTCAGCGGTGAGCATCTGTGCGAGAGTCATCTTGGTTCCCGGAACGTCCGGGGTGTCGCTGCCACCGTCAACACTTGTGATGTCCTTGCCGTTGACATTGGTGGCCACGACCTGATAGTGGTCTTTACCACCGACATACCAGCCTTTGACATCTATCTCTTTGTCCAACAATGACTCAAGGTCGCCTGGATAGTAAGAAAGGGAAAGATCTTTATCTTTATAATCGCCAACATATATGTTAACATATTCCTTATTATTGTTTGTAGTCTTCTTAGGTACACCCCTGAATGTCACAAAAGAGACAACACTGCTGGAGAAAGATGAGATGTTGTTGATGTCAATCGTGGTTGGATCAGGATAGGTAACGACGTTGCCTGAAGAAACTACAGTAATTGTCGGTGAGGCAATCTGCATAAAGCCGTTGTGCTTGCCGGTTGTACCGGTGACATTGACCTTGTCGCCTACTTTCGCACCTGGATTAGCATTGGCAAACACGAGAATGCTTCCGGTCGGGTCGGTGATGACGATGCTCTTCGTGGTGACACCAGTCACAAGCACATCCTTGACCTCAACAGTCTTGTTCTCTTCACCGGCGACGATCTCTCCGATCACGCCTTCAATCTTACCTGTCCCTGCCTGGTTGACAGTCAATGTTTTGGAATCGAATCCAATGCTGAACGAAACCGAACCAGTACGGTCAAATCCAGAGTTTTCCAGAACTTTGACCTCAACCTTCACAGGGTCGGCAGATGCACTTCCGCTTGTAGGGAGTACGGAAATCCACTTCGCGTCATCGTCGGAGATGTTGGTTGTCCAGTCTCTTGTGGCGGTCAGCTCGATGGAGGTTGTTGCCCCAGCCTTCTCAACTGTAATCTCGGACGGATTCAGTGTGATCTGAGGTGCCCCAAGATCCTCTTTCTTGTCATCATCGCATGCGGTCGTGGCGAACGAGAGCGCCGCGACGGACGCGATAAAACTCAAAAATCTATTTGCTTTCATATCAATTGTGTTTAAAACAGTTCCACAAAACAAATCCTCGCCTGAAGGCATTCAGCCGGTCATTACGACAGGCACGGCCACTTCGACAAGCTCCGTCACTTCGACAATCTCAGTGACCGGGAGGTGTCGGCTCTGGGACCGGGCTTTCTTCCCGCAAAATCTTTGCCTGTCAGACAGTCCGCTAAGTTACGACTAAATATTCAATTATAAAACACGTCCGGACAGCCACTTGGCGAAGAAGCGGTCGGACACAAGATAGCCTTGTGGTGTTTTAGCGACTAATTGTTTATCGACAAGGGCCTTCAATGCGGATTTTACACTACTGACAGCGGGGCGGAAAGAAACATCTCCTCCATAATGTGTTGCTGGCTGCCGGAAAACACAAAATACACGTTTGGCAAGAATTGAATATACGAGCGTAGAAGAGCCTCGACTCCGGATTCGGGGAAATTCAGTATCTGCTGGAACTCGTCTATGGCGATGAAGCACCTCTTTCCGGACTGTCCAAGATATTCGAATATCTGCTTCAATGTCTCCCGTCCTTCAGAAGGGCGGAGATCATTTTTTCCGTCTCATCCTCACGGTCGCAGAAATATTCAGGACCTTTGTAACCATATATGACAAAAGGGTTGTTCAGTGCAGTCATATTCATTACTACGTAATTTGCGTTGCGTAATTATTGCTGTGCAGTTTACGCAATAATATTCAATCCTCAAAATACAACCGCTATGAATCAAATGAGCAGGGCCGGAAGCAAAGGGAACCATACTGGTTTTGAACGAGCCACAGAACAGGCATCGGGGATTGCAATTCAAAATTACGGTTAGTATCTTTGTTGTCCACAAAAACGAATGACCTCATGAACGACAGATTCGCACATGACATAGAAAGGTTTCTCTCGGAGCTGTCCGAGGAAGCCAAAGCGTATTATCTGCCTGGTGTTGGAGAGGAGGTCCACACGGGCTTTGACAGCATGTACCTGTGCAAACAGGCGCCACTTTCCATGCCATGTCATGACTATCCGCGCGGAAGAGATGGACGAAACTTAATCGACGAACAGGAACTGTCCGAAGACTGGCTGAGCGATGGGGAAATTTATGATTATCAGCCCAGGAAGGCCTACAGCGTTCCAAGGAAGCGGATGGCACGACTGGATACAGGCAGTCTATTTTCATTTAGGATTCCCAAACAGGAAACTCTGGATGCGGAACCGCCAGTCGCGGACCTCGAACCAGACAATCGGACGAAACGGATTATGGAGGAGTTTGACGCGCTGGTGAGAAAGAATGAAATGGACATTGAGGAAGTGTACCTCATCCTGGAGCTATTGGTGAAACTGAGTCATCTGCACATCACTTCAAAAAATGAGATTCTGTTGGTGGACTATGGCGATAAAAAAGAAGTAAAGATGGACCCGTTGACCAAGGCGGTGTACTTCCTTTACCTCAAACACCCGGAAGGAATCCGCTACAAGGAACTGTCCGACCATCAGCGGGAACTCGAGGAAATATATTCATCGATCACCGGCAGGGAGAATCTTGACAGCATCCGGAAAAGCGTGGCCGATCTGTGCGACCCACTGAACAATTCCATCAACGAGAAGGTTTCCAAGGTGAAAAAGGCGTTTCTGGATGTGGTGAACGGCCATGTGGCGAGGTTCTACTACATCGATGGGAAAAAGGGAACGGCCAAGAGGATCGCTCTTGACCGTGACTATGTGCTTTGGGAATGATGATCGGGACTAAACGGTCTCTTCGCCTGATTCTTCCGAGAAGAAATCATGAACATCAGCCATGACGGACTCGCAGAGGTGCATCCTCTTGGCGAAGCCGGCCTGAGCCCTGCTGAACTTCATGGACATGCAGACCATCCCCTCCGGCGTGGCATCGTAGTTCATGGCATTCTGGATATTCAGATCCCTTGCCACCTCTACCGCATCCTGGTTGGCTCCTATGTAGGCAAACGTCCAACCCTTCTTTCTTTGCATCGCGACCAGATCCTTGACCGCTCTGCCGGAATATTCTCGGGAGGAATTCTCCATGCCGTCCGTGATGATGGTCACGAGTACGCCGTCGCCGGATTCCACTTTGCAGTCAAGTTCGGAGATGGCCTTTCCCATCGCATCGTAGAGCGGAGTGCATCCTCCTGGCTGATAATCTTTCTTCGTGAGATCCTTGACATCTCCGACAGGGATGCCGTCGCGGCGGGTCTTGACCCCATCCATCCCGTTCCCCTCGAATGTTACTATCGACACAAAATGCTCCTGTTCAGGGTATTTCTCCTGACTCTGCCTGATGCCGTTGATTGTCTCGTTGATCCCGCTGAGCGCATGATTGTAGATCGAACTCATCGAACCGCTCTCATCCAGAATGATGAGATTGTAAATCTTCATTGTCTTGTTCTCTTCCATAAATGAATATATTTAATTAGGTGAATTGTGCTCTACAATGTTTCTGACGCAAATGTAATCCAGTTTCCTCGCATCATCGCAACGTTTGCAAGGCTTGCAGAATCCAGCCGTGAAGAGAAATCCATTATTAATGAATATATTGGCGCATCGCCTTTAGGTGGTTTGCTCCATAGACAAACAGCCAAATGGCTGAATATCACAGCGAAGCTCCCCACTGCCACATCTTTACAGTAAAAATGGCTATCTTTGTGTCAAGATATTCATTAAGCTATGGCAAAGAATTTTTTCAAAAGATACATCTGGTTGGTCGATCTGATCAACCGGAGGGGACCGATCTCGTTCAGGGACATCAGTGACGCATGGAGACGCAGCCCGCTGAACGAAACCGGCGACCCGTTGTCGGAAAGGACGTTCTTCAACCATAAGGACGCCATCGCAAGGATGTTCGGGATCGAGATTCTGAACAACAGAAGTCTCGGGTTCTACATCGGGCACTCAGACGTCGGGAACGACGACACTGGTGACTGGATGCTTCACGCGCTGTGCATGAACAACGTGCTTCAGGAGAACTCGGACATGAAGGACCGGATCCTTGTGGAGAAGATTCCATCAAGCGAGAAGTTCCTTACCGAGGTCATCAGCGCCATGCGTGACTCCAAGGTGATCAGCCTCTGCTACCAGAGCTTCCGACATCCTGAACCGCATTGCTTCAATGTCAGCCCATACTGCGTCAAGTACTTCAAACAGAGGTGGTATATGCTAGGGAACAGTGAACTTGGTTTACGAATATATTCATTGGACCGCTTTGTGGACATGGAGGAACTGGAGGAAAGGTTCAAGCTTCCTAAGGACTTCGATGCGGAAGAATATTTCCGTAACTACTTCGGCGTCATCATCGGGGAGGCTCCGGTGGATGTCAGGATACGCGTCGTGCCGGATCAGGTAAAGTACTTCAGGACGCTGCCGTTGCACGGGTCACAGAAGGAGATTGTGCAGGAAGACGGATTTTCGGTCTTCAGTTACCACATAGCCCCGACCTTCGATTTCGTACAGGAGATCCTCTCGCATGGAGCGGACGTGGAGGTGCTGGAGCCGGCCGAATTACGGGAAAGGATTTCTGACGATGTCGTCGGAATGGCCTCGCGTTATGGGATTTCCATTGCCAGATGAATGCGTGTTCCCTTCATCGACAAAGAGAAATTACGAATATGTACTGTTGCTGAGCCTGTTACACGACAGATCGCTGAGCCTGTCGAAGCGCTCCAACCCATTAGACAAACTCAGGAACCTTACAATAAAGGAAATTGAATATTGATGACAGATTTTGCAGCTATAGATTTTGAGACGGCCAACGAGTGCCCGAGCAGCGTCTGCTCCGTTGGTGTCGTTGTCGTCCGTGGAGGTGAGATTGTGGACAGTTTCTACAGTCTGATCCACCCCGAACCTGAATATTACAAATGGTTTTGTCAGCAGGTTCACGGCCTTGGACCAAAGGACACGGACGACGCGCCTGTGTTCCCCCACGTCTGGGAAAAGGTTGAACCGATAATCGAGGGGTTGCCCCTTGTGGCCCACAACAGCCGGTTCGACGAGGGTTGCCTGAAGAGTGTCTTCAAGGTCTACCAGATGGATTACCCTGACTATGAGTTTTTTGACACCCTTGCTGCCTCACGGAGACATTTCGGATGCAGTCTCCCCAACCATCAGCTCCAGACCGTCGCCGCCGCCTGCGGGTACGACCTTCTTAACCACCACCATGCACTGGCCGATGCCGAGGCCTGTGCGGCTATCGCGATGAAGATTCTGTAACGTCCTCTGCACGACACCAAGGCCGTGTCTTGTCACACCATGCCACCCGGCGGAAGATGGTAAAGTACAACTCAATGAATATCAACCTTTAAGCCTTTTGTCTTTAGGATGATTCAGCCAAAGGGAATGCGCTAACATATTCATTGATAAGCATTTACCACCCACTCGCTCTGTATAAGTCGGTGCGCGGCAATACATTGATTAACAATCATATAAAGGGTTCTCTTTAGGGCAAACCAACCTAAGGGAATACGTTAGGATATTCATTGATAGCGAATTATCCTCCACTGCCATATTTTTGCGGCGCACCAGAGTAACTTTGCATCATCAAAACAAAACGAGTATGGAAAAGATCAATTTATGCGAGGGCGTGGTCGCCCAGATGATGGACACAGAGGCATAGAGTAATGTTTCAAGGAACTTTCCTTTCAGCGAGACCGGGACAACCGCCTCGCTGCTATTTCATGAATACGCCGACACACAAGTATGGCGTCTTCGTCCATTCCGATTAGACAAATAGTTACCGATTACAACATCAGGGTAAGCTTCCGCCGGAATTCCAGTCGGTCACCCGCACGGATCCACAAGCGGCATTGGCAGGGCCACACGCAAGCCCTCAGCATTAGATCTTCTCAAAGGACCTGCGACATGACCGGAAGTGGCTTCTCGACATTATTCGGGTCACCGGCAATACGCGAGACACACTTGACGTTAGGCTTATCGAACCATTTGTCGTTAACCTGGTACTCGGAACAACATCTCTGCCTTACAATGAACTCCTTAGTGTGATTCTCCAAGGTCACAGTAAACTCCACTATTCTCTGGCTCGTCGTGAACGCCATATTGTAAGTGATGGTCTCCGAACTCAGTTCCAGCGTCTCTGTCTTACGCTCGAATGCCGGCACAGGCTTGAACTCATCACCGTCCTTATATTCAATCATCCAATATTTCGCTCCATACCTGCCAGGATTGTAGGTGTAGATGATATGCAGCTGAGTCCCCCCCGGGAATTCATGGCCTCCGGTCGTCTCGAACTGCCAGAAATCGCCGGGCATAGGACCGCACATTACAGGCTGCCCACCATTCGAGGCATCCAATGTGCTGAGACCGGCATTATCCCCAGGCCATGAGGTCTTGTCAATCTGAACATAGCTGAGCTTACCTTTGCCTTCTTCGTTCGCATTGTAGAACCCGCGTTCCCCGGCTTCGTTGCTATACCTGTAGACACCTATCTGATCCTGCCCTGTCCAGGTCCTTATGCAGCCGTCGGACTTTGCCCTGTCCGGAGAGAAATACCATTTCGCCAGAATCTTTTCCTTTCTTTCATCTCCGTTTTCATCGTCCGGCTTCTTGAACTCAGACATATCCGTCACCGCAAATGGCTTCTCGCAGGCGTAGTGAGCAGCAGTCTGGCAGACCTTAGCCTTGTAGTCAGAAAGACTCTCAGGATGATACTTGTTGCCGACAACGCTCTTGCCCATAATCTTCTCGTACCACAGACACCCTACAGTGTATCTTCCGGTAGAATAGTTCATGTGCCAGCCGTCACGCGTCATGTTGTCTCCAATGTATGAAGTTCTTGCGTTCTGCACGGCATCCATGCTATTCATGAACAGGCTGAACTCCGGATGAGCCTTGAGAACATCCTGCGTCGCCTGACAGATCATCTTGTACATCACATCCTGATCGAAACCGTAGTAACTGAATTTCTTGCCGGTGTAACCCTTCTTTGCAGCCCACGGAGCATGATAAACCAGCCTTGCATTCTTGCAGGCCCTGCGAACAACTTCTATTAGCGTCGTCAGATCCGGTTCCATCGAATGCGAGACCCCGTTGTACGTTGTGTTGTAGAATCCATGGTACCCGGCTCCTTCCTGAATGCTAATGAAGGTCCAGTCCTCGTCCGACAAAGCCTCCGACATCCTCACATTGTCTGTCGTGACCTTCACTCCGTCAACTATCTTCCTATAACTATATGCTGCGGCATCTGAAACGGCATTCGCCGCATGCTTCTCAAGCGGACATCCTCCGATGTATAGGTCTCCGATTATGGCTTTCTGCCCCTCGGCTGCGAACAAGCCGTACAATTCCTGCTCAACCGCATCGGCCGAAAAACTGTTCCCGATCGCCAGAATCTTAATGACCTCAGGAAGCCCCGGATTAGGTGTCGGGTCAGTCCCGGGATCTTTGCCCGGATCCACTGGATCTGTCTGCTCCGGTTCATCAGGTTTCTCTGCTTCCTCGACCTTGTCGGCAGGAGAGCATGAAGAGCAAAACATGGTAATCGCCGCGAATGCGGCAATAATGGAACGTAATCTCATAATATCTTCAGAATTTAACTGGCTTTTGTTCAAGCATAACAAACACAAAATTACTAAAAAAATCATAGTCTGATAACATTATTGTACTAATCCTGAATTCCGCAGACGCCATTCCCAATTCTTCGGCAACTCTTTCCCTTCAGTTTCAAGGAGTTCTACTAGATCCATACACAAGAAACACAATGTATACCCATGACTTATTTCCTATCGATAATATTCATAGACATCGCGCCTCTGAAACATTCCTGGATACCAGTTGTACAGTCGTTTGCAATTTGTGAAACACGTTCTGGTTGAAGACCCACTTTCAGGCACTATGAGACGCAACTATTTGATAACGTTGCCCAGATGACAGTAAAGAAATTGCAAACTATTGTTATTTTCATAGGGGAGGGGTAAATTTGCAGTGAAAATTGATGGCTAATGCTAGCAACCTACGACTATGCCAGGCATTTAGAATATTCAAGCAAAATCATTATAGTATCGCTACGCGATCGTTCCGGCCATGTCTTATTCAGGCACCCAATCGAGCACTCCTGCCACCGGCACCGCCAATGAAGTATTTGGTAGGGAGATTCACCTTGAAAAAAAACGGAGCATACAGGCTGGAAAGGTCTATGACCTGACAATCCAGATCGGTGTGGATACGAATAAATATGATTGGGACGGTGAAGTTGTCACCCTCCAGGAGGGTAAAGGCAGGCTCGACCTTGTGCTGATGGGAGACGGCTTCATCAAGGAAGACTTCGACAACGGCACATACGAGTCGATCATGAAGCAGGCATACGAGGAGTTCCTCAGCATCGAGCCGTTCACCACTCTTAAAGACGGATTCAATGTCTTCTATGTAAAAACTCCGTCCCCGGAGCGTATACTTGCCATAAACACAGGCTCCAACGGAGCGGTCAACACCGGCCACATCACCAAATTCTCGACCACATTCACTTCCAACTCCACAAGCATCGAAGGCGATGACGGTTTGGTGAGGGAATATGCCTTGAAAGCATTCAAGAGCAATGCCGAAGAACGCATAAAAGATGCCACCATCGTGGTGATAGCCAATCAGGAATGCAGGGTCGGCACCTGCGTCAACAGCTGGTACATCAAGGCCAGCCAGGCCGTCCGCGCATATCAGGCCTATGCGTCCGACCCCTCTCT
>ERZ808242.1531-NODE-1531-length-12471-cov-10.492912_pt1 | contig 12471 bp, 10 predicted proteins | sample MGYA00521244_ERZ808242 | MGnify/ENA primary metagenome ERZ808242 (study PRJEB31516, sample SAMN03275573) | gut metagenome | biome: mammalia-associated habitat; material: feces | host: Papio cynocephalus | place: Kenya | collected 2012-07-27 ... | reverse complement strand
GCAGGGAAAGAGCTTGCTCTTAACCTTCAAACAAACAAATCAAAACAGCTTCTGATTCTGGATACTTCCGAGCCGTCTGCGCGATGACGTTCATCGCGAATTTAAAGTCATCGATGTCAGCAAAGAGAATCGGCACCTCTTTCACGGAAGTGTAAACGTGCCAATAAGCCCCTGCGCCAAGGAACGTTGCCTCGCAACGTCTTTCCTTTTCATTGAAATTTTTCATGGTTGTTATTGAATCTGTTTGTGAATATAGTCATGTATGCTATCGCTTCTTCCCCGACCGCATCTTTACCTGAATTCTTACCTGAAAAGCCTTCCTCGTGTGCCTGCTTCGCTCATGGTCCCCGTTGGTACCACGGAGTCCTTTTCCCTGTACCAAACGTCACATCTGTCACTGTTAGTACTCCAGTAGGCCTTTCGCCTTACCAATTGTGGCTATGATGGTGCTTTGTACTTCTGGTGTCCATTTGCCGTACGTGCCGTGAACTGCAATTTGGCTGACTTTTGCACTCAAGAACCGTCCGCCTCAGGGGGGAGAGGGTGGGCATAGGCTGGTAAACCTCTTGCGGCATCGCCATATTCGACGATCTGGATGCCATGTGTGGTGTCTGGAAAACAAAATAGCGAGTCAGGTGCGATATAACCTAACTCGCTTTGCGGATTCAGTGTTCCGCGGCATTCAGTATTGCTTTTTGACGGCTGGCTACAGCGTGCCGTTCTCGGCCTTCTCGATCATTGCCTTGTTGGCGGTGATGTAGATTTCGACGCGGCGGTTCTGGGCGCGGCCTTCCTTGGTGGCGTTGTCGGCCACAGGCATTGAGTATGACTTGCCCTCAGTGGTCATTCTTGAAGAAGCGATTCCGCAGTTCTTCAGGTAGTTGGCCACGGACTGTGCTCTTTCGTTGGACAGACGCTCGTTGACAGCATCGGAACCGGTGTTGTCGGTGTGGCCGTAGATGGTGATGTCGGTGTCCTGCATGTCGCTCATCTTGGAGGCGAACTGGGAGAGTTCGTTCTTGGATGTCTGTGACAGAGTCGAGCCGTTGGTAGGGAAGAGAATGCCGCTGTTGAAGGTGACCTTGATGGCCTGGAGACCATTCTGATCCTGCACGGTCTCAACCTGGGCGTTCTCAAGAGCCTCAAGCTCGGCGGCCTTCTTGTCCATTTTCTTGCCGATCACGGCGCCTGTTCCGGCACCTACGGCTGTTCCGATCGCGGCACCGATTGCCGCGCCTTTGCCGTCACCGATTGCCGCGCCGATTCCTGCTCCGATGATAGCTCCGGCTCCGGAGCCAAGAAGTGTACCCTGTCCAGTCTTGGACATAGTTCCGCAGCCAGAGAAAACCATGGCTGCGCACAGAAGTGTCAAAACTACTTTCTTCATGATATTGATATTGTGATGTTGAATTGAACCAAAAAAGGCCAGGCCAAAGGGCCCGGCCTTTCTTATCTGCAAAGATAGAAATTATTTCGCGATAACACGTGCCATTTCTAGCACCTTGTTTGAATAACCCCACTCGTTGTCGTACCAAGCGCAAACCTTCACGAAGGTAGGATCGAGCTGGATACCGGCCTTGACATCGAAGATTGAGGTGTGAGGGTTGTTGCGGAAGTCGGTTGAAACAACAGCCTCATCAGTATAACCAAGAACGCCCTTGAGCTCGCCTTCGGAAGCCTCCTTCATGGCGGCGCAAATCTCATCGTAGGTAACAGGAGTGTTGAGCTCGCAGGTAAGATCCACGAATGAAACGTCTGATGTAGGAACACGGAGAGACATACCGGTAAGCTTGCCGTTGAGTTCAGGAAGAACCTTGCCTACAGCCTTGGCGGCGCCGGTTGATGAAGGGATGATGTTCTCGAGGATTCCACGACCACCTCTCCAGTCCTTCTTGGAAGGTCCGTCAACGGTCTTCTGGGTAGCGGTTGCTGCGTGAACAGTTGTCATGAGGCCTCTCTTGACACCGAACTTGTCGTTAAGAACCTTGGTGATAGGAGCAAGGCAGTTGGTGGTGCAGGAAGCGTTGGAGATGATGTCCTGTCCGGCGTAGGTCTTGTGGTTTACACCATAGACGAACATAGGGGTGCTGTCCTTTGAAGGAGCTGACATGATGACTTTCTTAGCGCCGGCCTGTATGTGCTTGCGGGCTGTCTCGTCTGTAAGGAAGAAACCAGTTGACTCAACAACAACGTCAGCCTCAACCTCGTTCCACTTGAGGTTTGCAGGATCCATCTCAGCGGTGACACGGATTTTCTTGCCGTTAACAACGAGGTGTCCGTCCTCAACCTTAACATCGCCCTTGAACGCTCCGTGAACTGAGTCATACTTGAGCATGTAAGCAAGATACTCTGGATCGAGAAGGTCATTGATACCTACAACCTCGATGTCGTTTGAGAAATTCTCAACTGCTGCACGGAATACCATACGACCGATACGGCCAAATCCGTTAATACCAAGTTTTACCATTTTAATTAGATATTAAATAAGTTGTTAATCTTTTCAACTACTAAACTAACCGCAGCCCTTTACTGCAAAAGCGATGCAAAATTATTAAAAAATTGCGGAATTTAATATATTTGTGGGCTAAAATATTATAGGAATGTCTGATGAACTGAATATACTGCTGACAAACGATGATGGCTATCAGGCTGGTGGCATCCATGCACTGGCTGACATGATGCGCCAATTTGGCAGAATCACGGCAGTCGCGCCGAAATTCCACCAGTCGGGGATGTCAATGGCTGTCTCTATGGGAGGCCGGGCGATAGCCTACAAGGAACTTCCTACGAAGGACGGAGTGCGATGGTCCTACCTCGACGCGACCCCTGCAAGTTGCGTGAAGTACGGTCTGGACGAGATTTTCTGGCCGAATAAGCCGGATGTCGTGGTCTGCGGAATCAATCATGGCTCCAACGCTGCCACGGCGGCGAACTATTCCGGAACCCTCGGAGCGGCGGAGGAGGCAGCGTTGAACGGAATATTAGGCATTGGAGTCTCGCTCGACACGATGAGCATGGAAGCGGACTTTTCCGTTGTAGGTGAATATTTCCCCGGCATATTCAGAAAACTTTGGGCACATCACAATCCGAAGTCAGGAATATATTATAATGTCAATTTCCCGAATATTCCCACGTTGGCTGTAAAGGGTATTCGTGTGGGGCATCAGGGACTGGGGCATTGGGAGAAGGAATTCAAGCCGTGGAACGCTGAGATATTCGCAAAAAGAGGCGTCCGCCCTGAGGATCTTGGACACACATCATTCCCAAAGGCTGAGGAAGGGGAGAGGCTCTACATGATGGTGGGGGAATTTAAGGATGATTCTCCGGCGGAGGACATTCTGGCTGACCACCACATACTTGCCGACGGCTACATCTCCATCGTCGCCCACAACATCAACAGTTCGGATAACGAGGAGATTGCTCGGCTGAACAGCCTTGGCTTCAACGAGGACTTTTAATGAATATGCCAACGAATATGCCGGCACCGTGCTGGCTGAATAATCAAGGAATATGCGCTACTACATCATAGCCGGAGAGGCATCCGGGGATCTGCACGGATCCAATCTGATGCGAGGGCTCTACGCCGAGGATCCACAGGCCGACATCCGTTTTTGGGGCGGAGGACTGATGGATGCCGTGTACCATGATCACCAGCAGGGAACCGGTCTTGTGAAGGACTACAAGGACGGGGCTGTAATCGGCTTCACCCAGATCCTGATCCATGCCAGAGCTTTTGCCAAAAGGTTCACGGACTGCACGTCCGACATTCTTCGCTGGAAACCTGACGTTGTGATTCTGATCGACTACCCGGGATTCAACTTCCGTGTCGCCGAGTTCGCCCACAAGGCCGGATTCAAGGTCTTTTACTACATCGCCCCGAAGGTCTGGGCCTCAAGGGAAAGCCGCGTGAAAAAGCTCAAAGCCTTTGTGGACAAGCTTTTTATCGTATTCCCGTTCGAGATTCCGTACTTCACGAAGAAAGGTGTTGACTTTATATATAAAGGTAACCCGCTGATCGACGCCATAGACAACTCGGAAGCCTTCAAGGAGACCAGGGAGGAGTTCCTTGCCAAGACAGGGCTTCCGGACAGGCCGATGATCGCCCTCCTGGCCGGATCCAGAAACGGGGAGATCGGCTCTATGATGCCGACCTTCATGACGTTCGCCGACAAGCTGCACGCTTTGCCTGAATATTCAGACTACCGCTTCGTGGTCGCCGCCGCTCCCGCGCGTTCCGAGTCCGACTATGCGAAGTACATCGGAGGACGTGAATATGTCAGCGTGGTTTTCGGCCAGAGCTATGCGGTGATGCGCCACGCCAGGGCCGCCGTTGTCAATTCCGGGACTGCCTCGCTGGAATGTGCCCTGATCGGGACACCTCAGGTGGTGGCCTACAAGGGGGCGGAGATCAACTTTTTGATTGCCAAGATGATAATCAAGATCCAGTACATAAGTCTCGGCAACCTGATCCTCGACAGGATTTGTTTCCGTGAGCTTCTTCAGTACTATTTCACGCCTGACAATGTGCTGTATGAGGTGCGGAGAATGATCGAGGATGAAGAGTATCGTTCGGCCATGCTTGCGGGCTATCAGGAAATCCGTGACGCTCTTGGGGGCGAGGGGGCTTCCGCAGCTGTCGCCGGAGCTATGATTGAGGAATTGAAACAATAATTGAATATGAAAAGAATAGCATTGATCGCATTGATGATTGTGGCCGGATCCGTGGCTGCATATTCACAGGCCGGACAGCGTCTGCCGGAAGAAATTTACGTCGAGGGAGGAAAGAATCATGTCCAGGGAATCGCTTATGACAAGGCGGTGGGCGGCATGTACTTTTCTTTCACGACCAGTTTCATCAAGACTGACATGAATGGAAAAGTTCTGGGGTCGATTGACAGGATTCAGGGACATCTCGGGGCGATGACGTTCAACCCTTCAGACAGAAAGGTTTACGCATCTCTTGAATGCAAGGATGATGTCATTGGAGCCGGACTTTCCTCTTTTGCCAAAGGCCGTTCGATGTTCTACATCGCGATCATAGATGTCGACAAAGTGACGGAGGTCGGCATGGATTCCGAGAATAACGATGCGTTCAGGATTGTCTGCGTCAAGGACGCCACGAGGGACTACCACATGACAGGATTTGCAGACAAGGACTATGAGCACTTTTACGGCTGTTCGGGAATCGATGGCGTGACAATCGCGCCTAAACTCGGCAAAAAAGGTGGAAAGAATTACCTTTACGTCGCTTATGGCATATATGGCGACAACGCCCGCAATGACAACAACCATCAGGTGCTGCTCCGCTACGACATCAAAAAGCTGAATGAATATGCCGGGGAAGTCAAGTTCGGGGACTTCTATGGAGAGGGTCCGGCAAAGCCTGAGTCCAAGTACTTCGCTTACACAGGCAACACAACGTGGGGTGTGCAGAATCTGGCGTACGACGCAGAGACGGGGAAGATGTTCATGGCTGTGTACAAAGGCCGCAAGGGAATATTCAAGAATTACGACATGTTTGTGTTCGATGTTGCCGTGAAGCCGGAAAAAGGAAAGTTGGCGGGCGTCCTTTATGACAGAACGAAACACGATTTGATTGGCTCGCGGGAGAAGCCTGTGCCTGGGTTCTTCTTTAAGTTTGGCTCTACAGGAATGTGCCCGGTCGGGGGAGGACAGTTCTATTTCGCAGAGCCGGGAAAGAACCCTGCAAACGGCAGGCAGTACTCAAGGACCCGTCTTTATCGCTGGACAGGAGACTTTTCCAGACCATTCGAGAGACTATAGACTTTGTATTGAAATTTTACTTTTGAATATGATCAAGTCAATGACTGGTTACGGCAAGGCTGAGGCCGTCCTGGAGACAGGTAAACTCACCATCGAGATCAAGACGCTCAACGGCAAGAACTCCGATGCCAACATAAAGTCGTTCCTCCTTCCGAAGGATAAGGAACTGCATGTTCGCAGGAAGATCACTGATTCACTGGTGCGCGGCACGATTGATTTCTACATAAATTGGGAGCCTAAGTCTGGGTGTGTGGCCAAGCAGATCAACAAGGAACTGCTCAAGGAATATTATGACCAGCTGATGGATTTCGGCTCCTCTCTTCCTGTTTTCGATTCCTTGACTTTCAATCCGAACACGATGCTTGCCTCCATTCTGAGATTTCCTGATGTTCTTGACAACTCTCGTCAGGATGTGATCACCGAGGAGAATTGGCCGGTTGTGGAGAAGGCCATTGACGAGGCTCTTGCCGCTGTGAATGACTACCGAGCGAAGGAGGGGGAGGCTCTTTATAAGGATGTCACATCCAGGGTAAGGAACATTCTTGACCTTGAGAATCAGGTCGAGGGCTTCGAGAAGGAAAGGATCGATGCCGTGCGGGAGAAACTGATGAAGAATTTGGAAACCCTCCAGCAGAAGGTGGATCCGTCCCGCTTCGAGCAGGAGATGATCTTCTACCTTGAGAAACTGGACATCAACGAGGAGAAAGTCCGTCTCCGCCAGCACTGCAAGTACTTCATGGACACGATCGACGGTGAGGAATATCCCGGCCGAAAACTCGGCTTCATCATCCAGGAAATGGGCCGCGAGATCAACACAACCGGCTCCAAGGCCAACCACTCCGGCATCCAGAAACTCGTTGTCCGCATGAAGGATGAGCTGGAGAAGATCCGCGAGCAGTCTATGAACATCCTTTAGAAAGATGTTCATAGACTGCTCTTCCATCCAACCCCCGGTCACTTTGTGACAGCCCCAGAGGGGCACGGGGAAGGGATCCCCCGAAACCCCTTCGGTCGCTACGCTCCTAGTGCTCCGGTGTCCCGGCTTTGTGGCGACTTGTTGTTGCGGTTGGTGCGTCATTGTGGCGGTTTCACTTACGGGAGTGCTTATTTTGTGAGCCCGTGCGCGGAAAGCCTCTATCTGCGCACCGGAGAAGCTGACGGATTGCGCAGTGCGTGGAAAATAATTGCTGACGCACCTGGATATATACTGAGTCCATCCCGTGAGTAACGGCTGGGATCTTGCGCACGATTCACGTTGGGAAACGCTGATGTCTTAAGACCAGACCCTCCGTGAGTAAAGGCTGGAGTCCTGCGCACGAGGTGTAGGCGAGAGGGTACTTGGTGCGTGAAAGTTGCGTCCTGGCGTACCGATGGGCGGGGCTATTCTGTGTTTTCGCTTGTAGTTGCGTTGAGTTCGGGGGGGATTATGGACTCGGGACCGGTTTTGCGGGTTCCGGGCTTGATTTTGGCCTGGGACTTTTTGGGGGAGAGTCCGAGTTTCTCCAGTTTCTGGATTTTCTTGACGACACTTTGGTTGGATTCGGTCAGTTTTCTGGTCGAGGTCTCGTAGGCGGACTGAGCCTTGCCGAGCATTGTCCCGATTGTTACATAACTCTCCATCCATCCGTTCAACTGGCTCATCAGCTCCTCCGCGGTCTTGTAGACCTCGGCGATGTTCTTCTCCTGATCCGCCTGCTTCCATGCCATCTGGATCATGTTCAGGACTATCACCAATGTCATCTGGCTGACGATCAGTACATTGTTGTCCTTGGCCGCCTGCCAGAGCATAGGATCTTCCTCCAGCATGAGCCTGAACGCACCCTCGATTGGTATGAACATCAGATTGTAGTTCACCTTGCGCCTGCCCTCGGGAATGTAGGACGCATAGTCCTTTGTCTTTAGCTCGTCCACATGCTTCCGGACGCTTTCGACATGTGCTTTGGCGAACCTTACCCGATCCTCGGCTTTCTCCGCGTTGACATATTCATTGAAAGATTTCAGGCTGACCTTGGAGTCGATGATGACGGTCGTGTCGTCAGGGTAGAGCACCATCACGTCAGGGATCATGGTCCTGCCGCTCTCGCTCTTGATCTCATGGCCGCTTTCGTCCGTCATCACGCTCTGGGTGAAAAAGTGCACGCCTTCCACGAGCCCGGCGTTCTTCAGCACGTCCGTGAGCAGCATCTCCCCGAAGTCCCCCTGGACCTTTGAATATCCCGTCAGCGCGTTCGCCAGGTTCCTTGCCTCGTCCCCGACCGCCTGCGACCGCTCCATCACATTGTGAATATGCTCCTTCAGCTGCGCGCTCTGCTCCACAGCCTCCTTCCTGGACTCCTGCACGGCCTTTCCGAACTCGGCGAACTTCTCCTGCATCGGTTTCAGAAGTTCCGAGATCGACTCGGCGCTCTGTCTTTTGAACTCAGTGCTGTTGTCCGCTGACAGAGCCTTGAACGCGTCCTTCATCTTCTCCAGATCCCTCTCGTGCTGCTCCCTCTGCATATTCAGGGCCTTCTCCTGCGCCTCCTTCTGCTCCGCCATCGCCTTTTCCTGAATATCCCGCTGCACGGCAAGGGCTTTTTCCTGCAGGCACCTCTGCTCCTCAAGCGCCTTAGCCTGCTCTTCCCTGAGACGGCTTTCATATTCCTCCCTGGCCTTGAGCGTGCTTTCCAGTGCCGCGTTCTTCCCCGTCAGTTCCGTCAGCCGCTTCTGGAGCTCGTCCTCCGCGTCCTCATATTCCTTGACAATCCGTTGCCTTTCAGCGGCATTCCTCTGAATAACAACAAGCAGCGCCACCACGGCGGCCACCGCCACCGCCGAGATCAAAATTATTATTGCCGTAATATTCATAGTTTTAACAGTTCTTTCTTAACCAATCCCGGAAAATCAGATCATTGATCTGCCTCTTGGTTCCATTATCGGTAATCACGTTGTTCTTCTTAAGCGCGTTTCCTGCTGTCTGAACCGAACTGGTCGAACCGAGCCCGTATTTGGAGATGAAATCTTCTGAGGTTATCCTGACTCCATCGGGATCTTCATTCGCGATAGCAGTGAGCAATGATTTCTGTTTTTCGGAAAAGTGTGCGAACTGTTCTTCGTATGAGAAACTTTGCTGAGCTATGACCGCGTCATAAATTGATTCGAACTCCGACTTTTTCAGTACCTCTCCAGGCATTGTTTGGGCGAATGCTTCATTCATCATTAGTTGGATGTACCATGTGACACCATTGAAGTAGTCGTAGCACTCGTCAACAAGTTCTGGTTCAATGTCTTTTCCATACTTTTTGAACATCGTGACAGCGAATTCATTATAGATGCTTCTGTCTATTACGCCTATTGTCATCATCACAGCACTGTTGTAGAATGGTTCGTCCGGGGATTTGAACATGTTGTTCATGGAGTGGCTGATGCTGCCGGTGTAGATGAATGAGATGTTCCGGCATTTTTGCATAAATGTTCTCAAATAGGCCTCGACATTCTTCTCTTTGAAGTTCCTTATCGTCTGGAATTCGTCAATGGCTACCACAGTCGGCTTTTTCAGTGAATCAAGTAAGGAAATGATTTCCTCAAGTGTTTTGTCGGGGTACTTGATTTCTGACAGTCCTGTTCCGAGTGAGAATGAAGCCGTCAACTCATTGTATTCTATGGTTGGCTTGATGGATTTCAGACCATTCAAGAGTTTTTCCCTTATTCCGAGCACACCGCTCTTTGAGAATACTTCTTTAGCTACAAGCAAGGTCATCTCTTTCAGTGATCCGGCTGAGTAGATGTCAATGAGAAAGGTGTTGTAGTTTTCCTTTATGGCTTTCTGCTCAAAGCAATGTCTGATAAGCCCGGTCTTGCCCAGCCTCCTTTTCGCGAACAATGCCACATTGCGTCCGTTAAGAATATGCTTGCAAAGTTCCCCGGTTTCCTTGATCCTGTCACAGAAGTATTCCTCCGGGACGAAAGGCGTGATTATGAAAGGATTTTTAACGATGTTTGCCATAATTATGTAAAACTACATTATGTAAAATAACGTAATGCAATATTACGTAAAATTTTCGAAAATTCATCTTGCGTTGATTGAATATGATCAAGAATCTTCTATACTAATCACGACGGCAGCATTTTCTCAATATAATGCTGCCGTCATACACTTTTTACCCCTGACAAGAGTAATATCGCCTGTTTATGCTCCTCTCTGTTTGCTTTTCGTGCACGGAAATCTGCTATGCACCGGTCAATGGACTATTTCTTGTCGGTCCAGTAGGCCTCGATCTCCTCGAGGGTCTTGCCGGTGGTTTCCGGGACGCACTTCCACATGATGAGGAGGTACGGGACGCACATTGCGGCGAACAGGAAGAACGTGCCGGCAGGGGAGAGTGTCTCAAGCATCCATGGGGTAAGCTGTCCGATCAGGTAGGTGCCGATCCAAAGGGCGAGACCGGCGATGCTCATCGCAAGTCCGCGGACCCTGTTCGGGTACATCTCGGAAAGCAGGACGAAGACAACGGCGCTGATCGAGATCGCGGTGCAGAACACGTACAGGAGGAAGAAGGTCAGCAGGAACCAGGTCGGAAGGCTCTGTGGGAAGCAGAAGTAAAGGCCGATCATCAGCAGGCAGAGGATCATCCCGCCGACGCCCCACCAGACCAGCTGCTTGCGGCCGACCTTGTCGATGATCAGCAGGGCGATGACCGTCGTGAGCATGTTCACAACCCCGACCAGAACCGTCGAGAACATCGAACCCTCGCCGGACAACCCTGCGTCACTGAATATCTTAGGGCCGTAGTAAAGCACAGCGTTCACGCCCATGAACTGTCCGAGGATGGCGATGGCGCAACCGATCAGGACAGCCTTGAATATTCCCGGCTCCAGAAGGGTCTTCCACTCGGACTTTGTCTCTCCGGCGATGGAGGCCTTGGTCAGGTCGATCTGCCTGGCCACTTCCTCTTCGGATGTGAATATTCCGGACAGGATCTTCCTTGCCTTTCCGTCCTTGTGCTTTGTGATGAGCCAGCGCGGACTCTCAGGGATGAAGAATATCACGATGAGGAACAGCAGGTCAGGAATCGTCTCGTAGCCCAGCATCCCCCTCCAGTACTCAGAGTTGAATATTCTTGTCCAAAGGTTTGTGGATGTAGAGTTTACGTCCGCATCCTTGAGCACGAAGTAGTTGATCAGGTAGGCCATAAGGAAGCCTATCGTGATGGCCAGCTGGTAGAGAGACACAAGTGAACCCCTTTTCTGCGCCGGAGCGATCTCGGAGATGTAGATCGGAGAGACGATGGAGACTATTCCTATTCCGAATCCGCCGATGATCCGGAAGAACACCAACTGGTTGAAATCCTTGCAGACAGCGCAGCCTATCGCTGAGATGCTGAACAACAAAGCGGAGAAGATCATTGTCCTCTTTCTACCATAGTTGTCGCTCATCATTCCGGCGATCATCACACCGAGTATCGAGCCTATCAAGGCGCACCCCACGTACCAGCCCTCGGCGATGGTTGTCAGCTGAAACTGGTTCTTCACGATTTCAGTCGTGCCCGAGATCACGGCGGTGTCGTAGCCGAACAGGATTCCTCCGATCGCCGCCACAACGGCCAGGAACACCACCCGACCCATATTAATGCTTCTATCCATGTTTTATTGTTTGTCAAAATATTCCATATACCTGTCGTAAAGATGCCCTGCCTGAAGGTAGGCGGACTGCGGGCTCATGAAGTGTGAGAACTCGAATGTGATGGCCTTGTCGTAGCCGCAACGCTTGGCGGCTTCCAGTTTCATCCTCAACTTGTCGAACTTGATCGGCAGAAAGTCGATCGGCATGTCCCGGTCAAAGCTCTCGGCGTTGGTCCAGCACTGCATCCCGTACTTGTCCGCGAGCTTCTTGTTGACGCTGAAGAAGGCGCCCAGTTCGTCGTAGTCTATGTGGCCATCCTGGAAGGCGCACGCGTCGACATATTCATGGATTCCGTCAAAGATTTCATTCCATTCCTCCTCGTGCTTGTCGATGGAGACTCCCTCCTTAGGGTTTGACCTTGCGGCGCTGACCGCCTTCTTGCCGTCTATCCAAGGGGAAATGAATGTCGGAAGCCCTCCGGAGATCTCCTTGCACATCCTCCCCATCTCGTGGAAAGTCTGGATGCAGTCCTTGGTCTTGCGGCTGATCTCTGTGGAGATGTACCAGCCGGCGAAACTTTTGTGGTGCCCGTAGGCTTTCCAGACCTCATCAATGACGAACTTGTTGGTCTCCAGTTCGTAGGACATCTCGCCTGTGTCCCAGTACCTTCCGCTGTCGTACAGCCCGAAACGGAACTGCATCCCGTACTTGTCGGCGAGGCTGAGGAACAGCTCGACCAGATCCACGGACGGCATGTAGCATCCCTTGCCGAGAAGGTACTTGCTCGGGTAGGTGAGGAACTTGCGGTAGCCGCTGCGGATGAGGATCACCGTGTCGATCCCCATGGCCTTCATGTACCGGAAGTCCAGGTCCCACTCCTTCGCTCCCCAGTTCTGGTGCGGAATGTCGTGCGAGATCTCGTCCAGGAATGTCCCGGTGATCGGGATAGCATTGCCTTTAGGCACAATCAGTTCACTCTCTATTCTGTCATCGGCCTGGAGCCTTTTCGTGTTCTTTTCATGATTCGCGGCGCACGATGCAAACGGCGTCACCGAAGCGGCCGCGACTGCCATTCCGGCGCTCTT
>ERZ808242.1526-NODE-1526-length-12491-cov-21.407768_pt1 | contig 12491 bp, 16 predicted proteins | sample MGYA00521244_ERZ808242 | MGnify/ENA primary metagenome ERZ808242 (study PRJEB31516, sample SAMN03275573) | gut metagenome | biome: mammalia-associated habitat; material: feces | host: Papio cynocephalus | place: Kenya | collected 2012-07-27 ... | reverse complement strand
CAGCGAAACCAGCGCAGAGTTATTGCTCACGTCAAGCGAGGACAGTTGGTTGTTGTTGCATTGCAAGTACGTCAGCGCGGTGTTCTTGCTCACGTCAAGCGAGGACAGTTGGTTGTCGTTGCACCTCAAATCACTTAACTCCGTTTGCTGACTGACATACAACGAGGTAATGCCTTGGTTGGTACATTCTAAGTACGACAACAATCCTACAATCTTCACTACTATCTCACGTGCAGTACTCGCAGGGGCATAAGTATGTTGCAGATTCGCGTATGCGGGAACTGTGTCACAGGTACCATCTCCCCAATCAACGTATTTGGTTTTCCACCCATTCGCCCCTCTTGATAGTATCTTGACTCTTTTTTCCGTATCGGCGGGAATGGAAAATGTGAGGGTCGTTGTCGGTCTGTTTGCCCCCATCATCGCTCTCCTGCGCAGCAATAACTCATTCATACCCGCCTCCTTTCCTGTTGAAATTCGGCAAGTCTGGTGGCGTTAATTTATTTTTACCCCCCGTTAAGGGTTGTAAAATTTAATAATCCATAATCTGTCATCATAATACTGTCGTCTATATCTTTTTCTTATTACTCCGTTTCACAAAATACACCCCCTCGCTTGCCCTCAGTGCCGCGCTCTGTTTGAGCAGCCACACCCCGCCCTCCGGCATATCCGGACCGTCCATGCGTTTCTGTTTCGGGCTGACGTTGCGCATCTGCGCTTTCATACGCTGCATATCCGGGTCGCCCGCCTCGTCCTCGTTGAAGATGAGCAGCCCAGCGCGGTTGACGGGCTCCAGTGTGCCCTCTATACGGGTGTATTTGTCTTTCTTGTCGCGCGTGTCCGGCACCACCGGCAGCAACGCTCCGCGGCGGTGCGACTCCTCGAAGATGGCAGGCTGAAGCACCTGCTCATAGAACGGGGCTTGCAGACTGTTGTTTTCTATCCACACGCGCACATTCTCCGCACCCTGCCTTGCCGCCCATTCGTACAGGTCGAACAACGCCCCCACGAAATGCGCCGTGGACATCGTGTCCACACGCACTTTGCACACGTAGAAACTCAACCCGCTCCGTGCTATCACACCCACAGCCTTGCAACTCCCCTGCGACACGTCCCTGTTGCTCGTTGAGTCTTTTCTCCGCAACTTTGGCAGTACTTTTTGCACACCTCACACACCCGCACTACCTTTGCACCGTTTTTCAATAAGCAAAACAATGTATCAAACCCATTAAACCATACAGTTCCCATCGTGTATAAAAAATATCTTAATCATTCCATCTGCCTGTCTCCACCGAAGGAACTCCGAAAGAACTCCGAAGGAACTCCACACCAAATCCGCCTCCCAAACCCGCTAATTTTTAATAGAATTTTACACCGCCAAACGCACTGCCAACAACGTAAAAACCAAAAACCTCAACAATATGACCAAAGGACAAAACTTTATTCTCATTCCGCGCCAGACTATCGAATTCCTTACTCGTGCCTGTCTCATGCGACCCGAGTACCTCACATGGTACGACCTCTATCTCGCCTATATCCGTCTCAACGACCCGCACGAAAACAGTAAGACCAAACCCATCCCCGCTATGCAGCAATATGACATCCTTGCCGCCCGCTTCGATATGTCACAAGACCGTATCCGACACATCATCAACCTACTAAACCGATATATGTAATATATTAATATACCGCCCTCGCAAATGCCGCATTTGCAAGTCTCGCTAAAATTTACTAACTTTGCGCCAACTTTTTAACTACAAAAATCACATACTATGATTTCTCCCGAAAGAAAAGAATTTAACAAAGCCGTCCGCGAATTGGATGAGATAAGCAACACTTTCAACTCCAAATTTGAGGAAACCCTTGTTACCATACTCAATACCCAACCGCGCAAAAAAATCTCTTTCACCAAACATCGCCCAAAATATATACAGGATTGTAGCGAAACTGTCACTTTGGCTACAATCTCTGCTATTTGGCTTGAAGAAGATGGTTTGAAAGTAAAAATGGCTTGGAATGAAGACGGTATCGCTTTCAATGAAACACAATCTTTTTACTCGGCTGATTTCGACAATCTTTATCCCAACTACGCAAGTTTTACCGATGCTGTCAAGCAAGCACTCAAAGACAGGGAAAACCCGCAGGCAGAACCACAACAGACAGCATTCAAACAAGCCGTGTTTGCTGAAAACAACAAATCCAAAGGTGGTCTCCTTTCCAAACTATTAGGCTTTTAGTACTAAAAAACACTCCGTTTGCACGATTGGTCGCCTATACAGCCACTCCCTCTCGCCAAAACACACTACCTTTGCACCGTCTTTCGAAAGAATGGCGGTGCATTTGTTTCCGCCACATCGCAAAACAAGGCTCGCGATGACAAAAGAAACAGCCCAACCAACCTAAACCTCAAGACCCGCTCTGCATTTCCCCCTTTGAAGGGGGACTAAGGGGGTCTTACAAACTAAAACTACTATGTCCAAAATCAAACTCGAAGTCCCCTTCCAATCCTTCAGGGGCAAAGTCTGCAAACACTCGCAGATTATCTTCAAGCAGATGTACGGCACACGCTTCACCTCACAAATCTGCAACCCCTACACGGGAGCACCCTCCGAAGCGCAGACCGCACAGAAAAACAAGTTCAAAAACGCGCAAGCCGCTGTCAAAGCACTCTCCGCACAAGAGCGTGCCGCCTACACCGACGCCTTCAAAAAGAACCCCGGCAAGTACCGCACTCTCAACGGCTATATCCTCGCACAAGAACTCAAAAAACTATCCTAAACCTTAACCCGAATTATGAATGGGGAGTTATATGCCCCGCAAAGCATGCAATTCTTCATTCATAATTCTTAATTCTTCATTTTTCCAAAATGGCTAAAGTAACCTATCTCGACCCGATTGACCACCTCTCGGGCAAAATATCCAAGCAGTCGCGCATCACCTATATGCACCGCACCGCTGCCACCGCCAACACCGGCACACCCGATTTCACCCACGTACGCGGCAACCGCACCACCGCACCCTCCCAATCCGAAATCGCCTACCGCACACGCTTCGGCACTATCTGTACCGCCACCCGCCAACGCTTGATGGACGCTTCCAAAGCACCCGCCGACATAGCCGCCTTCAAAGCACAAACGCAGTACCGCACCCTCTACCAGTTCGTCTGGCACCAAGTCGCCGACACCATCGGGTAAAATCCCGACCTCCCCAACCCCTCCAAAGGAGGGGCTCGATAAAATATGACTCATTATTGACATCCACATCCGTCGAGCCCCCTCTTTGAGGGGGGTGGGGGAGTCTCTCCCTTATGCGCACTATCAACCAAATAATCATCCATTGCTCCGCCACCCCCGAAGGACGCGACTATACGGCTGCCGACATCGACCGCTGGCACCGCCAACGCGGCTTCCACGGTATCGGCTACCACTACGTCATCCGTCTCGACGGCACGGTCGAGCAAGCCAGACCGGTAAACCGGATTGGAGCGCACTGCAAAGGGCATAATGCCACTACTATCGGCATCTGCTATATCGGTGGACTTGCCGCTGACGGCAAGACACCCGCAGACACCCGTACACCGGCACAGAAAGCCGCAATGCTCACCCTCGTGCGCTCCCTCCAATCCGCCTACCATATACCGTCATCCGCTATCCACGGACACCGCGAGTTCGCCGACAAAGCCTGCCCATGCTTCGATGTACAACAATGGATTAAAGACGAAAGGTTATGACCGAACAAACCAAACGGGACAACCGCAGAGAACTGCGTTTCTATGTCTGCCTCCTGTTGGGCTTTACGCTCATGATGTGCGGTTTCTTCGCACCGCCTATGGGTGAGATACACAACTCCGTACTCGTCGGTGCAGGACTGCTACTCTCCATCGGCGCACTCGCCGTCGGCATCGACCTCGTCGGCTGTATTCACGAACTCCGTCTCCTCCGTTCCGGCACTACTGATGACCTGAAACAACAGTAACAATGAAACGTACCTGTCTGTTTTTGATATTGCCCTTATTATTGACCGCCTGCCGTACCCCGCAAACCTTGCAGACCGACACCGTCCGCGAAGTCCGTGTCGTCGAGCGTGATACCCTCATCACCATCGCACCCGACTCCGCCACCGTCCGTGCCTTGTTGGATTGCGACAGCACCAACCAAGTCATCCTCCGCCGACTCGAAACCCGCAATGGCACCCGCATAGCAGCAACTGCGAAAACCACAGAATCAACGGGCTCCCTGCTCCTTTCTGTGGACTGCCACGAGGACAGCCTTTCTCGTGAACTCCGGCTCCGCGACAGTATCATCACCACCCTCCGCACCGAGCAGCGCACCATCGAGATACCCGCCCCGCTCACCCGCTGGCAGTCTTTCTGCCTCGTACTCGGACAAATCACCTTTGCCCTCCTCACCACCGCATTACTCACCCTCATAATCTTTTTTATATGCAAGTTTCTCATCAAGCACTGACACGGGGTCCCCACAAGTCCGCGGACGCAATGGGGCGTCTGATTGACCATTTCCAACGCTACAAGAGCACGGATGTGGTCTATGTATCGGGCGACCTATTCTTTCTCACCCATGCCGCCGCACTCTCCTACGGCAACGGCGAAGTCAAGACCGTCCGCCGTTCCGACCTCGCGCAGCCCGCACCTGCCGAACCCGCACACACCCCTCTGCAGGACACGCTCACCGCAGAGCAAATCGAGGCGATGACCTACGAACAACTCAAAGCCGCCTCCGCCGCCCTCAACCTCATCACCGAGGATAACAAGAAAACAACCATCAAGCAAGCACTCCTTGCTTTTATCAATCAATAGCCCTATGTCATTCCCACAAGTCAAAGTCAATGTCGCCAATGGCAACCTCATGCAGTCTGTAGCCGTCCTCGACGCGGTGCCTGCTCTTATGCTCACGGTCTCCACCGAGAGCCTTGTAGCGAAGACCCAAGAGGTCTATTCCCTTGCCGATGCCGAGTCCAAAGGCTACACCGCCGAGGCGGAACCTTTCGCGCACCGCCTCATCGGGGAGTATTACAACGAACTCGGCGGAAGCCAACGCCTGTTCCTTTTCGGTACAGCCGCTTCTATGACTATGGCGGAGGCACTCACCTCCACCGAAGCCAATGGCGTCAGCAAACTGCTGCGCGACGGCCGCGGCAACATCAACCTCATTGCCATCGCCCGCAAACCGCAGTCGGACTACCAACAGGGTACGGCGTTCCTGGACTCCGATGTACCCGCTGCCGTTACTGCCTGCAAGACCGTCGGCGAAGCCATGCAAACCGCCAACACCCCTGTCCGTTTCATTATCGAAGGACGGGTGGCGAATGCCGGCAAGACCAACGACTACACACCTCAAGACGCCACCAATGGTTATGCCTGTGTCCTGCTCGGCGGAACATCGCCCGACGGCTCCGCGGCTGTCAGCGTACTCCTGGCACGTGCCTGCAAATACGGCTCGCATATCAAGGTAGGCAACGGGCAGAACGGTGTCCTCTCCGTACAACAGGTCTATATAGGTGCCGACAAATACGAAGACCGCGTAGATATGGAGACGCTCCACAATGCAGGCTTCCTTACGTTTATGCACCGACCGGGTTCGGCGGGCTACTATTTCGGGCGGGACAACATGTGCTCCAAAGACGATTTCCGCATCCTCGTTCATGGACGTGTCATCGACAAGGCGCAGCGCATTGCCGCTGCCACCTACGCCCCCTATATCGAGACGGGCATCACGATGAACGCCGACGGCACTATCAACGCAACCGAAGCCGCTGACATCGAGAACACCCTTGAACAGGCTATCCTCGCTTCCATGGGTGACCAAATATCCCAAGCCGGGGTTTATGTTGATTTGAACCAGGACATCATCAATACCTCTACTATCAATATCCAACTGCGTATCATGCCGCTCGGCTATCTCACGTGGATAACCGTATCGCTCGGGCTGGCGGCTACGCTCTAAACTTTGTACATTATGCCTAATATGCACATCAAGTCAAGCGAGTACGCTTGGCATCACACCGAGGTCAAAATCGCAGACCGTATCATCGTCGGTATCACCGCATGGGAACTCAAGAAAACCGTCGAGAAAGAGGAACAGTATGGTGCCGGACAGCACCCCATTGACATCCAGGCAGGAAACATCAAGTGCTCGGGCAGTATCACTCTTTGGGGCTACGAGGCAGACCGTCTCGAGCAGGCGGCACAGGCCGCAGGCTACACCTTACAACCGGCGGCGTAAACCGAAGGTTTGCGACGACGAGAGGAGGAATGGCGGCGACCTAAACGCGCAGGCGCGTTTCATTGTCGCAAGCCCATTCCGACGAAGCACGCGGCGTGGCTTTCACCGAGACCACCGACACCCTCAAGCAGAACGACAAAAGACGCGAGTGCTCTATGCCGTTCATCTGTATGGACATCAACAAAACAACCATCAGTCTCTGACCGTTATGAACCAAACAACCCAACAACCGGCACCCGCAGCCGTACAACTTGCCGAACAGCGGTTCGGCAAAGACAAACTCGACCTGCTTGCCAAAGAGTTCAACGGACGCAAACTCTGTATCATCGCCGTCGAAGATAAAATCGCAATCCTCAAACCGCTCAACGCAAAAGAACTCAGCGACTACACCCGCACCATGATGAGTGCCGGACTGGACGTGGCAGCACGCCAACTGCTTGACGCTCTGTGGCTCGGAGGCGACGAGTGTATCCGCGACGATGAAGACTATATATCTCTCGCTAACCGTTCCCGCTATGGGAACACTATAGGAACTCTATATCAACGCCAAAAACAAACAACAACGAAAAAATATCAATCCATCAACCCTTTCAACCACGCATAAACTTATCAACCTATCAACTCATCAACTAAAAAATGAAATCCTACACCAAATCCCAACTCGCCCTTTTCGCAGGTGTCAGCACTGCCACTTTCCGCCGTTGGCTTCAGTCCGACACCGACTACCTCACATCCCAAGGCATCACCCCGCAAACCAAACTCCTCCCGCCCCGCGTCGTCGCCTATCTCACCGACAAATACGCCATCGACTTGCCCGACTAATCAACGTACAAAAAAAGCAAGAACTCGCGACAGCAAACCACTAACACAAAGCAGGCAACGTGAAACAAGGAATATTGAAGGATGTCCTAAATACTTAACAAACAATACCTTAATACATCAAAATAACATTTTCTATTTGTATGTTTCAAAAAAAATGGTTACCTTTGTGCCTACGTTTTGTTAAATCTCAAAGATTTGGTAATTATGAATACGCCTGCATGGTTGAATAGTCCTGACTATCCCAAACAAATAGATAATATCTTGCACCGGATAACGCTCGGTGCTGAGTTGTCTCAAAATGAATCTCAAACAGCGCAAATCTTTGAGCGGGAAATTTATTACCTTTTGAGAGAGCAACTCGGCGTGGAACTGAATATTCAAAAGGAACAACCCGTTTCTAATATCCAGCACACGATTGATGTCCTTGCCAAACGACAAAGCGGAAAGGGAAGGCTTGATGCCATAGTCAATAACTTGGTTATAGAATACAAACACCATTCTAAATTACTTACAGAAACACAACAAACTACGGCTATACAACAAGTTGTGGATTATCTTGAGGCTCTTTATGCACAGAAAAATATCAAATACGATGCTATTCTGACGGATGGATTGCATATTTGTTATTTCTCTTTTATCGGTGAAGATGTCAAATACACCACTTTGCATTCTATCAAACAAGAAGATATTGACAGGATTATTCGTGCTATACTAAACAACCAGCACAAAAAATTTGAACCGCGCAATATAGTTGCGGATTTTGCAGTTTCCGCTGTACATGATTCCAAAACCAAAGAGGCTGCCCGTATCCTTTATACTATGATAACAAAGCATCCTACAGGAAAAACCATCATGCTTTTTGAAGAGTGGAAAGCCTTGATGCGTCTGTCTGCGGATGATAACGGGAAAAGTAGTGACATCCAAAAACGAAGAAATGACCTATCACTCATATTTGATACAGATATACACGACAATGACACAGAACACAGAGCCTTGTTTGCTCTCCAAACAGCCTATGCCGTTTTGGTCAAACTTATTGCATGTAAGGTCGTTGATAAACTGTCTACTTCCGACTGCCAAACAATAGAATACCACAATCTATATACAGAAAACTTTACATCCGACAAATTGCAAGCATTCTTCCAAAGTTTGGAAGATGGCTATACATACACAAATATGGGGGTACATAATTTCTTGGAAGGAGACTATTTTTCATGGTATGCGGACAAGAACCAATGGACTCGCGATTTTTATATCGTCATCCGGGATATTATGGAAATATTGGATGATTATTCCGCTTTCTCGCTGGATGTCAGATATAACCCTGTTGACATATTCAAGGACTTGTATATGAGCATCATCCCGCAATCTGTACGCCACTCTATGGGAGAGTACTTTACCCCTGAGTGGCTTGCAGATTCCGTGATTGAAGGGGCTATGCAAGTTCGGAAGACTGACAATTGGAAAGCCATAGACCCTTGCTGTGGTTCTGGCATTTTCCTTATTGCACTCATTAAGAAAATAGTTGGTGAAAATATCAGTTTAACGGAGTTGTCCAAACAAGAAAAAGAGAATATTCTCCATAGTATTTTGCACCGCGTGTATGGAGTTGATATAAATCCGCTCTCCGTGCTTTCTGCACGTGTCAGTTATTTTATGGCTTTACATCAACTTGGTAATATCCAAGATGTCGAAATCCCCGTCTTTTTAGGCGATTCGGCAGTCGTACCCGTTAGCGTGTTGATTGATGGTATTGAATGTTATAACTATCAGATTGATAATACACAAAAAGGCTTTTCTGTCCTTCTCCCGAAACGATTGGTCAAAACCGATACGTTTGCGCAGGATATGAACCAACTGCAATCGCTTGTTCAAGTAGAAAATACAGAATTGCTGTACGATGCTTTTTGTAAACTCTTATCACACGAAGAGCAGCAGTCACAGGCATTGACACAACGCCTTTGGCAGTTATCGCAAGATCTCGTAACGCTTCATCAACAGCAATGGGATGGTATATGGATACGTATTGTTACCAATTTTATGCTTATTGCAAGATTGCAAGAATTCGACTATATCGTAGGTAACCCGCCTTGGGTTAAATGGGAACATCTCCCCGCCAAATATGCCGAGAAGATAAAAACTTTCTGTGATGTCAAGCATATATTTTGTAATGACAGTCTCTTTGGAGGTGCACAACTCAATATATGTGCACTCATCTCAAATGTTGTGGCAACCAATTGGCTTGCATCCGATGGCGTTTTGGCTTTTCTTATGCCGGATAGCATAATGTCCCAAAATTCTTACGAAGAATTTAGAAATTTCTATATAGATTATGCAGCAGATAAAAGATTATACCTGCAAAAAATTGATAGATGGGTGGCACCATTGAGACCGTTCCGATCAGGGAATAAGGTTGTTTCACAGGATTTTAATACCTACTATTATGCTGCTGATAGGGTTTCTTATAAAGCGGGGATACCTGTACAAGAGATTTCGCGGAAGAAAACAATATCGGACGCAGACCTCAATCTGCTAACCATATTCAGTAAGGCTAAAAAATATCTTACATTCAGACACTATACTGCCATACAAAATGCAGAGGAATCTACTGCCTTTACATACACGTCCGAACAATATGATTATTCAGCAATCTCAGGGGAGTCTGATTATGAGTATAGGACAGGGGTCGAGTCTACACCTTTCGAGGTGTTTAAGTTGATTGGTATAGCACCATCTCAAGAGGCAGAACATTTTTTATTCAAAAATGATGTACGCAAAACTGCGAAATATAAAGTAACCAACATTCCTTCTGCTGGTTGGAATCTGCCTACACGATATATCTATCCTATGGTAGAGGGACCTTGTATATCACCTTTTGAATTCACTTTCCGAAATAATTATCATATAGTGCCTTATGCAAGTTCTGACACAAAACAACCGGTTGCTTTGAACGATTTGTTATCTACAGACAACAAACTTGCGTTATATTTGGCGAATAACAAGGAACTTTTGGAACTACAAGCAGAAAAAAGTAAAATGATGCATCGCGGAAGAGAATTTTATGCTCTGTCTAAAATTGGAGCATATACTTTCGCTCCTCATATTGTCGCAGCAAGGGATAATTCATCTTTTTGTGCTACGGTGGTTGCACCCATTAAGACGCAGTGGGGAGAATATAAACATCCTATATGTGTCAAACATACCATTATCATAAGCCAAGATACTAAAAAACAATTTATTACTGAGCAGGAAGCACATTATATCAATGGTATTCTCAATAGCGGTATAGTCCGCGCCTATATGCATAGCACATTCAAGAAGAATGGATTTAGCCTAAAAAAGGCACATCTGTATATCCCTAAATATGATGAAAATAATATGATTATGCGGAAAATTGCAGAAAAATCAAAGCAGGCAACAGATAAAACCATTACAAAAGAAATGGCAGCCTTGGAACTCACTGCATTATATCTTCAATTATGCAGTCAACCGCACAAAATGCCACTTAAAAACCGCTCCAAACACAACCAAATCGCACCAAACCGCGCCTAATCCTGCCTAATCCGCTCACCGTTATTCCAAAACATACTACCTTTGCACCGTCTTTCGAAAGATAAAGGCGGTGCTTTTCTTATGTACACACAGAAACAGCCACCCGCCACATCGCAAACAAGGCACGCGATGTCAAAGAAACAGCCTTTACAACCAACCTAAACCCAAGACCCGCTCTGCATCTCCCCCTTTGAAGGGGGACTAAGGGGGTCTTACAAACTAAAACTTTTATGTCCAAAATCAAACTCGAAGTCCCCTTCCAATCATTCAGGGGCAAAGTCTGCAAACACTCGCAGATTATATTCAAGCAGATGTACGGCACACGCTTCACCTCCCAAATCTGCAACCCCTACACGGGCGAACCATCCGAGGCACAACTCGCCGTACAAACCAAAATCAAGACCGCCGCTGCCGCTGTCAAGGCATTAACCGCCCAAGAGCGTGCCGCTTATCTCGCCCAGTTCAAAACCCAAAAGAAATACCGCTCTTTCCCCGGCTTCCTCATGGCACAAGAACTCGCAAAACTATCCTAAACCTTAACCCGACCTCCCCAACCCCTCCAAAGGAGGGGCTTACAGAAACGGGTGATGTTTTTAATGAAAAAAATACCTCTCATCCGTCGAGCCCCTCCTTTGGAGGGGTTGGGGAGGTCTTCTAATTAACTATTATGGCTAAAGTATTCTATCTCGACCCGATTGACCACCTCTCGGGCAAAATCTCCAAGCAGTCCCGCACCACCTACATGCACCGCTCGGCTGCCACCTCCAACCCCGCTATGTTGGCGAACCCCAATTTCACCCACGTACGCGGACAACGTACCACCGCCGCCTCGCAGTCCGAGGTCGCCTACCGTACCCGTTTCGGAAAAATCTGCACGGCAGCCCGCAGCCGTATGCAGGACGCTTCCAAGATTGCCGCCGACATCGCCGCCTTCAAAGCCCAGCGGCAGTACACCACCCTCTACCAGTTCGTCTGGCACCAAGTCGCCGACACTATGGAATAAAATGTACGCTTGAATGAAAAAGAAAGTGGCGTGCCGATTTTCTCGGCACGCCACTTCGTGTTTTTGGGGGGCAGCAAGGGTTACCAACCCTCTGTAGATAAAAATCTAGGAGTCATTACTATCTAAAGAATTATTGTAGTATCGCTACCAATCCCATCACATTGGAGACAACTGCCCAGAATGACTCCTGCCCACCGGAATGCGAAGTTTTTAATCATAGAAATTATATTCGTATTTTTAATCATATTATTCAAGTTATTGCTAAAATTATACATACTGATACATCCGCTGACGAATGTATAGAATGGACAAATTGGCTGCCCGAATAACAGGACGGATAACACTACAATGATTACGTTAGATCATCGCTAATGTTGCTATCGCTATAGCATTGACAAAGGTACTACATTTTTTTCAAACTAACAAGCCAAAAGGCGGTTTCCCTGCAAAATGATTGCAGCATCAATACCACACCAATCGCAAAAACGAGTTTTTGCGATTGGTAGAGGAGGAAACGCATAGCCACAAATGCGCATAGCGCGTTTCTTTGCGGAGCGATTTCCGACAAGGAAACTACACCTCCCAGCCGCACTCCAATTTCCCGTTGGACTGCGAAACAATGGAGTACATTCAGAACAACCAGCATCTTGCAGAGATGCTCGGTGCCATTGCCGGCGACCGTGTTATTCTGTCAGGGTGCAATCAGGTCGGGGCAAGATTTATGCCGGGATATATCTTTCTCTGCACAGCCGACTACCCGCAAGGGGAAGTCATCGCTTTTGCCGGAGGCGACAAGTCTTTTACCTATGTCTATCTTGACAAGACACCTATTGCGGTTACAGCCAACTCTGACAGTTACCCCAATGCCTATA
>ERZ808242.1522-NODE-1522-length-12550-cov-3.778151_pt1 | contig 12550 bp, 7 predicted proteins | sample MGYA00521244_ERZ808242 | MGnify/ENA primary metagenome ERZ808242 (study PRJEB31516, sample SAMN03275573) | gut metagenome | biome: mammalia-associated habitat; material: feces | host: Papio cynocephalus | place: Kenya | collected 2012-07-27 ... | reverse complement strand
CAAAATCAGAAGCTTCCACTTGTTGCCTATAAGTTGCACCGTCGTCGCCACAGGGCATTCCGGCAGCTCTTCTTTCGTCAGCATAAAAAACTCCTTTACAAATATTTCTATTTTGATTATATCATTTATCGACATATAAGTCAATGGTTTTAAAACGAAACTTAGTAACAAATCTATTACCTAATAATAAAAAAGTAACGTTCTTGACACAATCCTCGGCTTTTGGTATAATAAGCTCGCAATCGTAAAGAAAGCAAAAACAAAAATTATGGAGGCAAAAACATGAACAATTACACAAAATTCAGAGTAAAAGAAGAAGGGCGCGTAGAACTGCACGACAATTTGCAATTGACGGGCGCGGAAATAAGCGTGAACATGATGCCCGCGGGCGCAAGCGTTCCGTTCGTACACTCACACAAACAGAACGAAGAAATTTATGGCGTTTTAGAGGGCGCGGGCAAAGCCGTTATCGACGGAGAAACGGTTGAATTGAAAGCGGGCGACTGGTTGCGCGTAGCTCCCTCTGCAAAAAGGCAATTTTTCGCGGCGAAAGACAGCGGCATAAAATATATCTGCATTCAGGTCAAAGCCGGTTCGTTGGAAAACTACACGGCGACGGACGGCGTAGTCTGCTAAATATAACAAAGCTTTACGGCTAAACTCAGATTAGCCCGCCGATAGCGCAGTCGTTTTTCGGCTGCGCTATCGCTTTTTCTAAAAAAATCGGAGGTGCAAGGCAATGGATAAATGCGAATTTTTGATAAACTACATGCTCAAAGAACGCGGCTTAAAAGAGGAAATACCGCAAGAGAAGCTCTCGAAAGAACGCTTGTTGCGCGCGCTTTTCAACGTTCGCCCGCCCTTGCCCGTTTCGGCTGAATTTTTAGCCGCGCAGAACGAATATTTGACGGAGAAGAAAAACGAGCGAGGCGTTATCGACGTAAACGGTTTTTCATATATTAACGGCATTACCCTTTTCAAAGGCGATATCACCACGATTAACGCGGAAGCTATCGTCAACGCCGCAAATTCCGCCATGCTCGGGTGTTTTCAACCGCTGCACGACTGCATAGACAACGCCATTCATACGGCGGCGGGCGTGCAAGTGCGGCTCGATTGCAACGCCATAATGAAAGGCGGAAAAGCAGAAAACGGCGACGTTATCGTGACAAAAGCGTACAACTTGCCAAGCAAATTCATTTTTCACACGGTTGGACCTATCGTTTACGGGCGCGTGACGAGCAAAAACAAAGAAGATTTAAGAAAATGCTACGCTAACTGCCTTGAAAAAGCCGACGAAATTGGCTTAAAAAACATTGCTTTTTGTTGCGTTTCGACGGGCGTTTTCGGCTATCCGAAAGACGAAGCTGCTTTTATCGCCGTGCAAACGGTAAACGATTACAAAGCAAAACAAAAAAGCGCGTTGAACGTTATTTTCACCGTTTTCACGGAGGAGGACTATGCAATCTACGCAAAATTGCTCGGATAAAACGAAAAAATTAGAGCGGTTAAAGAAGCTTTTTGAAACGTCGGAAGCGATAGTAGTCGGCGCGGGCGCAGGGCTTTCCACCGCCGCGGGCTTCACATATTCCGGCGAAAGGTTTCGAAAATATTTTCACGATTTCGAGGAAAAATACGGCTTTCACGATATGTATTCGGGCGGGTTTTACCCTTACGAAACGGCGGAAGAATTTTGGGCTTACTGGTCGAGATACATTCTCGTAAACCGCTACACGGAGCCGCCTAAGCCCGTCTATAACGCGATTATCTTGCTTTTAAAGGACAAAAACTACTTTGTCATAACCACGAACGTAGACCATTGTTTTCAAAAAGCGGGGATAGACAAATCGCGGCTTTTCTACACGCAAGGCGATTACGGTTTGTTTCAATGCTCTACTCCTTGTCACGAAAAAACTTACGATAACGAGCAAGTCGTGCGCGAAATGACAGCCGAGCAAAAGGGCATGAAAATACCCTCTTCGCTCATTCCGCGTTGCCCCGTCTGCGGAAATCCTATGACCACGAACTTGCGCTCCGACGACAAATTCGTCGAGGACGACGGTTGGCACGTTTCTTGCCGTAGGTACACGGATTTTTTAAAGCAAAACGCGAAGAAAAAGGTTTTATTTTTAGAACTCGGCGTAGGTTACAACACCCCGGGCATAATCAAGTACCCCTTTTGGCAGATGACGCGTGAAAATAAGAATGCCTTTTACGTTTCCGTCAACGCCGAGCCGTCCTACATCCCCGCTGAAATAGCCCCTCGTTCCCTAACCTTCACCACCGACATTTCCGTCCTTTTAGAAGAATTAGAAAAAATTTAAACCACGTATCGATTTATTTCCTATTTCATAAAATAATATAAAAAGACAATTTACTATTGACAAAGAAAAATAAATATAGTAAAATATAATCAACAAGAAGGAGGGTAAAAAAAATGACTGTATTTGCGAAAAAGATAGATTCAATCATCAATAGCCCCGAAAAGAAGATGACAAAAAGGGAAGCGCGACAAATTTTAAGGAGTTACGGCGTTATCGACAGTAACAATAAAGTCACGCCCGCTTTCGAACCGATAGTTAAGGCTAAAGATGAATCAGACAAATAAGTTCGATTATTCCGTTTATCAAAAAATCTCACAGATAGTGTTAGGGTTTCACGGGTGCGACAGATCTATCGCCGAAAAGGTACTTAAAAGCCCGTCGGAGCATTTATTAAAAAGCACCAACTCGTACGATTGGCTCGGTAACGGCATTTACTTTTGGCAAAACGACCCCGAACGCGCGCTCGAATGGGCTAAGCAAACTCAGTTGCGCCACCCGGAAAGAATTTCCGAGCCTGCCGTTATCGGCGCGATTATCGATTTAGGGCTTTGCCTTAACCTTTGCGAAAGAGAATCGATTTTATTGCTTCAAAAGAGCTATGAGCAGTTAAAAACCACTTTCGATATTGCGGGATACGACATCACAACGCAACTTAAAAATAAAGTTCCCGACAAAGGCGGTTTCAATCTTATTCGCCCGCTCGACTGTACGGTTATAGAAAACTTACATAAAATCGTTGCGAAAGAAAATATAAGTTTCGACACGGTCTACGGATATTTTCAAGAGGGTGAGGACGCATTCATCGGTTCGGGAATAAAAGAAAAATCGCACATTCAAATTTGCGTAAGAAATACCGCTTGCATAAAAGGATATTTTCTTCCGCGCGAAATCAAATAAAAACTATTACGATATCGAACTTTCTTCGGTATCGTTTTTATATGTCCGAAAGCAAAACCCCGCCGATAATCGACTTATCGGCGGGGTTTTTAGAAAAACTATATCAATATACCGTCAACGTAAAGTAATCGATATTCGGCAAACGAATGGTTGCGGCGGTGGCTTCCGTAAAGGTGAGAACGATTTTGTTTTCACCTTTTTTCAGCGTTAATTCGCCGCTTACGTCTTCAAGGTAAGTCCAAACGGTCATGTCTTTCCACGCGGTGGAAGTGGAGCTTGCTTTTTTAACCGTACCGCTTAAAGGAGTTGACGCAGAGCCGTTCAACGCAAGAGTTAAGCACTTTGACAAATCTTGGTCGTTAAGTCCTTTGTTGCTGCCCGATTGAGCGCGCATGCCGAGCTTGAACTTAAATTCCGAATAAGCGTATACGTTTATCACGATTTTGTTATCCTTAACGGAAATACTGCTCGTGCTGTACCCCTCCGCGCCGTTCGAATACTCGTTATTTTTCAAATCCTTTGTCGTGTTTTCGAACTTGGTTGTCGCGCCCGATTGCAAAGCCGCGCCCGACATATCGACGAATTCTTCGTCTTCCGCCTGAATTTTGATAACACCCGCTTCAAACACGTTTGCGACGACAAGTTTAAGGTCGCAAGTCGCGCCCGCGTAGTTTACTTTTACCGTTTTTACGCCCGCTTTTTCGGTCGAAAAGCCTTCGAGCATATCAAGAGTAACCTGAACCTTTTCGCTCGTTCCGTCGCCGTATACGGCAGTCAACTCCGCGCCTGAAAACTCGTCGCCTACTTTGCAGATTATATCTTCTATCGACATAGAAACAATAGCTTTTATAACGGTGACTTCGTAAGAAGTTTCAACGCCCTCAACTTTGACCTTAACAATCGCTTTGCCCGCCGAAGAAAAATCGTACTCGACAGAATTTTCGTCCGTTATTTCGGCTTTAAGGGTCACGCCGTCCTCATAAGTAACCATAACGACTACCTTTTCGAAAGCCGCGCCGACGGAGTAAGTGACGGGAGTTTCGTCTTTGACAATTTCCACTTTCGTTGCCTTAGGCGTGCGAACGGTGTATTCGAAGTCCACCGAAAGCGAAAATTTTTCTATCTTAGCCGTTCTCGTGCCGTTTTCTGCGGTAGAAAAGTTAGCGAGCATATCGGCGGTTACGGGAACTTCCGTTTTTTCGCCGTCGGAGTTTTCGGCGATTACGATTATATCGCCCGCATTATAATCGGAATTCGTAAAGTATTCCTTTTTCGAACCTTCCTTAACGGTAAGCGAAGTATATTTTACGCCGACGACCGTTATTTTAAAGCTTGCGGAATAATCCTTATACTTTGCGATTACAGTTTTTTCACCCGCCACGCTCGTGTCGAAACCCGTAAGCATATCGGCGGTCAGGTCGAAAGTCTGCTTGCTACCGTCCGAGAAAACGACGGTCATTTTTCCGCCCGCGAACTTTTCGTTCAGAGCGTACTCGGTCTTTGTCGTCGTTGCAGTAACGGAAGTTACCGTTTTGGAGCATCCTACCGACAGTGCGGCAAATACGCACATAAGAGCCGCAAGCACTATAATCCAAAACTTTTTACCTTTTAATTTTAAAGTTTTCATTTTTTACCTCGCAGATATTTAGATAGACCCTCTTTGGTCGGGGTTATCGGTTAAAGGATTCCATGTAAGCGTTGACGAAGAAGCTATCTTTATGCAATCGATAAGCGGCGCGCCGACGCTGTTTCCGTCTTTAAGCGTGTTATCCTTTATTATGAGTTTTATTGTGTTTTTGCCATTTAACAGCGTTATAGGCGCACTTATGGGATAATCGGCGAAGTCGTAATTGCCGGCGGAAGAGTTCGCAACCGTTAAGTTGTACGAGATTTCTTTGCCGTTAACCTCTATTCCGAACACGCTTTCGTTAAGACTGAGATTACCGAGTTCGGAAGCAAGGCGCAGTACGAGCTGAGCGGAAGATTCCCCGTCCGATTCTATTTCGAACGTAATCGTGTTTATAGCGTAAGTGTTGCCCAAAAAGTATCCGTTAGACCAGCCGGCTTCCTTATCCTTGTCAAGTCCGTCGCCGTAAATGTTGTTTACGCCCACTGCGGAGTTAGAGATACCCGCACCCATAAAATCATCGAGATTGACGTATTCCGCTTCGAAGATAAAAGTCTTTTTTGCAGAGCCGCTCTCGCTTATCGGGGCGTTGACCACTGAGAAAACTATAACTACCGCAAGCACCGATGCAACCGCGGACGTAAAGCTTACGATAAACTTTTTGCTTACCTTGACTTTACCCGTCTTAGCTTCGGTTGCAGCGGCATTTCCCGCCGCCGAACCGCTCAAAACAACCTTGTTGCCTTTTTGTATGACGAAGATATATAAGGCTCCCGCGCCGAGAAGCAAAGCTATCGCGGCGATACCGCTTGCAAGACCTAAACCGTAAGAAGAATTGACTTTCGCTCCGTCGGCTTTCAATACGAAGTTCGCGTACGCTTCGCCAGCCGAAGAAGTGATTTTTACGGTGAACGAATAACTTCCGGCTTTTTTAACCGCGCCCTTTAAAACGCCGTCTTTCGTGAGCGTTACGCCCTCGGGCAAAGTCCCGTCAAAAAGCGAATAATTAGCGTCGGTTACGCCCTCGGCAAAGTTGATATAAGTTTCGAATTCGGAGCCGACCTTTACCGTATCGAGCGTTTTGCCCGTGTACGCCGGCGCGACTTCCAACGTAAATTCGCGTTCCGTTTGCTCTAAATACTCGCCGTCCGCTACGACCGTGAACGTTATCTTGCCCGCTTCGAGCGGTTTGCCGACGATGGTTCCGCCGCCCGTAAGCGTAAGCCCGGACGGAAGTTTACTGCCCGCTTTGAGCGAATAATTAACGCCTTTAAGCGAGGAATCCGCAACGGAAACCGCGTAATCTTTACCGAAAACGCCGCCTTTAAGTTCGCCTTTCATATCGATAACGCCCTTAAAGGTCGAAATGGTGAGCTTAACTGTCATAGAGCGCATACCGGGCGCGGAAGCGACGATAGACACGGGATAGTCTATGCACACTTCTTGCGCGGTACCGCTTATTTTGCCGTCGGACGAAAGAGTTAAACCTTTCGGGAGCGACGAGCCTTCGGCAAGCGAATAAGTTATATCGTGAGTTTTGCCGTCGAGCGTATACGCCCAGTCGACCGAAAAGTCGAACGCTTTACCGAGATAGGAAGATTTTGCGTTTTCCTTTTTGACGTAGATAACGGAAGTAGCCTTATCTGCGACGGGGAGAGTGAAAGTCGCTTCCTTTTTGCAAAGCGAATAGCTTGCCACCACCGTAAATTCACCCGATTCGCCTACCGTAGTCGCGGTGCCGCTTATCGTGCCGTTCTCATCGAGCGTTAGCCCCGTCGGCAGCTTGCTGCCCGCTTTGAGAGTGTATTTTACGTCGCCTTTATTTATGTTTCCGTTTATTTTAACCGTTGCGACCGTCGCCTCGTAAGGCATCGAATCTATCGCGGGTTCGAGCGCGCCGCCCTCGTATGCGCCGAGTACCGTTTCCTTGGAAGAATTAAAGCAAGCGGTATAATTGAGAGTTGCGTACAAAATGTTATGCATGGCTTTGCGCATAGCCGTAATCGTGGTTGCGGAGTTTAGCGCGACGGGGTTTTGAACGCTACCCTTTGTAGCGAGCAGAAAATCGCCGCCCGCGCGGATAGCTTGGTTGCCGTTTAGCTGACCTCTGCCTTGCACGTAGTCGGTTATAACCAAACCTTTAAAGTTCCATTCGCCCCTCAAAACTTCGGTTATGAGTTCGTAGTTTCCGCCCGTCCATGTCGCGCCGATACTGTTGAGCGCGGTCATTATTCCGTGACAGTCGTAATCTTCAACGCAGATTTCGAAAGGCTTCAAATAAATTTCACGCAAGGTCTGCTCGTCAAGCCAGGTTAAGAGGTTATCCCTTTGCGATTCTTGGTCGTTGACGGCAAAGTGTTTGAGATAAGTTATCAAGCCTTTTTCGTTGCAACCTTTTACTATCTCGCCAGCCATAACGCCGGAAAGATAGGCGTCCTCCGAAAAATATTCGAAGTTTCTGCCGCCGAAAGCCGAACGGTGGATATTTACCGCCGGAGCATAAATGCCGTTTACGTATTTGCTTCCGCCAACGAGTGCCTGGTTGCCTAAAATAAGCCCTTTCTTTTTGGCAAGTTCCTTATTCCATGTCGAAGCCGTAACCGTTTCGGAAGCGAAGTTCGAATAGCTGCCTTTAACGTTTTTGCCGTTAATTCCGCTCGGTCCGTCCTCTTGCGCGGTATCGGGAATGCCGAGCTTAGAATTGCCGAAAATGCTCCAACCGCCGTTCCAGATGGTGTAAGCCATCGTTCCCGCGGTGTTCTTGTCGCCGACGGTTAGTTGGTCGAGGAATTTCTCCCACTTTTCGTCGTTGTAATCAAGTCCGTAAAGGTCCTTTAAAACGATACCGTTGTCCGCGCCCGTTGTCGGCGTTTGCCCCGAATAATAAGGCTTATCGGGCGTATCTTCGGTGGCGATTTTGTCGTTTACCGAAGTGTTGTTCACTTCATCTATAACGGCTTGGCTCGCAACTCTGTCCGCGCTCGTCGGCTCGGTCGGGAAAGTGCCGGCAAAATCGGCTCTCGTCATATACTGCGCTATATGTTCGCTAACCTTGTCGAATCGGTTCTCCACTGTGTTGCCGCTTTCGTTCGTAGCGAATTTTATTCCGCCGTCCGCAACTTTAAATGTCTTTTCGATAACCGATTGATGAGCGTTTTTGCTTAACTTTAAAACGTAATCGCCCGCGTCGAGTTCGTAACCTTTAAAGCCGTTGCCGTTAGCGTCCGAATAATCGTAAGAAGCCATATCGCGCGCTTTCACGCTTATAACCACGTTTTCCGCTTCTCCGGGCGATAAAAGTTTAGTCTTTTCGTACCCGCACAGCACGACGTGCGCCTTTTCAATCTGTCCCGTAACATACGGCGCGGTGTAGTAAAGCTGCACAACTTCCTTGCCCGCAACGCTACCCGTGTTTTTTACTTCAATGGTAAATTTTATCGTCGAATCTGCGGCGAGCGCGGAGTTTTCTTCTATATTGCAGTCGATGAGCTTCCAGGTGAATTCCGTATACGAAAGCCCATGTCCGAAAGGATAAGATACGGCGGACGAATACCAATTTTTCCACTTAGTAGTCGAAGTTCCGCGCACCGTTTGCGTTACTTCGCCGTCGCCCTCGGTAAACCCTCTCGTTTCATAATAACGATAACCCGAATAAATGCCTTCCGAGTAATTCGCGAAACTGCGGCTAAGGTTGATATATTTGAAAAGATTATTCGTATAAGTGGGCATGTTGTACCACGTCGGGTCGGCTTTAAAATCGCGCGACCAGGTGTCCACGGTATGCCCGCTCGGATTGGTTTTTCCCGCAAGAATTTCGCCGAAAGCGTTAAGCCCGTCGCCTACGCCCGGATAACCTATCCACAGCGCGGCTTTTATTTTTGCGCTGTAAGCGTAATGCCCGGGGTCGTCGAGGAAACCTACTTCGACTTGTGAAGCCGTGTTCAAAACGATTATAATCTTTTCGAAATGTTCGGCAACGTAAGAAATAAGGTCTGTTTCGTTTTTATCGAGCTGCAAATAATGGTCGTCGTAACTTCTCGCGCCCGAAACGGGAGCGGAAGCGTTGAGATTGCCGTTTGAATCCCACGAAGAAGCCATGCCCTTTGTGGAATCGCCCGCTTCCGTGCCGGCTCTGCCGAAAACTATCAACGCAGCGTCGGAATATTCCGCATAGGAAGCTTCGAGAGAAGAATCTGCTTGAAGCTTCGACACGGGCGCTTCGCCCATGCCGACGGTAGGACCCGGATATACGCCGTAATTTTTTATAGAACCGCCGTTCGCAGTCTGATTGTTTTTGTAGAAAGTAGTTAACTTGTCGTTTACCGAAAAGCCCGCGTTTTTTAGGGAATCCGCAAGCGAAAGTTTGCTTCCGCCCGCACCCGCGCCGCTTCCTCCGCCACCGTATAAAAGGTTGGTGGAGCGAACGCCGAAAAGGCTCAACTTAGCGTTTTCGCCGAGCGGGAGCGCATTATCCTCGTTCTTTAAAAGGATTATGCCCTCGGAAAGCAGTTCCTTATTTACTTCGTTACCCGCGGCGTAAGCCTCGGAAGCGTTATTAAAGTCCGCAAAGAAGTAATTTTTGCCGTCCTCCGCGTTTACTTTCACGTTCGTGAGCGAAAGCGTGAAAAGGGAAACGAGCAGCGTGAACGCGGCGATTATAATTTTCAATTTCTTTTTCATATCGTCACCTTACCTTAAACTAAAAGCGAAGTCGTAACGCCTAACTTAAATTCGGAAGTCGGAGCTTTGTCGAACGCTATCTGCGAATACGGCGTGCCTTCCATGCCTAATCCGCTTAAATCGACGTACTTATATGCGGCGAAAGTTTCTCCCGCCTTGACCGTGACTTCGGCAAGAATGTAAATTTTGCCGTAACTTTCAAGCCTATAAGTGAAAGTCAAGTCCTCGTCGGAATAATTTTTGAACGTGAAAGCATAGAACTTGCCGTAAGTCGCGCCGTCGATACCGCCGTTTTTAACCCTTATAAGCGACGTAGAAGCGGGAGCCGTAAACGCGTAACCGCCAAATCCGTCGATAGTGACAGCCTCGGATTTAAGCGCGCTCGTTCCGCTGCCCGTATCGAAGCCCGATTTGCCTACGGAAGCTATCGCCGCGCCACGTTCCGTAAACGCGGGACTAAGAGTCATATTTTTGTCGAACTTATCGTAATCGAGCGGATAGATAACGCCGTCCGCATCCTTTAAGGCAAGGAAGAGTTTGCCTGCCGGGACTTCGGCTTTTATGTTGCCGAGCGTTTCGCCGTAAGATATTTTTTTGCTTGCCGAGCCGTCCTCGAAAGTCGCGCCGTCAAGCTTTATAACGTAAGTTTCGGGAGCGTATATTGCGGTTACGGTAACGTCGCAAGCGGGCATAACGAAGGTATTGCCTACGCTTCTCACGCTTGCGCTAAACTGCCAGCCGACAAAAACGTAACCTTTTTTGGTTTCCGGCGTAAGATTGATTACTTCGCCCTTTTTAGCCGTCTTTTTGTCCGCGCTGCCGCCGCTTATCGTTATTCCGTAAGTTTTTTCGGTATCGACCGCTCTTTCGATTACTTTCACGAGAACGGAAGAGGATATCGCACCGCTTTGAGCCGAAACGGTAATTACCGCTTCGCCCGTATCTACCGCCGTTAAAATCCCCTTTTCGCTGACCGTAAGGACATTTTCGTTGGAACTCGAAAAGCTCACTTTGCCGACGGACGAGCCGACCGAATTAACGGTAACCGTTATGATATCGCCGCTCGAACCTTTGTTTACGAGAACGCCTTCGCCCGATATCGGGGAACCGTTCAATGAAAGCGTGATTTCGCCTTGCTCTACCGCTGGGAGTTCGGGAACGTACGGTTTTACCGCGGGAGCCGACAAAAGTATTGCCGAAACCACGGTAACCGCAGCAACCACGAGAGCCGTTGCGGGCAAAAAGATTTTTGCTTTTTTGCCTAAAACAACTTGTTTTTCGGGCTGTTTAACGACGATAACGCCGGCTTTCACGCCCGCTCTGTACCCGGAAACCGCAGACACGACGGCAAACACGCCGAAAGTGAGAACCGCGGAAACGACGACCGCGAACGAAGCCCACATTATCGTAAACCATGTCGGACCGGCGTAGCCGTAAACGTTGCCCGAGCCGTGTCCGTTCATCGCGTTGGAGTTTGCAACCGTGAAAAGAATATTCTTTGCGGCTTTGCGCATCGCCATGAGAGCCGTTGCCGAGCTTACGTCTTTGAGCGATTTGCTTTGGCTCAAATTTATATCGCCGCCCGCACGAATCATCTGGTCTACGTTCATGTAAGCCGTAAGGTTATAGTCGGTTACGACCATTCCTTCAAAGCCCCATTCGTCGCGCAAAAGCGTTGTTAAAAGCGTGTAGTTTCCGCCGCACCATGTGAAGCCTATACGGTTGAACGCAGACATCATTGCATTCGTGCCGCCGTCTTTCACGGCTTTTTCGAACGGCAAAAAGTAATTTTCACGCATTGCTTGTTCGTTAGCCCACACCACGAGTCCGCTCGTATCTCTGTTGGTTTCCTGGTCGTTTAACGCAAAGTGCTTTAAGTAAGTGTAAACGCCTTTCTTCTTTGCGCCCTTTATAACCGCGACTGTGAGAGAGGAAGAAAGCACGCCGTCCTCCGAATAATATTCGAAGTTTCTGCCCGAAAATTGACTTCTGTGCAAGTTGCAAGCGGGCGCATACCACCCGGCGTACGTTCTGCCGTCGCCTTTCTTGTTGCCCACGAGCGATTCTTCGCCTATCATCTCGCCGAAGCGTTCCATAAGCTCTTTGTTCCACGTACAACCCATAAGCGATTCCGAGGAATAATAGCAAGTTTCGTAAACGGACGGGTCGCCCATAAAGAGAGAGTAACCCATAGGTCCGTCCGGGTCGGTCGTTTTGGGCTTATCTATACATTCGATAGGCTCGGTGTGATAGTTGCCCGATTCTATAAGCTTACGGACATCGGCAACGGTGAGTTGAGAAAGGAGTTCTTCCCACTTTTCGTCGTTATAATCCTTGCCGATAAGGTCGTAAAGTTTGACGGTAGTTTGGTCGAGCGTTAAGTTTGCAGACGAGAACGACGGAGTTTTAGTCGCGTACCACGGGTCCGTTTCCTTGTCCGCAAGCTTATAGTTGAGCGCGCTCAAATCGCTTGCGGAAAGCTTGTATTCTTCCGCAGTCGGCAAGGCGGGGAAAGTTCCGTCAAAGTCCGCGCGCGACATATACGTTTTTATTCTGCCGCTTACGTCGTCGAACAAGTTTTCTATCGTGGCGTTCGTAGCCGAATCCGTTTCGTATTTAATGTCGTTTGCTAAGTTGTAGGAATAGGTTTTCACGTCCTCGCGAGCGTTTTTCGCAACGCGTAAAACGTATTCGCCGCTTTCAAGCTCGTAACCTTTAAAACCGTTTTTGTTCGCGTCCGAATAGTCGTATGAAGCCATATCGCGAACTGATACTTCTACCGTGACTTTTTCCGTTTCTCCGGGAGCGATAACGCCCGTTTTCGCAAAACCGCCGAGGACTTTATGCGCCTTTTCTATTCCGCCTTGAGTATACGGCGAAGTGTAGTAAAGTTCGACTACTTCCTTGCCGGGGGTATTCCCTTCGTTTTTAACGGTTACTTCGAATTTAAGCGTGCCGTCCGCAGTTATCGCGTTGTTTTCCGCCGGCTTAACTTCCCAGGAAAATTCCGTATAACTAAGTC
>ERZ808242.1520-NODE-1520-length-12564-cov-4.338956_pt1 | contig 12564 bp, 13 predicted proteins | sample MGYA00521244_ERZ808242 | MGnify/ENA primary metagenome ERZ808242 (study PRJEB31516, sample SAMN03275573) | gut metagenome | biome: mammalia-associated habitat; material: feces | host: Papio cynocephalus | place: Kenya | collected 2012-07-27 ... | reverse complement strand
GTTCCGCTACTATTGTCTCATGCCTGTCCATCCGCGGGGTGGTTTGACGCTTACACACTATGGAGCGAATACCCGCTGTATGGATTTTGTTGATAATCACTGGTGTGCGCTCTGGTTCGGGATGTATTCATTTGATAGCTGCACGCGAAACTATATTAGACGAAAAGATGAAGACGGATTCCTATACGTATATTTGTACTTGGCAGACACAAATTGTGCGTCAGTGCATGGCGTCTATCTCGGCGAAAATACATATACGGTTGACTTGCGAAAGGCTCTCCCGTCATATTTTTTACGCCCAGCGTCACAACATGGTTGGGTTGTATGCGGTAAGGATATTGAGCAAAGTAAGGATTATGCTGAAAATGTGCTTTGCATCATCGAAGTAAAAGTCGGAGATGCAGATGGTTGGCTGGGACGCGGTGGGCTGCTAACAGCAGAGAATTTCTTCCCTGATTTCAATATTGATGATGGATATAAGGCACTTCTTACAAGGCAAAAAAGGTCTGGCGTATATAGGCAAAATAGCAAGCTAATTCTTCCCATTGATACGGTGAAAAACTACCATTTAGATCGAACTTTTTTTCAGTCGCAAATTGTTCATGGCGAGATTTTCCCCAAAAAGGAGTATCGTGTTGATGGGAAGAAGATTGAAACTATAACTGCGCTTTACAAGTTGCTTTTAGAGAAGGGCTGGAGTGAGGAAACTTGCTTCGATGCAGAATGGAACCCCAATAATCCAAGTATAGGTCAAAGCCCAGCAACCGCACTGCTTGTCCAGGAAATATTTGGAGGCGATATTATTCGCTATGCGTGGAAAAAACAGGTGCATTACTTCAATCGAATTGCCGGAAAAAATTTTGACTTAACCAGTCAGGAACGATACGATCATCCGTTTGACGATTACGACGGATGTGTTGAAGTCGGTATATCAAAAAAGAGCCGCGACATTCTTGAAAAGAAAAAAGAAATTCTCATGAAGAATGCAGGAATTTGTGTGTAGGAAGAAGAGAATCAAATGGGGCAAAGTGATCAAATTCAATTATTTGAGAACAAGCGCATCCGCACCGCATGGGATGCAGAAAAGGAAGAATGGTACTTTTCCATTGTTGATGTGGTAGCTGTGCTGACCGATCAGCCGGATGCCCGACACGCCAGCACCTATTGGGCGGTATTAAAAAAGCGTTTGAATAATGAAGGCGCAGGACAACTGCTTACAAATTGTAAGCAGTTGAAACTGACTGCAACCGACGGCAAAAAGCGTTTGACTGACGTAGCTGACACCGAGCAGCTTCTGCGCATCATTCAGTCCATTCCCTCGCCCAAAGCCGAGCCGTTCAAGCTCTGGCTGGCACAGGTCGGCCGGGAGCGAATCGAGGAAACCATCGATCCGGAGCTGACGATCGACCGCGCGTTGGAAACCTATCTCAAGAAGGGATACAGCCGCGAATGGATCAACCAGCGCCTGCAAGCGATTCAGGTGCGCAAGGAGCTGACCGACGAGTGGGACGCACGCGGTGTACAAAAGGGCGTGGAATACGCGATTTTGACCGACGAGATCACAAAAGCGTGGTCTGGGATGAATACGCGGCAGTATAAAAATCTCAAGGGCTTGAAGAAAGAAAACCTGCGCGACAACATGACGACGCTGGAATTGGTTCTCAATATGCTGGCCGAAGCTACGACCACGGAGATCTCCAAGCAGAAAGCGCTGGAGGGTTTGCGCGAAAATATAGAGGTTGCGCGCTCCGGCGGTAAGGTCGCGGGCGATGCACGAAAAGCCATCGAGCAGCAGACCGGTGTGCCGGTTATTACATCAAAAAACGCCGCGCAGCTCAATCAGGTCGTGACAAACCTGATTGAAGCGACCGACGAGATTGTGAGTAAAGACAAGTCGAAAGAATAAATTACAGAAATCAGCCACTGTAATATATTCATCTATAGTGTAGTGAAAACACAAAATCGGCAATCTTCACTGGAAGATTGCCGATTTTACTTATTACTTTTTCACTATTCACTCTTCCCTAAACCAGAAGAGCCGATTTTGGAAAGTAAGAAGTAATAGTGAAAAGTGAAAAAGTAATGTGCCGCTGACGCGGCGATTGAAAAAGGAGCCTACATGACGGAAAGCATTCTTCTTACAAAATCAAAAGCCTTCGCCGTTCATATCATCCGCTTCTGCAATGATGTCAAAAAAGAGCAACGGGAATCTGTTCTTACCAACCAGCTCCTACGCTCTGGCACCAGCATCGGAGCCAATATCCGCGAGGCCTTCTACGCGCACAGCCGCGCCGATTTTATCGCAAAGCTTCAAATCGCCCTGAAGGAATGCTCTGAAAGCGAATATTGGCTGGAGCTGCTTCTGGAAAGCGGCTATAGTCAGAAGACGGAGATCCTGTGCCAATGCACAGAGTTGAAGCGGATTCTGATCGCCTCTGTCAACACCGCTAAAAAAGCAGACCGCTAAGCGTGCGATCTGTCAAAAAGAGCCGCAATTTAATCGCCGCAAAATAAAGCGCCGGGAAGCAAGCTTCCCGGCGCTTCTTGGTTTAGAATTACTCCTCGTCCTCATCGGCCGGCGCCAGCAGCGCGCGGATGGAGAGCGAAATACGCTTGTGCTCCTGATCGATGTCGATGATCTTCGCGTCGACTTCCTGACCTTCGGACAGCACGTCCTCGGGCTTGCCGATGCGGCGGTCAGCGATCTGGGAGATGTGGATCAGGCCGTCCACGCCCGGGATGATCTCCGCAAATGCGCCGAAGCTCATGAGCTTGACGATCTTGACGGTGACGACGTCTCCGACCTTGTACTCGTTGTTGAAGATGGTCCAGGGGTTCGTTGCGTCGGTCTTGTAGCCGAGGGAGATCTTTCTCTTCTCGGGATCGAGCGCGATGACATAAACGTCGATCTCGTCGCCGACCTTGACGACCTCTGCCGGATTCTTGATGCGGTTCCAGCTCAGCTCAGACACATGGACCATGCCGTCCACGCCGCCGATGTCGACGAACGCGCCGTAGCTGGTCAGGGACTTGACGGTGCCGTGATACTGCTTGCCGACCTCGATCTCGCTCCAGATCTTCTCCTGCGCGGCCTTGCGCTGTTCCGCAGCGACGGAGCGGATGGAACCGACCACGCGGCGGCGGGCACGGTTGACCTCAGTAATGCGCAGCTGCACGGTCTTCTTCAGAAGCTCGGACAGGTCTCCGCCCTTGGCAACGCCGGACTGGGAAGCCGGAACGAACACGCGGATGCCCTTGACATTGACGACCAGACCGCCCTTGTTTTCCTCGGTCACGACGCCCTCGAGCACTTCCTTGCTCTCAACGGCCGCTTCGATCTCTTCCCAGGCCTTGCCGGCCTCGAGACGCTTTCTGGAAAGACGCACGACGCCCTCGCCGTCGTTGACGTGCACGACGATCGCCTCGATCTGATCGCCGACCTTGACGGCGTCTTCAGGCTTGACGTTGGGGTCGCTGGAGAAATCGTCCAGCGGGATGTACGCGGTGTGCTTCGTGCCCAGATCGAGTTCGATCTCGGTAGAGCCGATGGCCATGACCGTACCGGTTACCTTATCTCCATTATTCAAAGTTTTGAGGGACTGCTCGAGAAGCTCGGCAAAATTCTCCTCCATTGCAGTTTCAACTTTCAGTTCTTCGCTCATTTTGTTGTTTACCTCCTTAATTATCCACGACGGCGTCGATGCGCCAGCCGTAATCCCCACAGTATTTGCGCCGGAAAAAAGGCTCATCTCCAGATCCTCTGCCTGATCGACCAGGGAAACCTTTTTACAGTACTGTCCGCAGATCATTGCAAGCCGCCCTGTGTTGGAGCTTCTCGCGTCACCGACAACGACCATCGCATCACACGTTTGAGAAAGGATCGCTGCTTCTTCCTGCCGCATTTCCGTAGCTCTGCATATTGTATCAAATATTTCGCAATTTGTACACACTTTTTTTGCGATTCTCGCGCAACTTTCCCATAATTTCTGCGAGCTCGTCGTCTGGCTGACCATGCTTAAGGAAAAATTCTTCCGTTCAGGCACTTTCTCCAGCCAGTTTTGGAGCTCCTCGGGGCTCGTAACGATCACAGGCTCGTCACAGAAGCTTGCGATCGCCTCCACCTCCGGGTGCGTGGGCGAGCCGAAAATGATCACGCGCCGCCCCTTTTGCGTCTCGCCTTTTACGATCGTGTGAATTTTCTTCACGAACGGGCACGTCGCATCCATCGTCCGGACCCCGAGCGCCGCAAGTTTTTCCTGCACCTGCCTGGGAACGCCGTGGGCGCGGATGATGACCGTTTCGTCCGGTTCGGCTTCTTCCGGGGACGCGATCTCGCGCACGCCCATGCGCGCAAATTTCTCGACCACGTGCCGGTTGTGGATGATTGGTCCCAGCGTCGCGGTTTTGTTCCCCGCCCTGACGCTCTCGGAGACCATCTCCACCGCGCGGTCAACCCCGAAGCAGAAGCCCGCTGTCTTCGCCAATATGATCTGCATAGCTGTCTCCGCCCAGTCTGTAAATTTTCCGCAGAAGCTCGTCGGCCTCCTGCTGATACGCCTCGTGCGTCCATTCCTCGCGCGGCGCGATCTTGTAGGGTTCTCCGAAAATCACGTTTACCGGACACCACGGCGTCTTGTTGCGCGTGATAAACACCGGCACCACCGGCGCGTCCGCCTCCACCGCCATGCGGACAGAGCCCGTCTTGGCTCTGACGTGCTTGTCTTTATTGCAGCGCGTGCCCTCGACGAAGACCATCATCTGCTCGCCATTTTGCAGCGCCTTCACGCCCTCGTGATACGCCGTGCCGGAATGGGCCCCGCGATCAACGAATATGATGCGGAATTTTTCCATCACCCAGCCCACAAGCGGCCAGCTCCGCAATTCCTTTTTCGCGATGATCCGGCACATTTTGGGGCTGTTCAGCGCCAGCAGCAGCCAGATCGCGTCCGCGCAGCCCGAGTGGTTCGCGCAGATAACGGCTCTTCCCGCGGGAACAAAGCTTCTTCCCACCACGTGAAACACCGGGTGCCAGAAAAAAAGCCCGATCCGGCAGAGCCACCAGCACACGCGGTACCAGAACGTCATCATCCGAGCTTCCTCCTGACGATGGCGAGAATTTCGTCGATCGACTGCTCGATCGTGTTGCCCGACGTGTCGAGCTTCACCGCGTCCGGCGCGGCCTTCAAGGGCGCAATGGCCCGCTCGGTGTCCTGCTTGTCGCGGGCGATCATGTCCTGCAAAACCTTCTCGAAGCTGACCTTCTCGCCTTTTTCGGTCAATTCTGCAAAGCGGCGCCGGGCCCGCTCTTCTGCTGAAGCCGTGAGGAAAATTTTGACCTGCGCGTTCGGAAGCACGACCGTTCCGATGTCGCGTCCGTCCATGACGACGTTGTGTCTGCGCGCAAATTTCCGCTGCATATCCAGAAGAAAATCGCGCACGCACTTCTGCGCCGAAACGCCCGAGGCATATTTCGACATCTCGGGCGTGCGAATTTCACCCGTCACATCCTTGCCGTTCAAAATCATGTGCTGCACGCCGTCATCCTCGTGCCGGATCTCGACATTCACGTCGTCCAGACACCGCTTAATGCCGTCGGCGTCCTTCGGCCCGATGCCCATCAGCCACATATGATAGCCCACGGTCCGGTAAATTGCGCCCGTGTCCACGTATAAAAAGCCCAGCTCCTTGGCCACACGCTTTGCCATCGTGCTCTTTCCCGCGCCCGCAGGCCCATCGATGGCGACTGAAATAAACTTCCCCATTATTCTTCCTCCGCCGCGGACGATCCGGAAAGTCTCCCTGTCGCCCACGCGATCTGCAAATTAAATCCGCCCGTATAGGCGTCCACATCGAGAATCTCGCCCGCAAAATACAGCCCGCGCACCTTTTTGGACTCCATCGTCTTCGGGCTGACCTCCGAGACCTTCACGCCGCCCGAGGTCACGATCGCCTGCTCCACCGGGGCGCACGAGGCAATGTCGACCACGAACCGCTTCATCGTCTCCAGAAGCGCCCGCCGTTCGCCCTTTTTGAGCTCGTTGACCTTCTGCTGCGGGTCCAGCCCCGCCATCCGGATGACCGGATGGATCATCGAGTACGGCAGAAGCTTTGTCATCGCGTTTGCAAGGTCCTTGTTCTGAAATTCCGCGAAATCGCGCAAAAGCCTTGCGTCGAGCGTCTTTTCATCCAGCGCGGGCTTTACGTCGATCGCGGCCCGGTAGCCGTCCTTTCCCCGCGCCATATGGCAGCTGGCCGACAGAATCACCGGCCCCGAGAGCCCGAAGTGCGTGAAAAGAAGCTCTCCGAAGTCCTGAAAGACGCACTTTCCCTTCGCGTCCAGCAGCTTTACCTCGACGTTTTTGAGCGCCAGACCCTGCATGGCCGCGCACACGTGTCCCTTTTCCACCAGCGGAACCAGAGACCCGCGCGGCTCGACGATCGTGTGCCCGAGCGCCGCAGCCAGCTTGTAGCCGTCTCCGGTCGACCCGGTGGCCGGATACGAGCAGCCGCCCGTGGCCAGGATCACCCTGTCCGCCGGATAAAGCCCATGCTCCGTCCGCACGCCGGTCACCGCGCCGTCCGCCTGCTCGATGCAGACTGCCCGCTCCCAGACAGTTTTTACGCCGCCTTCCCTCAAAAACCGCCGCAGCGCGTCAATGACGCTCCCTGCCTGATCGGACTGCGGAAACACGCGGTTTCCCCGCTCGGTCTTGAGCGGGCAGCCGTGCGCCTCAAAAAACGCCATCGCGTCCTGCGGTGAAAAGCCCGCCAGCGCCCCATACAAAAAGCGCGGATTGACCGGCACATTTTTAAGTACCTCGTCGGGCGCGCAGTTGTTCGTCACATTGCACCGGCCCTTGCCGGTGATAAAAAGCTTTTTGCCGAGCTTTCCGTTCGGCTCAAGAAGCGTCACGTGTGCGCCCTTCGCCGCGGCCGTTCCGGCTGCCATCATGCCCGCCGCGCCGCCTCCGATGACGACGACGTTATTCGACCTTTTCATAGACGTCATACTCGTCCCAAAGGCTCTCGAGGTCTTCAAACGTCTTGGCCATCTGCGTCTGCTGCTCCTGCGCAAGGCTCACGACCAGCGCGTTCACAACGCTCATCGGCGCGACCAGAGAGTCCACGACCGAGACCATGTCGCTCTTGGCGACCAGCACGTGATCTGCGACCTTGCCCGCCGGCGCGTCCGGCTTGTCGGTGATGGCGATGCACATCGCGCCGGTGTCGTGGGCGTACTGCATGACCTTGACCGTCCGGCTCGAGTACCGCGGCAGACTGAACCCGACGACCACATCCCCGGGCCCCACGCGCAGCAGCTGCTCAAACATCTCGCTCGTCGAGGTAGAGCTCACGAGGCGCACATTGTCAAACATATTGCGAAGATAAAAGTTCAAAAACGCCGCCAGAGACGCGCTTGAGCGCACGCCCACGATATAGATCGTCTTCGCCTTCAAAATTGCCTGCACGCTCGCGTCCATCTCGGCTCTGCTCAGCGCCTCGCTCGTCATGCGGATGGAATCAATATCGCCCTGCAAAACCGTGGACACCACGTCCTGATTGCCGAGCCGGTCGTTCGTGACCTCGATGCGCTGCACGCTCGTGAGCTTGTTGCGCACCAGCTCCTGCAAGGTCTTCTGCATACTAGGGTACCCATCGAAGCCGAGCTCCACCGCGAACCGCACGACCGTCGACTCCGAAACCTCGACCATCTTGCCGAGGCGGCTGGCCGTCATGAACGCGGCCTTGTCATACGACTCGAGAATATAATTTGCGATGCGCTTTTGTCCCTTGGAAAATGACGGAAGATCGCTTCTGATCTGCATCAAAATATCATTCATGCTAACGCTCCCATTCTATTGCATAAGCTGCATACGGTGCAGCAAAAAACCTTGTATCATCATACAAGGTTTTTCGGAATTTTGCAAGTATGATTGCACGAAGATGCAAATTTTTCTTCAGGAAAGTTTTGCGATCTCGTCTTCCGTGAGGTATCGCCACTGCCCAGGTCTCAAGTCTCCCAGCGAAACCGGCCCCTCCTGCACTCTGCGAAGCCGCGTCACCGTGACGTCCGCACGCTGGCAAAGACGCCGGATCTGCCGGTTGCGCCCTTCGTGGATGGTCACGCGAAGAAGGGCCGTTTCGCCGCTCTGCGCGATCGTTTCGACCTTCGCGGGACTCGTTGCCCGGCCGTCAATTTCGATGGGCTGCGCGATGGACGCTTCGCATCCTTCTATGTACCGGCTCAGCCAGACGAGGTAGACCTTGTCCACCTCTTTTTTCGGGTGCGTGAGCCGGTTTGCAAGTTCTCCGTCGTTCGTCAGAAGCAAAAGCCCCTCGGAGTTTAAGTCCAGCCGCCCCACCGGATACACCCGCACGCCGCAGTCCGCCACGAGCTCAGCTACATTCCGCCGCCCCTTCTCGTCCGAGAGCGTACACACATACCCCCTGGGCTTGTTGAGCATCAAAACGACTTTTTCCGGCTGCTTTTTGAGCCGCACGCCGTCGACCTCGATCACGTCCTCTTCGATGTCTGCCGTGTCGCCGAGCAACGCCGTATTGCCGTTGACGCGCACGCGCCGCTCCAAAATCAGCTGCTCGGCCTTCCGCCGGGACGCAGCGCCGCAGCTTGACAAAATCTTCTGAAGCCTCTGCTCCATCTTATCCTCCAAAAATTCGCTTCCAAAACCCGCGCTTCGGCATTTCCGCTTCCGCGCCCTCTGCATAATAAACCGGCACCTCGCCGACACGCTTTCCGTTTACCAGAACCTCCAGCCAGCCCGCCTGCCCCGGCAGGACCGGCGCATAGACAAAGTCCGGCGCGTGCAGCCGCGTCTCGATCTTCTCGCCTTCTGCCAGCGGATACGAAAGATCCCCGCCCGCGAGCAGCCTCACGCGCTTCGTTTCGCTTCCCACGACCGCCGCGCTTCCCACGGCTTCGCCGGACCTTACAACGCTTTGCAGCCGGAACGCCGAAAAACCGTAGTCAAAAAGCGCACTCTGGTCGCGCCAGTCGTCGGGGTCGTTCATCGTCACGCAGATAAGCCGCCTTCCGTCTCGCACCGCGCTTCCGACTAGAATGCGCCCCGCTTTTTTCGTATACCCGGTCTTCACGCCGTCGCAGCCCTCCACGCGCCACAGAAGCTTATTGTGGTTCGTAAAGCTCCAACCCTCTGCGCAGTAGCTCCTGCTCGACACGACCGTCCGGAACGTTTCGTTTTCCATCGCCGTAGCCGCGAGCTTTGCAAGATCCCGCGCCGTTGAAAACTGTCCGTCGCCGTCGAGCCCGTTCGGGTTTTCAAAGTGCGTGTTCTGCATCCCGAGCGCCCGCGCCTGCTCGTTCATCCGCGCACAGAACGCCTCCACGCTTCCGCTTGCTGCAATGGCCAGCGCCACCGCCGCGTCGTTTCCCGAGCGCAGCAGCAGCCCATACAAAAGCGTCTCGATCGTCACGCGCTGGCCGGCCTTCAGATAAAGGCTCGAGCCCTCGACGCCCGCCGCCTCCGCAGGCACGCAGACCTCCCGCGTCAGATCCTGCGTCTGGCAGACCAGAAGGCCCGTCATGATCTTCGTCGTACTGGCAAGAAGCCGCCGCTCGTCCGCGTTTTTCTCAAATAACACTCTTCCCGACTGCGCGTCGAGCAATATTGCGCTGCGTGCGCTGACCGCGCCTTCAAAATTCGCCGCCTGTGCAAAGCCCGTGCAGAGCAAAACGGCAGCGACTACAGCCGCCGCCGTCCTGAAAAACCGATGCTGCATTTCGATCACCCGGCGCTAGTTTGCCCTGCCGAGTTATCTTTACGCAGGAAATTATTGAATGCCCTCTTCTTTGGCCAGCTGCTTCTGCTTGAGATAGCTTTCGGCCTTGTCCAGAAGATCGGGCAGCTGCTCAATGAGCCGGTCCATCGACGTGGACGCGGGCTCGGCCACCGGCAGCATCCGCACACTTTCGCCGCGGACGATCAAAAACGCCACGGGCGTTACCTTGATGCTGCCGCCTGTGCCGCCGCCGAAGGCATTGTCGCGGTTGGGCGGATAATTTTTCGTTGCGTAGTCGCTTCCGCCGGCCGCGTAGCCGATGGAGACCTTCGTCACGGGGATGATCGTCACATCGCCCGCCGTGATCGGCGTTCCGATGACCGTGTTGCCGTCGATCATGTCGCGCAGCTTCCCCATCGAGGAAGCCAGCATGTCCGAAAGAGGATGATTCATACCTGTTGCACCGCCTTTTTCTTATGGATCCAGAGTTTTAAGAACCGCGCTCCGGCCTTTAAGCCCAGCGACAGCGCCCGCCCGATCGTGATCGTCAGCGCCAGCTGCGCCGAAATTTTTATTTCGTTCTCATTATAATCCAAAACCGGCTGAATGTCACGCTTTTTTATCACAAAAAGCCGGTCCAGCTTCGGGTCTAACATCCCGATGACCGCCCACGCGCTTCCGTACTGCATCGCCGCCTTCGCCGGGTCGTCTGCGCCCAGCACCACGTGCAGCGTCAAAATCTCCACGCGAAGCTTCTGCCGGAGATCGCCCAGCGTATCGCACGCGAGATTCACAAGCTCCAGAATGTCCGCAAGCGTCAGCTTCGGCATCGAAGCCCTCTTCTTTGGCGCTGCCGGTTTTTGGGAAGCCGCCGCCTGTTTTGCCGTTTCCTGCTTCTTTTTTGGCGCGGCCTGCTTCTTTTCGGGCGCTGCCTGCTTCTTTTTGGGCGCTGCCTGCTTCTTCTTCGGCTTTGCGGGCAGAACCTGCATCTGCAAAAGCCCGATCTTGAGCCGCAGGGAAAGTTCGTTCCGAGAATACCGCGCGTCCACGCCAACCGGAATGCACCCGATCAGCACAAAAACCGCGATCACAATGCCGAAAATCCCCCAGCCGCTCATTGCGCCGTCTCCTTCTGTCCGTCCGCCTCCATGGAAAGCGCCAGCTGCTCCTGGTTGGTGCTCAGCTCCACCTTTTCAATCGGCGGCAGGTCCGCAAGCGACTGAAGGCCAAACACCCGCAGAAAATCCGGCGTCGTCTCATACTGAAACGGCCTTCCCGGCACATTCAGCCGTCCTGCCTCGCGGATGAGCTTTTTGGTCAGCAGCGCGCTGATCGAGTACCCGCTGTCCACGCCGCGGATCTGCTCGACATACGCCTTCGTCGCGGGCTGATAGTAGGCGATGACGCTGAGCGTTTCGAGCTGCGAAGAAGACAGCTTCGGCGGCTTTCTCGTCTCCAGCGTCTTCGTGACAAACTCCGCCTGCTCCGAGGCCGAGCACATCTGGTACGCGTTCTCCAGCTTTACGATGCGGATGCCGCTGCGGTTAAATGACAGCGTGTCCATGAGCGATTTCAGCTCCTCGTGGATCTGCGCCTCTCCTACCGCCAGACTTTCCGCCAGCCGCGACGCCGCCACCGGCTCTCCCGCCGCAAACAAGATCGCCGTCAAGGCCCGCTGCAGCTCGTTTTGTTCCATGCTCATTCCTCCCAGCTGAGGTCTTTTTCGTCCGGCTTCTGAACGAACGCGATACGCTGCTCGTCCGTTTCGTCCTCAATGCGCACCGAATGCAGCCTGCAAAGCTCCAGCACCGACAAAAATGTCGCCACGATCTCCGACCGGCTGCGGCTTCCCTTGAACAGCGCGAGAAATTTCATCACGCCGTGCCCGATGAGCCGCCGCAGGATCTCCGCTGCCTTCTTCGCGACCGGATACGGCTCTGCGCCGACGATGCCTGCGAAATTCGAAACCGGCGGCGGCAATTTCCTCTGCGACCGGTCCTGCATTGCGGCAAGCGCCGTAAGTAAGTCCTGCTTATCGTGCTGATAGCGGTACGTTTCGTCGCGCCGCAAAGGCTCCGGCTGCTTGCAGAACATCCCGAGGCCAATGTCGTTTCGAAGTGCCAACGCGTCGCACGCGATCTTGATCTGCGCATACGCGTCTTTTCTCTGCCGCTGGCGAAGAGACTCAATGAGAATTTCCATCTCGCTCTCAGCCTCGGCCTTTTCCGCCTCGGATAGCAGCATCCGCGTCTTGATATACATCAGGTGCGAGGCCATCGCGATAAACTCGCTTGCGACCTCCATGTCCATCCGCTTCTGCTCGTCGAGCCACGCCAGATACTGCTCCAGGATCGAAGTGATGCGGATATCCTGAATTTCAATTTTATTTTTGCTCAGCAGCAGCAAAATGACGTCCAGCGGCCCATCGAAATCCTCGAGCGACTGCCGGTCATGCACCACGCTTTGCAGATGGTATTGCGGCTCGTCCATGCAAAGCCTCCGTTTTTTGCGGAACCTCTGGTTTTATCAGAGCTTCCTTAGAATATTGCGTTCGGCAGCGTATAGCCCCATACGCTTAAATTTCCGATCAGCGTCAAAAGCCAGTTTCGCATCGCGCTCAAGGGCGCGTCGATCAGCCCCGTCACAAGAAGCAGCATCAAAAGCCCCATGCCGTAGCGCTCATAGCGCATCAGCTTCAGATACGCCCGGTCAGACAGCAGCGCAAAGAGCACCTTCGAGCCGTCGAGCGGCGGGATTGGGAACACATTGAAGACCGCCAGACCCGCGCTGATGATCTCCACGTAG
>ERZ808242.1519-NODE-1519-length-12584-cov-47.649852_pt1 | contig 12584 bp, 13 predicted proteins | sample MGYA00521244_ERZ808242 | MGnify/ENA primary metagenome ERZ808242 (study PRJEB31516, sample SAMN03275573) | gut metagenome | biome: mammalia-associated habitat; material: feces | host: Papio cynocephalus | place: Kenya | collected 2012-07-27 ... | reverse complement strand
CAGCGGGCGCCCTTGAAAGTCTTTGGATTTTCAGCCCGCAGCCGCAACATTCGCCGTGGGCGTTTAGGCGGACGGAGAAATACCTTCGAGGAACCTGAATATGGTTGCGAGGCGTATGAGGAGGAAATGCTAATGAAGGAAAACGCGCACGAAACGATGCGGAGAATCGTAGGGAATCAACAGCGAAAAACAAAAACCGCCAGACGAATCTGACGGTTTGATTGGTAGCGGGGCATGGATTTGAACCATGGACCTCTGGGTTATGAGCCCAGCGAGCTACCGAGCTGCTCCACCCCGCGACGGCTTGTTGTCTTTGCAACAGCTCTATCTACTCTACGGATATTCGAGGTTCTGTCAAATCGGCGTGTCGCGTTTTGAATGGCCGCGAGCGCGCGGGAAGGCGTATGGTTATGACGCGCCATCGATTTTTCGTATGGCGAAAGCAAGGTCGTCGGAGCGCACGGGTACGCGCCATATCCGCCCCCGCACCATAATGGGAATATGCCTATCAAGATTCCCAGTGGCCTTCCGGCCAGAGACATTCTCGACTCCGAGCGTATCTTCGCGCTTGAAAAGCCCGAAGCGGAGCGCCAGCGCGTGCGCCCGCTCAAGCTGGTGATCCTGAATCTCATGCCGAAGAAGATCGAGACGGAGACGCAGCTGCTGCGCCTCGTCTCGAAAAGCCCGCTGCAGGTGGAGGTCGATTTCATGAAGACCTCCACGCATGAGTCGACGCACGTGAGCGCGGACCATCTGCTCAAGTTCTATGAGACCCTCGACGCGTTCGAGGACAACTACTACGACGGCCTTGTGGTGACGGGCGCGCCGGTCGAGCACCTGCCCTTCGAAGAGGTCGATTATTGGGACGAGTTCAAGAAGATCCTCGATTGGGCCTCCACCCACGTGTTCTCCACCATGTATCTGTGCTGGGGCGCCATGGGCGCGTTGAACTACCGCTACCATGTGCGCAAGGAGGACTATCCGCAGAAGATCTTCGGCGTGTTCCCGCAGTATCTGCAGGATGAGTACTGCTTCCTGACCAACGGCTTTGACGAGATCTGCCTGCAGCCTCATTCGCGTCTCGCCGGCGTGAACGAGAAGGACGTCGCCGCCAACCCCGATCTGCAGGTGCTCACATGGGGGCCGGAGTCCGGCCCCGGTCTGATCGCCACCCGCGATTTCTCCGAGGTCTTCGCCTTGGGCCATTGGGAGTACGGCAAGTACACCTTGGCCGAGGAATACGAGCGCGACATGAAGAAGGGGCTGACGAACGTTCCGTTCCCCAAGAACTACTTCCCGCACGACGATTCGCATCTCGACCCGTTGTTCTCCTGGCGCGCGCACGGCAATCTGCTGTGGCGCAACTGGCTTAATTGGGTATATCAGACCACGCCATACGATTTGAGCGAGGTTCCGCAGCTCCGCGCGCAGAAGAGGCTCGGCACGGACCGCTCGATCCGCCACGAGCCTGGATCGCCGCGCACCGACGCGTTCGAGCCTTTCCTGCATGACGGCTACGGCGTGATTCGGCACTGAGCAAAACGCCAGCGGTGTGTAGATATTGTCTAGACGCAGACTGATAATCCTATCCAGCCATTCGGAGTCGAATGCGTTTCGTGACTCCGGTCGCGTCGCGCATACTTCGAAGTACGCTTTGGTTGGTAACCAGAACGTCACATTCGACTTGGCTGCTGGGCTAAACTGGCAGCTGACACAAGAGCAGGAGGCGTGAATGATTGGTGCATTGGGAGAGGGCATGCTGACCATCGCCGATGGTCCGGAAATGCCGAGTATCAATGACTTCCTTCCCGATCCGTTCGTTTTTCAAGGCACGCCGTTCGCCATCAACCGCATCATCCTCGTTCGTATTCTCGCGACCGTCATCATGTTGCTGGTTCTCGGAATTACGGCGAGCCGTGCAAAGCTCATCCCGGGCCGTTGGCAGGGAGCAGTCGAATGGCTGATCGAATTCGTCCGTGACAACATCGTCTATCAGGTGATGGGCGAGCTTCGCGGCAAGCGTTACGTGCCGATGATCACCACCGTGTTCTGCACGTTGCTGATCTTCAATCTGTGCGGCATCATCCCGGGCTTCAACATCGCGGCAAGCGCGTCCATCACGCTGCCGCTGGTGTTCGCCATGTGGTGCTTCTGCCAATACTGGATTGCAGGCATCCGCGAGAAGGGCCTTGGCCACTTCCTGAGGGACGAGATCTTCCCGAAGGGCGTGCCTGCTCCGATCTACATTCTGCTGTCCCCGATTCAGCTGCTTGAGCTGCTGATTATCCGTCCGTTCTCGTTGACGATCCGTCTGTTCGCCAACATGGTTTCGGGCCACTTGATTCTTGCGCTGTGCCTTTCGGCCACGCAGTTCTTCCTTATTGATGTGGTGAACAAGATCATGATGCCGTTCGGCATCATCACCTTCGCAGCTGGCATGTTCATGTTCCTGTTCGAGGCGCTGGTCGCCTGCCTGCAGGCATACATCTTCGCCATCCTGACCACCGCGTACATCAATATGAGCTATCCGGAGATCGACTGACCACCGGCTTTTTAATTGTTGCTTCTTGTCAAGCAATAACCAGAAAGGAAACAATCATGGATATCGTTACCCTCGCTGAGGTTGCCGGCAACCTGAACGTCGTTGGCTACGGCCTCGCTGCCATCGGCCCTGGCATCGGTCTGGGCATCCTGATCGGCAAGACCATCGAAGGCACCGCTCGTCAGCCTGAGCTCGGCAGCCGTCTGCAGACCCTCATGTTCCTGGGTCTGGCATTCGTCGAGGTGCTGGCACTGCTCGGCTTCGTGCTCGCCTTCATCAAGTAAGACTTGAGCCAAGGTAACACCGAAGACGCAAACGAACGTGAAAGGAGGAAGACACTATGGTGACCGCAGCTAGCGAGATGGAACTGTTCCTTCCGAAAAGCTACGACATTTTCTGGTCGTTGGTCATTCTGATCATCGTCGCCGTGTTCTTCTACAAGTTCTTCCTGCCGAAGTTCCAGGCTGTGTTCGATGAGCGCGCCGCCAAGATCGAGGGTGGCATCGCCAAGGCCGAGAAGGCCCAGAAGGACGCTGACGAGGCCAAGGCGAAGTACGAGGCTCAGCTGAGCACCGCACGCGTCGAGGCATCCAAGATTCGCGACGACGCCCGCACCGAGGCATCCCGCATCATCGCCGACGCACGCACCCGTGCCGAAAGCGATGCCGCGCAGATCACCGCCACCGCGCAGCGTTCCATCGAATCGCAGCAGCAGCAGGCTCTGGTGAGCCTGAAGGGCGAGGTCGGCGTGCTGGCAACGGCACTGGCCGGCAAGATCCTCGGCAACAAGCTGAACGATGATGATGTGCAGTCGTCGATGATCGACCAGATGATCAACGATCTGGACAGCGACAAGAAGTGATCGAAACCTTCAAGAAAGGGAGGTGACCAATGCGAGGAGAAGCATCGCGTATCGCGGATCGCGTTTCGCGTGACTCGCTGGCCCCCAAGCTGCGTGAGAGCGGCGAGGACGCTTGGCGCATCGGGAACGAACTGTTTCTGATCACCAACGTGCTCGACCACAATGTCCAGCTGGAACGTGCCCTCACCGACCCGTCGCGCCCAGTCGAAGACAAGGTCGCGGTGGTCAAGGCCCTCGTCGGGGACCAGGCCCATCCGCTCACGATGGAGATCATGGCCGACCTGGTGTCCCGCCGCTGGAGCCGCGTGACCGATATCGCCAACGCCGTGGAGGACTTCGGCGTTGACGGCATGATGTACTACGCGGACCACACGAACACCACTCTGCAGGTCTCCGTCGAGCTTGCGGAGCTGCATTCCGCACTGCTCAACCTTCCGGTCGTACGTTCCAAGCTGTATGACGATTCCGTCCCCGCCGAAGCCCGCATCAAGCTGCTCAACAGCCTGATCGGCAACACGGACTTCACCAAGGTGACGAAGCGTCTGGCCGAACACGCGACCTGCAATCTGCGCAATCGTCGTTATCTGCAGACCATCCAGTGGCTGATCAACAAATTCTCCCGTCATATGGGCGAATCGATGGTCACCGTGACCACGGCAAAGCCGCTGACCGGCGAGCAGATCGACAAGCTCACCGCCATCTATTCGAAGAAGACCGGCCATCCGGTGCATATCAACTCCGTGGTCGATCCGACCGTTCTGGGTGGCATGCGCGTTCAGGTTGGCGACGAGGTCACCGACAATACGGTGGTCGCACAGCTGCAGCATCTTCAGCGCACGGTGAAGGCAACCGCCTGACGGTTCGCCGCACGGTGAACAAGCCTGAAACAAGACTTGACTGAATTTATAAACAACAATAAGGAGTGATCATGGCAGAACTTACCATTGATCCCACCACGATACGCAAGGCGCTCGATGATTTCGTCGAGTCGTACAAGCCGTCGGATAACCCAACCCAGGAGGTTGGTTATGTGGCGACCGCTGGCGACGGCATTGCGCACGTGACGGGACTGCCTGGTTGCATGGCCAATGAGCTGCTGACCTTCGAAGACGGCACGCTTGGCCTGGCGTTCAACCTTGACGCCCGCGAGATCGGCGTGGTTATCCTCGGCGACTTCGCAGGAATCGAGGAAGGCCAGGAAGTGCGTCGTACCGGCGAAGTGCTCTCCGTGCCCGTCGGCGACGGCTACCTTGGCCGCGTCGTGGACCCGCTAGGCAACCCGATTGACGGTCTTGGCGCGATCAAGACCGAAGGCCGTCGTATCCTCGAAGCCCAGGCTCCGGACGTTATGCATCGTCACCCGGTTGACGAGCCAATGTCCACCGGTCTGAAGGCAATCGACGCGATGACCCCTATCGGTCGTGGCCAGCGCCAGCTCATCATTGGCGATCGCCAGACCGGTAAGACCGCTATCGCAATCGATACGATCATCAACCAGAAGCGCAATTGGGAATCCGGAGACCCGAAGAAGCAGGTCCGCTGCATCTACGTGGCCGTCGGTCAGAAGGGCTCCACCATCGCATCGGTGAAGCAGTCCCTGGAAGAAGCCGGCGCCATGGAGTACACCACCATCGTGGCCTCCCCGGCTTCCGATTCCGCAGGCTTCAAGTACATCGCACCGTACACCGGTTCCGCCATCGGACAGCACTGGATGTACCACGGCAAGCACGTGCTCATCGTCTTCGACGACCTGTCGAAGCAGGCTGAGGCCTACCGTTCGATTTCCCTGCTGCTGCGTCGTCCGCCGGGACGTGAAGCGTACCCGGGCGATGTGTTCTATCTGCACTCCCGTCTGCTGGAACGTTGCGCCAAGGTTTCCGATGACCTCGGCGGCGGCTCGATGACCGGTCTTCCGATCGTCGAGACCAAGGCGAACGATGTGTCCGCCTACATTCCGACCAACGTGATCTCCATCACCGATGGCCAGATCTTCCTGCAGTCCGACCTGTTCAACGCGAACCAGCGTCCGGCCGTGGACGTCGGCATCTCCGTGTCCCGAGTCGGTGGCGCAGCCCAGACCAAGGCTCTGAAGAAGGTCTCCGGCACGCTGAAGATCTCCTTGGCCCAGTACCGTTCGCTGGAATCCTTCGCCATGTTCGCCTCCGATCTGGATGCGGCTTCGAAGGCTCAGCTGAACCGTGGTTCGCACCTGACCGAGCTGCTGAAGCAGCCGCAGTTCTCGCCGTACTCGATGGAACAGGAAGTCGTCTCCGTGTGGGCCGGTACCCACGGCAAGATGGACGACCTGCCGCTGAGCGACGTGCTGCCGTTCGAGAAGGGCATGCTGGACTACCTGGAGCACAACACCGACATTCTCAAGACCATCCGCGAGACCGAAGACTTCACCGCCGACACCGAGGCTGCCCTCGACAAGGCCGTGGAAGCGTTCCGTCAGACTTACGTCACCAGCGCGGGCAAGCCGCTGGTCGACAAGAAGCCCGACACCAAGGACGCCGCTCCGGTCGAGCAGGAAAAGATCGTCGCAGGAGAGAAGTGATCCATGGGCTCGCAACTCGCATTGAAATCTAGGATCGCCTCCACCGCGTCGCTGGAGAAAATCTTCAACGCGCAGGAGATGATCGCGTCTTCGCACATCGCCAAGGCACGTGACGTGGCCTTGAACGCGAAGCCGTATACCGATGCGATTTTCGACGCCGTGCAAGCGCTGGTGGCCCATTCCCATATCGACCATCCGATCGTGAAGAAGAAGGACGAGGACAACCCTCGCGTGGCTGTCCTCGCCCTTACTTCCGACCGTGGTATGGCGGGTCCGTACACCTCCTCGATCATCCGCGAAACGGAATCGCTGCTGTCCCGCCTCGATGCGGCAGGCAAGCAGCCGGAACTGTATGTGTATGGTCGTCGCGGTGTGACGTACTACAAGTACCGCAATCGTGATATTGCCGGTACATGGGAAGGTGACACCGACCAGCCCGGCGTGGAAGTCGCAGAGTCCATCTCGAAGGCATTGTTGGACGCCTACATGAAGCCGGCGGACCAAGGTGGAGTCTCCGAACTCTACATCGTGTTCACCGAATTCGTGAACATGGTGGTGCAGAAGGTGCGCGTGCTGCGCATGCTGCCGGTCGAGCTCGTGCGTCCGGAACAGCAGACCTCCGGCCCCGTGTCGGGAGCCGACGCCGATGCGGCGACTCCGCTGTATGCGTTCGAGCCGAGCGTCGACGAGGTGCTTGACGCCATCCTGCCGAAGTACATCCAGTCCCGTATCCATGAATGCCTGCTCACCGCAGCGGCATCCGAGACTGCAAGCCGGCAGAACGCCATGCATACGGCTACAGATAACGCCCGCAGCCTGATCGACGACCTGACCCGCAAGCTCAACGCTTCGCGACAGGCCGCGATTACCCAGGAACTTACCGAAATCATCGGCAGCGCCGACGCGCTGAACAAGAAGGAAGAGTAGGAACGCATATGGCTGAGAATCAGACCACAGCGGCTCCCGAGACGGCTGCAGAGCCGACCGTTGGACGCGTTACGCGTATCCAGGGTTCGGTTATCGACGTCGAATTCCCGGTGGGCCACCTGCCCGACATTTACAATGCACTTACCGTTGAGCTGACCAACACCGGCGCTCACGAAGAGGGCGAGACCGCGCAGAAGATCACCCTTGAGGTCGAACAGCACCTCGGCGATTCCACTGTGCGTACCGTGGCGCTGAAGCCGACCGACGGCCTTGTGCGCGGTGCCACCGTGACCGATACCGGCGGCCCGATCTCCGTTCCGGTTGGCGATGTCACCAAGGGCCACGTGTTCGACGTGTCCGGCAACATCCTCAACAAGAAGGCCGATGAGGTCGTCAAGGTGACCGAGCGTTGGCCCATCCACCGCAACCCGCCGGCATTCGACCAGCTGGAGTCCAAGACCCAGATGTTCGAGACCGGCATCAAGGTCATCGACCTGCTGACCCCGTACGTGCAGGGCGGCAAGATCGGTCTGTTCGGCGGCGCAGGCGTCGGCAAGACCGTGCTGATTCAGGAAATGATTCAGCGTGTGGCCCAGAACCACGGCGGTGTGTCCGTGTTCGCCGGTGTCGGCGAGCGTACCCGTGAGGGCAACGACCTGATCGGCGAAATGGACGAGGCCGGCGTGCTTGAGAAGACCGCACTGGTCTTCGGCCAGATGGATGAGCAGCCGGGTACCCGTCTGCGTGTCCCGCTGACCGCACTGACCATGGCCGAGTACTTCCGTGACGTGCAGAACCAGGACGTGCTGCTGTTCATCGACAACATCTTCCGCTTCACCCAGGCCGGTTCCGAGGTGTCCACCCTGCTCGGCCGTATGCCGTCCGCAGTGGGCTACCAGCCGAACCTGGCCGATGAGATGGGCGCGCTGCAGGAGCGAATCACTTCGACCCGTGGCCACTCCATCACCTCGCTGCAGGCCATCTACGTGCCGGCCGATGATTACACCGACCCGGCTCCGGCGACGACCTTCGCCCACTTGGACGCGACTACCGAGCTTTCTCGTGACATCGCCTCCAAGGGCATCTACCCGGCAGTGGATCCGCTGAGCTCCACTTCGCGAATCCTTGATCCGCGTTATGTCGGCCAGGCCCACTACGAGTGCGCCAACCGCGTCAAGGCGATTCTGCAGCGTAACAAGGAGCTGCAGGACATCATCGCCCTGATCGGTATCGACGAGCTCGGCGAGGAAGACAAGACCACCGTGAACCGCGCGCGTAAGATCGAGCAGTTCCTTGGCCAGAACTTCTACGTCGCTGAAAAGTTCACCGGCCGTCCGGGCTCCTACGTCCCGGCGGACGAGACCATCGAGGCCTTCACCCGCATCTGCGACGGTGTGTATGACGACGTTCCGGAGCAGGCATTCTCCGGTATCGGCGGCATCGACGACCTCGAGAAGAAGTGGCACGACATGCAGAAGGAATACGGTGCGTGATGGCCGGATCGACAATGCAGGTGAACATCGTCGCCGCTGACCACCCTGTGTGGAACGGCACGGCGAAGTCCGTCACCATTCCGGCCTCCGAGGGCGGAATGGGCATCCTGCCCGACCACGAGCCTGTGCTGACCGTGATCAAGGAGGGAACCATCGTCGTGGTGGATCCCGAAGGCGAACGTCTCTCGTTTGATGTGACCGACGGCTTCATTTCCTTCGATTCGAACAAGCTCACCGTTGCGGTCGAGCGTGGACGCAACGTCAAGCGCGCCGAATAATTCGGTTCCGTTATTGAAGAGCGGCTTGGCAATCGCGGTATATGCGGTTGCCAAGCCGCTCTTTCTATTTGCATGTCTCTTCAAGTATGAATGGCCGTACGGCCTGTTGCCGGCATGGTAGGGTAGTGCCTCGTGCGAATTATTGTTGCTGATTGCTCTGCCGAATATTCCGGTCGTTTGAACGCGTCCCTGCCGCTTGCCAAGCGGGTGCTGCTGATCAAAGCCGACAACAGCCTGCTGATCTTCTCGGAATTGGGTTCCTACAAACCGCTCAATTGGATGGCCGCGCCGTGCACGCTCAGGGACATCACGCCGAAATCGGCGGATACGCGCAGCGGCGGCGAATCCGCCGAAATCCCGCAGAAGGTGATCCGCGTCTCCGCGGACAAGTCGAACGATGTGCTGGAAGTGACGCTGCGGCACATCTATTCGGACGAATCGTACGATCTGGGCGAAGACCCCGGACTGATCAAAGATGGTGTGGAGGACCACCTGCAGCGGTACCTCGCCGAACAGATCGAACGCATCGGCAAGGGTGCGAAGCTGGTGCGCCGCGAATATCCGACCGCCATCGGCCCGGTGGACATCATGGCCATCGACGCGAACGGCGAGCACGTGGCCATCGAAATCAAACGCAACGGCGGCATCGACGGTGTGGAGCAGCTTACGCGCTACTGCAAGCTGCTCAACCGTGACCCGTTGCTCGCGCCGGTGCATGGCATCTTCGCCGCGCAGACCATCACCCCGCAGGCCCGTGTGCTTGCGCAGGACCGCGGCTTCCGTTGCCTGATTCTCGACTATGAGGAGATGAAAGGCGTCGAGGACGACTCGCTCAGACTGTTCTGACGGTTCGTTTGCTTTTCTGATTTACCCAAACTTCCGATGGTGGGGTGCGCTGAGCGTCGGTAGATTGGGCGTTCCTCAAACTTCCGACGGTGGGTGCCCTGTGAGCGTCGGTGGTTTTGGGAATTATGGCGCATATACGCGAGTGGGCCTTCCAAGTTCGATCGAACTGGGAAGACCCACTTGTTTTGGCTTGCCGTCGAGCCTGCCGTCATATGGCGGAACGGCGTATCAGTACGCGGCGAGGATGTCGACCACGAACACCAGCGTGGAGTTCGCCGGAATCGAGCCGGACTTCTTGTTGCCGTAGCCCTTGTCCGGCGGAATGATCATCAGCACCTGCGAACCGACGGTCTGCCCGATCAGGCCGTCCTTCCAGCCTTGGATGATCTGGCCGGACGAGGAGACATCGGCGTCGAACGTGGTGTTCTTGTCCCACGAGGAATCGAACTGCTTGCCATCGGTCGTCCAGCCGGTGTACTTCACGACAGCGGTCATGGAATCGGTGATCTGCTTGCCGTCGCCCTTGATCAGCGTCTGCGTGATCTGCTTGTCGACGGAACCCTGGCCGTTCATGTCGATGGACGGCTTGCCCTTCTTGCCCAGCGTCACCTTCGGCAGGTTCGCGGGAATGTCGGTCACCTTGGTGCCGGTGGCGCGTTCCAGGTCCCTCGACTTCGATACGAGGGTGAGCACCATGAGATACGAGGTGCCGGAGGAATTCGAATCGTTCACGCCGAACGCGATGGTGGCGTTGATTCGTTGGGCGCTGAAGATCTTGTAGTATTCCGCGTTCATCTTGCTGGTGTCGTCGCTGACGACCGCGGCGCAATCGGGAGTGTTCTTCTCCCAGGTGCTCATCAGTTCGGAGCCGTCCTTGACGTTGATGGCGATGCCCTGCGCGCATACGCGGTCGCCGTTCTCGATTTTGGCGCCATTGCCCTTCTGCAGCACGACGTAGCTGTTGTTCTCCACGGTCATCGGGGTCTTGAACGAAATGGTGGGCTTCTTGCCTGGTTCGCCCGTCGCCGTCACGCCGGCGATCTGATTCATTTTCGTGGAGGAATTGGAGGAGTTCGAAGAAGAGGATGAAGACGAGGAGGACGATGAGGATTTCGATTTGCTGTCGGATTTCGTGCCGGAATCGCTGCCGCACGCCGAAGCGCCCAAGCACATGATCGCCGCGCATGCGGTTGCCACGGCTTTGAGGAAAATAGTTTTACGCATAGGCTTAACCATAGCGGCAATCATTGATTTCCATGGGTTTAACAGGCTTTTGCAGGGGTACAGGCTAGAATGGGGAGCGCTATGACTTTATCGCAAGAAGAACAGGAAGAACCGCAGGTCAAGGCGGGTCCCACACGCCATGCCAAGATCATGCGCGGAATCGTCACGCCTATTTTCGGTCTGCTCGCCGTCGCTTGCATCGTGCTGGGCGTGCTCAACGCCACCATGTGGAAGCCGGATACGCGAATCGCCGCTTCCGCTTCGGTGAGCGGATCGCGCTACGTGGTCACCGACCCCGGTGTGCTGCCGCTGGTCGACAAGAAGGTCACCGTCACCGCGAAATCATCCAGCAAAACCGCCAATGTATGCGTCGTCATCGGCTCCAGCCGCGATGTCAATGGCTGGATCGCCGGTTCCAAGTACATGCGCGTCACCGGTCTTTCCGATTGGAGCACGCTCGCCGTGCAGAAGGCTTCGGCCCAGGGGAAGGCCGACACGTCCGAAGGCCAGGTCGAGCTCAAGGATTCCGACATGTGGCGCGAGACGAAATGCGGCACGGGTTCCGTCTCCATCCGGCTCAAGGTCGCCGATACCGAGGTCGGCAAAGACACCGTCGCGTTGATTGATTTCAGCGACACGAAGGGCGCTTCCATCGAATTCGATTGGGTCCGTCAGACGGTTCCCGACTTCGCGATGCCGTTCTACCTGGTCGGCGGCCTGTTCGCGGTGCTCGCCGTGCTCGCGGCTTCCGTGTTCGCGATGCCGCCGCATAAGCGTCGTCACCGTCGTGCGTTCGCGGTGGTGGATGGTGTCGGATCATCGCAGGGCGACGATACCGAGGTTGCCGCGTGGGTGAGGAACGCAGAAGCCAATGCGGTTCGCAATGAGCGTTCGATCGAACCCACGCGCAAGCGCCGCCGTCATGCCGCGCACAGCGCCGAAGCCGAGGCCGCCACGGAAGAGACCGCGACGCAGCCGACGATCATCGACCCGTCCGCGCGCAATCTGGTCGCAGACCAGCAGCAGGCGCTCGACGGTGACGGCGCAGGTTCCTCTGCCGCCGATGAGAACCCGTCCGCGGGCGAGGAGACCTCCGTGATCTCCCAGGAAGAGCTTATGGCGTACTTCGCGCGATTGGCGAGGGAAGAGGCGGCCGAGGATGCCGCTGAAAACGGCAAGGGCGCTTCGATGGGCGCCGCCGTTTCTACGGATGCTTCTTCGTCGGACGTTGACACGTCGGATACTGATGCGTCAGATGCCGCCATGGGCGGCGCTGTTTCGGAGGATGCCGCCGAAACCATTGAGGAATCGTCAGTGGATGGAGCTGGGGAAGTCGCGGAGACTTCGGAAGACGTCGCCGAGGAGTCGGAGGGATCGACGCAGGAGGTTCCGGAGGATTCTAGTGAGTCTTCTGAATCTGTGAAGGAAGAATCGGCATCCGCCGCCGATGTGTTCGATGGATCCGATTCATCCGTCGAATCCGACCGGTCTGGCGAATCCACCGATGACTCGTCCTCCGAATCCAAGGATGATGTTGACGACGGTACATCCGAGGGAAACGACGAATCCGAGAACGCCGATGGGTCCAATGCGGCGGAAGGAACTTCGGAACCTGAAGACTCTGAAAGGTCTGAAGAGTCTGAAGAGTCTGAAGAGTCTGAAGAGTCTGAAGAGTCTGAAGAGTCCGGGGACTCCGACGCTGATGAGTCCGAACGGACAGATGACGAGTCTGAAGAAACGGACGGCGAGTCCGAAGGAACGGAGGAATCCTCCGATTCCGATGAAACGGACGAAAGCGGCAAGAAGGAGGCCGAATGATGGGGAAGCGTTTCCATATGGTCGCGGCTGCCATGCT
>ERZ808242.1517-NODE-1517-length-12594-cov-3.458171_pt1 | contig 12594 bp, 11 predicted proteins | sample MGYA00521244_ERZ808242 | MGnify/ENA primary metagenome ERZ808242 (study PRJEB31516, sample SAMN03275573) | gut metagenome | biome: mammalia-associated habitat; material: feces | host: Papio cynocephalus | place: Kenya | collected 2012-07-27 ... | reverse complement strand
GGAGCAAGAAGAGCCCAGGACTCATCGGAATCCTGGGCTCTGGCGAGTCGGGCATGCTCAGCGGGCAGTGGAGCGCCCGACTCGGGCAGTCTTCTCGACGTGGCTGGCTTAGGCCTCCTCAGCATAGCAGTCGCCGAGGATGACGAGGGAGATGAACCCGAGTACAGCGCCGGTGATGACGAGGCCAGCGTCAACAGCGGTGAGCGCCCAGCCGGCAGTGCAGACGTAACGCGCGATGGGGACAGCGCCAGCTGCGAAGACGCAGGAGACGACTAGCAGTATGGCAGCAGACTGCCATGCCCGTGCAACCACAGCGCGGTGCACGGCGCGGACGCCGGCAAGAGAGCCACCAAGGGACATGGCGCTGAGGAAGAGAACCAGGACGCTGATGGGGAGCGACATTTTTGTCTCCTAACTGTAGACCTCGTTTGTTTTGTTATTTACATAATACATCGGACCGATAGGCGACACGCCGTGAGACGAAGATACCGGCATCAGTTCCTGTGACCAGCCTGCAGCCAGTCGACGGCTCAGCGTCATAGCGGTCAGAGGGCTACGCAGCACAGCGCTCGCAGCATGCTGACTCATCGAGGCGTGACCAGCAGACTGCTACTGGCTGCTGGTCATAGCAGCATAGCGCCCCGCTGCGCATACCCCTCACTGCTTCCAGTGTCAACGAGCAGACGCTACCAGTATTTCAGCACATAGCAGGGGACCGTACTGCCCGCTCATGAGCAGTACGGTCCCCTGCGCCTGCCCGCAGTCTACACTGGCGTAGCCAGGACACGCTGGCTATCAGACGAGGGCAGCGGACCCCCGGCTCGCTTCAGTCCACGTAGCATGGTGGCTTGCTGCCCATAGACGGGCTCGACGCTAAGGCTACGAGTCAAGTCGCCTCTGGCGTAGCCACTACTGAGGACTACTTGAAGCCAGTCTGGGCGGACGAGCGCGAGCGCCAGACCCCAGTCATAGGGAAGAAGCACGAGAACATGGATGTCCTCATGAGCGGGCAGGGAGACTTGAGACCAACTGAGGTCATAGACGGTCATGCTGAGCATGTGCTCGCAGAGACGCCAGACATGACTGGAGAGAGGCTATGCGTCACGGGCTCGCCATGATCTGACGTGACGGCTGCTAGTGACGGTGGGCTGGGCATTAGGCAGCGAGCATGCTGCTGCGACCATCCATCGACTCCGAGACCAGGGCCGCGTACGCTGGAACTGCCTCGAGCGAGACGGCGCGCGGTAGACGCCGTAGCCTCATGCGACGCTACCCGTCTAAGGAGGAAGCGCTCGCGGAGAGCAGGCGGTCAGCCATCACCGGCGGTTCTTAGACGATCACGCAGACATGCGGTGACTTGTCGCAGTCACGCTAGCCTTCGTCTACCACGCTGCTTCATCGTGCGACGACGCAGCGCTGCGCTGATGAGAGTCCTGCAGTCGCCAGCGCACGGGCATGAGTCCCAGAGACGAGCGTCGACGCTTCAGCTATACGCCATCTAAACGAGAACCATGCCCCCATGATGGAGCCAGAGCCATGGCAGCATGCGAACGGCTTACTGCGGTCAGGGAGACCGCCAGCCGAGGCGAAGGCCGTCTGTCTTAGTCTCCTCTCAGGCTACCCGTGCAGCCCGAGTGCCCCCATCGCTGCATGTCACGGCGGTTCTGGTTCTGGCCTGCGTGAGACTACAGCCAACGGTTGAACGCATCAGACTCCAGCGCGCAAGCCCCCTGCAGACGGGCGTCTCCCCAGTGGGAGGAAGACGAGGCGATAGTCGCAACAGACACCGCGGCTATTCTTAAGCGCGTAGAACCTACTGCCGTCAGCCGCTGTCAGCAAGCGATAGTCACCAGCGTGAGGAGCCAGACTCATCTTGTGGCCTTCCATCACGTAGTCCTCGTCGACGGGCATAGCAGGCCTCCATCTGCAGTCCCTGACGACGGGCGTCCTGCTGGCTTCTACAGTCAGATCATCCCCTAGCACGTCTAATGCCCCGATGAGGGCTCCATCGTCTACAGTCACAAGCGTCGGGGTAGACCTCAGCGACGCAGCGTCTTGCAGCGACGCGGTCAGTAGAATCTCGATCCCCTGCAGCAGGGAGTCATGCAGGCAGTCCACTTCGTCCAGCAGATCATTGACGCGTTCTTCTACAGCCATGCTTCGCTCCTTGTCGTTCATCGAGCGCGTTCAACAGAATTCGGCTGACTCTATTTCCTTGGAGTCTCTCTTCCTGCTCGCTGACCGCAGTCGCGTCGTTGACCACCCTTGTCGACAGGCAGGCCAGCGCTACCAGGCCCAGAGCAGCCCTCTCCGCGTCTTCTACGAGTTCCATCTTGAGTGTCTTCGATCACCTGCTGCCATCGCCGCGATCACTTGAGGCGCTCACCGGAGTCGCTATGGCCTCTGACGCCTGGTATCACCTCGTGAGACACGGCGTACTGGCTGAACACGGTTTTGACGCTGCTGGCGATAGGAAGGGCTAGGAACGCGCCCAGGGCCCCTGCCATCGAGCCGCCAGCCATGACTGCCAGCAGACTGATAGCAGGGTTCAGTGAGAGCGTAGCCTGACTCACAGCGGGGCTCAAGACGAGGTTCTCGATTTGCTGGTAGACCACGATGAAGACGAGGACTGCTATAGCCTGCCGCCACCCAAGGCTCGCGAGAGCGCTCAAACAGGGGAGCGCTCCGCCCAGATATGTTCCCACAGTGGGCACGAACTGGCTGACGAGCCCGCACGCGATGCTCAATGGTAGCCAGTACGGGACATGCATGACCACCAGGAAGACGCTCAAGGCCACAGCGTTCACGAGAGCAAGGACGCCCCTCGAGTACAGGAAGCCAGACACCTGAGCCTGCGCTATCTCCCACGCTCTCAAGAATCGGGCTTGGCCAGCAGGACGGATGAGTGAGCTGATAGCAGTCCGAGCCTCCCTATCATAAGCGCTCGCGTAGTAAGCCGTGATCACTATGACCATGACGCTCAGCGCACCACTCGCGAGCCCACTGGCTGCGCTCACAGTCATCCCGGCGAGTGGCCCGAGTATGCCAGTCACCGTCTCACCGGCTACGTCGCCAGCCTTGCCAGCCGCGCTCTTCACAGCATCATCTAGGCTCGGTAGCAACTGCCCTGGCTTCCCATCAACAGTGGGAAGCGAATTCGCCCATTCCCTTAACGACTCGTAGGCTGAGGGCAAGCTCTTCACGAGACCAGTCACCTGCTGGACGAGCATGCTGCCGAACAAGGAGACGAAGACGCCTATGAGTGCAGTGAGCCCAAGCATCACGACCAGGGTAGCACCGCGCCTGTTCAGTGCACGGGTAGTCTCTAAACGCTTCACTACCGGCTCGATCGCGAGCGCGATGAACAACGCTATCACCACGTCTACGACTACCCAGCTCACAGCCGGCCAGAGCTTCCACGCTACCATGGTCAGCGTGACGGCCACTGCTGTCTGCAGCAGCCCACGGCCCAGCCACGCTGGAGGCTTGCGTGGGTCTCCCTCTCGGGGGATGATGTCGGCCACGTCGAACAAGTGCCCGCCATCACCATCAGACTGGGCTGGAGCCCGATGAGGCTCAGTACCGTTGGGCTCTTCGTCGACGACAGTGCTCGCGCTAGTGATTCCACTGGCTGCTGTAGAGTCTGACGTGGGAGCGCCAGTAGCCCCCGTCTCCTCTCTGACAGCGCCATTCGGCGGCGTCTGCCCGCCAGAATCGCCTCGGGAACTAACCGTGTCCTTGCGGTCACGCGCACGGGAGAACGCTGCTGCTAGCTTGCGGACAGCCTGCTGGCACGAGTCGATGGCAGCCTGACTGTTGATCAACTTGCGGGCCGCCCCGCCAGCCTCGTCTCCGTCATCACTGAGTCTATCTATCGCCATGTGAACCACATTACACTATCGACAGAGGGGGCAGCAACAGCGCAATGGGGAGCAAGCGGAGGTGATCATTAGACTACATGCGTTCTGCCCGTGATTCTGAAGGCTGTCTCGGCAAGCGTCGCCCCGTCTATCCCCAGACAGACGAGAACTCCTTCTCCTATCATGCAGATCGGCTACGAGTAGGCTGCGACCGGACCACGATGACTGTGGCGGCGCCGAGCGCAGAACGCAAGCGCCATCGAATCGACTCCAGAACGATCTGGGGGGGTCTACTGGAGTCTATGGCAAAGGGAGGCTATCGTGAGCAGTGGACACGTGCATGGCAGGGGAGCGTGGGCGCACAGCCTGTCTATCTGACTGGACAAGGTCTGGGACGACACCAGTTCCACTGGCGAGCCATGCGCGCCGACGCTTGCCGGCAGCATGACGTCAGGGGACTCGGGCTGCGCACGAGCCTGCGTTCAGCGCCGCGAGCACTCAAGGCTAAGTACGGCTGGTCCCCCGAGTTCGATGGGATCGCGCATCAGCTCCGGAACCCTGGGATCATGCCCCATCGCGTAAGACTGGCGATGAGGTCGTGCGAGCCGTGCTCGTAGTCGCACGAGACCGGACGCCCGAGGCGATCGACGGGGCAGCTGACCCAGTAGAAGCCAGCCCAGCCGTGGAAGAGCTCAGTCGCCGTCAGCTCATCAACCCAGACTACACGGTCGACCACACTTGCGGAGACTGCCTGCGCGCCAGTCACAAAGACAGGTGGTGGCGCATCGAGCAGGCAGACTGCGATCACTACGTGCTGAATGACCGCATCGTGGACGGGTACGAGGACCTGCGGGCAGCATGACCGCGAGCCAGCGACAGCCCAAGCGACCGGATCGCCTAACGCAGTGACGCTGGCCTCGCGGCTCGCGCACGCGGCGATCAGCATGACCCGACCACAGATGGACAGCTTGCAGTCACGCGATCGGGAGCATGCTGACGCGCAGACTTGCGCGTCATAGACCACGACGTACGGCAGCCCGCCTGATTCTGAGACCAGAGCGACCATCGCTGTGGATCGACACTGACAGGATAGCTACCAATACTTCCATCATCGACATGTGGGCAGGCTACGAGCATCATGACGAGACGATCGGGACTACGGTCCCAGCCCTTTTCACGAGGACAGTAGTAGAAGACTTGCGCGGGCAGGCGCGCTTGCGTGAATCACCTCATCGACGCCGGCTGCCTGTTCATCGACCCCGTGACGATGACGCTGCTCGAATGCCCACAGATCGAGACGAGGGCTAAGACTGGCTTAGCACGCATGCTCATGGACTACCAGTGCACTACGGGCTTACGACCAGCAGACCTCGTGGACCGTAGCCCCGATAGCCAGCCAGACAGTGGAGACTATGGTCGCGTCGCGTACGCGTGGACTACGGACGGCCACGTCATCTACGCGAGGGCAGCGTTCGTTGACGTGCCCAGCGTCACCAGAGGACAGGCTGTAGACAGGTTCATCGACGAGTCCATCAGCCAGGCTACGGCTGGCTATGGGGAGTCAGACTACCCGCATGGAGAACCAGCCTCATGCCATTTCGAAGCATTGCCAGCCGACCAGATCAGAGGAACGCTCCGGACTCGCGTGGTAGACGCTGATGCTCCGACTTGCTCTGAATGCCCACTCACTCCCGGGCTTGAAAGCAGATGACGACAAGCTACTCAGAGCGCTGGCAGAGAAACAACTGCGTGGCGCTGGCCAGTTCCCCGCAGCGTCCATCACGGTAGGTGAACTCAGACAAGACTATGAGAACCCGGGCGATGACCCCCGTGCACCAGCAGACGCAGCGGGAAATCGCAGGACTCATACGGGAACGACGTCGACGCAGGAAAACAGTGGAAGCATGGGCGCAAGCACAGGACACCAGAGGGCAGGAACGGGAATCGGGCTGGGACTTTGAGACTGACGTCAACGACCATGAAGACAATGACTCAGCAGACACTGGCGGTAGTCCTACCAGCGAAGCCGATGCTGACATCGAAGGGCTCGTCTATGGTTCAGCAGCAGCCAGAGCCAAGGTCAGGCGAGAGCCTGAGAGACGGTAGTGCACCATGCTCACGAGACCATGGCTCGCGTTCCCAGCATGAACGGCAGACGCTATAAGGACCACCCCGACGAACCAGCGCATCTACTATTCTCCAGTGCGGAGCACAGTCGACCGCAGCCAGTAGACGACAGCCAGACAGGGTGGCCCGCATGGCGAAGCGCATGGCCCTGAGACCAGGACAAGATGACCAGACTACGTGGCGCCAGCACGGGGGAGGACAAGTGCATGAACAGCATGAGCTGCGAGGAAGCAGCGTGGAAGCAGGGGACAGACACTACCCACCCAGCGTGAGAACGCTACGAGAAGAGATGGGCTACGGACAATGGTCTCCTCGTCGATAGCCCAACCATCGACTCACTCAGACTCAACAAGACGGACGGACCGGCTAAACTCATCAACGAGGCGCTCTGGGCTTGAGAATGTCCAGCGATGACGACGACGCAGGCTCGCTGAACATGGATCACGCTGATTCTTGCGCAGCATACACGTGGACTACAGATGATGATGGAGACTTGCGCGCACGCGCAGCATACAGGCGCCCTCGGCCTGGAGGCCTACGGGTAGAACCAGCAGCAAACCGGGTCAGCCTATTGACGCTACCCTGCATGGGCGCGCCGGATGAACGCTCAACGCCGTCCCATCGAGCCCCGCGACTGGGGCACTATGCCTACCACGGGGAATGAGACTACGGTGCCAGCCCCACTCATCGAAGACTCATAGATCACAGACGAGTACACGCAGCGGGCGTTCGGAGACCACGATCACCTCACCGTGCTCTCAGCACGCATAGGCCACGTGAGCAAGGCTGAGGACTACGAGAAGTGGAGGGGATGCAGTACGGAAGACGACATGTTCTACGGCCGTTTAGACCATCTCGTCTACAAGCCTGAGTCTACCCCAGAATGGGGGAAGTCCAAAGAAGACGCTACTGCCGCTGGCGTAGACGTGAGCTAATGGCGTTGGGCGAGCCACTACACGTGGGAGCTACGCAGGGGACGATGACCAGCCCCCGCGGCAGTGCTGACCACAGAGACCACCATAGAAGCTACGCATTCGATTCTGATGAGCGCATGGACACATGAACCCCGCTCACAGGCTGCAGCTGTCAGCGCACTGACTACCCCCATGGATCTACGAGGATACGCGAGGCCCATAAAACACAAGGGAGACAGAGAGCACGAGAAGACTCGCGGGCCGGCGCTTCGACGCCGCCAGGTCGACTCCAGCACCAGTAGACGCAGCCAGACTACTGTCATCCACAAGGCAGCGCTTGACCTGCCGTATACTGCTTGAGCATCATGCGTGCTTAGCCCCGCGTCATGCTGACCCGGCGATCACGGATGACAGCAGTAGCCCGACTGCGCACCTGGGTGGGATTACTGACTGCACATCACACGATGCACGGAGAACACCATTGTAGACTGCAAGCAAAAAGAAAACAACTACTCATGACGCCACCACTGCTGACGAGGAAGCAACAGAGCCTGCGGCCATTGTCTCATGAAGACCACATTCCACGCTACTGGCCACCGAGAGCGAAAAAACAAAAAAGAAAGACCAGGGCAATACGGAAGTCTGCACGCCTCCCCTGAGACTCATTCATTCACCACAGTTTCCCTATCGTCGACTAACCCGATCGCTCACTTCTCCTCATCACTCATCCCAGTCGCGTTCTGCTCACCGCTGACAGTCTGGCTGCTCGTCCCCACTCGCTCGATCCCCGCCTCGGTTTTTCTTGTCGTTCACCGTCACTCATTCTGATCGCTCGTTCTCATTCGTCTAGCGCGCCCGGTCGTGCTCGTTTCTGCCTCCTCGTCACAGCTCGATTCTCAGTGCTCTCACCGTTCGTGGCTCAGCTTGCAGTTCGTATCCGTCATCGCGCAGCACAGTGCCCTACCGAGCATCGTCACAGTCTCTGCTTCGCATCGCTCGTTCAAGTTCGCGCAACGCACGAGCAGTCTCCCGATCGCGCTCGCTGGCAGGACACGTCGCCTCGCCGTCGACGGTGATCGTTGGCCACGCAGTGGCCAGTCACCAGTACGCACTCAGTGCCGTGCATAGTAGTAGCGCAGTCCACCCAGTGCAATGCATAGCATGCGCATTGAGCGCATCTAGCACTACATCGATCCGCGCCAGCAGCATTCCGGTGGCTCCCCCTCGACCGCGCAGCCCATCAGACCAGCCACAGGCTGCCCTGATGCCCTCAGCATAGCAGTCACATGCGTGACTGCAATGCGGACACCTGCCCTCATGCTCGCGATCATTGTTCTCGCTCGATTGCTCACAACGCATGCCCTCACCACCGCGCACAGCGCACCGCGTCCACAGATCCCGTCAGGCTCAGAGCGCTGCCCATGGGCAGCGCTCATCACCAGCCAGCGTTCCCTGCCATCAGGCAGGCGATGCTGCCAGTCATGCTCACATGAGACTCCAGCTCCGGTGATCGCGGTCGCCCTCGCGCTCCGCTTCCGTCTACTGCCATCAAGACTGCTTGCAGTCCACATTGACGGCACTGTCTGCAGTGCTGCCAGCAGTCCACGGGGACTGCTCGCAGTCTCTGCTAACAGTGCACTGTCAGCAACACGGTCGCTCACAGCCAACGTGATTCTACATGTTCTGGCCACCCACGACACCACTCGCCTCACTATCCTGCGCGCAGCAGGATAGGACGTGAAGCAGTGGGAGCCAGCGACACTGGCTCCTGCTGCTGATAGCATGCGGGAGACTGGCTTAGTCGCCGGGTTGACGCGTAGCGTCAGCATGGTGGCTGTCTGCAGTCATTGTAGACTGCCAGGTTCCGCGTGCTCGGCCTACCGGGTCTGCTCTCGATCGCGGTTCTCTGTAGTTAGCGGAGTTGACGCGGCGTAGGCGAGTGGTGTCGTGGGTGGCAGATTTCAGAGAGCGCGCTGAGGGCGTGAGTGCGCCTATGCGCTATTAGCCACATGAGACTGGCGCCGCTTGTAGACAGTCTCGTGGACATAGTCTGCCGGCTTTATATCTACTCGTCAGTTCTGAGTATGAGCGTGTCTATAGGCTGGAGGCATTAGATGGCAAGCGTTTTCAAGATCCCAGGCGCTAAGGGTGACGTTGATGGAGAGCTTGAGCTGAAGCCTCCTGTTGCTGGTGGCGCTGCTGGCAGTGACGGCAAGGAGACTGATTCTGGTCAGTCTCATGAGTCTGCTAATGCTGGTTCTACTCTCGATGGCGCTCTGCCGCGCTTCCATGTCCCCGGTCTCAATGAGCCATCTAACGTGGGAGACTCTGTCGGCGCATCTGCAAACGACCCGGCTGGCAGTCGAGCGAGGACAGTTGATCCTGCGCGTAGTCTCGCGGGTCAGCGTGCGGGACGCGGGGGAGCGTCTCATAGTGGAGGCTATCAGCCCAGTTCTGTTGACAAGGGTAGCCTGGGTTCTGTCGACGGACCTGCTGCCAGTAGTGGCGTCGCGGGTGGTGGTAGGCCGCCGTTCAGCCCGTTCAGTAGTCATGCTCGTAGTGCATTCAGTGCTCCTGCTGGGAGCAGGCCTATTGATGATGCCCGTGCCGGTAGTCGGGTGGACGGTAGTTCTCCGTCTACTCTCGTTGCGTCTGGCTCTAGTCCATTCAAGAAGCCGAGGACTACTGGGGCGTCCAGCGCTCCATCCCCGTCTGCCAGTGCTGACGATGGCAGACATGTGAGCAGTGCTGACGGCGATGCTGGCTCGGGCGGTGCTGCCAGTAGTGATGGCAGGGCCGGTGCGGGGGCTCGTAGCCTGTTCACTGCGCCCGTGGGGGACGACGCTCACGTCTCCAGTGGGGTGAGTCTCGAAAGTGATGACGGTGAGGCGCAGTCTGGGGACTCTCGTGTCGCTGACGGTGATGGTAGTGAGACTCATGCTGACGATGATGCTGGCAGGCTACGCGGTGGGGGTGACCGTGGTGGTGACGCTCGTGCTGTCTCGTCTGAGCCTGTGAGTCTCCCCGTGAAGCCTCGCCGTAGTCATGCTGGCAGTCTTGGTCGCGCTGGCGGTCCTCGCGCTACGTCTCGTGTAGGTGACGCTCATGCAGACAGTGGGGAGTCTCGTGGTGGCGGGCCGTCTGCCGTCGCGGGAGGCGGTGGTTCTGCCTCTGATGGTGAGTCGGGCTCTGACGGTTGGTCTCCAGACTCGTTCCTTGACGTTGGCGTGGGTTTCGATCCCGGGTGGTCTGACACTGTTGGCGCTGGAGAAGACGCTCCTGCTTTCACTGGTGGCAGTTTCCTTGACCTCGGTGACGAGGATGATGACACGCTGGTCGATGACGTTGACGATGGTCGCGGGGACGCCCCAGCTGTTGGCCGTTATGCTCCGTCTCGCGATGGTGAGTCTGCTGGCTTCGTGGGTGATGACGGTGCCGTGGTGCATGGAGACTTAGAGCAGCCTCAGACTTGGCGTGCTACTACGTCTCATGATCCCGGTGACGACGGCAGGCAGTCGATCGCGTGGAACAAGGACGGCAAGGCTGCTGCGGTGAAGCCGGCCGAGGAGAGGCTGACTGTACTCAAACGCTATCATCGCGCGGGCAAGGAGGAGATGGGCGCCCGACGCGAGGTAGCAGAGCAGGTGGCAGCTCAAGGCGGTCTGCCAGATGAGGGCGGGGCTCTCGTTGACCCGAAGACTGGGAAGCCTGTCGCCGGCAGTAGCGCTGCGCATGGCGGCAGTGGAGACAGTGAGATCGATGAGAGGGCGCTGCGGTTCGGCGTGAAAGTGGGCACTGGCAAGGCTAAGTTGGAGAAGCAGCTGAGGAACAAGCATGACGTGGACGTGGCGATCGCGAGGCGAGTGCAGGTGCTTGAGTGGAAGAAAGGCTTCCATGTCACGTTCGGAGCTAAGGAAGTCAGGGGCTTAGACTACCTGACCCGGTGGTCTTACGCTACTACTGCTCAGATCGCGAGGGTGATCGGTTGGCGAGACAAGAAGGAGCGTCGTCTCGTGCGTCTCCTCGAGAAATGGGAGGAGATGGGCTGGGTCCGCCAGGACGTGGTGTTCAGTGGACCCAGGCTATGGTATCCGCGTCGAGATGGGGCTGAGTTGTCTGAGCATGCTTGGCTTGGTGGCGTGAGTCCAGCCCGTGTGAACCCGATGAGCCAGTCTCATTCCCTTGGTCTGTCGTCGATAGCGTCCTGGCTGCTGTGCGGTTGGGACGACGCGCCTGACATCCTCCAGCTGGGGGAGGCTGAGTGGAAGCAGCTGCAGGCTGACGTGAAGACGGGAGAAGCGCTCATCATCTCAGAGAAGGAGTATCGCGCGCCTTGGACTAAGATCCGTCAGACTCACAAGGGGTTGTTGCCGGCTGAGTACAGGCACGCTTTCATAGGCGACATCGGTCATGGTGGCGAGGGACGCTACCAGCAGTGGGCGCGAGACTACAAGCTTGGCTTAGCGAAGCTCGAGGACGCTCCTGACTGGGTGGCTTGTGACCCGTCGCTGCAGGGAGACGACATGTGGATCTGGACGTTGTGGTCTAACTCTGTGTGGAATCCGAAGACGGCTATCGACGCTGCCCGACTAGATGGCGTGGCGGTTGATGGCTTGAGCCGGGAGCAGCAGCTGCAGGTGATCCGTGACTATAGGATGGATGGTTACGTCCCAGTGGAAGACCGTTTAGACATAGCTACGAACAAGCCTGTGGTCAACCGGGAGCTCGGTGACTCGTTCGCGCTGCTTGACCATCTCCCTGATCTCGTCATCGCACGCAAGCGTGACCCGCAGACTGGCGCGTCTCGCAGTGTAGCCGTGGAGCTCGAGCTGACTGCTAAAGCCCCGGGAGACTATGCCCGCAGTATGGCTGGCTTTGGTAGCACGCTCGGTCAGACACTGTATGACCAGGTGATCTGGGTGGTGCCGTCGAACGCTGTAGCGAGGGCTATCGAGCTGGGTGCTGGGAGCGTGGGGCTAGAGCGAGACGTGGATTATAGGATAGTCCCGTTCGCGAGCGCTGAGAAGAGGAACTCGTTCTGGTCTGGAGCTGACATCGTGCCGGCAGTCTTCGACAAGTACCATCGCGTGCAGCCTCTGATCGACCCGGCTGAGTTCTTGCTCTCGTGAGACTCGGGGCCAGCGTAGCCCGTTAGGCTGCACGCGACGCAGGGCTACGCTGGCCATTATGCGGTTGCGCATGATAGTAGTGGATCAGTGATCATTCGCTATCCACCAGCGTCGATGGTAGCATGGACTCACGCGTTCAGTATCGTTCAAGAAGACGCCAGTCTCTGCTATAGTGCTGCGTCTGGCCGTGGACTTCGTGCTCCTCTTCGCTGTCATAGCCTTCCATGTTCTTGCCGGTGAGAGCCACATGGCTGCCAGGCGCGTCTTCGCGATCAGCGATCGGTGGTCCCTCATGGGAGTTGATCGGCGTTAGCGCAATGCAGACACTGTCGTCGTCGGCTCGTCGGTCCCATGGATCATCATGCGCATCATGGAGAACTTTAGTCTGCTCGATGATGATGGAAGGCTTGATGGTGATCCGACGGGGAGCGCGGCGGTCCCTCTCATAGTCAGTTTTGTACTGACGCCGATAGCCCTGGGCGTGATCGGCGTGCTGACCGCGTTAGGCTCGTTCATCGACGTCAGTGGCTGCCTAAGCCTTCGTTGTTGAGCGTGCTCGACGTC
>ERZ808242.1515-NODE-1515-length-12622-cov-10.075436_pt1 | contig 12622 bp, 6 predicted proteins | sample MGYA00521244_ERZ808242 | MGnify/ENA primary metagenome ERZ808242 (study PRJEB31516, sample SAMN03275573) | gut metagenome | biome: mammalia-associated habitat; material: feces | host: Papio cynocephalus | place: Kenya | collected 2012-07-27 ... | reverse complement strand
TGATGCTCGCCAGCGAGGCGGACTTCTTCGTGATGGACGAGCCGACGAACCATCTGGACATTGACGGCATCGAGTTTCTGGAGAACTATCTGTCCCACGCCCGCTGCACCCTCCTGATGGTGACCCATGACCGCTACTTCCTGGATTCCGTGGCGAACACGGTGATGGAGATGGATCACGGAGCCGTGTATATTTATAAAGGTAACTATCAGAACTATCTGGAGAAGAGGCAGGAGCGCATTGAGAACTACAACGCCGAGACCGACAAGATCAAGAACCTCCTTCGCCGTGAGCTGGAATGGATGCACGCAAGTCCGTGTGCCAGGACCGGCAAGGCGAAGTACCGCAAGAACGCCTTCTACGAACTGAAGGACAGGGCGGAACAGGTCTATCGGACCAGCAGCGTGAGCCTTGCAGAGATGGGACCGGCTTCAAGGCTTGGAACCAAGATCATCAACTGCAAGGATGTCAGCTTATATTATGGCGAGGACTGCTACCTGAGCCATTTCACTTACAATTTCCAGCGGTACGAGAAGGTCGGTATCGTTGGAAAGAACGGTGTCGGCAAGACAACCTTCATCAATCTTCTGATCGGGAATATGGACGCATCGGATCCTGGCGCTTCATTGGTTGATGAGCCTAGCCGAACCACGGTTGTTGAGCATTGCCGAACCACCGGTGTCATCGAGAGGGGAGAGTCCCTGAAAATAGGATACTACCGTCAGAGCGGAATGCAATTTGATGAGAACCAGACCGTTCTGGAGACCGTGAACGACACGCATTTGTTGAGTCAGTTCCTTTTCCCGCACGACATGCTGAACAACCGCATCAGCAAGCTTTCCGGAGGGGAGAAACGTCGTCTGTACCTGCTGACAATCCTGATGAAGCAGCCGAACCTCCTGATCATGGACGAGCCGACCAACGATCTGGACATCATGACCATTAATATTCTTGAAGAGTACCTGAAGGAATTCAAAGGCACTTTGATTCTGGTCTCCCACGACCGCCATTTTCTGGACCGTCTGGTCGATCACCTCTTCGTGTTCTGCGGCAACGGCGAGGTCAAGGACTTCATCGGCAGCTACAGCCAGTACCGAGAGTTCATCAAGGACTACGAGGCGGAGAAACGCAGCAAGGCCCGAGAGGAGGAACGCGCCTCCAAGGCTTCTTCATCCGCCTCGCTTTCTGACTCCGTTTCTGTTCCCGTTTCTGGACAGGTGTCAGCCAAAACCTCCCGTCCCGATGCCCCCCGCAAGTTGAGTTACAAGGAGCAGCGAGAACTTGAGCAGCTTGAGAAAGACATCGAGTCCCTGACCGCTGAGAAATCCGACCTTGAGTCCAAGATGAACGGAGGCCTGACCGATCCCGCTGAACTCCAGAAAGTCACTACCCGTTTCGCTGAAGTCTCCGATCTCCTTGACACCAAGGAAACCCGCTGGCTGGAACTTTCTGTTTGACTTTCCCGTCAGCGCTAAAAGTGCCTGATGAATACAAACCACACCCTTTGACATGTAACTACAAAGGAGCGTTTGAATGTCATATAGAGAGCGATTTCCTGCTGATATGGGTTGATGAGGCGGAACAAACCATCAAGTTGGTTCGTCTTGGAAGTCATTCAGAACTATTCGGGTGATATTCAGCAACGCTCAACTAAGAGACGGGCTGAAGGAGTTCTATCCTATGCCACCAAGGGGCTGAAGGGAGACGATTTTGGATTAAAATGATGCTGCAGAGGGGCGTTTGTTCCTCTTGGGAGGCGTTTTGGTGGGATTTTGTCACCGGAGAACGCCAGGGTGGGGAGAATTGGAACTGTGTGGCATAATGAAAATCACCACGGGCAATGGGTGCATTGTGTGTGGGGCAGGACTTGTCTCTGAAGCCTGGACTTATCTCCATAAAGGCTCCTTTTCCCAATCAAGAGGGAATCCCATTGCGCGAATGTCGATGCTAGGGTATTGACTTAAAAGTGATTTGAACTTTTGGGTGAAATCATTATGAGGCTTTATGGCGTTTAACCAGTAACTCATACAAGATAAAATCGCATATAATCTGTTGGCTGTCGGTTTGATTGTAATCCGGTTTTTGTTCAGCCTTGACGGAATCTGTGGCATTGCTGGCATTATTCGATTCCAGACACGGCTGTGGTGCGCACACGAATTTCTCAATGCGTTGAGCGATTTCATCCAGCTTTCCAAGATTTCATGTTGCGGTACGTAATAGCTTCTGGCAATGGACTTCTTGGTCTTTGTGTCGGAGAAATTGAAGAATAACTTTGTCATGCATCCGAAAGACGCCAGTTCCGATCCGATGTTGTGAGTGGTTGATTAGAATATGACATATCAAAAAAAGTTCCGCCCTGGTACGCTGCCTTTCGGCTCGCGTGGCGGATTCTAGCACTGCAAATATATGCAACTTTTTTTATTCACAAAGTTTTTCCGCGCATTTCGCAATTCGGCATAGGCACAATTGGAGGAAGAGACATTATGCGTTCAAGCATTAAGTCAGCCGAAGGGGATGGTTTCGGTCACTGAGCCTGCCGTAGAGACCGGACACGGCGGTGGGAGAGCGGTGTCTGCGTGGGATGTAATAGGCTGTTAATGTATATGTTCGTAAACGTTGCCCTCTGAATTTGACTGGCGGCTTTGCGTAACTCTCACTGAATCAATAAGTGGTGATCCACCCTATGATATTCAGAGAATTGCGATTACTTGCCGGAAAGGTGGCAAAAGGTTTGGGAAACAGCTGTTGCGAGCAATGGCGAGTGGCATAATGAAAATCACCACGGGCAATGGGTGCATTGTGCCGAAAAATATTTCTGTTTTTTATCAAAGAAATTTCTGTTTCTTTTGAATTGCATGCGTTTCTTTTCATTTTTTACGTTTACAATCCCGATATTGGGTGCAGGTTTCGGAAGGGATTCCGAGACCAACTATTACCAACAATCAACAAATTTGAACTATGAATTGTTCTGAGACCAAACCTGCCATTAACCAAGAGGGAATGTCCGAGCTGGACCTCTATCGCAAACGCTATCGCCATTGCCGAAGATTGATTGATAATGACTCAAGATTCAAAGGGATGAGCGAGGAAGAAAAGGACACCTATGCCCAGAGCCTTGCCACTCCGGAATATCTTGACCTGACATGCGATTGGGCATTCAAGTACCTGTTCCAGAATCACCCTGACATGCTCATCATGCTCCTGAACGACATTCTTCAGGAAAACATCACGTCAGTAGAGTTCCGGAACACTGAACTTGCCAAGGATGCCCAGCATGACAAAAGGATACTCTTTGATCTTCTCTGCAAGACCCCTAGCGGAACCATTCTTGTCGAGATGCAGAAAGCCTCAAGGTCTGACCAGCGTGACAGGCTGTTCTTTTATGGCGCCAGGTTGGTCAATCGACAGGTAGAGGAAGGTGATAAAGAATATGTCCTTACCCCTGTCAAGGTAATCTGCATCATGAACTACGAGGATGTCCATCCGGATTCACCGGAGGACAAGATCCTCTACCATTACCGCATCCAGGAAGTTGAGACCTCAGAGCCATTTGGTGATCAGATTTCGTTCTACCTCCTTGAGTTACCGAGGATCATGCACTACACGGATGAATATGACAGTCCCGTCGCAGGATGGTGCCGAATATTCAGGAATTTCGCTATCTTTGCCAAATCGAGGTCGAAAGATGACGAGCGGTTTGGCAGATTGGAGAAGGCGATGCGTGTAAGCGGCCTTGACGACAACGAGATTGACAACTATTTCAGTGTTATGTTGACAGAGAAAGAGATGCGTCCCTACATAGAGGGCGCCAAGCAGCAAGGCTATAGATCTGGTCTCAAGGATGGCGTGGAAAAAGGAAAAGCCGAAGGTAGAGCCGAGGGTAGAGCCGAAGGGCGCGATGCCGCCATGATAGATGTAGCGAAGTCATTGCTTGCGCTAGGCATGCCTGTCGAACAGATAGCACAAGTCGCAGGCCTGTCACTTGAACAGATAAAGTCACTTTCGCAAGGATAAGGGGCTTGAATTAAACTTATAATCTGTTATCCACCTGGTACGGTAAGTCTGCGAATTCACGCCTCGTTCTTGAATTAGGATAATCACAAGCTTATAATAGTTGGTGGCTGGCCAAAATCCTGGTCAGCCATCACTTGTGGGGAGCAAAAATCTCGATGAGTTTGACTTCGAGGCGTTCAAGAAATATGTAGCGTCACTGTAGTATGTGGAAATTTGTCCAAACAACTCAGTTCAAGAAAGACTACAAGAAGTATTCTAACAATAAGAAGAAACTGTTGGCATTACAAAGTGTGCTTTCTCATCTTTTTGAGACAGGGTAAGTGCCTGATGAATACAAACCACACCCTTTGACATGTAACTACAAAGGAGCGTTTGAATGTCATATAGAGAGCGATTTCCTGCTGATATGGGTTGATGAGGCGGAACAAACCATCAAGTTGGTTCGTCTTGGAAGTCATTCAGAACTATTCGGGTGATATTCAGCTTCTAAGAGACGGGCTGACATTCCTGTGACGGAGGGTTAGGACGACATTCTTTGACTATAATGTCGTTCAAAACCGACAAGTGGAGGTGTTCGACGGCTCTTCGCTGCAAAATTGTCGTTCAATCTCTCAACATTTAGCCTGTTCCCTTACCCTAAGTCGATGAAGAGGCTCAATGTCCCGCACAAGCAGAAATGACTTATTGGGTGTGATTTATAAATCGTTGTTAATGAATATTTTAACTGATTGTCTTTGGCGGTTTGATGCTTAAGGTAAAGTGTTAACTATCCAATAATCAATGTGTTGTCTGTCACTCCTTGACATTGAATGAGTTGCATTTACTATTGAGAGATAATGGACGAGTGTTGAAGTAATATTGCTTGTTTCAAACATTGGGATAGATAAGCCTATGCGGGAAGATTCCAATTGAGGAACCGACTACATCAAAATCATCACTTTGCACCAGCACTTGCCTGCCATCAAGGTGCTGAAGGGCGACGGTTTTGGCTAAAAATGATGCCGCAGAGTGGCGTTTGTTCCTCTGGGGAGCGTTTTGGCGGGATTTTGTCACCGGAGAACACCAGGATGGGGAGAATTGGAACTGTGTGGCATAATGAAAATCACCACGGGCAATGGGTGCATTGTGCCGTGGTGATGTGTGGGTTGGGATGGAATATGAAAGGGTCATATCTTCCCGTGAGACGGAGGCTGGGGCAGGGATCTGCTGCTGCCCTCCTCCATCATCATTCAAACCTGTCCCGGATTATTGAGCCATCTCGTAGGTGATGGTGTAACCTGATGACACTGAACCAGCTGTTCTGGCTCTGTTTCCGTTTGAGCAGGTAATAACATCCTCGAAATATGCGCCATTAGAGAGAGCCTGAAATAGGGATAGGGGATCATTGTCACTGCGTGTACGGAGATTGAAGCACATCATTGCACCATATCCATTTTCTAATGCTTGTTCGGCATAAGATTGCGCATCGTATGTTGAATTATAATTACCAAGGTTAAAAGAAACAGGTGACCATTTATCCGTGGTCATTCCGGTAATGTCACTTGATGTGTAGTAGCTTCCGAAATATCCGTGATAAGCATAGTCAATGCAGGCTGAGGCCTCGGCATCAATCTGATCTGTGTTACCCCAATCGAAAACGGTGATGAGTTTGTCAGACGGCATCAGGGCGTGAAGTTTCTTGATGATCTGGGCATAAGAGTTGGACACGAGCGAACCGCTGTAGCTGGCGTACTCATCATCGAAACCGATTCCGTCAAGACCGTACTTGTTGACAGCATAGGCAAGGATGGTGGCGAACTTTGTGCTTTGCGCGTCGGTCATATTCGCCACGCCTATTCCCTGCCAGTCACCAAGAACCGTGAGGAGAACCTTGATGCCTTTTGCCTGAAGAGGAGCTACGTAAGTGGCCGCACCTCCATTCTCAAGGACGTTGGTGAGCTTGTCATTGAGGTACAGGGTCGGGTCACCGTTGCCATCCTTATGGATGTTGGAAGCGAACAATTCTACGATGTCAACGAATGCTGTACCGTCAGACATTGTGTAGTCTCCTGCATTGAGAGGGTTGACATCATTTGTCTCAACGTACACTGCAATTTTTGGGGTTTTCTGACTGGATGATCTAGTCGTAACGTTAGACTTTTCAGGCTGATTTTCCTGAACTTGTGGCTGCTCGATTTCATTGCATGAAAGAGTTCCGAAGATAGCTACGTAAAGTGCAGCGGCCTTAAATAACTTTGTCATAATTTTAATAATTTAGTTTGAATAAGGAATCCAAGATATTGATAAAATGTCAAATAGATCAAAAGCAAAAGAGGTTTTGTTTGATGGAGAATTATTCTTGATTGTTATCTTAAAATCACCGTCAATGTTAAGATCATTTATTTCCCAAGTCTGCTTTTTATTTCTTAAATTAGCAAATGCGGTTCCGTCACCATAATCGACAGTGATGTTGCCATTATATAATTCAGTTCCAGCTTTGTTAGCGACTATTACATTAATAGATATGCCTTTAGACATAGATTTCGGCATCGTGTGGTATCCATACTGAATCTGTAACTTTTTACATCCCTTGGATAGAAATGGTGATTCCAACTTACCTTGAGCATTAGTACTTCCGCGTAATCCCACTATGGCTTCAATAGAATCATCTTTATAAGTATTATTTTCAATTTCAATCAAAGAAGTATTCGTTGTCTTCCAATTGTTTGCCGAGGTAAAGTTCCCAAAAGAATTTGGAGAAGCTAGGTATGATTCATCTTGATAGAGAGATTTAAGATCTGCACTTGCCCAAGTGTCCTGACTTGATGTTTTCCCCTGCTGGAAAATGTTGAATGTCTGAACCTTTGCGCCATCCACATGTACTTCGATCTCTGCGGCCCTCTGGCTTGCCTCCGTGTTGGGAGCGACAGAAAATGTAACCTTGTCCGTGCGCAAGGCTTTTGTCTGCACAAGGGTCACCCACGACTTCGCAGTCTCCGGGATAACGACTTCGTAGTCAAGGTTCGTTGTGATCTGAACTGTCACGGATCCTCCGTCCGCAGAGACAGGAGTCGCGTCAGCCTTTACTTCGAGTTTACCTTCGCTGACAGTCAGAATCTTCCCGGACATCACACCGTTGCCGTTTACAGCCACCACGAGGATGGAAGCGTTGACGACTGGTGAAGGCGCTGTGATTCCAAGTGTGCCTTGAGTGCCGGATGCAGGATTGACAGTGACTGTGTAGCCATTCTCCGGAAGGACTTTCACGATGGCGTTCTCCGCCGCGACGAGGGAATAGTCCATGCTGACGGTCTCTCCGGCCTTGATTCCGATCTCATCGGTCTTGATCACGAGCGCGAAACTTTGTCCTTTCGGAATCACAATCTCCCTGTCAGAGAGTTCGATGATGACGGTGTTGTTCTCATTGTCCTCACGAACGTTCTTTATGAGACCGATTCCGGAAGTGCCGGCATCACCTATGACTGTCCAGTCGGTTCCGTTGGTGGAGAACAGGAACTTGCCGTCTTCCACCCTGATCTTTGGAACCGTCACCTCAGCGGTCGCCGTGACTTTCTGGTTGTTGACCAGAAGCCATTCGCCGTCAAGTGTCCAGTAGTACTTGCCGTCAGTGTCCTGCCGGATGCTGATGACAGGGGATTTGCCGTCTGTTCCATCTGTACCATTCTTTCCGTCCAGGCCTTTCTCACCATTGTAAACGGTGATCGTGCCGGATTTCCTGAATGTGATAGTGTAGCCGTTGCCGGCGGGTAGTTTCTCGACAGAGACGATCTCGTCCTGGTTGTTCAGAGCGTCCACTGCCGTGACCAAAGAGGTCAGGTTGCTGTTCAGCTTCTCAACGAGAGCTTTCAGCTCCGCGACCTGTGATTCGAGGTTGTCAACCCTGCTGGTTATCTCGGTGTCATCGTACTCTTGGCAGGATGTCAGGAGTAGAGCCGACATCGAAAAGAAAGACAGAATTTTGTTTAATACTTTCATACCGTATTAGTGTGATAAGTGGTCTCCGATAAATTGCAGATCCTGATCAGAGACCTGGTTAATAAATGAATGTTCTCAGTGACTACCAGTCCTTGCCCCATTTGTTGTAGTTTGTGGGATGGGATGGTGTGAAGTTGTAGTTTGTAAGTCTTCTTAGACTGTATTGCAATGAAAAGTCTCTGTGCCAGGCTTTTAAGAATGCGCTCATAATGTTGGCACCCTCATACGCATCCTGAAGGATTGACCTTACGTCATAGAAGACAAATATGTTGCTGTCGGTAAGCACGCTCTTGTCATATTGCTCAAGAGAGAACAGCGACTCATCCTGTTTTCTGTAGCAGGTCACGTTGGTTATTCCGTATCTCCTTGGGTTCAGCCCGGCGAACGGTTTGCGTGGGTGAAGCTTGGAGACGAAGGCCAATTCCTGATGCCACGGGTCCACGATCTGCACAGGTTCGTCACTGCCGCAGTAGCCGGACCAGGCGTAGTCGATGAACTCGCCGACCTTGATCCCACCGGTGGCTTCGGTGTCCCAGAAATATTCGGTAGGCTCCTCGTAGTCGGTGACAGTGAGTAGCTTGTTCTGACCGAGAGCCTCGCGCAGCGCCTTTATGAGCTTCGGGTAGGAAGTCGTGTTCACTTTCGGGAATCCTTTCTCCTCGGCCGCCGCGTAGTTGGCGTTGCGGTCCCAGAGGTTGACGCCGTCAAGGCCGTAATGCTCCACAATCTTCTTCACAGACTTAGCGAAATCCTCAATCTGCTCATCGGTCAGGTTGCAGAAACCTATTCCTTGTGCTCCGCCGTCGATGCAGACGCAGACCTTGCGGCCGCTCTCCTGAACGGGGAGTACGCGCTCGGTGAAGTGCTCAAGGACGTAGCGGAGGTCGTTGTTCAGCTTCATCGAGACCTTGCCCAGCTTATTGTCATAGTAGAGGGAGGCCTGACGCAGGTTCACGATATTCCCAAGTCCTCGGTGATAGTTTTTGTCCCGCATATTCTCAAGAATGAAATCATTCGCAAGCCTTGGGTCGAACACGGCCGTGTTCAGGTAGAACACCGTGAACATATCCTCGCCTTTATAAAGCTCATAGCCGTCAGGGTCACAGTAGGCTTCCCGCACAGTCACATCAATGTAAAGGTTTCCGGCGGAAGAGTCGTTCCATAAGGACGACACCGACAATGGAAGCAGATACCTTCCGGCCTCCAGTACATTGTCCAAAGGATTGGCGGCGAACAGCCTGAGCCGGGTTACCGCTGTTGAGGTCGAACCCTCGTGCAAGTCAAGTGCCTGGCTCTCGAAGAACTTGTAGAACGGCTCCGGAAGCAACTTGTACTCCACGCCTGTCTTTTTGCTGTAGGCGGCGACCGTTTCCTCGTCTCCTATGTTTATCTGGACAATCTGTTCCTCGGTGGCGGGATGTGTCGCGTCAGCATAGAGACCGCAGGTCGTGAAACCATCGCCTTTTCTAAGCGCCACCTTCACGACATTGTCAGCCGAGCGCTCCGCGTGAAGTGTGATTGCAGCCGGCTTGTCGGAGAGGTCCTGAAGTGCGGAAGGATAGTACCGGATCTCCTGATCCTGGCATCCTGAGGCGAGAAAAGCCGCTGCCACAATTATGAATATATTCTTTTTCATCCTTTATTCCTCCTCTTTGTTTATTTCCTGGATCTCGATTCCGTCCGGCCAGATGATGTCCGCCACAGCCTTGCCGTGGTTGCCGACCCAGGAGTAGTCCTTGACGGTGTTGCCCTCACCATCGTCGAACTTCCAGTAGCCTATGAGATCTTTCTGCTCCTTCGGGTTCTCGATGCGGTACATATTCTTCCAGATCTCTTCCTGGGTCCTCGCTGTGCGCCATACTCTGGCCTCGGCTATCTTGCCTTGGAGCGGGCGATGGTCGTTGTAGGACTTGCCGATGAAGAACTGGTAGGCTTCAGGCATTCCGAGGGCCCGCATCGCGAGTGTGATGCTGTTGTCTGCGGTCGGGCCGGCGACACCGGCATCCTTCACCTCGTCGATCATCTTGCCGTTGAGGTAGATGCGCGCGGTTCTGGAGTTCTGGTCGTAGGTGCAGGCGACGTGGTACCAGCTGCCTGAATAGAGTTTCTTGGCCGGGTCGCTCTTAGACGGAAGCTTGCCGAACTGCGAGCCGTTGCCGCTGCCGTCGAACTGGAGGCACTGGCGCTCGAAGTTCGCGTCCCCTATTCGCAGCAGGAGATACTGCTCGACTCCCATAACCGTGGAGATGTTGCAGTCCTCGGTGCCATTCTTGAGGTCGAAGCGGTCGATGTTGACCAGAGCCTCGTAGGTGAGGGCGGTGAGTCCGTTGTAGGCGTCGGCCACTGCTCCGGGGGTGTCCATCAGCGGGAACTCGATCCAGTTGTCGGTGAGCTGAGCGGCGACCGTGATGGCCGACGAGCGTTTGACGAGGTAGTAGGCCACGGACGAGCCGTCCAGAGTGCGGATGTCATCGGAGGTGACCTTCACCGGCAGGAGCCAGGTCTTGTCGATCTCCATAGCACCGGTCTGTTCCTCTCCCTGTCCCATCAGGTTCTTCAGGCCTATCGTGACCTTCTCGGATGCGACCTTCCCGGCTTCTATGGTGACGGTGGCTCCGGCGAAGTCAAGGTAGTTGTCCGGCAGAAGCTGGTAGTCGGTGCCGAAGCGGTGGTTGTAGGTGTCAACGAGTGACGCGTCCACGGAGACTGTGGCTTTCACGTCCTTGTCCGCAGGGAAGGCGAGGGTGACGCTTAGCTGTTTTTCAAGACTGCCCAGCCGGTTGCCGAAGGTGGCGGCCTGGGTCTGGCTGGTCGCGCTCACGTCAAGGTAGGCGCAGTTGTCGAACACCCGGTCCACAGGATCGAACCTGTCGCAGGACGAGATGGCTGCGAGTGCGGCGGTAATGGCCATTGATTTTGTTATTCTCATTGTAATCATTCGTTTTAAGGGTTCAGTCGGTGAATGGCCGAACGCAGGTTTGACCAGTTCCGGTCATAGTGATAATAGTCGGATTCGATGTCGTAGAGCGCGAGCCCGGCCATCGGACCGAATTCCACGACATTGTCCGCCATCGCCTCAAGAACGGGGATCTCCATATTCTCTGAATCATAGAACACTCCGTTCTGTGAAGCGGACAGAAGGATTCTCTCTTTCGGGACTCCTTGCTCAAGGGCATCGTCCATCACGTTCCGAAGGTCGTACGGATTTTCAATGGTCTCGGTGGCGAGGACGAAGAGGTCAATCTTCGCGATGTCCTCGGAGGCTATGAAAACCGGATCGCCTTCAAAGACAAGAATCTGGCTTTCGGATTTCGCGGAGGACAGTCTTCCCACCGCCTCGGATGCGGTTTCCTTGGATGTGGCTGTGAATGAGTAGCCGTCAAGGGCGTTCTCCTTAACGGTGGCCACCGCCTTGTCGATGGCTGCCGAGGCGTTCTGAGCCGTAGCAAGGTCAACCTGGCAGATGACCTTGATGTCCACGGCCTTCATTCTCGCCATGTCCTCGGCGTCATATTCGGAGAAATTCTCTCCGTTGGTCAGGCTCACGATGTCGAGGCTGTCAGGAAGGCTTCTCAGGCTGCCTCTCTCGTTCTGCACCCCCTGTGGGGAATTGGCGAAGCGGACATAGACCAGCTTGTGCGGGCGGCTCTTGTAGGCGCGCACCCTCGCCTGATAGTCAGCCCATTCCTTCGGGCTTGCCTCCCACGGCATTGTCTCTTCGATGCCCACGCTTTCGACCTTGGTCCAGTCGGAGCAGGACGCGAGAAGCAGCGCGGAAGAGGCGATGGCCAGCGTTATTTTCAATATATTCTTCATTTTCTGTTATTTTATCAGGTTGTACGGTTTGCAGTCCCACCAGACGCGGGTCGCGAAAGTGTCCCCGCTTCCATCGACGGATTCAGAGTCAAGGGCGGAGATTGCCTCACCGAGATTGGCCCCGTTGCCGGTGTATTCCTCCACCGGGTAGGTCAGCCTTCTTGCGTGACGCTCAAGGTCAACATTGTCCGGCCCAAGGTTCTGCGGAGCCGGAAGCAGTTTCGGGTAGCCTGTCCTGCGGTACTCTGCCCAGGCCTCGTTGCCGAGCGGGAAGATGGCGATCCATTTCTGGGTGATGATCTGCTCCAGATTGGTCTCCTCGTCTCCCTTCTCGTCCCATGCGATCCTGCACTCGGAGGTCTTGGCTGTGGCGCTGTACTTGCCGAGCGGGTCGATGTACTGCGCCGGGGTGCTGGTGCCGTCAGCGATGTAGGCCTCCGCTCCGGACGCTCCTCTCTCAGCGAACGAGAGCCTTATTCCGTTCTCGTAGTATTCCTTGGCCTTGGCTCTGTCTCCCGCAATGCGGAGGTTGTACTCGGCCAGAAGGAAACTCACCTCGGCGGCGTTCATCCAGAGGATCGGGCTGTCTGACTCCACGATGAGGTTTGAATATGCCTCTATGGCCTCGCTCTTCTTGGCGACGGTGGAGCCTATGCGGATCCCGACGAACTGCGGGTTGGAGCCGGTGCTCTTCAGGAACATCCTTTCAAGCCTCGGGTCGTTGTAGCCTGTCATATAGCAGAGGATGTCGGCCCCGACGCGGTGGTCGTTCCAGCTGTTGTAGATGAGCGTCATACGGTTCTCGCTCGGATGCATA
>ERZ808242.1513-NODE-1513-length-12628-cov-4.968663_pt1 | contig 12628 bp, 9 predicted proteins | sample MGYA00521244_ERZ808242 | MGnify/ENA primary metagenome ERZ808242 (study PRJEB31516, sample SAMN03275573) | gut metagenome | biome: mammalia-associated habitat; material: feces | host: Papio cynocephalus | place: Kenya | collected 2012-07-27 ... | reverse complement strand
TTTTCAAAAAGCATAGTACGCTATATGGCGTTCAAGTTGCACTTGCAATTTAGGACTTCTTTCAAATAAGAAATCTGACCCCAGGCCTTAAGTGCTGTATTACTGATATTTGTCCCTATCTTTTCCGCTTCTTGATGGCTTAAGTAACTATTATTAGCTTCAAACAAGTTTAAAATATTCCGTTTATAGAACATGGCTTTCTTCTCCATAAATTATCTTGTTAATATAATCTTCTACCGGATAAGGATAATCAAAAGTGAGATGGGAATTTTCTTTATAAGAAGAACGATTAACCATTTCCATCAAAAGTGTACCAATGTCTTCCGTTATGGCTTCTATTTGTAAATTTTGTTTCAAACGATTCCACGCTCCCGTAATCATGCCCCAATCATACGATCTATAAACTTCTATCTCATTCCAATGCACTTTTTCAAAATCTGATTTTTTTCGTTCCTCCAAATTTATACCTGATAAAAGAATCTCATCTAATAACATTAATTTTACAAAAACACGTTTCATCTCATCTCTACTACATGCATGTACATATGCATGTAAATGTGGAAACTTATTTTGAGTCTTTGGTTCTACATCTTTTAAATGTCGATAATAGAAAATATCCTCTTTTTTATTCCATTTCCAAATAACAATAACCATGTTGTTGGGTAGTGAATTTCTCTCACCTAAAAAAATTTGCCAAGAAACTTTTTCCTCATTAGGTATATTCACTGTACATCTATAAATCGGCTCACAAACAACATCTGCTCGTTCAACAATAACCTTTATTAATTGTGCCGATAGGTAATTGAAGATCATCTCATATCTAATCATTATAAGTGAAATTGCTTTTTGTGCAGTCATTCTTACATCTATAACATTTCCCGATATATTTTCATTAAAAAATTCCACTAACATTGATACTCTCCCCCCTTTTTATATTTTACTCAAACTTTTTCCTTTAAAACAGCGATTCATCTAGAAATTTACCATCTAAAAATATTATACATCAAAAAAGCGTATCACCTATACAGGCATACGCTTTTCTATATCCACCATTTATTTCCAGTCACGAGTCACCAGTCTACCAGTCACTCATTCTCCAATAATCGGCTTCTTCTCTGCCACCCCTACTTTTCTCGGATAGGTCTTCGGGCAGGGTGCAGTCTTTTTGATGTAGAGGATGCAACGTTTTTCTCCAGTCGGCAAGGTGAGATCTTTCTTTTCCGCCAGTTCGCCTTTCAGTTCTCGAAGAATTTTTCCGGCCTGTTTCAGTTCGTCTTCCGCACCGGGGCCTTTCATGGCTGCGAAAGTGCCGCCCACTTTCACGAAGGGCATAGCCCATTCGGAGATGACCGGCATGGATTTCACCGCTCTGGCGGTAACTACGTCGAAAGTCTCTCTAGTTTTTCTACGACGGCCACCTTCTTCAGCGCGCATGTGGATGCATTTCACGTTTTTGATACCCAGCTTCGCACAGGCCCCTTCGATGAAGGTGAGTTTTTTCTGGATAGAGTCCACCAGGACCACTTGCATATCTGGGCGGAGAATCGCCAAGGGAACCCCTGGGAAGCCCGCACCGGTACCAAGGTCCATGACGCGGCCTTTTTCTGGAAAATAGGCGTCCTGGTACACGGTCAGTGAATCGTAGACGTTTTTGATGAGACTTTCCTCGATGTCTTTGATGCCTGTCAGATTCACTCGCTGGCTCATTTCGATCACCATGGCATTGTATTCTGTCAATTTCTTTGCGGCTTCCTCATTGGCCGGAAGGCCCAGGGCCTCCATCATTTCTTGAACTGTCATTGGTTTCCCCTTTCCAATTTGAATGGTTTCTCTTTTCATTTCCCTGAAGAGAAACTTAGTTGAGTGCGTAATGCGAAGTGCGTAATGAGTAGTGGTGGAAGGGGCGCAACATAATTTGGAAGCGTCCCAATCCCCCTTTTATATGGTTAGGAGCGGATCATCCCAAGTTCCTCGTCATGCACATAGCGAAGTATACCGCTAGTGCCTCCCCCTCTTGTTTTCTCCCCCGACGGGGGAGACGAGACGCTAGAGAGGATTCCGCTGGTTTCCTATTTTCTAATCCCTAGGGCCTAGCTACTAGTCCCTAGTCACCAGTCACCAGTCACTAGTCACCTTTATTTTTTATGCCTCTTCACGTACACCATCAGTACCGACATGTCTGCCGGAGAGACGCCGGAAATGCGGGAGGCTTGGCCCAGGGAGAGTGGACGGACTTTGTCCAGTTTCTGCCGGGCTTCGATGGAGATGCCTTCCAGGTTCAGATAATCCATATCCTGGGGCATTTTTTCTTTTTCCATCCGTTCTGCCTTTTTCACCGCTGCTTCCTGACGGGCGATATAGCCTTCGTATTTCACGGTGATTTCCATTTCTTCTACCGCTTCTTTGTCAAATTCCGGACAGCCCAGGACGTCTACCATTTTCTGATAGGTCATTTCTGGACGTTTCAGAATTTTATCGGCACCAATGCCTGTGGTAAGCGGGGCGGATCCTACGCTGGCCAAGGCTTCGTTGATATTTCCTTTCGGCGTAAACCGAGCGGTGCGGATGTAGTGCATGGCTTCTTCGAAGTTTCGTTTCCGCTGCAGGAAATGCTGGTACCGGTCTTCAGTGACCAGTCCGATGTCGTAGCCTTTCTGGGTGAGGCGAAGGTCCGCATTGTCTTGGCGAAGAATAAGACGGTATTCGCTGCGGCTGGTCATCATGCGGTATGGTTCGTTGGTGCCTTTGGTGACCAGGTCATCGATGAGGGCTCCTACGTAGGCTTCGTGACGAGCCAGGATGAATGGTTCTTTGCCCTGGATTTTCAGAGCCGCATTGATGCCTGCCATGAGACCCTGGGCAGCCGCTTCTTCGTAGCCGCTGGTGCCGTTGGACTGGCCGGCAGAGTAGAGGCCCGGCAGTTTCTTCACTTCCAAGGTCGGATAGAGCTGCAGCGGGTCCAACAGGTCGTATTCGATGGCGTAGGCAGGACGCATGAGTTTCACATCTTCCAGGCCCGGAATGGTGCGAAGGAAAGCGTACTGCACGTCAATTGGCATGGAGGTAGACATGCCCTGCACGTACATTTCGTTGGTGTCCAGTCCTTCCGGTTCGATGAAGAGCTGGTGCCGTTTCTTGTCGGCAAAACGAACCACTTTGTCTTCGATAGATGGGCAGTACCGCGCGCCGACGCCGTGAATCTTGCCAGCGTATTTCGGGGCCCGCATCAGGTTGTCTCGAATGATCTGATGGGTGGTTTCATTGGTGTAGGTGAGCCAGCAGTTTCTCTGGTTCCGGTCTTCTCGTTCGTTCATGAAGGAGAACGCGTGGTTCTGCGGGTCCCCGGTTTCCAGTTCCATATGGTCCAGGTGGAGACTGCGAATATCTACACGGCTAGGGGTCCCGGTTTTGAAACGGAGAATATCCAGGCCGTGTTTTTTCAGATTTTCCGACAAGCCCACGGACGGACGCATGCCGTTTGGCCCGCCGGAATACATGGTTTCGCCGATGATAATCTGGCTGTCCAGGTACGTGCCTGTGCAAAGAATCACCGCTTTGGCACGGTATTCTTCGTTCAGTTCGGTGGTAATGCCTACGCATTTCCCATCTTCTACGATAATATCCATAACCTGCACTTGTTTCAAGTCCAGGTTGTCTGTATTTTCCACCACTTTTTTCATGTATCGGTGGTAAGCGTTTTTATCTGACTGGGCGCGGAGTGCGTACACCGCGGGGCCTTTCCCCAGGTTCAGCATGCGCATCTGAATGGCCGTCGCATCGGCCGCAATGCCCATTTCACCGCCTAAAGCATCGATTTCTTTCACCAAGTGGCTTTTACCCGGTCCCCCAATAGCGGGGTTACAGGGCATCATGGCTACATTGTCCAAAGAAATAGTGGTCAAAAGGGTTTTGCACCCCATCTTGGCAGCCGCTAACGCCGCCTCGCAGCCGGCATGACCGGCACCGACCACAATGACATCATACGTATCTATGAGATACATGGGATCCTTCTTTCATAAAACGACACGCACCATGGGTGCGTCATTGGAAATATATATAGCAGTGTGTAGGTAGACTGGTGACTGGTGACTCGTGACTGGAAATTGAAATCCCGAGTCACCAGTCACTAGTCACAAGCTACCATGAGAGAATATTTCAATATATTATTATATATAATTTTTCGTGGTTTTCAAAGAAATTTCTTGAGCGAGTTTTGGTAACGCAAAAAGGTTATGATTCTGCTGACTTCAAGGTTTCTCAGGTTGCTCAGGGTTCTCAAGTTTCTCAGGTTCCTCGAATGTGCCTATAGACGTTAGTGTCATCTGGTAAAGTGGAACCGTAATGATATGAGGCTTTAAGCCCTTACCGCTGGTGCTGATGAGATTTCTCCACTCAGGGGCGCATCTCATTTCATTACTTTTGTGTCAGCAAGCACAAATACGATCGGTCGAAATGACGGTTTCGATTAGTGGCACATTCGAGAAACCTAATCCCTAGGGCCTAGCCACTAATCCCCAGTCCCAGTCACCAGTCACCAGTCACCAGTCACCAGTCACCAGTCACCAAAAAGTGTATCAAAAAAGACGCACCTGACGGGGTACGTCTTTTCAAAATTATTTTCCAACACAGAACCTTTCAAAAATGGTATTGATCAGTTCGTTGTCGATAGAGTCGCCGGTGATTTCGCCCATGGTCTGCCAGGCTTCGGTGAGGTCCACGGTGATACAGTCGGCGGGCATGGCTTCGGCTAGGGATTCTTGGGCCCGTTCCACGGCGGCCAGGGATTTCTTGACCAGGTCCACGTGGCGCAGGTTGGTGAGGAACAGTTCTCTGCCGGCCATAGCGTCTTGGTGGTCCGTGATGCGGTGCAGTTCTTCTTCCAGTTCTTCCATGCCGCTGCCGTAGCGAGCGGAAATGGGAACCACTGGAATATGTCCTGCCAAGTCCTGCACGTCTTTGGCGTCCAGTTCTTGGGGCAGGTCGTATTTATTGAGAATCACCAAGGCTTTTCGGCCTTTGAGGGATGTGAGAAGTTCTTTATCTTCTTTGGAGAGCGGTTCAGACCCATCGATGACAGCCATGATAAGGTCTGCTTTTTCCATGGATTCTTTGGCCCGTTCGATACCGATGCGTTCGATGGTGTTGTCGGTCTCTCGAATGCCGGCGGTATCCATCAGCACCAGCGGCACGCCGCCGATTTTGATGGATTCCTCAATGGTATCTCTGGTGGTACCGGGGATGTCGGTCACAATGGCCCGTTCTTCTTGGAGAAGGGCGTTCAGCAGGCTGGATTTTCCCGCGTTCGGCCGTCCTACGATGGCGGTGCGGAGGCCGTCTTTGATGATACGACCTTGTTCGGACCGTTTGAGCAGGGCCGCCAGAGAGGTTTGAATCTCTGCCAGACTATGTCTTATTTCTTCATTGGTCAAATCTTCCAAATCTTCTTCAGGGTAATCGATGGTGACTTCCAATTTGCCAATCAAATCTTTCAGCTGGCTGCGGCAGTGTCTCACAAAGCCGGACAGGGCGCCGGACAGGTGGCTTTCCGCTTGGGACAGAGCAGCGGAGCCTTTGGCTTCGATGATGTCCATCACCGCTTCTGCCTGAGACAGGTCGAGGCGGCCGTTCAAAAAGGCACGCTTGGTAAATTCGCCCCGGTGGGCCATGACGGCACCGTTTTCCAGAGCCAGTTCCAAAGTCTGCCGGAGGGCTTCCATGGAGCCGTGAATCTGCAGTTCCACCACATCTTCGCCGGTGTAGGAGTGGGGCGCTTTCATGTAAACTGCTAACCCTTCGTCCACCGGCTGGCCGTTTCTCACCACATGACCGAAGTACATGTGGTACGGCTGGGCCTCGTGGAAAGAAGGAATTTTCTTTGTATGAAATAGCCGATCCGCCACGTCAGTCGCAGCGGCTCCGCTGAGGCGGATGATCCCAATGCCCCCTTCTCCCGGCGCGGTGGCAATGGCCGCAATGGTTGTTTCTTCGTACATAAACTCCTCTTTCTTTAAATCGATAGCGACTTATAGTGTGAAATCAGAAAACAATGCGTAGTGCGTAGTGCGTAATGATGGCCGGCGAGCGCATCGAATTGCTCTTATATGAAATATAATCAAATAGCATATGCCTTTCCTATATGCTCGCCGATAATTGCAATCACTTACTATATAAAATATAGGGTATTGGGGCGCTATATAATTTGTGCGCCCCTTCTACCACTACGCATTACGCATTTCGCACTACGCATTGCCTTTTTTCGTTCCCAGTTTCCCGCTTCTGACGCTCATCTTTTTGGCGGTCATGTACCAGGCAGAGGATTTGTCGAGGCATTTGTTTTGTTTCACTGTGGAATCGTTGGGATACAGTTTCTTGTAGTGTTCCATGGCGCGGCGGGCGTTGATTTTTTCGTCTTTGGAAATGGTTTCAAAGTTGAATCCCACTTTCCAGGCAAAGACCATCATGCCCAAGGGATAAATAGCCAAAGGGTACACGCCGATGAAAACGGAAGCCCCCATCAGAGCCAGGCCGCCTACGATGGAAAGGACGGAAACGCCCACCTGCACCATAACGGTTTTCTTGAAGGATGCGTCCATGTGAGCCAGCCAGATATTTCCACTGGACAGATAATAATGGACAAATTCCTGGTTGCGAAGGATTCGTTCCCGTTTGTTGTGCGCCAGGATCTGCTTCACAATGTTGTCAACGTTTTTCTTGAACTTCGAGGTGCGCCAGTTGAATACCACCAAGAGGGTGGTCAAAAGTGCGATGAAAATGATTCCTGTAGTTGATTCTCCCATAATTTGAGTCTCCTTTGTTAGTTGGCCGTAGGCAGTTTGCCGTAAGCAGCCCGCCCACTCCGTTTCTTATAGTATTCTTATTATATATCAAAATCGGTGGAGAATATAGAGAGATTGTTGAGAGTTGTTGGTTGTTGGTTAACAGTTTACAGTTTACGGTTTACGGTTTACGCTCCGAGTACGTTTTGCCCAACTCGCACGAAAAGGCAGAGTCACTGGTTTAAGGTTTAGGGTTTGCCCGACACGCAAACCTTAAACCAATGGCTATATCTTTTAGTGCGAGTTGGGCAAAACGGACGCGGCAAATAAACCCTAAACCAACAACAAACAACCAACAACAAAAAAGAAAAGCACGTAAGAGCCATTCATTTCACTCTTACGTGCTTCCTTGAAATCCCTATTTTTTATGATATAATGATGGTAACGAGATAGCCGACTCAAAAATCCATGGCAGTGGACCGGCTCCCTCAACAAATTTTTAGTTCGAAGAAAGCCTCCTATAGCCTGGGTAGGCTTTTTTCAATGCTTAATTAGTAATCAGTTAACGGTTAACAGTTTATGGTTTATGCTCCGAGTCCGTTTTGCACAACTCGCACAAAAGCACAGAGGCATTGGTTTAAGTTTTAAGGTTTAAATACAAGAATGCAACCCCTAAACCTTAAACCAATGGCTATATTTCTTAGTGTGAATTGGGCAAAACGAACTCGGAACGTAAACCCTAAACCAACAACAAAAAAAGAAAAGCACGTAAGAGTCATTTTTTCACTCTTACGTGCTTTTTCCTTTTGCTGTATAAAATGGGGGGGTATTGGGGCGCTTTACAATTTGATGCGCCCCTTCCTTCATTACGCACTACGCATTACGCACTACGCACTTTTCAGCGAAGCTCAATAAATGCTACGATTACAGTCCGAACCGTGCGAAGATTTCGTCTACGTGAACCAGCATCGGTTTGTAGTCGAAGCAGGCTTTGATTTCTTCTTCGTTCAGATATTTTCTAACGTCTTCATCTTTGCAGAGGTTTTCGTAGAAGTCTTCTCCCTGGAGCCAGCGTTTCATGGCGTTACGCTGTACCCAACGGTACGCGGTGTCACGGTATGCGCCTTTGGCAACGAGGGCCAAGAGGACTCTTGGGCTGTAGATGAGGCCACCGGTAAGGTTCAGGTCTGCCAGCATCTTTTCCGGATAAACCAAGAGTTTATCAATGAGCGCGGTGGTCTGGTCCAGGATGTAATCCAGAGCAATGGTAGCATCTGGAATCATGACTCTTTCTACGGAGGAGTGGGAAATATCTCTTTCGTGCCACAGCGGGATGTCTTCGAAAGCCGGGAGACTGTAGCCCTGGATCAGGCGAGCCATGCCGCAGATTCTTTCGGATTTGACCGGATTTCTCTTATGAGGCATCGCAGAGGAGCCTTTCTGTTTCGGGCTGAAATATTCTTCCGCTTCTCTCACTTCGGTTCTCTGGAGGTGACGAACTTCCAGAGCAATCTGGGCCAGTACGCCAGCGATGACGCCCAGGGTAGTGATGTATTCTGCATGGTGGTCACGCTGTACCACCTGGGTAGCTACGATTTCTCTATTGAGACCCATTTTCTTGCAGACGTATTCTTCTACAAATGGATCAATGTCCGCATAGGTACCGACAGCGCCGGACAGTTTGCCTACGGCCATTTCTTCCGCAGCCCGCTTCATGCGTTCAATATTTCTTAATGTTTCAGAATACCAAAGGAGCAGTTTCAGACCGAATGTGGTCGGTTCCGCATGGACCCCATGGGTTCTGCCAATGGTGGGGGTGTATTTGAATTCTACGGCTCTTCTCTTCAGCACTTCTGCCAATTTTTCCAAGTCGTCAATGAGGACCTGGGAAGCCTGTTTAATCTGTACATTCAGACCGGTGTCTTTCACATCGGTGGAAGTGAGGCCCATATGAATGTACTTGGCTTCATCGCCTACGTGTTCCCCTACGTTTGTCAGGAAGGCAATGATGTCGTGATTGATTTCACGATCGATTTCATGGATGCGGTCTACATCAAAATCGGCTTTGGCTTTGATGACTTCTACCGCTTCTTTCGGAATGCGGCCCAATTCAGCATTGGCTTCACAGGCTGCAATTTCCACATCAAGCATTGTCTGCCATTCATTTCTTTCGTTCCAGATCTTTTCCATCACTGGACGTGTGTACCTCGGTATCATCAGATATCTCCCTTCGGTTGACCAATACGGGCGGCAATTTCCCGTCCTACCACTACACCGGCTGCGGATGCCTGCGCGAGGCCTCTGGTGATGCCGGCTCCATCACCAATGGCGAAGAAGTTTGGAATCTTCGTCTCCAGCTGGTTGGAAAGTTCGATCCGGGAAGAATAGAACTTCACTTCCACCCCATAGAGCAGGGTATGACGAGAGTTCGCTCCCGGTGCCACTTCATCCAACGCTTCGAACATCTCCATAATATCCTTTAAGAAGCGATATGGCAAGACCAAAGATAAATCTCCTGGAGTAGCCGATGGCATAGTGGGGTTCACCATGCCTCTCCGAATCCGTTCTGCCGTGGACCGGCGACCGTCGCGGAGGTCGCCCAACCGCTGCACAATGGGGCCGCCGCCTAGCATATTGGCCAAGGTGGCGATGTATTTCCCGTACTCAATCGGTTCATGGAATGGCTGGGTGAACTGCTTGGACACCAGGATGGCAAAATTGGTATTGTCACTCTTCTTGTGGGCATAAGAATGGCCGTTGACGGTCATGAGACCGTTGTTATTTTCCGTTACCACGAAGCCGTAAGGATTCATGCAGAACGTACGCACCCGGTCATCAAAGAGTTTGGAGAAATACACCAATTTCGATTCGTAGCAAATATTAGTGATCGGTTCAAACACTTCCGCCGGAGATTCCACCCGGACACCGATGTCTACCGCGTTGGAATCGGTGTGCAGACCCAACTTCTGGGCTTCGTGGGTGAACCATTCCGCTCCGTCGCGGCCCGGTGCAGCCACCAGGTACTTGCAGTGGTAGGTTTCGCCGCCAGCCACCACGCCCTGGATGGTTTTCTTGTCATCGCTGACCAAGATGGTATCTACCGGACACTGGGCGCGAACCGTCACATGGGACGGCAGGGCGTCCCGCATGTGAGTCAGAATTTCTCCATTCACATCGGTACCCAAATGGCGAATCCGGGCGGGAATCAAAGCCAAATCAGCCGCCGCAGCTTTGCGTTTCAATTCGTGAATTTCATCTTTGAATTCATCGCCATAGACCTTGCGCCCTTCGCCGCCATACTGGCAGTACACCTTGTCTACATAAGAAATCAGCCGCGCCAGCTGGCCTTTATTCATATAATCATCCAAATTGCCCCCATAATCGGTGGTGAGCGTCAATTTCCCGTCAGAAAAGGCTCCCGCACCGCCCCAACCGGAGACAATATTCGCCCGTCGGTCCGCCGGCGGTGCTTTACGGTCTTTATTGAGTGCAATGCGCTCCCGGATGTCCAGTCCTTTTTCCAAAATCAGAATGGACAGCCCCGTGTCTGCCAGTTCCAAAGCGGTGAAAATCCCCGCAGGGCCACTACCGATAATGATGACATCGTAATTTTTTGACATAAAAAATCCTCCCGTATTTCACAATATAGAAGACAAATGGGATGGATATATCATAGAGATTTTGTTGAGATGGGTTGGTGGTTGTCTGTTGTTGGTTGTTAGTTGTTTGGGTTTACGTACCGTGTTCTGCACCCACAATTCGCCGTTTTCGTAGCGGCATGGGTTTAAGGTTTAGGGTTTGTCGGTTTGTATTTAAACCCTAAACCTTAAACCCATGACTATGTGTAAACTGCAGATTGTCGATTTCGGACGCGGTGCATAAACCTAACAACCAACAACTGGCAACCAACAACCCATTTCACGCAACAAAAAAGCCCCGCATGGGGGCTGGATGATCGGTTTGATTATCCCTTAACTTATTCTACAATAATTTTGGAAGGGAAGTCAACTAAAAAACAGTGAGAAGTGAGGAGTTAGAAGTGGTGGAAGGGGCGCACATAATTTGGAAGCGCCCCAATACCCCTTATAAATAAACTTGAGTAACCAACCTGAGAAGCCTTTATACCAACAGGAAACATCACATGTTTTACAACCACTTCCAACGCTGGTCTCTATTTCTAATTTCCTTTTTATATTGTATAATAAAAGAAAGTATATTCCTATTTTAAGAAGGCAAAGAGCATGACGGAGTATTTCTTTATAAAACTCGCGGCGCTTCCAAATTTTATGCGCCGCCACCACCACTCCTCACTTCTAACTTCTAACTGTCCAAGGAAAACGATCACTCAATACTGATACGTTTCCCATCAAAGGAGGTATATTATGGATACCATTCACATCAATTTAGGCAATGATTCTTATGATATCACCATCGACAGCGGTTTGATTCGTCGGGCGGGGCCGTCGATTGCCAAGCTCACGGGAGCCGGCAAGGCGGCTATTATCACCGAAGATGGCATTGACCGTCTGTATGGCATGGATTTGGTGAAATCCTTGGAAGCCGCTGGTCTTCGCACCCAGATGATTGTGGTGCCGTCCAGTGAAAAATCCCGTTCTCTGGCTATCGTGAATCGAGTCTACGGGGCTTTGGTGGATTTCGGCCTGTCCAGTGACGACGTGCTCATCGCTTTGGGCGGTCGTATCGTCGGCGATGTGACCGGGTTCGCTGCGGCCACCTATCACCGCGGCATCCAGTACATCCAATTCCCTACATCCGTGTTGTCCCAGATCGGCAGTGCCATCGGCGGGAAAATCACCTTGGACATCGCTGCCGGGAAGAACCTGGTGGGCACCTTCTACCAGCCAAAAGCGGTATACATCGACCCTGGCATGGCCAAAACCTTGCCACGGCAATACTTGCACAATGGTCTGGGCGAAGCGGTGAAGTTGGGCTGCGTAGCCGACAAGGATTTGTTCGAACTGTTTGAAAAGGCCAACAGCGACATGGAACTGCTTCGTGTGCTGCCGGAAATCATCCGCCGGTGCGTCACCATTAAAGCCCATTTCGTAGAAATCGATCCCATGGACCAGGGCCCGCGCCGCCTGTTGGACTTCGGTCACACCATCGGCGGGGCCATCGAAAAGTGCTATCGCTACAATGATGACAAAATCACCCACGGCGAAGCCACCGCCATCGGCATGTACATGGTAACCAAACGGGCCGAACTGCTGGGGCTCACCCAAGAAGGCACCACGGCTCGCCTGGAATACGTACTGAAATCCCTCTCCCTTCCAACAACCACCAAGATTTCTCCAGATATCCTGGCCGCTGCGTTGGAAAAAGATAAGAAAATCAAAGCCGGTTCCATTGATTTGGCACTGTTGAAATATATTGGCGAAGGGTATTTGAAACATATTTCTGTGGATGAACTGAAGAAATATGTGAGATAATCGGCTTGGGAAATAATCCAACATAGCCCTTTCACCACTGACAATAAGGGGATGATTCTGCCCCTTCCATAAGCTAACATTCGACACGTAAGGCTTGCGACCAGGTTATAAAGGGTTATAATGGGTTATGCTCTGACAGAACGCAAAACATTTCACTTCTTGCTAAGTACTTTTTCGTTTGGTATAATACACATAGAAAAGAGAGATAGTCTGATATTCCCGCCAAGGACAAGGCTTTCTCACACATTAAGAGTTTGAAGGAAGCTGCCCCCGTCAGGCGGCTTTTTTCATTGACTTACTTTTTGCAAGCTGTGATAATCAAGACAATCAGCGAGCCGAAAGCTATCATTAAGGAAACACTGATTTAATCATGGTTTGGAATTATTCTTGAATTTTTATTCA
>ERZ808242.1512-NODE-1512-length-12651-cov-3.780168_pt1 | contig 12651 bp, 12 predicted proteins | sample MGYA00521244_ERZ808242 | MGnify/ENA primary metagenome ERZ808242 (study PRJEB31516, sample SAMN03275573) | gut metagenome | biome: mammalia-associated habitat; material: feces | host: Papio cynocephalus | place: Kenya | collected 2012-07-27 ... | reverse complement strand
AGCTGCTGAACGCTTCCGCTACCGTCAGCGGCAAGAACGTCAACATGACCGAGGATAACAGCAGTGCCAACGCCGAGGCCCCTTTGACCGTAGTCAACACCCGCGGCTTTGACCTGCCCAAGACCGGCGACAACGGTACTATGATGTTTACCATTGTTGGTATTCTGCTTATGGTCGGCGCTGCGGCTGTGCTGTACGCGGTGTCCAATAAGAAGTCTGCCTGATTTTATTCTCCACCCGGAGCCTTCCGCTCCGGGTGGGAAAATGGAGGATGTATTGAAAAAGAAAGTCATCACCATTTGCGCCGCGGTACTGTTCCTCACAGCTCTGGGGTTGACACTGTACCCACCTATTTCAAATTATGTCAACCAGAAGTATGCGTCTGAAATTCAGACAGCATATCAGGAGATTATCCAACAGACAGATGATTCCGTTTTGCAGGAAGCAAAGCAGCGGGCAGTTGCCTATAATCTGGCAATTACTCCCGGCACGGCGGATGCCTACAGCGAGGAAGCTCTGCTATCCGCCGCTGAGAATTACGATAGCCAGCTGGACATTGCCGGAAACGGGATCATGGGCTATGTGGAAATCCCTAAAATCCAGGTGAACTTGCCAATATACCATGGTACAGACGCAGAGGTACTGGACCGCGGCGTGGGGCATCTGCTGGGAAGTTCCCTGCCAGTGGGCGGCGAGGACACCCACACCATTCTCTCCGGCCACAGCGGCATGGCAAGTCAGAAGATGTTCACCGATCTGGAACAGCTGGTTCCGGGGGATGTGTTCTACCTGAATGTGCTGGGTGAAACGATGGCATATCAGGCAACGGAAATAAACACCGTCCTGCCCTATGAAACAGACCCCTTAGGTATTATTCCCGGCGAAGACCTGTGTACCCTCGTCACCTGCACCCCCCATGGTGTCAATACCCACAGGCTGCTGGTGCGTGGCTCCCGGATTCCTTGCGAGGAGGAGGCGGTACTGGAAGAAGAAAATGTCGCCACTGAACCGGCTACCTCCACCTGGGAAGTCAAGTATCTGCAAGGTTTATTGATAGGCTGCGCCGTTGCTGTAGGAGTGTCTGCGATTATGTTTCTGGCGGTGCGGATAAAGAAGCATCTCCGGCACCGCAAAGGAGGCCACTATGCGAAAAGCTGAATTACGCGGGGCGGTGATTACCTTAATGCTCCTGATGTTCCTCGCTGGGCTGGCATCTGTACTGTACCCCTACGTCTGGGGCGCCGCTGTGGATATTTCCATAGCGAATACCGCAAAAGACTTTCTGGCCCGTTTGGCGGATGACCCGGATAACGATATCCCCAATGTCATCATCCCCTCAACAGAGCCGGAAGAATCCCGGCCATACCCGGAACTGTGGGATTCTATGACAGCCTATAATCAGCAGATTTTCACAGATGGACAGTCCACGCTCTCGGAAGCTGGCGCATACCAAGCTGCGTTATTCACCCTAACGGACTATGGCCTGCCGGATGAAACCTTTGGTGTTATTTCCATTCCAAAGCTGAATCTGGAAATGCCCCTGTACCTGGGAGCTACCGACGAAAACATGGCGAAGGGGGCTGCCGTCCTCTCCGGCACCAGTATCCCCATTGGAGGCTCCAACACCAACGCCGTCATTGCGGGCCACCGGGGCTGGGGCGGCGCGGCCTACTTCCGCTACATAACAGATTTAGCGGTGGGTGACGAGGTTGTCATTACCAATCTGTGGGAGCGCCTGCGATATCGGGTGGTGGGGACCAAGATCATTGAACCCCACGAGATTGAGAACATCCTTATTCAGCCGGAGCGGGATATGGTGACGCTGCTCACCTGCCATCCCTACGCTTCCGGCGGCAAGCAGCGGTATTTGGTCTACTGCCAGAGAATCCCGGAATACGACATTATGGAGGTACCCTACGACTGAACACAAACTAACTCACGTCAGCCTGTTCTCCGGCATCGGCGGGCTGGACCTGGCGGCGGAGGCCGCCGGGTTTGAAACCATCTGCCAATGCGAATGGGCGGACTTTCCCTATTCTGTCCTGGAAGTCAGGTGGCCCGATGTGCCCCGGTTCCGGGACATTACTACGTTTACAAAGGAGGCATTCTTTGAACGAACTGGACTTGAAACCGTTACCGTTATCTCCGGGGGCTTTCCCTGCCAGCCCTTCTCCACAGCCGGACGGAGAAAGGGCTTTACGGATACCCGCTACCTGTGGCCGGAAATGTGCCGGGTTATTGCCGAACTGCGGCCCCATTGGGTGCTTGGGGAAAATGTTGCTGGCTTCCTCAATATGGGCCTCGACAAAACGATTTTTGACCTGGCAAAAGCGGGATACGCTGTTCTCCCATTCGTATTTCCGGCTTGCGGTGTCGGCGCGTGGCATGAGCGCCAGCGAACTTTTATCCTCGCGGCTGATATTTCCCACGCCCCTTGCCTCGGATTCGGCAACCAACCGGGATGCCCAAAACCTGGATGTGTTTCTGTCGGAGGGCGGGATCTTCCGCAAGCGGAACAGGAGCGGGGCCATCTGGAGCTTGAGCCTGTCGGCGGCGGTGTACTACCTGACCCCCAACGCCAGCCTGGGCGCGGCCCTGAACCCGGATTGGGTGGAATGGCTCATGGGCTTCCCCCTCAGATGGACGGACGTATCCTCTGGGCAAAAGAGCCGGAGGGAATCCCCCGCATGACCGAGCGAATGGAGAACCGAGCGCTGCGGCTGAAAACCTTGGGCAACGCCGTCTGCCCACCCCAGGCGTATCCCATTTTTCGCTACATTTCCAAAATTGAGCAAGGGTTGTGCGGCGACGAGTGCCCTTACGGGAAGGCAGGTGAACAGCCATAGATCAGCGAAAAGCCCGGGCGAAAGTGGTCCAGAAGATGACCAAAGACGGCGCGGTAGCAGAAAATCTATCCACAGGAGAAGTGGAGAATATCAGCGGCAGAACGCCGGAAACGGACGTTGGCAGCGAAAAACACCAGTCCTCCCGGCTCCAATCTTCACAGGAGGATTTAGAAAATCCGACGCTGGCAGATGCTATCCACCGCTCCAACGCCATGGCAGACAGGCTGGACGCTGCCAAAGAGAATATCCCGAAGCAACGGAAAAAGGTGCGGCAGCGGATCTATGACGAGGCCACTGGAAGGGCGAAAACCGTGTCTGTCTATCAGGAGGTGGACAGGCCGCCCAATACCAAGCTGCGCCACGACCCGCTCCGTATGCCTTTACGGAGATTGGAGCAGGAAATCCACAGTCAAGTTCACAAGGTAGAACAGGAAAATGTGGGTGTGGAGGCCGGACATAAGGGCGAGGAGCTGGCGGAGCGTGGACTGCAACTGGGAGAACACGGTGTACGGCGGGCGATAGAACACCAGCGTCAAAAGCCATGGCGGGATGTGGAGAAAGCCCAGCTGGACTTTGACAGGGTAAATGCGGAATTCACCTACCAGAAAGCGGTACAGGAGAATCCCGGAATTGCCGGTTCTAACCCCGTTTCCCGGTATTTGCAGAAAAAGCGTATCCAGCGCCAATATATCCGGCAGACACGGCAGGCACAGCGGACGGCAGACGCAACCGGGCATGGTGTCAGCCGTATAAAAGGCTCCCTACGAGAATTTGTCCAGAAAGTTAAACAGTCCAAGGGGTATCTGGTGGCTATTCTGGGTATCGGGGTGCTGCTGGTGTTCCTGATAGGTGGTGTTTCCTCCTGTTCCGTAATGGCCGGTTCCGGTATCAGCAGCTTTGTGAGCACGTCATATCTGTCAGAAGATAAGGACATGCTGGATGCCGAAAGTGCCTACTGTACCATGGAGGCCGAGCTACAGAATTGCTTGCGGAACTACGAAAGCACCCACAGCTATGATGAATACCACTTTGAGTTGGACACCATCGAGCATGACCCATATGTGCTGATTTCCATTCTCTCCGCGCTCCACGATGGGCTCTTTACCATAGACCAGGTGAAGGACGACCTGAATCGCCTGTTCGGTCTGCAATACATCCTGACGGAAACTGTGGAAACCGAAACCCGCTACCGCACAGAAACGGAGATTGAACAGCGGCCCATGCGTGACCCGAAAACCGGGAAAGTGCAGCTGGACAAGAAGGGCCAGCCCATTATGGAGGATTACGAGGTGGAGGTTGAGGTGCCCTACACCTACACCATCTGCACCGTGACGCTGAAAAACCGGAACCTCTCCCATATCCCTGTGGAGATTCTGGGAGAGGACGGGTTGAGTATGTACGCCGCCTATATGGCGACCCTGGGCAACCGGGAAGATTTGTTCCCCAATTCGTCCTATGTGGGCAAATATTCCGAGACACCGCCCAAGTATGAGGTCCCCGGCGAGGTACTGGCGGACGAGACCTTTTCCGCGCTCATTACAGAGGCGGAAAAGTACATTGGGATGCCCTATGTCTGGGGCGGCAGCAATCCCAACACATCCTTTGACTGTTCCGGATTCATCTGTTGGTCCATGCGAAACAGCGGTGTGTGGAATGTGGGGCGCACCAGCGCCCAGGGGCTATATAACCTGTGTACTCCCGTAGCTAAATCCAACGCCCAGCCCGGCGACCTTATCTTTTTTAAGGGCACCTACGATACCCCCGGCATCTCTCATGTGGGGCTGTATGTGGGTGCCGGGAAAATGCTGCACTGCGGCGATCCAATCCGCTATGTGGATATCAATACGACTTACTGGCAGACGCACTTTTACGCCTTTGCCAGACCACCCTATCAATAAAAATGGAGGATATTTTATGGCAACAACTGACAAGATCCGAAAGGATATCGCAAAGACCAAGGAGAAAATTTCCCAGCTTCAGACGAAGCTCCGCACCTTGGAAACCCAGCTGACGGAGGAGGAAAATCTGGAAATCGTCCGCATGGTAAAAGCGGTGAAGATGGATAACCGGGAACTGACAGCATTCCTGCGGGCCTACGCCAGCGGACAGATCGTCCTGCCCGAGGAGATGCGGGCGGCACTGGAACAGGAAGATGATACGGATATGGAGGGCAGCGAGGATGAAGTCTAAAGCATTTCGGCTTTTAAGTGTGTTCCTTATGACGGCATTGCTGATTACCAGCCTTTCCGTGACAGCCTTTGCCACCGGGGATGACCCCAGCGGCGATTCAGAGATTTCGGAGCCGGAACACAATGACAATGTGCTGACCCCGGACGGCAACATGACCATCGTGGACGATATCCACGGGGACGCGGACAAGCAGTTTATCACCGTCAAATCCAAGAGCGGCCATTATTTCTATATCATCATTGACCGGGCGGCCAGCGGCGAAAATACCGTTCACTTCCTGAATCAGGTGGACGAGGCGGATCTGCTGGACTTGATTGACGAGGAACAGCTGCCCGCAACGCCCATTGTCTGCTCCTGCACGGAAAAATGCACGGCTGGGAATATCAATATATCTTGCGAGCTGTGCATGACAAGCATGACAAAGTGTGTCGGCAAGGAAACAAAGCCCGCCGCTGTGGAGCCTGTCCAGCAGAAGGACAACTCCGCCGGAAGCGCTCTATTCATGCTGGTGCTGATCCTGGCCGCGGGCGGCGGTGTCGGGTACTATTTCGTGGTGGTGAAGCCCAAGCAGAAAAAGAATGTCCCTTCTGATCTGGACGACTTTGATTTGGAGGACGAAGAATATCTGAACGAGGACGAGGAATGAAACTGATTTTCGCTGAAAAAAGAAGCGTCGCCGCTTCCATTGCATCAGCCCTGGGTGCCACATCCAGGGCTGACGGCTTTTATGAGGGAAACGACCTGCTGGTTTCCTGGTGCGTCGGCCACCTGGTATCCCCCATGGATGCCGCCGGGTATGATCCCCGTTTCCGAAAATGGCACTTCGAGGATCTGCCCATCCTGCCGGAGCCCTTCCGCTATGTGCTGGCCTCCGGCAAGGAGGCCGCCTTTGAAAATCTCCGTACCCTTATGGGCCGCTCCGATGTGGACACCATTGTCAACGCCTGCGACGCTGGCCGGGAGGGGGAGCTTATTTTCCGACTGGTATATGAAATGGCCGGGTGCCGCAAGCCGGTTCAGCGGCTCTGGATCTCCTCTATGGAGGACAGCGCCATCCGGGATGGCTTTTCAGACCTGCGCCCCGGTACGGACTATGAAGCCCTGTACCAGAGCGCCCTTTGCCGCCAGAAAGCGGATTGGCTGGTGGGTATCAACGCCACCCGGCTATTCTCCGTACTTTACCACCGCACCTTGAACGTGGGCCGGGTGCAGACACCTACCCTAGCAATGCTGGTGGAGAGGGAGCGGAAAATCTCCCAATTCCAGAAGGAGAAATACTATGTTCTGCGGCTGGAAGTGAACGGAGCCGAAGCGGTGTCGGATAAGTTTACCGATTCCACGGAAGCAGAGCTGGCAGCGGCAGTCTGCAAAGGAGTTCCCGCTATCTGTACCTCTGTCACACGAGAACAGAAGAAGGAACAGCCCCCGAAGCTCTATGACCTCACCACCTTGCAGCGGGAGGCAAACCGGCTGCTGGGGTACACCGCAAAACAGACGTTGGACTACGCCCAGAGCCTCTATGAGAAAAAGCTGCTGACTTATCCCCGGACGGACAGCCGGTATCTGACCTCCGATATGGCGGAAACAGCCTCCTGTGTGATCCATCTGACGGCGAAACTGCCGCCTTTTGATAGCTGCGGCAACTTCTTCCCGTTGGTGGAGGCCATGATCTCCGACAAGGATGTATCCGACCACCACGCTATTATTCCCACGATGGAGGTTGAGAAAGCGGATATCAAAGCGTTGCCCTTGGGTGAGCGCAATTTGTTTCTGCTGGTCTGCTGCAAGCTGATGTGTGCATCGGCGGAGCCTTATGTGTATGAGGCGGTCACGGCCACCTTTGACTGCGGTGGGCAGACGTTTACCGCAAAGGGCAAGCGGATTCTCTCCGAGGGCTGGCAGGAGATTGACCAGGCTTTCCGCACCTTTTTGAAAGAAGCGCTGGAGGAAGCAGCGGCGTTCCCTGATTTTTCGGAGGGCCGCACCTACGAAACAGCTGCACCAGCTGTAGCTGAACGCTTTACCCAGCCGCCGAAGCCCTACACCGAAGATACCCTCCTGTCGGCCATGGAGAACGCCGGAAAAGAGAACATCCCGGAGGAAGCCGAACGGAAGGGCCTGGGCACCCCCGCTACCAGGGCAGCCGTTATCGAAAAGCTGGTTGCCGCTGGCTTTGTGGAGCGCAAGGCCAGGAGTTTGCTTCCCACTCAGGACGGCATCAACCTGATCTCCATTCTCCCGGAGCCGTTGACCTCTCCCATGCTCACCGCCGAATGGGAGCAGCAGCTTATGGAAATCGCCAAGGGCATTATTTCGCCGGATACCTTCCTGGATGGCATCCGGGAGATGGTACAAGCCCTTGTTTCCAACCATTCCCAGATATCCGAGGAAGGCCGGGCGCTGTTCGCGCCGGAGCGGGAAAGCATTGGGACCTGTCCCCGCTGCGGAAAGCCTGTCTATGAGGGCAAGAAGAATTTTTCCTGTTCGGACCGGAGCTGCGGTTTTGTTCTCTGGAAGGATGACCGGTTCTGGACTTCCCGGAAGAAGGTTCTGACTACAAAGATGGTAGCTGACCTTCTGAAAAAGGGGCGGATTCTCGTTAAGGGTATGTGGTCTGAAAAGAGGGGCGTTGCCTACGATGCTACGGTGCTGCTGGATGACACCGGCGAAAAATATGTTCACTACAAGCTGTAATTTCAAAAGAAAACATAAGGAGGTCACGATTTGGAAAAACGGTATGATGGGTCTCTTTTCCCAATTTCTGTCCGCATCGTCAACCAAGTGGAGCCGGAGCGGGAACAGTGGTTGGAGCTGCCCACCACACAGCAGGCGCTTCGGGAGCTGCTGCAAAACATCGGCGGGGACCGGCGGGGCTGGTATCTGGGTGAGGTGGACTGCCACCTATACGACGCCGCCGCTGTGGAGGACTGTACGGATATCAACGAGCTAAACTATCTGGCCGCTGCCCTGGAAGCTCTGACGGACGGGGAATTCGGTTCCTACCAGGCCATTGTGGATACGGGCCGTCACTGTGACACCATCCAGGATTTTATCAACCTGACAGAAAATCTGGACTGCTACGATATTGCGCCGAACATCCAGGACTATGAGGATCTGGCCCAATATGTCCTCCATGACCGGGATACCTATGACTATTCCACGCTTCGGGCCTTGGAGGACTACATTGACTATGAGGCCTTTGGTCGGGATGTGGCGGAATCCGAGGGCGGCTCCATTGAGGACGATTGCTATATCTCTCCCACCAGTTCCCCCTTTGCGGAGTTTTACGACGGCAATCCGGAGACGATCCCGGCGGGCTACGTCGTGTTCACCCCAGAGCTGCTTTTGCTGACCGCAGAGGAAAAGAAGGATTGGGCGGAGGACCTGGCAGTTCAGTTTGACAGTTTCTTTCGGGATTTTGACACCGGATACACGGAGAAGTACCCGGAGAAACGGTCCCAGGTGGCCGCCTTCTATGACTGGCTGACGGATGGCAAAGTCGCTTTCCTGGAATCCAGGCTGAAGGACCTGGGCCAGACGGAACAGGACGCGCTCTATTCTGACCTGCAGGACTACAAGAAACTGACTGCCTATGACCCGGCTCTGGATGACCAGCCTAATACCATCCAAGTCCTTGTGGTAGAGCCACGGAAAGCGCCCTGCCTGCGGGAGGTGGAAGAAAGTGATTTCCATAGCATCTTAGGTGGTGACTACTCCGTTACCTATCCCTTTGAGCCAGAGGTGGCCGTGCTTTGCCGGGAGGGTGGCAGAGAATCCGGTCTGGAATGGAACCGGGCCCTATACAATGGCCGTGGCCAGGTCTATGATGTGATTGCCGGCATCTTCCTGGTCGCCGGAATGGACGGGGACAAAATTACCTCTCTGCCTGACGATCTGGCGAATAAATACAATCGCCGGTTCCAGACCATTGAGGTTTACGCCCAGGTTGGAGACCGCACCGTCATGTTCCAGGTGCCCCAGGATAATTTGGCGGACCTGTCCAATCGGGACCTGGACAGTATTCTTCGGGCAAAGCTGGAAAAGCGCCCCTCTCTCCGGGACCGGCTGAACGCCGCCAAGGAGGAATGTGCCGCCCAGATGGCCCCAGAGCGGGATATCAGCCATACCGGGCCGGAGCGGTAAGGGGGCGGCAGGATGCCTACATATGAATATAACCGGAGCTATCCCTTCGCCGCTTTCATTACAAACCTCGGCAAATATAACGAGGGCGAACTGGTAGGCGAATGGGTGAAGTTCCCCACAACGGCAGAGGAAATCAAGGCCGCCATGGACAGTATTGGCATTGGCCAGAAGGACGATTTCGGATACCCCTATGAGGAATGGTTTATTACAGACTACGACTGCTATGTGGACGGCCTGTACGATAAGCTGGGAGAATACGTCAATCTGGACGAGTTAAATTATCTGGCATCCAAGCTGGATGAAATGAGCCAAAGCGAGTATGAGCAGTTCCAGGCGGCTATGTCGGTGGGCGACCACGGCGGCAGCCTGCAGGATATGATAAACCTGACGGAGAATCTGGACTGCTATGAGGTGAACCCCAATATCACCGACTATGACGATCTGGGCAGGTATTATATCTATGAGCTGGAAGCTATGCAGGTACCAGACTATCTGGAAAACTACATCGATTATGAATCCTACGGGCGGGATGTTGCTCTGGATGAAGATGGTCAGTTTACCGACTACGGCTATGTCCGGGATACCGGGGATTCTTTCGTGGAGGTTTACGACGGGAATCCGGAGAATATCCCGGAGGAGTACCGGGTCATGTCTGTTCCCGAAGAAGATCTTTCCAAAGAAGAAATTGAGGAGTGGGCCGCTGATATTGCCCATGATATGGACGCTCTTTTCCGGCGGGAAGATCCCCAGTACGCCGCTGCTTTCCCCAACGCGCAAAATGCGTGGGCGGATATCCGGGAAAAACTTCTTGCAGGACGAATTGCGGATTACAGCGAAAAGCTGGAAGCTCTGGGCCAGAAGGCTACGGACTATCTCCCCTCCGAATTGGAGAAATTCAAGGAGGCCACCGGCTACGAGGAATGGCTGGATTTTGACCCGGAAGCTGTCCGGGAAGGACTTGAAAACCCGGACAAATCCCACATTGATGAAATGCTGGCCTTTGCGGAAAAGGCGGAGCGGGAATACGCCGCTGCGGCGGCAGCATACGAGCAGACCCCGGCAGATATTGTGGAACAGGCCCGGGCCGTCTATGGGGAGCCGGAGAAAATGACCGTTCTGGTGGTGGAGCCGTTGAAGGAGCCCTATGTAAAACAAATCGCCCCCGGCTACAAATCCATGCAAGCGGAAGTTGATGGAACATTCCAGGCCGTTTATCCCTACGATGACCCTGTGGCCCTGGTCTGCAATGACGAGGGGAAGCTGCAAGGCATGGAGCTAAACCGGGGCCTGCGGGACGATACCGGAAACCTCTATGACATTGTGGCCGGTACATTTCTGGTGGTTGGCCTGGGCGAGGAGGACTTCGCCTCTCTGTCCCCAGCGCTGATCCAGAAGTACACGGAGCAGTTCCGAACACCAGAGCTATTCGTCCCCAGGGACGGCAAGCTGGTGGTGCTGCCCGTCCCGGAGCAGGCCCAGGAGAAAGCCTATCTCCCAGACAAATTTGAGACCGGAAGCCATGTGCAGACTCCCAGGGGGAACTTCTGCGTAACGTCTTTGAGCCAGAAACAGATGGAGGCCCTGGGATATGGTGTCCACCACTGTTCCGATGACCGGCGTTTCCTTATTATGGGCAACGGCACCCGTGCCTTTGCGGTAGCGGCTGATCCACGGAATTTGGAACGCTCCTCCGTTCGGGGAAGATTGGAGGCGGCCCGGCAGGATTGCGCCAAACAGCCGAAGGTGGACACTCCCAGCCGGGACGCACCGGAACGGGAGGAACGATGAGCCGAAGCAAGAAATGGAGGCTGGAATGGGCGTTCTTTCTGGGTGGGAATGGACGGCGGCAATATCATCCACTTTGTCAACGCTGTGCATATGGCTGTAAACAGAGCTTCCGGGTGAAACAACTTACCTGTCCGCATTATAGTTCCAGACGGGCCAAAAACTGTATGGATATGGGTGGGAAAACGGCTGAATAATCCTCTGTATCCGTATTTTTCCATGAGGGCCTTTATGATTTCCCATGTGTGTGCCTGCTTACCAGCTACGGAGAAAAATGGCTTGATTTTTCACACTTTTTGTCCCGCACAAATGGGCGTACAGCCTTTCGGTTTGTCCGATTGGCTGTACGCCTGTTTCTTTTTCCTGATATTACGATATACTTGATTGTGTTTTGGACATCAGAAATATCCGGTCAATTCAATAGCCGATAACTTCGCTCGCATTTCTATATTCTTAGTATTTTTTTGATTTCCCCAACATACTCTTGAACTTTGGACACTCTCTCGCAAATATGGTCAGTTGATTCAAAAAGCGAATTTGAAATTCCAATTAGCAACGAAGATGCTTTTGACAACTTATTTTTAGTTGGGATTATAAAGAATGTGAATAGCGATAGTGGTTTAATTTCCGCATATGCAGCAACCTCTGATGCCAACTCTCTAAGGGCGTCAGAAGCCGCTAGCCAATCCGGGCTGTTATCTTCACTTCCACGCGGCTGTGGATTGTAGTAGTATTGTGCGTATAGCACTAACAGCTTTGAAACCTTGCCTCTAAGTTGCTTGTATTCCTGAATCGGACGTAAAACGAATTCAGTAAACAGTTCACTAAGTACATATACTGCTACACCACTTATTATCGTAACGAGGAGGTTTATCAATTCCGTATTCATATCGCTCACTCAAAATCTGGTAATTGTTTCTGAGAACCGTAAACAGGCATAATTGATTCATAATCGCTTTCAAAGCATTTGCTAACGTAGTCATTGAAACGGATTTGCGTTAACTTTGCAAGATAAAAAATCAGAACATATAACCCAGCAAGAGCTACCGATGCGTTTTGATATGTCGCATCTGAAAAATATTCCCCTCTGTTATGTTTAACACCCTGATATGCTCTCCACCACACAGGAGATTCCCGTTCCCATCCCTCAAATGGGTAAACAACGCGACAAAGCCTTTTGATTTGAACTTTAGCATCCGTTATCTTGGGGAATCGCTCAAGAATTATTTCTCTATATTTCTTGATGTTGTCAGCGCTGTTTGAACCGGTAATTTCACAACACAATGCCTTAAATACAGATTCAACCTCTGTACACGCAAGAATCAGTATTTTGGCGAACTCAAAAGAGTGAACGTTTTCTTGCCCTGCGGGATCAATATATCGAAATGTGTCATCTAAATCACTTTCCAGCATTAAAAAATACTGCCACATTCCTTGCAGTCTGTCGGCGTTCATGCTACCCCATTACCTCGTTTCGTGTTTTATTTTCATTTTTATTATAGCACTTGCTTACCAAAAGCGCCAGCATTCTCTCGTAAATTTTTGTGCGCTATAAGGCTTTATGTACTTTGGGCGCAAAAGAACGATGCGAATACATTTCACAAGGTTGCGTACACCGCTCTGCAAAATCACCTCGACCGGCGAAATTGAGCAGCGGTTCCGCTTGAATTGAGCAATGGGACCGCCC
>ERZ808242.1511-NODE-1511-length-12659-cov-4.947080_pt1 | contig 12659 bp, 12 predicted proteins | sample MGYA00521244_ERZ808242 | MGnify/ENA primary metagenome ERZ808242 (study PRJEB31516, sample SAMN03275573) | gut metagenome | biome: mammalia-associated habitat; material: feces | host: Papio cynocephalus | place: Kenya | collected 2012-07-27 ... | reverse complement strand
AAGAAAAGTCTGTCGAACTCGATGACGGCAGAATACTAACAGCGGAGGCAGTCGCTACTTCACACCTACTGGACGTTTGCGTAGAACTGCGGACAATTAGAGAAAAATTAAACGGAGGTAAAAGCTAATGGCAGCAATAACAAAAAGGGGCAATACATTTCAAATAAGCGTTTCAATGGGATATGATATTGACGGCAAAAAAATCAGAAAAACAACAACTTTCAAGCCGCCAGCAAATACGACAGAGAAAAAAGCTGAAAAGTTAGCTCGTGAGTATGCTTTTGAATTTGAACAGAAATGCAAGGGAATGACAGAGCTAAAAGAAAATATGAGATTTGCCGATTTGTCAGAGTGGTATTTTGAAAACTATGCTCCGAATGAGTTAAAGGCTGTTACAATTTACACATACAAAGGACAGATTGATAAGCATATCCTGCCAGCTTTCGGAAACACAAAGCTCAAAGACTTCAACTCCGCAAAGCTCACAGCATTCTTTAAAAAGGTTGAGCTTTCCCCTGCTTCCTGCCGAAAACTGTATATAGTCCTTTGCAGCATATTCAAAAGAGCTGTTCAACAAGGCTTCATTAAAGAAACGCCCTGCAAAAATGTAATACTTCCAAAAGACAAGCGACAGGCAGAAGAAAAAAAGCCAGTGCTTGAAGAAGCACAGGCTCAGAAGTTGCTTGAAATGGTTGACAGGTATACACAATTTAACACTATAATCAAAGTCTTGTTATTCACTGGTATGCGTTCGGGCGAATGTCTCGGCTTGCAATGGCAAGATATTGATTTTGACGCAATGACTATACACATTCAGCACAACCTCGCAAGTGTCGGCGGCAGGCATTGGCTGGACACGCCTAAAACAGCAAGCTCAGTAAGATTTATTGGAATGAGTGAAACGCTGAAAGGCATATTGCTTGAACATAAATCAATGCAGGATGAAAAAAAGAAGAAAGTAGGCAAAACATATAAATATCCTGATATGGTTTTCACTTCTGAGTTGGGAAATTATGTTGACAGAAGCAATTTAAATAATCAGTTTAAGAAATTTGTTGCTGATACTGATTTTAGTTATATATCACTTCACAGCTTGCGGCATTGTAATGCAACACTCTTAATTAACAGCGGAATTGACTTGAAAATCGTTTCTGAACTTTTGGGGCATTCCGATATTAGCACTACTGCAAATATATACGCCGATGTGCTGGCAAGCTCTAAAGCAAAGGTTGCTGAGCTGGTATCTTTGAAGTTAAAAAGCTGATGTCTGCGATGTCTATTTGATGTCCAACGATTAACAACGAACTTGATTTTTTCGTAATGATGTGATACAATACCGTTGAAAAAGTCTTATATTTCACGGCTTTTCAGAACACTTGAAAATATTTCAAAACAGCACACTTATAACTCAAAGAGATAATTCAAGCACAAAAATCAATCCCACAAATTCAAGGTTTCCCTTGGGTTTGTGGGATTTTTCTTTTTGTCCGTTTGGGTCAATTTTTGTCCGTTAGTAACACGATAGTAACAAAATAGTAACACTGTTTTATGTGTCTTGTGCAAGACTTTGACTGTCTTGTGCAAGATGTTGTCTGATCTGCAATTTGGTTCTGCAATGGAATGTCCTTCCATCCTTCAAGAAAACATCATATCCATCATGGGTGTTGCCTTTGATGGTCAAAATTCTGTTCCTGTTGAATTCAGACAACTGCATGGTGTCAAACATTCCTTCCTGGTCTTTCCTGACCAATTCCAAAATATAGGCATTCAAGGACAGGTTCTTTTCTGCTGCAAGATCCTTGATGACCTGTTTCATCCCCTTTGGAACAGACAAATTTATTCTGTCATAGTGGTCTTTGCTGAACTGGTTCTTGTATTGTGTTCTATTCATCAGGACACCTTCTTTCAAATCTTGTTGATTGCTTCAAGTTTGATTGGAAGTTCAAGATGTGTATAGACCACTTGTGTGACATTCTGACCCTTATGTCCAACAATCTTCTGAATGATTCTTTCATCAACACCTGCTTCTGTCAGCAAGGACACACAGGTGTGTCTTGTGCAGTGTGGTGTATATTTGGACAAAGACAAGTCTTTCATCAGCGGTGTCCAGTATGAATCATAATAGTTTCTATATTCAAAAGGTTTCTGATCAGGTGTGCAAATCAGATGGTCACAGTCCTGTTGCATCCAGTATTCAAAGAATGGAACAATCTTTTCTGCAATTGGAACTTCCCTGATACCTGCATCAGTTTTGGATTCCTTCACATAGAACCATCTTTCATCCAGGTGAACATCTTTCTTTTCAAGGTCAAGCATTTCACCAATTCTGACACCAGTGTATATGAGCATCAGAACAACTGACAGATAGATGTTTGATTCATGTGCATCCCAAAGGGTCTTGATTGCCTTCTTGGTGAATGGTTTTCTGTCATAGGCATTTGGATTCCCTGGCTTGCTGATGTCCACATATCTGACCATTTCCCTTTTGTCCTGGCTGACTATTTCATGAACAACAGCATAGTCATACATCAGACCAAACATGATTTTGATTTTCTTCAAGGTTGGTGTGTTCTTTCCTGAATCATCCACAACCTTCTGCAAGTGGTCAAGTTTGATTTCCTGAAACTTCATGTTCCACAAGTCTTTGCAGGTGTTGAATGCTGCTTTGTAACCATTGACATTGGAAGCAGACACCTTTTCAAAGTGAATGTCAGACCATCTGTCATATATTTTCACTGTTTTTAAGCGGGGTTACAATTTTTAATATTGACAGAGCAAACGAGCTTATTTTAGCAACAGCTTTCTTATTCTGTTTTTTAATTACATACGAATCAGAGAACAAAATCATCAGATATTTCGGTCTTTTCTGTCTCGCATTTTCCGCGGTTATGAAAATTTTTACCGCTGTTATCGGAATAGTTTTGCTTTATAAAAAGAAATACAAAGATATCTTGGTATTGGTAATATTTACTCTGATTCTGACTTTTCTGCCGTTTTTATGGCTTGAAGGGTCGTTTACCGATAACATCAAGCTCTTTACAGAAGCCTTAAAGGAGCATTCAAAAACATATCAAAACGGCGATCTCGGACTTTTTGCGCCTAATATTTTTAAAAATTTTAAGCCGGAGTTCAATACGCTTATTTCGTATTCTATAGGTTTTTTGGCGCTTATAAGTGCATTTTTTATAAAAAACGAATTTAAGCAAGTTATGCTGATTTCTCTTGTTGCACTTTTAATTTCCGGACAGCAGGGATATTACTGTATAGTCTATCTTTTCTATCCTATAGCTATGTTTTTTAATCAAAAAGAAAACAGATATGATTTTATATGGATAACCGCATTTCTTATTTTACTTACACCGTTACAATATGATTTAAAGCTCGGAATTTTCAATTTTACGCCTTACCGAGTTCAAAACACTGTTTTAATTCTGGCTTATTTTATTTTAATTACGGAAGGACTTGTAATATGTTTCTATAATTTCAAAAAAAGATTGACAAATCAAAATATGAGTACTATAATATGCTCATAAATTTATAAAAGCTATGATGAAGATAAAAGGCTTTTATCAGAGAGACGGCGTTCGGTGCGAGCCGTCAGACAGGTTATTTTATCTTCGGAGCCGGAAGCTTAAAAGCTTCCCGTAAACGCTGCGTGAACGCCAAAGGCAAAACGGAAAATTCCTTAAATTCAGCCTGTTTTGAGTCGCACCGCGGATGATTTTCACCCGTCTCAAAGAAATTTGAGACGGTTTTTTGCGTTTTGGTCTTTAAGCACGTTCGAATTGGCCTGAAACAGAGTAATTTCAGCATTTTCGGCTTTTCATCACAGCATGGCTTGGGAAAGGAAAATTTTTATGGAAATCAAAATTGTTAAAACATCTTCGCCTAAACAAAAACCCGATTCAAAGAATTTAGGCTTCGGCAAATATTTTACAGACCATATGTTTATTATGGATTATACACCTGAGCTCGGCTGGCACAATGCCAGAATAGTTCCCTTTGAAAATTTATCGTTACATCCGGCAGCAACCGTTTTCCATTACGGTGTCGAAATTTTTGAGGGTCTTAAGGCATACCGCAAGGCGGACGGAAGCGTTCAGCTTTTCAGACCGCTTGAAAATATCAAAAGGCTTAACCGCTCGGCTGAAAGAATGTGTCTGCCGCAGATTCCCGAAGAGGACGGATTAAAAGCGCTTACAACATTTGTTTCAGTCGACAAGGACTGGACTCCGAGTGAAAAAGGTACCTCACTTTACCTTCGTCCCTTTATGTTCGGTAATGACGAAAGCTTAGGTGTTCATGCGGTTAAAAACGCAACCTTTGTTATCATAGCTTCGCCTGTAGGAAACTACTATGCGGAGGGTCTCAACCCCGTTAAGATATTGATTGAATCAAAGGATGTAAGAGCTGTAAGAGGCGGAACCGGAGAGGCAAAATGCGGCGGAAACTATGCCGCAAGCAACCGCGCGGGAATGCTTGCGGAGAAAAAGGGATATTCTCAGGTTTTATGGCTTGACGGTGTTGAAAGAAAGTACATCGAAGAAGTAGGCGCTATGAATGTAATGTTTAAAATCGACGGCAAAATAGTCACCCCTGCTCTTACAGGCTCAATTCTCCCCGGAATTACAAGAAAATCCTGCATTGAGATTTTAAAGGACGAGGGATACACGGTTGAAGAAAGACTTTTAACCGTTGACGAGCTTATGGACGCCGCAAGAAGCGGAAAATTAGAAGAGGCTTGGGGCACGGGTACGGCGGCTGTTGTTTCACCTATAGGCGAGCTTTGCTATAATGACGAGAAATTTACAGTAAGCGAGGGAAAAATCGGCGAGGTTACGAAGCACCTTTACGATGTTCTTACAGGATTACAGTGGGGAAAAACCGAAGATAAATACGGCTGGACCTATCCGATAAAATAATGGTAAATCAAAAAGCCGTTATTGATGCGCACTGTCACATTTATCCTGATATGATTGCCGAAAAAGCCGCCAACGCAACGGGCAATTTTTACGGCGGCAAGCCTGCCTGCTCCGGCACTGTTAATCAGCTTATTCAAAAATGCGAAAAATGCGGAATTGACCGCTGTATTGTACAGTCGGTCGCGACAACTCCGCATCAGGTTAAAAGCATAAACGAGTTTATAGCAAGAAAGGTTTCATTACACCCTGATATTCTTACAGGCTTCGGAACGCTCCACCCCGACTCAGGCGATATCAGAGGAGATTTAAACCATCTGATTGATTTAGGGCTTAAGGGAGTTAAGCTGCACCCCGATATTCAGGGCTTTAAAATTGACGATTACAGGTGCCTTAAAATCTACGAGCTATGCGAAGAAAAAGGAATTCCTATTCTTATGCACACGGGCGACAAAAGGTACGATTTTTCAAACCCGAACAGGCTCATTCCCATCCTTGAAATTTATTCAAATCTTACCATTATCGGAGCGCATTTCGGCGGATACACAATCTGGGACGAAGCAAGCAAAGAAATCTGCTCCTCAAATAAGCTTAACAATTTTTATGTTGACTGCTCATCGAGTCTTGCTTTTCTTACACCCGAAAAAGCAAAAGAAATTATTTTAAGATACGGCGCCGACAGAGTGCTTTTCGGAACAGACTATCCGATGAACGATCCCGAAAATGAATTAAAATTATTTTTTAATCTAAGCTTAAGCGAAAGCGAGCAAAAAATGATTTTAAGCGAAAATGCTAAAAGAATATTAAAGCTCTAAAAAAATCGACCCTTTTCAGGGCCGATTTTTTTATTCATCAAAATTTATTCTTTTTTCTTCTACAACAAGGGGTCTTTTCATAATCTTGGAATTTATATTAAGAACATATTCGCCGAGAAGTCCTATAAAGAAAAGCTGAATTGAGCCTAATACAAAAACACCGATAAGAATAGGTGCGTTTCCCGCAGGGAACGAATCCCAATTTACGATTTTAAGGATTGCATAGACAAGCGCAACCAAAAGACTTAAAACCGACATTATAAAGCCGCCTATTGTTGCAATGCGAAGACCTATTTTCGTATAAGAGGTAAAGCTGAGCATAGCCGCGTCATAAAGGGTATAAAAATTATTATGAGTTTTGCCTGCTCTGCGTTTCGGCTGGTCATAAGGAATTTCTTTTCTTTTAAATCCCAGCTCCGCAACAATTCCTCTTAAAAACGGCTTCGGGTCGTCAAGCCGTCTTAAAACATCGACAAAGCTTTTATCATAAAGTCCCGAGCCTGTAAAATGCTCAATTTGCTCGACATCGGAAAACTTTTTAATCATTTTATAATAACAGGTTCTGAGAAATCTTATAAGCTTATTTTCTTTGCTTGTAGTTTTGATTCCTATTACTATTCTGTACCCGTTTTCCCATTCTCTTACATACTTAGGAATAAGCTCGACAGGGTCCTGAAAGTCACAGCACATGCTTATAGTACAGTCGCCCGTGGTCTGGCAGATTCCGTAATAAGGGGAATTGAACTGTCCGAAATTCTTTGCATTAAAAATTGCTTTAATATGCTTATCGTTTCTGCATATTTCTTCAAGCAGAGGTCTTGTATTATCCTTAGAATCGTTATCAATAAAAACAAGCTCCCAATCATATTCGGGAAGGTCGTTTTTAAAAACATCCTCTATTGCCTTAGACATCGGGACAACATTTTCTTCCTCATTAAAGCATGGGATAAGAACGCTTATCTTCTTTTTTGTTTTTTCAGCAGCAGCCATGTTCCTTCATCCAATCATAAGTTATTTTAACGCCCTCTTCAAAGGATATTTCGGGCTTAAAGCCTGTATCGGAGGTAAGCTGAGAAATATCAGCGCAAAGATACATAACCTGATTTTTATTATAGGGTATTTCGCCTATTCCGATTTCGGCGTTTTTATTCACGGTATCGCGCAGAGAAACTATATAATCCTTAAGCTTTCTTGTCTTTCCTGTTCCGAGAGGGTAAACAGCGCCGTGCTTACCCTTTTCACCCATAAGGTAAAAAGCCCTTGCGGCATCGTCGCAATGGAGAAAATCCCAATCCTGCTCACACGGAGTAAAGGAGCATTTTTCGCCCTTAGCCAATTTTGATATTGTCGACTGAATTATAGCGTTAGGATTGCCTTTTTGTCCGTAAACGCTTAAAATTCTTGCCCAAACATGCCTGATATTAAGATTTTCGGCATAAATTCTGCTTAATTTGCCGGCGGCAAGCTTTGCTATACCGTAGCCCAAACAAGGGTCGGTTGGAGTAGAGCTTGTAAGCTTTTCTTTAACGGGTCCGTATTCCGCCTGAGAGCCTGCGCCTACAAAGCAGGAGCATGAAAGTTTATGCGCTAAGGTTACGGCGTCTAAGGTGTATTTGATGTTATCATTTTGAGTATATGCGTCGTCCCTTGTATTTCCGAAGGTACCGAGCCAAGCGAAATGATATAGAACATCGCATTTTTCCGGAATTTTACTATCCGCATCGGCAAGCTCCGAAATATCGGCGTCCACCGCTGTTACAAGAGGATTTTTGAAAAAATCATCATTCTTAGGCTCATCCGGCTTGCACAAAGCATAAACCTTAATATTTTTCGAGACAAGATATCTTATAAGTGCCGAAGCAATCATTCCTGTTGCACCTGTAACAACTGCCGACTTCATAACAATTCTCCCCTTTTTGACTATTCTTCTACAAGCGGTATAAACATCTGCTGTTCAAGCTCTTCTCTCGGTAAAAACGGAGCGAGGTCCTCAAGTGGAGGACTTACAAGCGTTCCGTCGGGCAGACGCTTTGTACTGCTCTTAGGCTCCCAAACCTGAACGGTATCTGTAAATATCTCGCAGAAAGCAAAGCCCTCTGTCTTAAGAGCTTCTTCGACCGCTTTTTTCATTTCTTCATTGCTCTTAGCACTGAAATAAGGCATACCGAAAGCACCTGCGATTTTCTTAAAATCGGGAAAAGAAAGATCTCCGCTTTCGGGTCCTATTCCGACCTTGCAATGGTCCTTAAACAGATTATTTTGTGTTATTCTGATACTGTGATAGCCCTGATTGTTTATTAAAAATACCTTTATAGGCAATTTATTGGTGACAATAGTCTGAAGCTCCTGCAAATTCATCATTATGCTTCCGTCGCCCTCAAGGCATACAGTATCCTTTTTACCGCCCGCAATGCAAAGACCGATTGCCGCAGGAAGTCCGTAGCCCATGCTGGCAATTGCGCTGTTTATAATAAATCTCGTGTCCTTTTTTATAGTCCAGTTCTGATGTCCGACAACGCAGCATGCGCCGTTGCTTACGGCTGTAAGCGAGCCTGCGGGCAAGGAATCGGAAAGGTGCTTGATAAAAGCAAAAACATTTGCGGTTTTGCCGTTTTCCTCATAGTGTCTCGGCAAGGTTGCAGGGTAAGTTTTCTTCCAGTAAAGGCATTTTTCGCGCCAAGACTCTTTATCCGAAACGGGCGCTTTTAAATCCTCGGTTTTGCGGACTATAGCTTCAAGGAAATCCTTTGCGTCCGCAAAGACAGGCATATCGACATGAATAGTAGGCTTTTTAAATTCCGCCTTATCCACATCTACCATTATAACCTCTGCGGCTCTCGCCCATGTTTTAAAGCTATAGCCGACCTGTCTTAGACTCAGTCTTGTGCCGATTGCAAGCAAAAGGTCAGAATTCTGAACGGCGAAATTTCCCGGTCTGTCGCCCATATTTCCGCCTCTTCCGCAATAAAGGGGATTATCGTCCTCAATTACATCGACGCTGTTCCAATAGGTCACTACGGGAACGCCGAGCTTTTCAACAGCCTTCTTAAAGGCTTCATATCCGCCAGACAGTCTTATTCCTCCGCCCGCATAAATAACGGGTCTTTGAGCTTTTTTAATTTTTTCCAAAATCAAATCGACGGTTTCATCGCTAACCTTAGGCGGAAGCAATTTATCGTCTTCTTCGGGGTCATATCCGGAAAGATTATCTGTTTCAATAAAGCACCCCTGATAATTAACGGGGATATCGAGCCAAACAGGACCCTTTCTTCCGGTATTTGCAAGGTGCCAAGCCTTTTCGAGCATATATCTTATATCCTCGGGCTTTTCAAGCATTTCGGCATACTTACACATCGAAGAAACCGATTTTGTGATATCGAATTCCTGATCGCCTACTGCGCGAAGAGGCAATCCGTCGGTAAACTGCATGGCATATCTTGCGGTAGTATCATATCTTACCTGACCGCTTATAACAAACATCGGAATTGAATCAAGCCAGCCGCCGACAACGCCTGTTATGGCATTTGTGCCCCCCGGGCCGGTTGTTACGCAAAGCGCCGCGATTTTATTATTCAGTCTCGCATAGCTTTCCGCCGCAATGGCGCTCGCCTGCTCATGATGATTATAAGTACAGTGAATTTTTTCATGATGGCCGAAAGCGTCATTTAAATGCATTGCTCCTCCGCCGACAACGGTGAAGCAATCGGTAACGCCCTTATCAGCCAAAAAATCCGCAACATAGTCTGCAAGTCTTATTTTCATTTATTTTCTTCCTTTTTATTATTAAACGCCCAGAATTTATTAAGCACAAAATTAAGCGGAATTGTTATAACAAGCGAGCCTAAGCTTGCGATATAGTACGGCACGCCCGCATTGCTTAAAAGCACTTTAATAATCGGGGATAAAACAAGTCCCGTTATTCCGTAGCATACAACGGTTTTAAGATAAGCCTTTAAATGGTCCTTAAACCTTTTATTCCCCGATTTAAAAACAAATCGGTTATTCCAGTAATACGAATTGGTTACGCTTATTATAAAAGCCAAAATAGAGGTATAGACAATTCTGACCGATTTAACCGAGGCTTTGACGCTTAAAAGTGAAAGAAGCTTTACGGTTAAACCGAACTCGGCGTTTTTAAACATCACATAGAAGCAAAGCATTTCTATTCCGTAAGAAATAGCGGTGTTCGAAACGCCGACAAGTCCGAATTTTATAAACTGGATAATCGGAGCAAGCTTTTTATTACTCAGCAGGTCCTTTAATTTACCCATTATTTACAGCCTCAATTATGGTTTTTGCCATATAATCAATCATTTCGTCGGTCATTCCCGGGTAAACTCCTACCCAGAAGGTATTCTTCATAATTTTATCGGTTGCAGTAAGCTCGCCTGCAACGCGGTAAGCGTCAGTCCCTCTTATGCTGTCAAAGCAGGGGTGCTTTATAAGGTTGCCTGAGAAAAGCATTCTTGTCTGAACATTTTTGCTTTCTATATATCTTACGACCTTTTCTCTGTCAAGTCCGCTGTCATCCCTTAAGGTGATAAGGAAACCGAACCAGCTCGGGTCGCTGTTCTCGGCAGGAACGGGAAGAATGAGCTTGTCCTCCGCGGGTTTAAGAGCATTTTTAAGTCTGCTCCAGTTATGCTTTCTGCGCTTAACAAATTCGGGGAATTTCTTAAGCTGTTCACAGCCGACAGCCGCCTGCATATCGGTAACCTTAAGGTTATAGCCGAAATGGCTGTAAACATATTTATGGTCATAGCCCTTAGGAAGCTCGCCGTACTGACCGTCATACCTATGACCGCAGAAATTATCTCTGCCCGAAGGACAGATACAGTCTCTTCCCCAGTCTCTGTAGCTTAAAATGAGACGGTTAAGCTTAGGATTATTCGTATAAACGCAGCCGCCCTCGCCCATTGTCATATGATGAGGCGGATAAAAGCTGCTTGTTCCGATATCGCCCCAAGTACCTGTAAATTTAGTAACTCCGTCAATAGTGTAGGTGCTTCCAAGAGCGTCGCAGTTATCCTCGACAAGCCAAAGATTATGCTTATCGCAGAATTCCTTGACGGTTTTAAGGTCGAACGGATTGCCCAAGGTATGAGCAATCATAACCGCCTTTGTTTTATCGCTTAATGCCTTTTCAAGCATTGAAGCATCAATATTATACTGAGGAATTGTTACATCGACAAAAACCGGAACCGCGCCGTACTGCAAAATCGGGGTGACGGTAGTGGGGAAGCCGCAGGCAACGGTTATAACCTCGTCCCCTCTTTTTATTGCTCTGTCTCCGAGCTCGGGAGCGGTAAGAACGGTAAACGCAATAAGATTTGCGGAAGAGCCGCTGTTTACAAGGTGGGCATACTTAACGCCTATCCATTCGGCAAATTTCTTCTCGAACTCATCGGAAAATCTGCCGGTTGTAAGCCAAAAGTCAAGCGTTGCGTCGGTAAGCGCGCACATTTCCTTTTCATCGAAAACCCTTGCCGCATAGATTATGCGGTCGCCTTCTTTAAAGGGCTCCTTTTTAGCCTTGAAATCCTTATAATATTCGGCAACCATTTGCTTTATCTGTTCTCTTGCCTGTTCCTCGCTGTTCCAGTTTGCCATTTTTATTCTCCTTTTACCTTTTATTTAAAAAACTCTTTGATTTCCTTATCCATTTCCGCAGGAATGTCTCCGTTTTCAAGCCAGATTTTACTGAACCTGCAGGTCATTTCCATGCATTCGTCAATATGCCAGCGCGGTTTCCATGAAAATACCGATTTAAGCTTTGAGCAGTCAAGCTTAAGGAAGTTTGCTTCGTGCGGACCGCCTACGGATTTATTTTCCCATTTCATTCCCCCGCCGAATTTTTCGCAGAAGAGGGTTACAAGGTCGCCTGTAGTAACACAGTCGCACTCATCGGGGCCGACATTATAATAATCCGCATATTTTATATCCTCATACTGCTTTGCGGCAATCATAAGATAAGCCGCAAGAGGCTCTAAAACATGCTGATAGGGTCTTGTTGAATAAGGGTTTCTTACAGTTATTATTGCCTTTTCCTTTGCCGCTCTTACGCAGTCGGGAATAATTCTGTCATTTGCGAAATCTCCGCCGCCTATAACATTTCCGGCTCTTGCGGTTGAAACGGCGATACCCATTTCATCAAGGAAGGATACCTTGTAGCTGTGAGTTACAAGCTCAGAGCAGGACTTTGAATTCGAATAAGGGTCATACCCGTCAAGCGGCTCGTTTTCCCTATAACCCCAAGCCCATTCATTATTTTTATAGACCTTATCGGTTGTAACATTAAGCACCGATTTAGGCGGATTTGCGCTCAGTCTCACGCACTCTAAGAGATTAACCGTTCCCATGACATTGGTTTCATAGGTATAAGCAGGCTCCTTATAGCTGTCTCTGACAATCGGCTGAGCCGCAAGGTGAAACACTATTTCGGGGTCTGCCTTATCATAAGCCTTTTTAAGTGCATCAAAATCCCTTATATCTCCGATGACCGAATTGATATGCGGTTTTATATCAGCGATATCGAAAAGGTTAGGAGATGTAGGCGGCTCTAACGAAAAGCCTGTAACCTCGGCGCCGGCAGAAATCAAAATCCTGCAGAGCCAAGAGCCCTTAAAGCCTGTATGCCCTGTAACGAAAACTCTTTTTTCCTTATAAAAATCAAGATTCATAAATTTTTACTCCCATTTTTTCCACGGAGCCTTGCCGTTTTTAAGAAGCGTTTCAAGAAGTTCCTTTTCGCGCATAGAATCCATGCACTGCCAAAAGCCTGTATGGCGGTAGCTCATCAGCTGACCCTCGTTTACAAGTTTTTCAAGCGGTGTTGTCTCAAAAACGGTATCATCGCCCTCAAGATAATCGAATATCTGCGGCTCAAGCACCATAAAGCCCGCGTTTATCGCGGCGCCGTCATTAA
>ERZ808242.1510-NODE-1510-length-12666-cov-3.806201_pt1 | contig 12666 bp, 13 predicted proteins | sample MGYA00521244_ERZ808242 | MGnify/ENA primary metagenome ERZ808242 (study PRJEB31516, sample SAMN03275573) | gut metagenome | biome: mammalia-associated habitat; material: feces | host: Papio cynocephalus | place: Kenya | collected 2012-07-27 ... | reverse complement strand
CATGTGTACTGTCATGAAGAAAAGCTTCCGTTATGCGGTGGTGATGTGCGAGTACCTGGAAACGTCACCGGCTATCTATGTCCGCCCGCCGAAAGAAATCAAAGAAGTCACGGAAGAGGAACCGTTCTCCAGGGACGATCTGGATAAAATCTTTGAGCGCTTTGCGGACAATGATTTCATCACCGCCATCTACCTGGCTTACTATGCCGGGCTGCGCATCGGCGAGTGTTGCAGCTTGACCTGGCGAGACGTGGACTTGAAAAGTAATGAACTTCACATTCATACCACCTTGGTGAATAGTGACGGCTGGATGATACAGCCCATTCCAAAGAGCCGCCGGTCCATCCGCTCGGTGCAGATTTCCACGAAACTCCATGACCACCTGGAGACAGCCCGTTTCCTCATGAATAAGAACCGTTTCAAGTACGGCCCCTACTATGAAGAATCTGGTTTCGTTGTCCGTCACGATAACGGCTCCGGGATCACTCCTGACAACATCCGGTATTTCAACCGGTGGTGCAAAGAGACACTCGGCCATGGTTCCTTCCACACCCTGCGCCACACCTATGCTACCAACCTGCTGGAAGGCGGCGCTGATATCGAACTGGTGAGTAAACAGCTTGGCCACGCGTCTATTTCCGTCACGGCACAGGTCTACAGCCACGTGCTGGACCGCCGGAAAACCAAGCTGATTTCCATCATTGATGAAGCCTTGTAAAATTGACCGATGTGATATGATAAGAGAAAAGGCTTTGCCTCACTTTGCCTCTCGACGGTGGCAAAAATGGTGGCAAAATGGCAGTTTGATTCGATAAATACTGACTTTTTTGAAGACCATTAAATTATCGGAACTTATATTATTGGCTAAAATAAGCCAATTTCCTATGATTTATACCACATCCTCTTATTTCTCACAGTAAGGTGAACATCGATCCATGGACAATCATTTTTATATCAGAAATTTTATTACCAAAACGGGACAGCAAGAGGGTTTGTCTCAGAAGAGTATCTTATCTCTGGCAGAAACAAAATCGGAGAACACCATTGACGCCTATGAATCGGATTGGAATGATTTTTGCGATTGGTGTCGGTACCACAAGCAATCTTCTTTTCCTGCTTCTTCAGAAACTATTGTCAACTATATCAATGACTTAGCTGATTTTGCGAAGGCTGCCACCATTCGGCGGCGTATCAGTGCCATTTCGGAAAATTACAATGCGGCAGGACAAATGGATACCAATCCTTGCAAGGCCTGGATTGTAAAAGAGGCTTTGATTGGGCTTACACGTCTCAAAGGCTCAGTGCAAAAGGGAAAGACTCCTATTTATTGGGAAGAGTTGGAGCAAATGGTTTCTTATATGGATACTACCACTTTGAGTGGGCTGCGGGATAAAGCTTTGTTGCTATTGGGATTTATGGGTGCTTTTCGCCGCAGTGAAATCGTAGGACTTGACGTGGAAGATATCAGGCGATTTCCCCAGGGGATCGTCGTAACGATCAAGAAGTCAAAAACAGACCAAACGCAGCAGGGGCAACAGGTTGGCATTCCCTATATACAGGAAAAAGACATGGACGCCATTCAGTCTTTGCAGGCTTGGACGCAGGCGGCAGATATTCATACCGGTCCCCTCTTCCGCAGCTTGCTGAAGAATGGCAAGGTATCATCTCGTCGGCTCAGTGATAAAAGTGTGAACCTATTGGTAAAGAAATATGTGGCACTGATTGGGCTTGACCCAGAGCTATATGGGGCCCATAGCCTTCGTCATGGGTTTGCTACTTACGCAGCCCTTCATGGCATAGAGGAACGTTTGATTATGAAACAGACCCGTCATCGTTCTGTGGAAATGGTGCGCCGCTATATCAATGAGGCTGATTTGTTTACCAACAACCCGATTTCTATGATTTTTAATAATAAATAGTGAACGGTCAATCATTTATATGCCAAATACCTTCACAATATGGGTTTAAGGTTTACTTTCCGAGTCCATCATCCACAAAATGATAGGTCATGATAGTGTCGTTGGTTTAAGGTTTAAATGCAGAATTCTAACCCCTAAACCTTAAACCCTAACCCCAAAAATAACTAAGTTTTCAAAAGACGAATGAGTGGCTAGCCACTAAACAGAAATTGTTAGTTGTTTGTTATCTGGATCCAAACAACCAACAACAAGCATTTACTACTTATTTCCCACCACCGGCAATTTCAACGTCTGTCCTGGTGACAAGTAGCCGGAATCACTGATTTGATTAAGTTTTTTGATTTGGTGAATATAGTCGCGAATATCCATAGACGCATCTACTTTTTGTGCTGCAATATCCCACAGGGTATCATTCTGCTTTACAACAATGGTTTCGTATATTTCTTCTCCAGGAAGTAACGAGGCATTGACACCTAAGCCGCAACATAGTATAGTACATATGAGAAACGCAATGATTCTCTTCATTCGGAAACACCTCCAAGAGTTTGCAATGGTAAATATATTTCCAAAAGATTGGCCTTTCTTTTTGGATGCTAAGGGAATGTCAGGAACGTCGTTTCTTACTATCATCATGGTAATCGATTTCGCCCATGGATACAAGCGAACGCGACGTTAGAATCTGCACATAATTCACTTTTATTTGCTAATCATCGCGATATAATTTGTTTACTGCTTTATAAATACTTTACAAGCAGAAAAATCATTGAGTAAGTATATTCTTTGAACTTTTGTTTGAACTTTATTTTTCTTCATAGTATAATATATCTAGAATGATTGACGGGAAATAGTCATATTTCTCGTTCTTGTTGTTTCAACCCATTTGAAAGGATGATGTATTATGCCAAGAAGAATTGATCGAAGTGAACGTCCGTTAACCACCCGAGAAAAAGCCATTATTGATTTTATTCGTCAGAAAATCTTAGACTCCGGCTTCCCCCCTACTGTCCGTGAAATTTGTAAAGCCGTAGGTCTTCGTTCCACCTCTACGGTTCACGCCTATTTGTCTCGTCTGGAAAGTTTGGGCGTCATCAGAAGAGATCCATCCAGTTCCAGAGCCATTGAAATTGTAGGTGATGTGACCTGGAGAAATAAGAGATTGGTTCCTATGCCGGTGGTTGGGGCTGTCCGTGCGGGCGAACCGATTGTTGCGGATGAACACATTGAAGCGGTATTCCCTATGCCTGCTGAATTGATTGGCAAGAACAACAGCTGTTTTATGCTGGTAGTTCGCGGCGACAGCATGATCAATGCAGGAATCAATGAAGGAGACCTGCTGATTGTTTCTGAACAGGACTATGCAGAAAATGGCGATATCGTGGTAGCTCTGGTAGGCAACGATGATGCTACGGTCAAACGTTTCTTCAAAGAAGATGGACATGTCCGTCTGCAGCCAGAAAATGAAGCCTATGCTCCTATTATTACCAAAGAAGTCACCATTCGCGGCAAGGTCATTGGCTTGTATAGACATATGGAACGGTAAGTAGTTACAAGTTACTCAGGTTACTAAGGTTACTCACGTTCCTCGAATGTGCCGATGCTGCATGAATTGATTTATTCATCGCAACAAAAAAGAACTGTGGATATTTCACAGTTCTTTTTTGTTGCGATTGGTTTTATGTAGTATATGTAGTAAATCACTGTGTATGAAAATGGTAGTTTTAATAGCATGTTGCCCCTTGGAGAAGGGGCGGCGAAGCCGGGGATAGAGTGGCCTGAAGGGACACATTCAGCACTTTCGGATAATATTCATTACTCGCTTATCCAACAAAGGATTTTATCCCATTAGAGACGTCTATCCCCCTTGTATTCCCCCTTCTCCAAGGGGGAACGAGTTTTATACCGCCTGTGTAACAATGACTGGCTAGATAACACATATCACGGCAGCTCGCTTGGCTCGAAATATGGCTTCACCGTTACGATGGGAAGCAGAAAGCCCTTTCCGCTGGTGCTGCGAGATTTCTCCACTCTCCTACACATCCAGATTCATTGCTTTTGCATCATCAAGCACGAATACGACCGGTCGAAATGACATTTATGGCAAGAGGCAGGTTCGAGAAAACTTCAGAACCCTTAGAACCTTTAGAACCTTTTTCGCAAAAAAAATCATTGCATATTTCACTCAACTTAGGAGCATTACACTTTTTATTTCAACCGAATACGGCCTTCTGTCATAGTAATACGACCGGTTTTCAGCAAATGGCCTACGGCTCTTTTAAAAGCAGCTTTACTGATGCCCAAGGCATTTTTGATAAGCGTTGCATCGCTTTTATCGGTGAAAGGAAGTACGCCTTTGTGGGATTCCATGTAGGTCACCAAAAGGGCCATATCGCCTTCCATGGCGTGTTCTTTCTGGGGACGGAGCGACAGATTGACGTGTCCATCTTTTCGAATATAGGAGACCCGGCCTTCGATTTCCATGCCCATATGGAAATTTTTAGGAGTTTCGGAACGATGGAGAAAGGCGATATTTCTATTTCTTGTAATCAGGAAAAGCCCTTCTCCCGTTTCGTTATAAACGGTGCCGCTGACTTTGTCTCCCACTTTGACCCCTTCAAAGGGACGAGCGATACGGCGCATGTCTTCGTCTACGTGCATGGTCACTGCCAAGCGGCCGGTTTTGTCTTCATAGAGTTTCACCCAAATGGATTGTCCTTCTTCTACGCGGCCAATCATTTGCGAGAAGGGAAGGAAAATGCCTCGTTCGGTGCCTACGTCTACGAAAGCACCGAAGCGGGTGGTCAGCATGACCGGTGCATAGCCGATGCCATCGATGGCGATCTGTGGCAGGCGCATACTGGCAGTCAAGCGATGGTGCGGGTCATGGTAAAGAAATACTTTCACCGTATCTCCCACTTTCAGCGCCTGGGTCTGCTGGCCCTGGTGAAGCAGCACGTCGTCTTTGGAATCTCCGGTGCCGCCATCTAGAAATACCCCAAAGTTAGCTTCTCGAACCACCGGAAGGGTGGCAATGGAGTTTTCTTTCAGAAGAGACACTTTTTTATCTGCTGTATCATTCATGGGTTGGTTCCTTGTCATCTGCATCATGATATTCTTCGGTAGGTGCTTCTTTCCACAGGGTATCGAAGTCGAAACGTCTTCTTTCTTCATCGGTAAATACGTGAACAATCACATCGCCGAAGTCCAAGAGAATCCAATCCCCTTCTCTGTATCCTTCTTTGCGGATCGGGTGGAAACCAGCGGCTTCCATCTTTTCTTCCACTTCATCGGCAGCTGCCTGGGACTGTTTCTGGTTCCGTGTAGAAGCCAGAACAAAATAATCGGCAATAGAAGTGAGATCTCTCACATCCATTACTTTAATCAATACACTTTTTTTGCTAGACAACGCTTCACAAATAATTTCTAACTGTTTTTCCATAGTTTTACTCCTTGAATTATAGAAATATAAGATTTGTCAGAACGAGAGTAAGAACATCACACGCCATGTGTAATATTTCTTATACGTAGTAAACAATAAAATACTTTGAGCTACTTACTGATAACTGCCCGCTTTATATAAAAGAGGGTATTGGGGCGCTTCTAAATTTTGTGCGCCCCTTCCACCACTACGCACTCCGCACTACTCACTACGCACTTTTCCACAAAAGGCGAATAAACGCCTATTTTATTCCATAGTCAAAGCAATGACTTTTTGTGCTTCCACCGGATTGACCACCCAAGCCGGTTCTTTGCCGCTTTTCTGCAATTCCCCTGGGAAGATGATAAATTTGCAATTGGACGGTGGGAATTTGGTCAAATGATAGGCCAGATTTCCTGCTTCTTCTGAGGAAATATCGGTATCCACAGCACTCCAATAGTATTTCACTGCGGCCCAATTATAAATAGAGCTGGAGGCTTGCATTTTTTCCAGCACGGTCTTCATGAACCGTTCCTGTCGTTGAATGCGGCCCACTTCTCCGTTTTCGGTATCAATGTAGCGCACATAGCCCAAGCCGGCATCGGCCTGTAAAGACTGATAGCCCTGATAAATTTCAATATCCGATACCCCATTAGCATCGCTGTGTTCCATTGATTTTTCTACATACATGTCTACCGGGCCCCAATGGGACATGTAATTTTTAAAATCGGCGAAGTTGATCACTGCATATTTGTCGATTCGAATGTGCAGCAAGTTCTCGATGGCACTTTTGGTTTCTTCCGAGCCCCCTTCTGACAAGGTCTGCCGAAGGAGCATGTATTTTCCTTCCTGTCTGTGAGGAATTTTTGTATTGGACGGAATGGAAATGAAAACCGCCTGTTCCTTTTTATCATTTCGTGCCATCAGCAGCACCGTATCTGCTTCATTGCCGGCCTTTTCATCGGTTCCGATAAAGAGGTAATACATTGGCTGCCCTGCCTCTTCTGCCGAACGGGCAGACAGGTGGTGAACGGTCTTTGTCATGCCGAAAACCAAGAGAGCCAGCACCGCCAATACAGCTACGATAAAGAGAGCCAGCTTTTTTAAACGAATCCGACTTTTTCTTCTTTTATTTGTTTTCATCATGGTTTGCTTGCATACGAAGAACTAAATCATTTCTTCCTAAAAATGTTAAATCGTAAATATAAGCCTCTTGTTCCAGCAGGTGAGAAATGGTGGAATCATAGGCCGCCAAAACGGCTTCATCCAAATTCTTTTCTGCTTTCTTCCGAAGCTTATCCACACCGGGAAAATCTCGGCTCGGCTCGATATAATCGGCCAGGAAAATAATTTTTTCTAACAAAGTCATGCCCGGCTGCCCGGTGGTATGGAAATAAATGGCACTGGCAATGTCCTTGTCATCCACGCCATAGAGGCTGCGGGCCAGGAGACTTCCGCACGGACCATGAAGAAGAGCCCGGCTCTGCATCATCTGCCCATCCAGTGTGAGTCCATTGTCTTTGATGATCGATTGCATGTCTGCCAAAGACAATTCCTTGGCGCAATCATGAATCCAGCCGGCCAAGTAGGCTTTCTCTGGATCGGCCCCATATTTCTTAGCCAAATGTTTTGCCATATCCGCCACACCGGCAGAATGTTTAAACCGTTTGGCCGATAATTTCTTTTTCAAATCCGATTGAATCTGTTCCAGTTTCATGACTCATACCCTTCATAAAGATGATATTTTTTTATATACCCAATCACCGCATCCGGAATAAAATAACGGACCGACTTGCTTTCCGCGATGCGATTTCGCAAAATGGTAGAAGAAATCGCCAGCTCTGGGGTGCGAAGGAAATGAATCTTCCGCTGCCCTAAGGCACCAAAATAGGCAATAGACTGCTCAATTCGCTCTTCATTGCCGGGGCGGCTGGCACAAATGAAATGACAGGCTTCCAGCAACTCCCGATTGTATTTCCAAGTCGGCAAATCGGCCACCGCATCGGTGCCGCAAATGAAATAAAACTCATAGGCGTCGCCGTATTTCTGCTGCAGCAAATGAATCGTATCCACCGTATAAGATGGACCGGTCCGATCTTTTTCTATGGAAGAAATACAAAAATGGGGATTCCCCTCAATGGCTTTTTTCACCATTTCATACCGAAGCTCTTTGTCAATGTGGTGCATATCTTTGTTGGGCGTGTCCCCGGAAGGAATGAAAACCACCTTTTCCAAGTGAAATTCTTGCCAAGCGGCTTCGGCAATCACCAAGTGTCCGATATGAATGGGATTGAATGAACCACCAAAGATTCCTACCCGTTTAGCCATAGATATAACACCGCTTCCGCAAGCAAAATACACACCAACCAAAATCCCAACAGCTCCACGATATGAGACAATTCAAATCGTCCCTTGGGATGTTTGGTGTAATAATAAATCATCCACTTCACTTTTTCTGAAAATTTCATAGGTTGTCGCCGTTATTTCATGATCAGCAAATTGTCTCGGTGAATGACCGTATCATACGGCGCTTCTGTGCCCAGTGCCTCGGCCAGCTTCTCTGTGCGAAGTCCCTTCATGAGATTCACATCACTGGCGCTGTAATGGGAAATCCCACGAGCCAGCTCCTGGTTATGGAAATACACCGCCACCGTATCGCCTTCCAAGAAATTGCCTTCTGTGCCTACGATGCCCACAGGGAGCAAACTGGAACCTTTTTCGAGCAGCGCCTTCTTGCAGCCTTCGTCCACAAAAATTTTCCCCTTCACCGCTGTGCCGATGATGATATCCCGCTTTTTCAGCTGAGGATGTACATTTTCACCACGGAATAAAGTACCTATTTCCTCGCTGTCCATGATGCGTTCCAGCACATCTTCCTCATCACTTTTCGCGATAATCATATCGATGCCGGAATGGACACAAATCTCTGCGGCCTGGATTTTGGTGTACATACCGCCGGTTCCCCGGGCGGTCCCGGCACCGCCGGCTATCGCAAAGAGCTCTCTCGTAAACTCTGGCACTTCATGAATCAAAGTGGCATCCGGATGGTTCTTCGGGTCTTTATCATAAAGGCCTTGGATATCCGACAGAATGATCAGCAAATCCGCTTCCGCCACGCTGGCTACGATGGCCGACAAGGTGTCATTGTCACCAATTTTTATTTCATCAGCCGAAACCGCATCATTCTCATTGACAATCGGGATAGCGCCCAATTCCAAAAGCGCCTGCAAAGTGCCTCTCATATGCAAGTACCGCTTGGAATTGACCGCATCCCCTTTGGTGAAAAGAAGCTGCGCCACAATTTGCCCGTATTCATGGAAAAGGTGCTCGTACATATTCATCAACACACCTTGCCCCACAGCAGCACAAGCCTGTTTATAAGGCAAGAACGTCGGTTTTTCCTTAAATCCCAGCACAGGCAGCCCGACCCCAATGGCCCCAGAAGTCACCAAAATGACCTCCAGCCCACGGTTCTTTAAGTCCGACAACTGCCTGGCCAAATGGTCCATGTAGCGGAAATTGACTTTTCCATTATCATAGGTCAGAGAACTGGTTCCTACTTTGACTACAATACGCTTTTTCTTTCCAATCGTTTCTCGATTTCCCGTTGTAAGATATTTCATAATGAGACGTCTCTTTTTTTCACTCTACATCACTGTATGGTATTCTTCACAAAGTGTCCGAATTGTTCCATTGCAGAAAGGTTCGTGACACCGCACTTCGACTATTTATTTTAGCATACCATAAAGGTATTTCATAGGGGAATTGCCTGTGTTTCTCTAGTGGATGTTCGTTAATTCATGCGCTCTATATTTGTGAAATATGGCTATTCTAATGTATAGAAATAGTTGCTCCCCCCTTACATATCTTTACACTCACTGTTGTCAGTTGTTAGTTGTTGGTTGTTTGGCTCCAGACAACTAACAACCAACAACAATGGCGAATCCAGTTTCTTACTAGTGAATTCATAAGCCGCTACTCTCCAAGGAAATACTTCTTATTCACACTTCAAAATCTGGAAATCCTGACTTTCTTTGGACAGTTGGAACATCAACTTCTGCATCGACGTTTCATGGAGATTTCCCAGGATTGTCAATTCAAAGGATACGGTCTGGGCGGTTTTATCGAAACCAAGGAGTTCCATATATTTCATGTTGTACCCATAATCGCCGACCATACTCAAAATGCTGCTCATAGCATTGGGATGGTCCGGCCGCGTGAGACGAGCCACCACTTGGGTACACCGTTCCGGAATGGTCACAGTCTCCACCAACTGGGCAAACAAGTCCGGATTCCAATCAAAAAGCATCCCATACTGGTACATGCGACTAGTTTCCATAATCTTGCGAATGACAGAAATATATTCAGCTTTCCGGTTGTCCGGCACCTCTTCGGATAATCTAGCAATAATGGCCTGCTCCCGATCGGCCCGATACACATTGGTTTCGCCGGCTTCCTGCTTTGCTTCTGCTACCATTTGGGAACAATCCAGTCGTTCCATCAAAAGTTCCCGAATCTGGGGATCAATGGCATCAATTTTTTTACGGACCTCTTCTAATTTCATTTCCATCATCCTTTCCTACCATGCTATATAGACTTTGGTTAATATCTTGCTTAATTTTTTCCAATCTATCCTTATCGTAAGGTATGTCTAACCAGGCAGAAGTGCTATCATTATTCGAATAATAAAAATTCTCAACTTTCCCCGTATCTATATTGTAAATACTCACAGTAAATGCAGTAAACACATCATTTCCAAGTAAATAAGACCATGTATAGTCAGTGTCTAACGGCGTAGCACCTCCACCACCTTTGGGCATAAGTTCTAATAATATGCCATTTCGATTGTTCCCATAATTGACAAATGAAAACTTTGAAAACAGTTTTAGTGTTCCTGTTGCTAAATCCATCACATACGTATCCCTATTTGGTGTATCTACCAAAACAGATTTTCCCACATCATACCAACCTGCCAAGCGCATATCATCCGGTAAATAGGATAAAATAGTATCTTTACTCTCTGAATAGGCTCTAATTTCATTGTTACACTGATAAATAATCCCATTTTGATAGGGATAGACCCGCTTTTTATTCAAGCCGAAATCTTTAACCTGCCGAAGAGCTTTGGTAATATCATCTATTTCATAAAGTTTTTGATCCAATTTTAGAAAGAGAGACTTTCTGCTTTTAATAAACCCACTACATGCCCAATTTTGACAGCTCAAATTATCTGCAATTTGATTTATACCAGCAGGAGACACATAAAGCAATTTTAACTTTGGACTTTTTTCGGTTTCAGTAGCTATCACATAAAATCCATTTCCATCAAAGAAGATGGAGTCAATGGACCCTATCTCGATATACTTCTTTACAAAAGTGAAATCAAATTCTACATAGTCACTGACATCATTAGGATTCAGCAAAATCAAGTGATTACCCTCAAAATTTTCACCACTTTTCCAAGTTGATATAGTTCCGTTCAACCTTGAGTTATTGGTATAATTTTGGTACACGATACACTCGTTTCTCCAAATAAAACCAACTCCCCAAAGAAGAACTGCACCTATAAACAAGGCGATAGCAATTCGTTTTCTCATTTTTCTACCTTATAGTCTCAATTTAAACATTTTACTCAAGAAACATGGACCCAACTGCTAGCATAATTAGATAAATTCCACAACCAATGCATAATTTGATAATTTCCAATATTTCTTTCTTCCCTGCATTGATTTAGATGTAATCATTGGATTTTCTGGCAATAATTTCAATGATATGCCTATAAAAATTGTTCCAAGACTCCAGATAAAAAAAGCAATACTCACAATCATATTTGTATCCGTTGTTTCTTTATTTACTAGGTAAGGTAAAATTAACGGCCAAAAGAAAAACAGAAAACTACCAAAATACGCAAAGAACCTATAGGCAAAAGGATACTTTCTTTCACGAATATATCTTTTCCCTAAGTATAACAGCCAAAAAAGATAAAAGGCTACTATTGTTAGCCCACGGAGATCATAATAGTGAAAATCCAGAATATCATTAATATTAATCATAATTATTTTCTCCTACTACTATCTTTCATCAACTGTATATCTTGATCAGTGGCATTTTACTAAGTGCATGGTTTCCACACAGGCTTGCTTGAGTATAGGGAGAGATAACTGTTCCTCCCCGGCTTTCAGGTTCATATTTTTCATCTTCACATACTTTTTGCGAAGCGTATCTATCTGATTGTACTTCTGCACTCGATGGAGCCGTGTCGTTATATCTCCGCAGCGTCCCGGCATACTCCACCAACCATAGGATGTATTTTCTTTATTATATAAGAGCCTCACAAATCCGACATTTCCTTGATTCCGATGTAAAATCTCTACATTCAACACAAAATTCTCCCCTTGGGCTGTTGTAAAGGTATAGCGAAGGTTAGCCACTCGTTTCTTATGGATATCATCGCCTCTTGCCTTACAATAATTTTGAATGGTTGTGTCTATGAGAGAGCGAACCTTTTGGGGCTCCTTAAATAGGATACGGGTTCTCGTCAGGATCATGAGATAATCAACATAATACGTCCCCTTTCGATCCTTTAACAGCAATGCGATTTTCTTATTTCCCAAAGGCTGTAAACTGCCTTTGATTTCAAATTCTTCTCGGAGCTTATCCATGGCAGCGTTCAGTGGCTTTCTGCAAATGGCGAGATGCGTCCGGTACTCTTCTATGCTATCTATCAGTTGGTACATATATTTTCCCTCAATTCTTCTTTCTGTAAAAAAGACTTTATAAGACTTCTAAAATCTTCTAACCTATGGAAACACTGATTAAATCGGCGTTTCCATAAGGTGCTGGTCTAAATTTCTGGAACCATTATGCCTGAATCATTCTACGTCCAGTCAAAGCGGCTAAAGCATACCGGTCACAGTGGTGTCTTGCATGGAGATATTTCTACCTGCATCTAAATGAATTACGGATATAAGCCTTGCTCTTTTAGTTCTTCAATGCGTGACTGTGCCTTTTCTTTTAAGTGTGCATACGCATTTCGTTCTTCTATGGTTAAGTCTGATTCATCATTGACCACCGTAAATTGATTTTCATGGGCGTTATACTTAGCAATCGTCTCGTCCAACCTCCGTTTATCATCAACAGAAATATTTTCATTCCGTAACAACTTAATATGGAACGGTTCTGCTTGAATGATCCAAAACCCACTTCGTCCGTACACATAAAACGTTTTGTACTGATAAAACCATCCCATATCAACTTCATAGTCATATACATTCTCGTCTAATGGTGTTGTAATAAATCCTCTTTCTGGATGAATTTGCTCTTCAGGTCTAA
>ERZ808242.1509-NODE-1509-length-12666-cov-7.713187_pt1 | contig 12666 bp, 10 predicted proteins | sample MGYA00521244_ERZ808242 | MGnify/ENA primary metagenome ERZ808242 (study PRJEB31516, sample SAMN03275573) | gut metagenome | biome: mammalia-associated habitat; material: feces | host: Papio cynocephalus | place: Kenya | collected 2012-07-27 ... | reverse complement strand
TAAGAAGGAGGATGCGCCATGGAGCAGGATAAGAAAGTACAGCCGGTGGTGCTGCAGGTAGAAAACTTAAGAATTTCCTTTCAGACCACAGCCGGAAAGCTTCGGGCAGTCCGGGGCGTGGATTTTACCCTTCACAAAGGCGAAACACTGGCGATTGTGGGAGAGTCGGGAAGCGGCAAATCCGTTTCCGCCAGAGCCATTGCCGGTATGATGAGTGAAAACGAAAAAATAGAAGAAGGCAGTATTTTATATACCTATGAAAAGGACGGCAGCACGGTCACGGAGGATATCCTCAAGTTCAGCCGGAAAAGACGGGCAAAAGAGTTGTACGGAAAGAAAATTGCCATGGTGTTCCAGGATCCCATGACAGCCTTAAATCCGTTACTTACCATAGAAACCCAGTTGACGGAGGGCATACGGAAGCACCTTTCCCTTTCGAAAAAGGAAGCTTACCAAAGGGGGCTGGAGCTGCTTGCCGAGGTGGGCATCACGGAGCCGGCGCTCTGTATGAAGCAGTATCCGTACCAGCTTTCCGGCGGTATGCGGCAGAGAGTGGTAATTGCCATTGCCATATCCTGTCACCCGGAAATTTTAATCTGCGATGAGCCGACCACGGCGCTGGATGTCACGGTGCAGGCAAAAATTCTGGAGCTCATCAAAAACATGCAGAAAAAATACAATCTGTCCGTTATTTTCATCACCCACGATTTGGGCGTGGTAGCGGGCATTGCCGATTACATCAATGTGATGTACGCGGGCAAGGTGGTGGAAAGAGGCACGCCGGATGATATTTTCTTCCATCCGAGACACCCGTACACCTGGGGACTTATGCTTGCCGTACCGGATATGAACACGGCGGACGACAGGCTTTACACCATTCCCGGTGCGCCGCCAAGTCTTTTGGAAGAGCCGGTGGGAGAAGCGTTTGCTCCCAGAAACCCTTACGCATTGCCCATTGATTTTGAAAAAGAAGCGCCTCTGTGCAGGCTTTCGGAAACCCATGAGGTTTATTCCTGGCTGGAGCAGGAGGAGAAGAAAACGGAAATGCCGGAGGCATTGCGGAAAAGAATTGCAAAGATGTTGGAGAATGCCGTATGAGTACAGAAAAAACACAGGATGATGTGCTTGTCGTAAAAAACTTAAAACAGTATTTCCGGGTGGACAAAAAGCATACGGTGAAAGCCGTGGATGACGTGAGCTTTTCCATAAAAAGAGGCTCCACTTTTGCACTGGTGGGAGAAAGCGGCAGCGGAAAATCCACCATCGGAAAGTCGCTGATACGCCTGTATGACCCCACGGAAGGAAGCATCCTTTTGGACGGCACGGAAATTGCGAGCCCTATGACGAAAGAAAAAAAGCGCTTTTTAACCGGCAGGATGCAGATGATTTTCCAGGACCCCATGTCCAGCTTAAATCCCCGGAGAAAGGTGCTGGATATCGTGGCGGAAGGTCTGGATGCCGCCCATTTGTACCACTCCGCGGCGGAACGCCGGGAAAAGGTGTATGACATTTTGGAAAAGGTGGGATTGTCGAAAGAACAGGCGGAGCGTTACCCACATATGTTTTCCGGCGGACAGCGGCAGAGGATAGGCATTGCCCGAGCCATGATTATGGAGCCGGAGCTGATTATCGCGGACGAATGCATCAGCGCCCTGGATGTTTCCACCCAGGCACAGGTAGTGAACCTGATGCGGGAAATACAGGAAGAAAGAGGTCTGGCGTACCTTTTCATTGCCCATGACTTAGCCATGGCAAAATATATTGCCGATTACGTGGGAGTCATCCACTTAGGACATTTCGTGGAAATGGGTACCAAGGAAGATATTTTTGAACACCCTATGCACCCTTATACAAAATCGCTTCTGGCAGCCGTGCCGGAGCCCAATCCCCGCAGAAAAAACAAAGTCGTGGAAACCTACGACAAGGATGCGCTGGGAATTGATTACGAAAAAGGCACAAAAAAGTATGTATCGGACACGCACATGGTACTGATGTAAAGCAAAATCCGGCATGAAACACCTGCCGGAAACAATCTGATTTTGATGTGAGAAATCACATGAAGATAAATACCTGTTACACACAGGCGAAGAGGAGGAACATTATGAAGAACAATTTACGAAAGAAGCTTTTAACCGGAGTTTTGAGCCTTGCACTGGCATTTTCCATGACAGCCTGCGGCAGCAACGGCGCAGCGGACGGACAGACCACAGGAAACACTGCGGCAGCAGGAGAGTCACAGACCGCACAGGATACCGCGGCTGACGGCATTAACATCCGTAACATCGCCGTCAGCGAACTTACTTCCGTCGACCCAAACTATGCCTACACCGGCAACTCCACCGTTGTCATCTTAAATACCTACGAAGGTCTGATGAAATACGGCGAGGACGGCAGCCTGCAGGGCGGCATGGCGGAAAGCTATGACGTGAGTGACGACGGCACTGTTTATACCTTCCATATCCGTGACAATGCGTACTGGTCAAACGGCGAAAAAGTAACCGCTTACGACTTCCTTTACAGTTGGCAGAGACTGGCTAATCCCGCAAACGGATGCGCCTATGCGTATGTGCTGATGTCAGCAGGGGTAAAGAATGCTTATAACGTACTGTATTCCGGAGACCCTTCCTACACGGTGGACGACCTGGGCGTAAGCGCACCGGATGAAAACACTTTTGTGGTAGAACTGGATGCACCGGTTCCCTATTTCCTTTCCATGACAACCGGCTCCTTCCTGATGCCCGTTAATCAGGCATTTGCGGAAGCAAGCGGCGAACTGTTCGGTACGGATGTGGAACATTCCATTTTTAACGGACCTTTCAACGTAACCGAATGGGAAGCAGGCGGCGCCAATGCAACGCTCACCAAGAGCAGCACTTATTACGATGCGGAGCATGTGACCTGCGACACCGTTACCTACACCTTCATCGCAGACAGCCAGCAGCAGGTGCTTGCATGGGAAAAGGGCGAGTACGACACCATCCAGTTATCCGGCGATTTCATTGCCAAATATGCGGATGACCCGGCGCTGACAAGCCTTGGCTATGCCGGCATGTACTATATTACCTTTAACTTTACCAACCAGGATTTACAGAACAAGAATTTACGTCTGGCTATTTCCACAGCCATCAACAAGAGTGCGATTGCACAGAGCATTTTGGCAGACGGTTCCACCGCAGCCGATTATATCATTCCCAAGGATTTTGCACCGGATGCACAGGGCGTTACCTTTAGGGAAAAAGCAGGGGATGTTGCCTACAACAGCTATGATTTGACCAAGGCTGCCGAGTATTTTGAACAGGCAAAGCAGGAACTGGGCAAGGACAATATTGAACTGACCTTACTGTATTCCGAAGAAGGCAGCAACGCTACCGTGGCAGCGGACATCCAGTACGAGCTGCAGACCAACCTGCCCGGACTGACCGTAAATCTGCAGGCAACCACTTCCGCACAGAGAACCACGGAAATGAGCGCAGGCAACTTTGACATTGCCCTTGACAGATGGTTTGCCGATTACAAGGATGCTTCCACTTTCTTAAATCTGTGGACTTCCACCAGCACCATCAACTACGGCAAGTGGGAAAATGCGGAATACGATGATTTGTATACAAAAACCATCGGCGCTAACGCCATGGACCAGGAAGCACGTACTCAGGCTATGATTGACATGGAAAAGGTACTTCTGGAAGATGCGGCAGTATGCCCGCTCTACCAGCCCGCCAGCGTATATCTCTTAAACACCGATTATAACTTCAAGCTGTTAAGCGGCGGACTTATCCAGAACCAGTATACCACGAGAAAATAATGTGTTTGACGGACACAGAACGGGAAAAGTCCGGCAACAAACAGAACGTAATAAACAGACAGCACATCGGCAGACAGAACGGAGGGGTGGAAGCATGGAACAGAAGATGGTCTATAAAAAGGAAAGCGTTAAGCCGTACCGCGTGCATGTACCGGCATCTGCGGAAGAATACCTGCAGGCGGTACAGCAGGCAGAGCACTACCTTTCCGCACATGTAAAAAGAACCCCGGAGGGCATTTACTGGGCTTCCGGGGAAGCTGAAAAAAATGACAATGCCTTTGCAAAGCTGTCCGTGGTCAATCTCTACGGCGGCTCTGCGGGTATCCTGTATTTTTACCACAAGCTGTACCAGGCGACCAAAGAGGAAACCTACCGTAAGACCATGGAAGAGGCGCTCCGTTATCTGCTTTTCCGTCTGCCCGATTTTCTGCCGGAAAAAGTGTATACCCTGCAGGAATACGGCGCGGGCGTAAGCCTGGATTTGGGCGTGCTGGGACTGGCGGGTATCGGCTTTGTACTGGAAGATATTTATGAAACCTACCGCCAGGGAGAGGTAAAAGAAGCCCTGCACACCATTGGCAGCTATTATCTTTCCCATGCAAACCGGGAAGGGGATGCCGCTTATTTTACCGGCAGCAGCACCATGATTACCGATACTGCCGTTCTTCTGTACCTTATCCGTCACTATGAATTGTCCGGCGAACCGGAAATCCGGGAGCTTATTTTAGCCGAAGGCGAATGGTACCTTAAGCAGGGCGAATGGCAGGAGGACGGCACCTTATTTTATCATGGGCTGGAATGTGTCTGGGAAGGCATCAAGCTGAACTTTGAAGTGGGCGTTTCCGGCTCCGGCTACATGCTGGCAAGACTGTACGAATTTACGCAGGACGAAAGATACTTAAAGGCGGCAGAAGCATGCGCAGCCTATGTGGTAAAACAGGGCATTTCGCAGGAAAAGGGCTATCTTGTACCCTTCCGGCAGGATTTGGGGAAGGACTCTCCTTTGTACCTCGGCACCTGCAGCGGCGTAGCGGGCACCGCCCGGCTGTTTTATCTTTTGTACCGGCTGACCGGGGAGAAAAAATATTTGGAAGAAATCGAAAAACAGGTGGACGGCATCGAATCCGTGCATGCACCGGAATGGCCTTCCACGGGCTTCTGGAACAACACCAATCTCTGCTGCGGCCACGCGGGGCTTCTGCAGTTTTTCATAGCCATGTATCAGGCAACGAAGGAGGAGCGCTACCGGGAGCTGGCACACCGTACGGCAGCCGTGCTTTTAGGCGAAAAGGACGTGGACAAAGACGGCGCAAGCTGGCTTATCGCCACGGAGCGCAGCCATCCGGAAAACACTTCCCGGCCGCTGGGCTATTACATGGGCGTGGCAGGCATTGCCGGAGCATTGCTGCAGATGTATGAGTCGGAACAGGGAGCCTTTCACTGGAGCCGCTTCCCGGACGACCCGTTTCCGTCATAATGCGGGGAACAACTGTAAAACAAGGCAGAAAAGACCGCTTTTCCAAAGAATACGGTCTTTTTTTATTGCAACTTTTTTCCTTACGGTGCTATACTAAAAATACTTATGAGCAAAAAAAGGAGGCGTCCCATGTATTTAATCGTAGGACTGGGAAATCCCGGAAAAGAATATGAGAATACCCGTCATAATATCGGGTTTGATGTCATAGAAACATTAGCAGCACAGGAAAAAATAGATATTCTGGAAAAAAAGCACAAGGGCCTTGTGGGAAAGGGCTACATTGACGGTGAAAAGGTGATTTTGGCAAAGCCCCTTACCTACATGAATTTAAGCGGCGAGTGTGTGAAAGAAATTCTGGACTATTACAAAATAGATGCAAAAACGAATCTCATTGTCATTTCCGATGACATCAGTCTGGCGCCCGGCCACATACGCATCCGCAAAAAAGGCAGTGCGGGCGGGCACAACGGCTTAAAGAATATCATTGCCCATTTAGGACATGATGAATTTATGCGCATTAAAATGGGCGTTGGCGAAAAGCCCGCCGGTTACGACCTGGCAGACTATGTACTGGGACATTTTAACGGCATGGAGCGGAAGGTGATGGACGAGGCGGCGGCAGAGGCAGCGGACGCCATCCGTGTCATCATGAAAGAAGGCGTGGAAAGCGCCATGAACCGCTTCAATGGGAAGAAATAAAGGGTATGGAGAAGTAAAATGCAGGCATTATTGGCACCGCTGCGGGAATTAGCAGAATACGAGGAAATCAGGAATATCCTTTACAGGGATAAAAAATCCATTGCGCTGACAGGCTGCGTGGAGTCACAGAAACTGCATATGGTATACGGTCTGGGCGATGGCTTTCCCTGTAAAGTCATCGTTACTTACAGTGATTTAAAAGTCCGGGAAATTTATGAGGACTATAAGTTTTACGACCGCAATGTGTACCTGTACCCTGCCAAGGATTTGATTTTCTTTCAGGCGGATATCCACGGCAATAAGCTGACCGCAGAGCGTGTTAAGGTACTCAGGAGACTGGCGGAAAAAAAGCCCATTACGATTGTGACAACCTTTTCGGCACTCATGACACCTCAGGCAAGGTGGGAACTTGACAGGGATACCGTTTCTATCAGCAAGCACGGCACCCTGGATATGACAGAAGTGTCAAAAAGACTGGTGAATATGGGCTATGAAAAGACTTACCAGGTAGAAGCCCCGGGACAGTTTGCCGTAAGGGGCGGCATCCTGGATGTCTTCGATTTAACGGAGGAGAACCCCTACCGTATTGAACTCTGGGGGGATGAGGTGGACTCCGTCCGCAGCTTTGATATCTTAAGCCAGCGTTCCGTGGAGCAGTTGTCCAGCATCCGCATTTTCCCGGCGGCGGAGTTTGTCCTGACGGAAGAAATGCAGCGGGACGGCATTGCCAAAATCGAAAAAGAAGCGAAAAAACAGGTCAAAATCTTCCGCGACCACATGCAGTCGGAAGAGGCGCACCGCATAGAAGTGCAGGTGAAGGAGCTTCGGGAGCAGGTACTGGAATTTAAGAACCTTTCCGTTCTCGAGGGCTATATCCGTTACTTTTACAAGGAAGAGGAGCTTTCCAATCTGCTGGGACTTCTGCCGGAAAAACACTGTCTTTTCCTGGACGAACCGGCGCGTATCCGGGAGCAGGCGGAAGCAGTGGAGCTGGAATTCCGGGAAAGCATGAGCCACCGTGCGGAAAAGGGTTATATCCTGCCGGGGCAGATGGATGTGCTTTCCGGCTGGGAAAAGGTGGCAGCCGGTATCCAGAAAGCTCCCTTTATGACACTTGCGTCAATCGAAATGAAAAAGACTCTGGTAAAGCCGGAAAAAACATTCAGCATTTCCGCCCAGAGTGTCACTTCTTATAATAACAGCTTTGAAATGCTGGTGAAGGACTTAAAGCAGTACAAAAAAGAAAAGTACCGGGTATTGCTTCTGTCAAGCTCCCGTACCCGTGCGGAACGGCTGGCGGCGGATTTGCGGGAAGAAGGACTTTCCGCCGTATTTACCAGCAACCCCGAACGGGAAGTGCAGGAGGGTGAGATTTTAACCTGCTACGGACATGCCGGAAAAGGCTTTGCCTATCCGCTGCTTAAGTTTGTGGTGATTTCCGAAAGCGATATTTTCGGAAACGGACAGAAGAAAAAGAAACGGAAGCCCAAGTACGAGGGACAGAAAATCAAGGACTTCTCCGAGCTTAAGGTGGGTGACTACGTGGTGCATGAGAGCCACGGACTGGGCATTTACCGGGGCATTGAAAAGGTGGAAGTGGATAAAGTCGTTAAAGACTATTTAAAGATAGAATACCGCGACGGCGGCAATCTTTACATTCTGGCAACGGGTCTGGATGTTATCCAGAAATATGCCTCCGCCGACGCCAAGACGCCGAAGCTCAACAAATTAGGCACCCAGGAATGGACAAAAACCAAAACGAAGGTGCGCACCGCCGTGGAAACGGTGGCAAAGGATTTGGTGGAGCTTTACGCCAAAAGGCAGCAGTCCGAGGGCTATCAGTACGGGAAAGATACCGTCTGGCAGCGGGAATTTGAGGAAATGTTCCCCTATGAGGAAACGGACGACCAGCTTACCGCCATTGCGGATACCAAGGCGGACATGGAGAGTAAAAAAATCATGGACCGCTTAATCTGCGGGGACGTGGGCTACGGCAAAACGGAAATTGCCATCCGTGCGGCGTTCAAGGCGGTGCAGGAGGGAAAACAGGTGGCATATCTGGTGCCCACCACCATTTTAGCCCAGCAGCATTACAACACCTTCGTCCAGAGAATGAAGGATTTCCCGGTGCGCGTGGACATGATGTCCCGCTTCCGCACGGCTGCCGAGCAGAAAACGACCATTACCGATTTGAAAAAGGGCATGGTGGACATTGTCATCGGCACCCACCGGATTTTGTCGGCGGATGTGCAGTTCAAGGATTTGGGATTGCTCATCATCGACGAGGAACAGCGTTTCGGCGTAGCGCACAAAGAGAAAATCAAGCAGATGAAGGAAAATGTGGATGTGCTGACCCTGACGGCAACGCCCATTCCCCGTACCCTTCACATGAGCTTAATCGGCATCCGCGACATGAGTGTCTTGGAGGAGGCACCCAACGAGCGTCTGCCCATCCAGACCTATGTGTGCGAATACAACGAGGAAATGGTGCGGGAAGCCATTGTCCGGGAAATGGCAAGGGGCGGTCAGGTTTATTATGTGTATAACCGCGTCAACAACATTGCGGACATTGCCGCCGCCATCCAGCAGCTTGTGCCGGAGGCAAATGTTTCCTTTGCCCACGGACAGATGAAGGAACATGAACTGGAAAAAATCATGTACGATTTCATCAACGGGGAAATTGACGTGCTGGTTTCCACAACGATTATTGAAACGGGGCTGGACATTTCCAATGTCAACACAATTATTATTCACGACTCCGACAATATGGGACTTTCCCAGCTTTACCAGCTCCGCGGCCGCGTGGGACGTTCCAACCGGACGGCGTACGCCTTCCTTATGTATAAGAGAGACAAGATGTTAAAGGAAGAGGCGGAAAAAAGACTGGCTGCCATTAAGGAATTTACGGAGCTGGGCAGCGGCTTTAAGATTGCCATGCGGGATTTGGAAATCCGCGGCGCCGGCAATCTGCTTGGCAAGGTGCAGCACGGTCACATGGAAGCCGTGGGTTATGATTTGTACTGCAAGATGTTAAACGAAGCCGTGAAGAACTTAAAGGGTATTCCCACCATCGAGGATTTTGCCACCACCGTGGATTTGGATGTGGACGCCTTTATTTCACCGGAATATATCGTAAACGAAACCCAGAAATTAGATATTTACAAGCGGATTGCAAGCATTGAGAATGAAAAGGAACGGGATGACATGAAGGATGAACTGTTGGACCGCTTCGGCAACATTCCGAAATCCGTGGACAATCTGCTGCGCATCGCGTTAATCCGGGTAAGGGCGCACGCCATGTATATCACGGAAATCAAGGGCAAAAACGAGAGAATACTGTTCACGTTCCGTCCGGATGCACCCATAGACCCCACCGGCATCCCGGCATTCTTAAAGAGCCACAAGGACCGACTGTTCTTTACCTCCTACGGAAGCCCGTTCTTCACCTGGAAGTACGAAAAGACGGGACTGGTGGAAAAAGATGCGGAGCTTTTGCTCGGCGATACCGAAAAACTGCTCACCGAGATGGAAGAAGTCATCCGCGTCAGCAGGTAGCGCGGTATTACAACAATAATAGAGTCATAGCATAAAAAATCCGCAATTTAACGGATTTTTTGATACATTCAATGGAGCTTCATCTTATTTAGCAACAGTGGAAGGTGCTCAGAGTGGGACTATTTAAGAAAAAGACAGTTACAAAGACGTATGATAAGGAAAATAAGAAACCAGTAATCAAGGCGAGCATATGTAATGGCGAGCAGGTTGCTGGTTTTAAGGACATTCATACAGGTAAGATAGAAGAGGTTATGCTGATTAAGAGTCAGGCAGACCTTGATGTATTCAAGGAAATGTATGGAATAGATGGTGAGATAGAGAAGAAATATTGATATGAGCATATTAGGAAATATACTTTGCTTTGATCTGGTGGAGTGGGTACTATTTGATACTTATACTGAATCGGTGTACGAAGCTGAGATTGATAAATTATACGATAAATAAAATGATAATCTTATGGGATTTATTAAACAAAAGAAATCTATAGAAAACCTGATTGTAAAATCGGAATTTGTACAGGAGAATAAAAATGTTATTAACAATATTTCTTTCAATCATATTTTGTGTCGCAATAACGATTATGCTTATTTCGGCAGTAGTTTTTATCAAAGATAAAAAGTTGTTTTCGTCTGCCCCAAAGGAAGCATTGGAGCTTGTGATAGACAGAAAACAAGAAGAATTTTATGGAGCTCGTAAGATAGGCTGGACGCTCATGACCATGAGCATAGTCATGATTTTGGGAGTAGGCGTAGTCTCCATATGGGACGGTTTCAGGAACAACTTTACATTTTGGCAGTTCTTTTTGAGATTTGTTTTGATATTTACGATATATAAGGTCTATGACATGACCTTCTTCGATTATTTTCTGCTTTGTAAATTTCACTTTTTTCAGACCTTTATCCCGGAAGTCACACCTGTATATACAAACAGAAAATACGGATATAATATCAAAAGTCAGCTTTTAAAGCTGTTGGTCATATTCCCTGTGGCATCAGCTCTTACTGCGTGGATATGCACATTGTTTTTAAAGTGACAACTTCCAGTTTGTCGGACTAACGAGATACAGAAAAATATATAGGAATAATCAACAGGCAGGTAGTCTTATAACGAGACCGCCTGCCGATTTTTATGCCTGCCATTGTCATTTCTATAGGGTGTTCAAATGAATCTCTGCCAGTATACTAATAAAACAATGTAAAAGATATTTTGGAAAAAAACAACCAAAATATCTTTTATAACACTTGTGTAATCTAACATTAATGGGTATAATAAAAGATATTTAAGGAAATAATAACTGAAATATCTTTTGGGAGAATGTGATATGATTACAGAAATTAAAAGAGATTACTATTTACAACAGCTTATAAGGCGTGAAGGAAATGGTCTGATTAAAATTATAACAGGAATAAGAAGGTGTGGGAAATCCTATTTACTGCGAACCTTGTTCAAAAATCATTTACTTGAAAATGGTGTGGATGAAACACATATTATTGAAATGGCGTTCGATCTGTTTGATAATATAGAATATCGAGATCCAAAGATATTTTATCCTTGGGCAAAGAAACAGATTCAGGACAATGAAAAATACTATTTTCTGTTAGATGAAGTGCAGTTGTTAGATAATTTTGTAAGTGTATTGAATGGACTATCTGACAGGAAGAACTGTGACGTATTTGTAACGGGAAGTAATGCAAAGTTTTTATCCAGAGACATAGCAACTGAATTTGGAGGAAGAGGGGATGAAATTCATATGTATCCCTTGAGTTTTTCTGAATTTATGAGCATTTATGATGGAAATAAGTATGATGGATGGAACGAATATATTACTTATGGCGGAATACCATTGGTAGTATTAGCTGATACCGATGAGCAGAAAATGGCATTCTTAGATAATCTGTTTCAGGAAACGTACATTCGAGACATTGTGAATCGAAACAAGATTAGAAATGTAGGAGAAATGGAATCGTTGCTTGATATTTTATCTTCTGCAATTGGTGCTCTGACGAATCCCAATAAACTTCAGAAGACATTTAAAAGTGTAAATAATTCAAGGATTACCGCAACTACTATTACGAAATATATTGAGTATTTGGAGGATGCATTTTTAATTGAAGAAGCAAAGAGATATGATATTAAGGGGAAATCCTATATTGGTACACCATTGAAGTATTATTTTATGGATATGGGTCTTAGAAATTCAAGAATTCATTATAGACAGATGGAAGTAACCCATTCTATGGAGAATGTGATTTACAATGAGTTAAGAATGAGAGGGTTTTGTGTTGACGTTGGAAATTTGACCATTGTTGAAAAGCAGAAAGATACAAAAGTGTTAAAGAAACATTTGGAAGTTGACTTTATCTGCAATAAGGGTTCTAAAAAGTATTATATTCAGTCAGCATATATGTTGGAAACGGAGGAAAAAATAGCACAGGAAATTCGCCCATTTTTGAAAATAAATGATTCATTTAAGAAGATTATAATTACATCGAATACACCAAAACCATTTTATAATGATCAAGGTATTTTGATTATGAATGTATATGATTTTTTATTAAATATGGATTCATTGGAATTATAAGATTCATGAAGTTTGATACAAATATTACAATGATATGATGTGGCCAAAGAGATTTGCTACATGTGTATCTGTTGAGGAAGCATTTATTGAAGAAATTGTAAAGTTATGTGAGAAAGATGCACCGGAATATGGTGAAAAAGCATCGTTTTTTTAATGAAGGGACATCTGAAGAAGAAATAAAACAATGGGAAGAAAACAATAAAATAAAGATACCTGAAACTTATAAAGAATGGTTAAGGTTTTCGGTTGATTGGGGATGGAGAATTGCTTTGTTTTTCAAAAGAAATGGAAATTTTATACGATGGTTTGAAGGAAAAGTAAATGATGAGTTTGAAAATTTTGGAGATGTGTTGAAAGAAATAATTCAAATGCTTAAAGAAAAAAGTGAAATTTCAAAAAAAGCAGAGTTAAAGCTGCAATTAATTATTTGATGCAATGGGTGGTGATATTTTTTGAAAAAAATCTTATTTGATGAAATTGATAAATCGAAATTTAAAAAGGGGAAGTGTTTTATGGGAGAATTATCAAAATTACCGAATATAGGGAAAAAAG
>ERZ808242.1505-NODE-1505-length-12698-cov-9.929526_pt1 | contig 12698 bp, 8 predicted proteins | sample MGYA00521244_ERZ808242 | MGnify/ENA primary metagenome ERZ808242 (study PRJEB31516, sample SAMN03275573) | gut metagenome | biome: mammalia-associated habitat; material: feces | host: Papio cynocephalus | place: Kenya | collected 2012-07-27 ... | reverse complement strand
ATTATTCGACGCAAGCCGGGAAATATTCGTAAATTTGTGGTTCGCTAATCGATGGACTATGACGGAGGATGGAAAGATAATCATCAAAGGAGCCAAGGTCAACAACCTTAAGGACATCACGGTTGAGATTCCGAGGAACAAACTTGTGGTGGTGACCGGCATTTCCGGGTCGGGGAAGTCTTCATTGGCTTTCGACACGCTTTTCGCCGAAGGGCAGAGGCGTTTCGCAGAGAGCCTTTCGTCCTATGCCCGCCAGTTTCTGGGCAGGATGAGCAAACCTGACGTGGAGTCCATAGAAGGCATCCCGCCGGCCATTGCGATCGAGCAGAAGGTCAATGTCAAGAATCCTCGCTCGACCGTGGCCACCACAACAGAAATCTATGACTACCTACGCATAATCTTCGCGCGCATCGGCCGGACATATTCCCCTATCAGCGGCAAGGAAGTCAAGTGCCACAGCGTCAATGACGTGATGGCCAGCATCTTGAGCGGAGATTCCAGAACGGCATACATTCTCGCCGACCTGAACTGGTCGGCAAGGGAGGACAAGGTCGAGTTGATGCTCCGGCTCAAGGAGGAGGGATATTCCCGATTCTTCGGAGATGACGGCATCATCCGTATCGAGGACATTATGAGGATGGCGGACAAAGGCGAGTACCCTGAGCGTCTGGATCTGCTGATCGACCGCCTGAAACTTCCAACATTCAAAGAGTGCCTGCCCTATTCAGAAGACGGATCTCCGTGGTCACAGAACGATTGGGAGGATCTTCAGACCAGGTTGCGGTCCTCGATCGACACGGCGTTCAGGGTCGGTGAGGGCAAGCTCATCCTCCGCAAGGACAATTCCGTGGAGGAATATTCCAACCGCTTTGAACTTGACGGAATGACATTCCGCCAGCCTGATGAATATCTTTTCTCGTTCAACAGCCCTCTGGGTGCCTGTCCTGTCTGCGGAGGTCTCGGCAAGATCATCGGGGTCAGCGAGGATCTCGTGATTCCGGACAAGACCAAAAGCATCTACGATGGAGCGATCGCTTGCTGGAAAGGGGAGTCTATGGGCTGGTTCAGGGAGCATCTGATCAAGGTCGCTCCACGTTACGGGATTCCGATTTTCGAGCCGTACTGCAACCTGTCGCAGAAAGTCAAGGACATCATCTGGGATTCCCACAGTGTTGAGGGTGACGACGATTCTCTTGTCGGCATCAACGAGTTCTTCAAGTGGGTGGAGTCCCAACGGTACAAGATCCAGTACAAGTATATGCTTAGCCGTTTCTCGGGACGCACCACGTGCCACGCCTGCCACGGCACGAGACTGCGCCCTGAGGCGTTGTACGTGAAGGTCGGAGGGAAGACGATAGCGGAACTGCTGGACATGAACATTGATGAGTTGCTGGATTTCTTCTCGTGCCTGAAACTGACTGACTATGAGACATCCATCGTCCGCAAGGCCGTCGAGGAGATTGTCTCGCGTCTGAAATACATAAAGGATGTCGGTCTGTCCTACCTGACCTTGAGCCGCGCATGCAACACCCTTTCCGGAGGAGAGAGCCAGAGAATCAATCTGGTGACGGCTTTGGGCAGTTCGCTGGTCGGCTCGATGTACATTCTGGACGAACCGAGCATCGGCCTTCATCCTCGTGACACTGAGCGCCTTATCGGAGTGCTTCGCAAGCTTCGTGACATCGGCAACACCCTTATCGTGGTCGAGCATGACGAGGAGATCATCCGCGCGGCTGACGTGCTGATCGACATGGGACCGTTCGCTGGAGTGAACGGCGGGCAGATTGTATTCCAGGGAAAGATCGGTGTCAATGTCCCGGCTAAGGTCATGGACAATTCCCTGACGCTCCAGTATCTGACCGGCAGACGCTCCCGTTACGTCAGGGAAAAGCATCCGTGGACATATTCAGTCACAGTGGAAGGCGCTCAGGAACACAATCTTAAGAATATTGACGTGAAGTTTCCGTTAGGAGTGCTGACCGTGGTCTCCGGAGTGAGCGGCAGCGGAAAGTCATCCCTCGTGGGGGACATCCTCTACCCGGCGCTCTACCGCATGATCAACCAGACCGGCGACCTTCCTGGAATATTCAGAAAAATCTCCGGCAGCACCGACCGCATCAAGAATGTTGAATATGTTGACCAGAACCCGATAGGGAAGAGTTCACGCTCCAACGCCGTGACCTATCTCAAGGTCTACGATGACATCCGTAAACTCCTTGCCGATCAGCAATATGCCAAGATCAACGGCTACACTCCGTCCTTCTTCTCGTTCAACCAGGACGGCGGGCGATGCCCGGAATGTCAGGGCGACGGATTCGTCCGCATCCCGATGCAGTTCATGGCCGATGTGACGATGGTCTGTGAGATGTGTGGCGGCAAGCGTTTCAAGCCGGACATCCTTGAGGTCCGTTTCAAGGGCAAGAACATCGATGACATCCTGAACATGAGCGTCGAGGAGGCGATCTCGTTCTTCGGCTCACAGTCTGAGGAACTCTCAAAGCAGATTGCCCGGAAACTCCAGCCGCTTGTAGATGTGGGACTTTCCTACATCAAGCTTGGACAGAGTTCGTCAACCTTGTCTGGCGGAGAGAGCCAGAGGATCAAGCTGGCCTGGTTTCTGTCCAAGAACGAGGAGGATTCCGCCGGCGGCAGGAAAAAGATTATGTTCCTGTTTGACGAGCCGACGACCGGACTGCACTTCTACGATGTGGAGAAACTGCTGAAAGCCTTTGATTTCCTGATCCGCAGCGGTCACACGGTGATTGTGGTGGAACACAACCTTGATGTCATCAAGGCTGCGGACTGGGTGATCGACCTCGGTCCCGAGGCCGGAGACAACGGCGGACAGGTGGTCTTTGCCGGCACGCCTGAGGACATGATCAAAAACGGACAGTCCTGGACGGCGAAGTACCTGAGGGGATAGCTTTTTCTGACCTTAAGAATGTTATCTGTTACTGGAATTTAAGTCCTTCCAGTAGAACGTGATATAGTTCTGAAGCGGTTTTCGTTTGTTCTTCGGCGGAAGCTGCATGAAGTCGCCATAGGAGTCGCGCAGAATCTTGTCATAGCCTTTCCATGCAGAGAACTCACGACCTTCGAATTCCAATCGGACATATTCATTGATCTCATCTTCCTCGAAGAATTCGTTCGCTCCCGCCTCAGGACAGGTGAGTTGCGACCAATGATGGCTGTCCGGCGGGGAAACCAGGGCGATGAGCGTGTCCATGTCCTTGACAATGTCCATCGGGTCGCGCTTGATAAGGCGCGGATGTGTCCTTTTCAACGTCCAGATTTTAAGCCTTTTCCTTATGGAAAACCGCGATGACGAGATTGTGTGCACCTTGCGTATCCCGACATTGAATTTCATGAGAAGAAACAGGGCGTCGTAGATCCTGTCGAATGTCTCTTTGTCATCCGGAACCCTGTCAATCGGGAATATGTCAATCCAGACCCCAACATCGCGCCTTACCCAAGGAATGCTACTGGATGCGATGGTCCTTTTCGTGTCGCAGACCCTGCCGAAAGCTACGTAGCAATCCGGTGTGTTGTGACTGTCGATGAATGAATATCTTTCTGATTTGTAGATGGTTCTGAATCGTTCGTAATCCTCCCTCGGCATCATGATGTCAACATCGTCATCCCATGGGATGAATCCTTTGTGCCGTACCGCGCCGAGCAGGGTCCCATAGCCCAATGAATATCTTATCCCGTTGCTTTCGCAGAATCCGGCCACATCCTTGAGTATCTCAAGGCTGAACTGTTGGAGTTCTTTGAGTGTAAGTTGTCTCATAGTCGTTTAACTTAATTTATAGACATTCTTCCCGTTGATGTAATCTTCCTGGATCTGTGTCATCTTCAGGATTTCGTCTTTCGACAAAAGGTAGAGGCTTTGCTCCGGATTGAGTATGTGGGATATGAATTCCCGGATCTCATACCTGAGCCCTTCGCCCATGAACGGGTAGAAACATTTTCTGTTCTGGTTCTGATCCTCGAAACGCAGCTCAAAATAATCAGTTTTCCACCATGGGGCAGGGACATAGATGTAGCCCTTGGTCCCTGAGATGACCATGTTCCCTTCGGTCTTGGCCCCGAGACCAACTTGAAACGATGCTGTGGCGTTGTCGTAGCGGAACACCGCCTTGGTGTACATGTCTACATCGTTCTTCATTATCGAATAGAAGTTGATGTTCCGCACGTCACGCCCGAGCAGTTTGATGATCGGCAGGAGAGGGAAGCAGGCGTTCTCGTTCATGCTGCCCCCGAATTTGGCGTGGTCCAGTTTTGATGACTTTTCGTTGGTGAGGGTGGTGACAGAGGCGTTGATGTCCACGATCTTTCCGATCACACCGGATTTCAGCATTGAGACAAGGTGCCTGAAGGCCGGGCAAAATGCAGTCTTGTGCGCCACCATAAGGGTCTTTCCTTTTGCCTCGGCAATGGAGAACAGTTCCTCGGCCTCTGAAAGGTGCAGTACGAAAGGAGTCTCGCACAGAACGTGTTTGCCGGCAAGAAGAGCTGCCCTTGCATATTTAAAATGAGTGTAGTGCGGTGACGCGACATAGACCGCGTCGCAGTTCGCCAGCAGTTCGTCAAGGGTCCGCGCGGCCAGCGGTATGTCATTGGCCGAACAGAACGCGCCGCACTCCTCAATGTCAGGATTGTAAACTGCGCTGATTGTGTTGCCACTGACGAACTTCGCTTCCGGCACGAATCTTTTCGCTATGCTTCCTGTTCCGATCATTCCTACCTTCACAGAGATCTGCTCCTCCCTGAGCATCGTGCTGGAAATGCCTTGGGTACGAGGCAGATAGACAACCTCGCAGTATTCCTTGAGGTAATCAAAGTAACCTTTCCAGTCAGAGCCTATGGCGAAGACATCCACATTGTACTTCTGGATGTCATCGATCTTCTGCCCTTTGTACTCCTCGATGATCACCTCGTCCGCATAACCTGTGTCTTTTACGGCCTGGACGCGTTTCATCACGCTGTCCCTTGTGTTCATCTTTCCGCGCTCAAGGTCGAAGTTGTCGGTGGTCACGCCTACAATCAGCCAATCGCCGAGTTCCTTCGCCCGGCGAAGCAGATTGATGTGCCCTTGATGCAGGACGTCAAAAGTCCCGTAAGTGATAACCTTTTTCATCAAACGGTCTCGGATTCAATCATGTGAATGCTCTCGGCGAGAGTGCGGAGCTCCTCATCGGTCTGGAGACCCATGTGTGAGATCCTGTAGAATCCAGGAATTGAGCCTGGCATGATGTAAGTCCCGTAACGCTCGATCAACCCCCTGAATATCCTGCGCTCGGCCGTGTCCTTGGTCTGGATGGCGGTGATGGCGTAAGACGGATTCTCTGCCGGCATTGTCCAGCCGTATTTCCGGCATTCCTCACGGAACACCTCCGCCCTGTGGCGCACCTGTGAGATGTTCCATGACTCTCCTCCCTGTCCCTTGAGTTGCCTGAGCCTTGCGTTGAGCTGGAGGTAGATTAGGGTAGCGGGGCTGAACGGAGTCTGCCCTCTCTTGAGGTTGCTCAGGTTGTCCTCGAAGTCCCAGTAGTAACCTCTGTGGGCATATTCATAACCTTCCAACCTTTTGCTGATGAACAGGATGGACAGTCCGGGAGGGATGTTGAGGCCTTTCTGCGTGCTGGTGACGCAGATGTCGATTCCGAGCGCGTCCATGTCCAACTCCTCGGCGAGGAATGAACTGATCACATCCACAACAAGAGAAACGTTGTGCCTGTGGCATATTCCTGAAATCTTCTCAAGGTTGAAAAGTTGGCCGGTCGAGGTCTCGTGGTGCTGGCAGAGGAACACTTCCGGACGCTCGGTCTCCACGGTCCGCTCCAACTCTTCATAACCGATGTCCTTGGCGAACGGGACCTTGAAGTCAATAACCGGAACTCCGTAATACTCACAGAGTGACACCCATCGCTTGCCGAAAGATCCACCGTTTATCGCTATCGCTTTCCTTTTTGTGCTGACGTAATTCTCCACAACCGCGCTCATCGCCCCGGTTCCGGAACCTGTGTAGATGATGGTTCTACCTCCCTTGCAATGAATCAGATCCAGAAGGATGCCTTCGGATTCGAGATTGATTTCAGAGAACTCATCGGTTCTCATGTAGGGGATCGGCTGAGATCCGATCGCCGCTATTTCCTTGTCCAGGTCTCCTGGAAAAACATAAGAATGCATACTCGGTTTGCTACAGATTACGCAAATTTAACAAAAATCAGTTATATTTGTGAACATCGGGCTATATTTTGAACGTATTATGCAAAAATTGTCTCACAGAGAGATTCAACTTTATCTTCTGGACATCCTCAAGGCCGTGGATTCCTTCTGCGCCAAGGAAGGAATCAGGTATTCCATGGCATACGGAACCCTTCTCGGAGCCGTGCGTCACAAAGGCTTCATTCCCTGGGACGATGACATTGACCTCTTGATGCCGAGACCTGATTATGAGCGTTTTGTCTCCACGTTCGGTAAGGAGCCCGGCTCGCGTTACCGTTGCCTTTGCCATAAGGAAGGAGTGAAAGGCGACCGCTTCGTTCATTTTTTCTCCAAGGTCGAGGATGTCAAAACCAAAAGTCTTCAAGGACGCGGCTATGAGTATGACTTCGGTCTGAACATCGACATATTCCCGATGGACGGCAAGCCTGAAGACCCTGAACTCCAGAGGAAGAGGGAGCATCAATTGACGCATTGGTCGCACAGACTCAACATCTGCGGCACGAGGTTCGACCTGTTCAACTTCCATCAGCCGTTGTTCTCAAAAATCGAAGCGCACGCCAGGGGGGCTGAATATTGGTGGAAAAAGATTGACGCCGAGGTCCGGAAATATCCTTACGAGACTTCGCGCCTCGCCGGGGCAGTCTCCGTCACCTACAATGGCACGAGGGAAATCTTCGAAAGGAATATGCTTGAGGAATATGTCGACCTGGAATTTGAAGGTTGCAGCTTCAAGGCATTCCGCCGCTGGGATGACTGGCTCTCGCAGGAGTTCGGGGACTACATGACCCTGCCGCCGGAAAACAAACGCAAGTGCCACGACCTTACCGTTTATCTGTTGGATTAGTTGTTATGGACATTGATTTCGTAGTTACATGGGTCGATATGAACGATCCGGCCTGGAAGGCTGATTTCGCCAGGTATTCAGGCAAGATTGACAACTCAAAGAACCAGTTCTCCGAGGCCCGTTTCAGGGATTACGGTTTGCTGAAATATTGGTTCAGAGGCATTGACAAGTTCGCCCCGTGGGTGCGAAAGGTGCATTTTGTGACCTGTGGCCAGAAGCCGGAGTGGCTGGATGAGAACAACCCGAAACTGCATCTGGTAAGCCATCGGGATTATATTCCGGAAAGGTTTCTTCCTGTGTTCAACTCTTCACTGATCGAGTTGTATCTGCATAAGATTCCGGATCTCTCCGAGCACTTCGTCTATTTCAACGATGATTTCTACATGACGGCCCCGACTCCTCCGGAAAGGTTTTTCCAAAACGGCCTTCCGACCGACATCGCCGTCTTCAGGATGAACACCGGAGCCAGCCTTTGGTCCAAATGCCTGGAAAACAATGTCCGGATCATAAATGAGTGCTTCGACAAGAAGACTGTCCTTCGCGAGCATCACGATAAGTGGTTCTCTCCTGTCTATGGTGGCAAAAGCTGGCTCACGAAGTTGCTGAGGCCTTACGGCAAGTTCATCACGTTGAGGATTCCGCACAATGCCCAGCCATACCTGAAATCCACATTCGAAGAGGTTTGGGAATATGCCGGAGATGAACTTACCCGTGTGTCAGCCAACCGGTTCAGGAGTCCGGAGGACTATACTCAGGAACTTTTCCGCACCTGGCAGATCTGTGAAGGGAATTTCGTGCCTTACAACACTTACGACGACACGAAGATGTTCCCGCTGATCATGAAGCCTGGAAAGGCCATCGAGGCTGTCAGGGAAGGAAAGTACAGGCTTGTCTGCCTGAATGACAACGTTCATATCCGGAACTATGACCAGGTGATGTCCTCTCTGGAGGAATCATTCAATGTCATCCTGCCTGGGAAATCCTCGTTCGAGAAGTGATGGCATATTCTTAAGACTTTGACTTGCAGTCTTTGAAGAGATTGTCCCACTTCTTCATCGTCTTTTCCAGCGTGAAGTCTCCGGCTCGCTTTTTGGATTCCGCCCCGAAGCGTTTCCTGAGCTCCTCGTTGCTGATGACGCTGCATATTCCTTGCGCCAGAGTCATCGTGTCTCCGACTTTTGCAAGGTAGCCGTTGGCACCTATGGTGACGATTTCGGACGGCCCTTTAGGACAATCATAGCTTACGATCGGAAGGCCGGTCGTGAGGGCTTCCAGTAGAATCATCGGGAATCCCTCGAATCTGGATGACATGACAAGGCATGAACTGTCCAGCATTTCCTTGCGCATGTCGTTTGTGTTGCCTTCAAGGATGACCTTGCCATTCAATCCTTCAGAGTTGATCTGGCTTTGAAGGGCATCTTTCTGGCTCCCGTTTCCATAGATGCTGAGGATCCAGTCCGGATGCTTGCCGTCCACTGTCTTCCAGGCGGTTATCAGATCCCTGAAGTTCTTCTGGCTTTCCAGCCTTCCAGCCGCTATGCAGCGCTTCCGCGTCAGTGGCGAGACCTCTTCGGAAACGAACGGCAGCGGATTGTAAATCTGCTTCACATCCGGCCTTACTTTAAGCCAATCCTCTTTGTCGGCCTGGGTCAGCACCACGAACCTGTCCAGTTTCCTGACGGCCTTCTCAAGTCTTTTCGTCCTGAATGCCGCATAAATCCTTCCGAATATGTTCGAGCCGTATTTCATCATGAATTTCTCGTGAGAGAAATGGAATTCTCCCAGCTTCACGCTTCCGTCAGTGCACTTTGTGACGGCATAGAGCCCGTTGTCGCAGACAGTCACGGTGATGTCCGGACGGATCTTGCCAAGCAGTGAGTCCAACCTTATTCCGTACTTGAACAGGAACATTCTGTCGTTCGCATCAAGGTCATGGCACACAATTTTTTTGCTGAGAGGAAAAAACTCTTTCCGTCCTTTCTGCCTGGCGGTGATGATGTGGACTTCGTAACCCAGGACATCCGCCAGATAGTTGGCCTTTGTCGTGAGCACTCTTTCGATTCCTCCGGATAGGTTCAGGGCGTGTATGCAGTATGCAAGTCGCATTGCTCTTGGTTTACGCGCACAATTTACGAAGTTTACTTTGAACTTCAAAACGTAATTTTTCACGCGTCTTCCCGCCGGTCGGCCCGGCAGACTCCGGCGAAGAGTAAAAGCAAGTTCGAAATTTTGAGTGGATACCGCGGCAGAACGCCGCATAGTGTAGTAGCGAGCCGGTGTCTTAATGGCAGGCGTTTCGGCGGGATTAAAGCGTAAAAAGAATCATGTCGGACAGTCACTGCCGGACAAAACCCTGATGCAAAGATAGTTTTGGGCAAGATATGGTTGCCTGGCCCAAAAGAAAAATGATGAAAAAGTTTCTGTTTTTTATGGAAAAGTGGTGAAATCTCGAAATAGGTTGTAAATTTGGGGCGTGACAAAAAAAGTTTATCGGGTATAAAAAAATATTTATGGGGCTTTTGAAAAGATTCTGGATGTTGTTCCGTGGCACGCGGCACGATTTTGTTCCGATTCTTGCGCAGCAGACGGATTTCTTGTGCAAGACTTCGTCGCTTCTTGTCGGAATGTTCGGAACCGATGATGTTGAACTTCGCTCCGGAATGGAGAAGGAAATCAAATCCTGTGAGGCTCAGGGTGACGCTCTTCTGACCGAATTTCACGAGATGTTGTCCGCCCGTCCGTTCATTCAGGTAAACAAACTGGATCTTCAGGCTGTGGCGATGGCGATGGACGACTGTCTTGATGTCATCAAGGACACCTCCAAGGCGGTGCTGATCTACCGTCCCGAGAAGTTGGATGACCAACTGAAGGATCTGGCACAGATGGCGAAGTCCCAGTCAGAGGTTCTCCATGACATGATCCCTCTTTTGGTTGATCTCAAGAAGAATCTCCCGGCCATCTCGATGGCCTGTGAGCGTGTGACTGAACTTGAGCATGCCGCCGATGACGCCTACGAGGAGTATATGGGGTACATTTTCGGCAATGAGGAGAACACCCGCGAACTGATCAAATACAAGAACCTTGCGGAGATGCTGGAGAACGCCACGGACGCCCATAAGCGCATTTCCGACAATATTCGTAAATTGCTGCTCAATCATTTGACGGACTGATATTCAGGAAATTAATTTAATAATCACATACAATGAAAAGATTCTTTTGGATAGCTCTTGTGCTGTTGTTCGCCGTTTTGCTGTCACCTTTGGACGCTGATGCCTCGGAGAGGGCGTTAAGGATGGCCTCTGCCTTTACTGACCACATGGTTCTTCAGCGTGACACTTCTGTCAGGGTGTGGGGATGCGCCGGGCCAGGGGCGAAGGTGCGCGTCAGCGGCTCATGGAATATGAAATCTGTCGTGACTGCCACGGCCGATGCGGATGGCCGTTGGGATTGCTTCCTGAAAACGCCTGAGGCAGGCGGTCCGTACACATTGTCAGTGACAAGCGGTAAGGACAAGGTTGAGCTTGATGACGTGATGTGCGGAGAGGTATGGCTTTGCACAGGGCAGTCCAACATGGAAATGCTAGTCAGAGGTTTTGGAGGACAGCCGGTGGAGGGAAGTGTTGAAAACATTCTTGATGCGCCTGAATACTCAGAACATATAAGGGTGTTCAACATCAAGGCTCCCAAGGAGTATGAACCGAAAGAGGATGTCGAGGCCGTATGGAGCAGGACGGACAGCAAAACGACTGCCGGCATCTCGGCTGTGGCGTACATGTTCGCCAAACGTCTGACCAAGACGTTGGGAATTCCGATAGGCATCATCTGCAGTCCATGGGGAGGTTGCTGCATCGAACCATGGATGGACCGCGAGCATCTGGACAACTGCGTGAAAGGTTACATAACCGGAAAACATTATGATGAGATTTTGGCGCGTCGCGAGCAGGAAGGCAAGGCTCCGCGTCAGCTGGCCACGATGTACAATTCAAGAATGTATCCTGTAAAAGGCTACACATTAAGAGGGTTCCTATGGTATCAGGGTTGCTCGAACCTTGGGGACAACACTTCTTACGATAGACTTCAGGCCGGCATGGTCAAGTGTTGGAGAGACATGTGGGGCGACACCGGCAACAGTATGCCGTTCTATTTCGTGACCATCGCTCCTTTTGCCTATGGCAAAAACTGTGACAGTCCTGCCAGGGCCTTGTTTGTAGAGAACCAACTCAGATCTTTGGACATTATTCCTAATTCCGGCGCTGCAGTGACTGAGTCCATAGGTGACAAAGGATGCATTCATCCGGCAAAAAAACAGGAAGTCGCCAACCAACTCGCCCTTTTGGCTCTTGAGAGGACTTACGGAGTGGCTACGGGCCTTGGGAGCGGATTTCCGTATCCGGACAGAGTGGTGTTCCCGTCCAATTCTTCTGTCACGCCTTCCAAAATTCGCCAGTCAGGATTCGGCATGGAACTTTCCTTGGGCAAAGATGCTGACGGAAAGGTGAGGATTCATTTCGCGAACGCAAGGGCTGGACTAGGACAGCTGTCTGATTTCGGTGCGGAAGTCTCTGGGTTTGAAGTCGCAGGACCTGACAAGGTTTTCTACCCGGTCAAGGCTGTTGTCAATGTCTCGGAGGTTGTGTTGAACTGCTCTCAAATCACTGATCCTGTTGCTGTTCGCTATGCATTCCACAATTACTCGGATTCTGATTTGAGGAGCACTTTCGGTGTCCCGGTGCCATCGTTTAGGACTGACAATTGGTCAGAATAGGATTCTGGGGATTAAAAATTGTAAATGTCTTTGATTATCATTATATTTGTAGGATAATCAGAGACATTTTGATTTTATGGCTATAGCTAGTATTCTAAAAAAAGTGTTCGGCTCGAAGGCCGACAGGGATCTTAAGCAGATCAGACCTATTCTCAACAAGGTCCTGGAGGCTTACGGTCCAATAGACCAGCTCTCAAACGATGAACTGAGAGCCAAGACTGAAGAGTTGAAGGCAAGGCTGCGTGAGTGTGAGGCTCCTTTCGAGAAGAGGATTGCGGAGATCAAGGCCAAGCTGGACGAAGATATTCCAGTGCATGAGAAGGAAAACCTTGCGACGGAGTCGGACAAGCTTGTCAAGGACGAAGACGCTGAGATCGAGAAGGTGCTGGAGGAAATCCTCCCGGAGGCTTTCGCGATCATGAAGTCCACCGCCCGCAGGTTCAAGGAAAACGCCACAATTGCAGTGACGGCCAATGACTTTGACCGCGCGCTCAGCATAAACCATGATTTCGTCCACATCGAGGGCGACAAGGCCATATACCAGAACCATTGGGTGGCCGGCGGCAACGAGGTGACCTGGGACATGGTCCACTATGATGTCCAGTTGATCGGTGGTATCGTGCTGCATCAGGGCAAGATCGCCGAGATGGCTACCGGTGAGGGCAAGACCCTTGTGGCGACCCTTCCTGTGTTCCTGAACGCGTTGGCCGGCAAGGGTGTGCACGTCGTGACGGTCAATGATTACCTGTCAAAGCGTGACTCCGAGTGGATGGGACCGCTCTATATGTTCCACGGCCTTTCTGTGGACTGCATCGACAAGCATGAGCCTAACAGCGACGCGCGCAAGAGGGCCTACAA
>ERZ808242.1504-NODE-1504-length-12702-cov-4.913814_pt1 | contig 12702 bp, 13 predicted proteins | sample MGYA00521244_ERZ808242 | MGnify/ENA primary metagenome ERZ808242 (study PRJEB31516, sample SAMN03275573) | gut metagenome | biome: mammalia-associated habitat; material: feces | host: Papio cynocephalus | place: Kenya | collected 2012-07-27 ... | reverse complement strand
GGTTTCATAACCCCGTTGGTGCCTTTCGCGGAAAGGCAGAATATAATTATGAAAATCACAAAAGATATGCTTATCGGCGATGTACTTGAAATGGACGAGACACTTGCGGAATACTTTTTCGCTATCGGAATGCACTGCTTAGGCTGCCCTGCTTCAAGAGGAGAATCCATTGAGCAGGCATGCGAGGTTCACGGAACCGACTGCGACGAGCTTTTAAAGAAGCTCAATGAGCATGTTGAAAAGAATGCCTGAGTTAAGTCTCAGGCTTAAGGTAATATCCGGTTTGATTAAGACGGGCGGAAGTGTTTGTGATGTCGGTACGGATCACGGATATCTGCCCGCCTTTTTATATCTTTCGGGTAATTTTACCTCGGTCACCGCTACGGATTTAAGAGAAAAGCCCCTTTTAAACGCAAAAAAGAATTTAAAAGAATTAAACGCAGAGGGCGTAAGGCTTGTCCTTTGCGACGGACTGAGCAAGGTTGAAAGAAAAGAAGCGGATAATGTTGTCATTGCGGGAATGGGCGGAGAAATAATATCGGATATTATTTCAAAAGCCGATTTTTTAAGGGACGAGACGGTAAACCTTGTTTTACAGCCTACAACCTCCGCTAAGGATTTAAGAAAATTTTTGGGAATTAACGGCTTTGAGGTCTTAAAGGAAATTGCCGTAACCGAAAACGGAAAGCTTTATTCCGTAATGCAGGTCAGGTTTTCTGGGGTTAAAAGAAAGCTCTCCGATTATGAGCTTTACATAGGAAAGCTTGATTTATCGGACGAAACGGCGAAAAAATATGCTTTAAAACAGCTTAAAATCTTAAAAAAGCTTGTTTTAGATACCGAGGGTATCAGGGAATGCGAAGAAAAGAATTTAAAGGCAAAAAAAATAATAAATGAAATAGAAAACGCAATCGGAGAGGAAAACCATGGGTCTTGACGGAGGATTTTTATATAAAACCGTCGCCGAATTACAGTCGGCAAAGGAAAGCAGAATAGAAAAAATATATCAGCCGTCTAAGGATGAGCTTATCCTGCTGCTTCGCCGCGCGGGCTTTTCGAAAAGGCTTTTGCTTTGCGCCCGTCAGGGCGAGGCAAGGGTCCATTTCACCGAGACAAGACCCGAAAATCCCGAAAAGCCGCCTATGCTCTGCATGCTTGCAAGAAAATATTTTTCGGGCGCAAAAATTAAGAATATTGTGCAGACAGGGCTTGAAAGATGCGTTTTTATTGAATGCGAGGCTTATAATGAGCTCGGCGACTGCGTAACCTTAAAAATCGCCTGCGAGCTTATTGGCGCTAAAAGCAATATCGTGCTTATAAATGAAAACGGTAAGATAATCGACGCCGTTAAGCGAAGCGATATCGAAAAAAACGACCGCATGATTCAGCCGGGGGCGAATTATTCCCCCGTTGAGCCGCAGAATAAAATTGATATTATTTCCTCGGATTTAAATGACCTTGATTTAAAGCTTACTTTGCAAAAGCCCTTAAGCTCCGCACTGCTTGAAAGCTTTGAGGGGCTTTCTCCGCTTGTTTGCAGGGAAATCGCCGACAGGGCGGCAGGAAAGGACGAGCCGATTGACAGCGAAAGTGAAATATCCGCCGTAAAAAGTGAGCTTAAAAAAATAAAGGCGCAGCTTTTAAGTGATTTTAACTGCTTTATGCTTTTAAAGGACGGAGTGCCTAAGGATTTTTCATTTACAAAAATTTGTCAGTACGGCTCGCTTTATGAATTAAAGGAATTCGAAAGCCCGAGCGCGCTTTTGGATGAATTTTACAGCAAGAGAGATTTATCCTTCAGGCTTTCAAAAGCCGCATCCGATATTTCAAAAACAGTTTCTAACGCGTTTGTCCGAGCTGAAAAAAGAAAGGCTTTAAGGTTAAGGGAGCTTGAAAACAGCAAAAACTGCGAGGAAAAAAGAATTTTCGGCGAGCTTATAAAAGCGAATATCCATAATATTTCGGCAGGGCAAAGCAGTGCTGTGCTCGACAATTTTTATGACCCTGAGCTAAAGCCCGTAAAAATCAGGCTTGACCCCTCGCTTAATGCCGCGAATAACGCCGCAAAGTATTTTAAAGACTATAAAAAAGCATGTGTTGCAAGGCAGACCTTGGGCAAGCTTATTAAGTCTGACATTGAAGAAATCGAATATCTTTCAAATGTTGCGGACAGCTTAAAAAGGTGTAAAACAACCGCCGATATAAACGAAATAAAAGAAGAGCTGATTAAAGAAGGCTATATTAAAAAAAGCGTCAAAAGAAAAGCCGCCGAGCCTAAAATCGGTTTCAGACCCGAGGAATTTGTAAGCGAGGACGGCTTTAAGATTTTAGTCGGCAGAAACAATGTCGAAAACGATAGGCTTACAATGAAATTCGCCTCAAAATCAGACCTCTGGTTTCATGTTAAAAACGCCGCAGGCGCTCATGTTATCCTGATAACCGAGGGCAGACAGGTAAGCGACAGTGCGCTTTTATTTGCCGCAAGCCTTGCCGCTAAGAATTCGTCTCTTAGCGCTTCGCAGAATGTTCCTGTCGATTATACCTTTGTAAAGTCGGTCAAAAAGCCGAACGGCGCAAAGGCGGGAATGGTTATTTATGAAACCAACAAGACCTTATATGTTGACCCCGCAAAATAAAAACCGAAGAAGATGAAAAAATGAGCTTAGGGATTTCCACCGCGTCGCTTTATCCGCTTGAAACCGAAAAAGCGCTTGAAGCAGTGGCAAAATCGGGCGCTGACTGCACCGAAATCTTTTTTAACTGTAAATACGAATTAACAGAGGATTTCATAAAGCTGTTATGCAAAATTAAAAATGAATACGGAATAAGGATTTCTTCAATTCACCCTACGATGTCGCTTGCAGAGTCCTTTATGCTCTTTTCTGCTTATGACAGGCGGACGAAAGAGGGCTTTGACGAATTCAGGCGCTATGCCGAGATTGCCGCAGACTTAGGCGCAAAATATATTATTCTTCACGGCGGAAAGCCGAATAAGGTCCTTGATGACGATGGATATATCGAAAGATTTTATAAGCTTTCAAATGCCGTTAAAGAGCACGGCGCAGTGCTTTTGCAGGAAAATGTTGTTAATTTCAGGGCAGGGAACACGGCATTTTTAAAAAGATTTACAGATACTCTTAAGGATGAGGCGGATATCTGCTTTGATATAAAGCAGGCGGTAAGAGGCGGATATGACCCGATTGATACCGTAAAGCAGTTCGGAAAATATATAAGGCATTATCATTTAAGCGATAATTCGCCGGAGTCGGACTGTATGCTTCCTTTAAAAGGGGATTTTGATTTTAAGGGCTTTTATAAAGCGGTTAAAGAGTTAGGATTTAAAGGCGATTTTATGATAGAGGTCTACCGCGACGCCTATAAGAAATACGGCGAGCTGTTCGGCTCATATTTTGAGCTTAAAAAATATCTTGAAAAATAGGTATATAAATGTTACAATAAAATATGAATTTAAAATATGTATTATAAGAAAGAGGTTACATAATGAAAGAGATATCCTTTTTTGATCTGCTTTCGCTTGCATGGGAAAAGCTCTGGGTGCTTTTGCTTACAGCGGCAGTGGCAGGTACAGTCGCATGGGGAACCTGCACATTTTTCCTTGCCCCGAAATATACGGCTACCGCTTCGGTAATGGTAACGAACGGAGCGATTACCGATAACACCGTTTATGAAAAGGTTCAGGGAACCGATCTTGCGGCTTCTTTAGACCTTACAAATACCGTAGTTGAGCTTTTAAAGGCACCTAATATCTTTAAACAGCTTGACAATAAAACTTCCTACGGCGACGGCTATAAGGCGCTTATGAGAGCGGCAAGCATATCGAGAGCGAGCGACGATACGCTTTTTGTAAAAATCAGCTTCACCACAGGCTCTAAGGATAAATCGATAAAGCTTGTAAACACATTTGCGGAGCTTGTTCCGGATTATACATCCGAATTCTTCAAAAATTCAAGCGTTAAGATTGTCGCAACAGCCGATACCGCTCCTCAGGTCTATCCGAGGACAGCTATTGTAACCGTCGGCGCGGCACTGCTCGGCGTTATAATCAGCTATGCGCTTGTATTTATAATTCATAATATGAATCATACCGTTTCGGGAGACGAGGATGTTTCGGCAGAATTCGGAATTCCGCTTCTCGGCACGGTTCCGGTATTTGAATCGGCTATGACAGGCAAAGGAGGTAACAGAAATGGAAAACAGTACAGGTAAAAGAGAAGCTACGGTAAGCAATGTTACAAATGAAACCGTAAGCAAAATCAATGAAATGTCTTCTGCGGATGAAAACCGCTCAACTGTTTCTTTCACTGTTGCCGAGGCTTATAAGTCGATAAGAACAAATATCAAATTCCTTTTAAGCAAGAAAACAGGCAATATTATAACGATTTCCGGCTCTGATATCGGCGAGGGCAAATCGACAACCGCAGTTAATATCGCGGTCGCTTTTTCCCAGCTCGGAGAAAAGGTCTTGCTTATTGACGCGGATTTGAGACGCTCTTCAATTCATAAAAAGCTTCACCTTCAGAATAAAACCGGTCTTTCGGAAATTCTTGCCGATTTCACCGATTTTAACGCAACCGTTCAGCATGTCGGAGAAAATCTCGATGTTCTTTCTGCGGGACATACCGCCCCTAACCCGAGCGAGCTTTTAGGCTCTCCGAGGTTTAAGGCTCTTCTTGAGGATTTAAGCACAAAATATAAGTATATTCTTATTGATACTCCGCCTATCGGAATAGTTGCGGATTCCTTGATTGTCGCTACCAATACCGACGGTATCGTTTTGGTTGCCCGCTGCGGCTATACCATTAACGAAATGCTCAAGCAGTCCATTGAATCGGCGGAGTTTGCCAAGGTAAAGGTTCTCGGCGTTGTGCTGAATGCGGCTGAAATGAAGAATTCCACTAAATATAACAAGCATAAATATTCCTATCGCCGCAGATATTATAAGTATTACCGTAAATACGGCAATTAACAGCGGGCGGATATTATGATAGATATTCATTCTCATATTCTGCCTGCTGTGGATGACGGCGCAAAGGATGCCGAGGAATCTTCAGCGCTCCTTTCAATGATGTATGCTCAGGGCATAACCGAGGTTATCGCAACTCCTCATTTCACGCCCGATTCCGAAAGTCTTGAAGGGTTCTTATCCCGAATAGCCGCGGCAAAATCGGTTCTTGAAAATAAGGCTTCAGGCACGGTTCATCCTGAGATTTATTACGGCTGCGAGATTTATTATTTTCCGAATATGGGAAATGTCGAAAGTCTTGAAAGGGTCACTCTTGCAGGCTCAAGATATCTTTTGATTGATTTTACATTCACCGATTTTGAGCCCCCCGTGATAAGGGATATAAAGGCGCTTTATGATAATTTGGGAATTATCCCGATAGCCGCGCATGTAGAAAGATATTTTCCGGCAAGAGGCTATAAAAAGCTTTTAAAGCTTATTGAAAACGGAGAATGCGTCTGCCAGATAAACGCCTCCTCTTTTTTCAGCCGCAACTTTTCAAAGCCTGTAAGAAAGCTTGTAAAGGGCGGATATGCGCAGGTTATTGCCTCGGATTCACATTCGGTTTCAAAAAGGCCGCCTAAAATAGAAGCGGCTTTAAATGAGATTAAAACCGAAATCGGAGAAAAGTATTATTCTAATCTTTTAAAATCGCAGGCGGCTCTTAAAAAAAGTATTTTGGGTGATTGAATGAAAAGCCTTAACACCAATATTATTAAAAGCGGTGCTCTTGAATATCTTACATTTAAGAATTTATCTGAAATAGACTTTTTAAGACATGCTTTTTCAACAAGACTCGGCGGAGTAAGCGAGGGCAATATCGGCTCAATGAATTTAAGCTTTCACCGCGGCGATAAAAGAGAAAATGTCATAAAAAACTATGAAATTTTATGTAAAGCGGTGGGAATTCCCACCGCCGATCTTGTTTTCAGCAAGCAGACGCATACCGATAATATTAAAACCGTAACGAAAGCGGACTGCGGAACAGGCTTTAAAAAACCCGAATTTTCGGATATTGACGGGCTTATAACCAATGAGCCGCATGTAGCGCTCGTTACCCAGTATGCCGACTGCACGCCGCTCCTCTTCTGCGACCCGAAAAAAAGAGTTATCGCCGCCTCCCATTCGGGCTGGCGCGGAACGGTAAAACGGATAGGCAGAAAAACGGTCGAAAAAATGCACTCGGAATTCGGCTGTGAACCAAGCGATATTTTAGCGGCGATAGGCCCCTGTATTCATTCCTGCTGTTATGAGGTGGACGATCCCGTTTTCAGCGGTTTTTTAAATGTCGGCTTTGATACCGATAAAATTCTTAAAGCAAAGGCAAACGGAAAATATATGCTCGATTTAAGCCTTGCCAATAAGCTTATTTTATTAAAAAGCGGTATAAAAGAAGAAAATATTGATGTCTGCGATATCTGCACAAGCTGTAACAGCGAGGAGATGTTTTCGCATAGAGTTATGGGAAACGACCGCGGAAATCTCGCCGCAATAATTGAAATGATATAAATAATAAAACGCACGGCTGTAAAGAAACGGTCGTGCGTTTTTTTGAAATGAAAAAAATCAATAATTTTTCGCTTTTATCTGGAAGTAGGACTGCTTTTTGCCGCAGACGGGACAGGTTTTCGGTGCCTCGGTCGAAACGGCGATATGTCCGCAGTTTCTGCATTCCCAAATTTTAATGCTTCCTCTTTTAAATACCTCGCCGTTTTTAATATTCTTTATAAGCTTGCGGTATCTTTGCTCGTGTTCCTTTTCTATAGCTCCGACCATTCGGAATTTTTCCGCAAGCTCGCTAAAGCCCTCTTCCTCGGCGTCCTTAGCATAAGCCTCATACATATCGGTCCATTCGAAATGCTCGGTTTTAGCGGCGGATTCAAGATTTTTTTCGGTCTTGCTTCCCATTCCGCCGAGCTCCTTAAACCATATCTCGGCATGCTCTTTTTCGTTTTCGGCAGTATATTTGAATAATTCGGCTATCTGCTCATAGCCGTCCTTTTTTGCGGCGGAGCTGAAAAAATCATACTTGTTTCGCGCTTCGCTTTCGGCGGAAAATGCCGCCATAAGATTTTTTTCGGTTTTTGTGCCCTTATATTTGCTCATAAAATCACCCTTTCTAAGCTATTTTTTCCTGAAAAAGCAAAAAAATACCCTGCTTTTAAAAAAGCAGGGTATAGGAGGATATTGTATTGTATTTTATTCTTCAGTGAACATAGGTGTTGATAAATAACGGTCGCCGTTATCAGGAAGAAGAGCAACGATTATCTTGCCCTTGTTTTCGGGTCTCTTTGCAAGAACGCTTGCGGCATAAACCGCGGCACCCGAGGAAATTCCTACAAGCACGCCCTCTTTTCTGGCGATTTCTCTGCCGGTCTTGAATGCGTCCTCATTTTCAACAGCGATAATTTCATCATAAACCTTGGTGTCGAGAGTGTCGGGAACAAAGCCTGCTCCGATACCCTGAATCTTATGCGGACCCGAAACGCCCTTTGAAAGAACAGGTGAGCCTGCCGGCTCAACGGCAACTACCTTGACATTCGGATTTTTGCTCTTTAAATATTCGCCTACGCCAGAAACCGTTCCGCCGGTTCCGACGCCCGCGACGAAAATATCAACCTTTCCGTCGGTATCGTCCCAAATTTCGGGACCTGTTGTTGCTCTGTGAATTGCAGGGTTTGCAGGGTTTACAAACTGTCCGGGGATAAAGCTGTCGGGGATTTCCTTAGAAAGCTCTTCAGCCTTTGCGATTGCGCCCTTCATGCCCTTTGCGCCGTCGGTTAAAACAAGCTCCGCGCCGTAAGCCTTTAAAAGGTTTCTGCGCTCAACGCTCATAGTCTCAGGCATGGTGAGGATTATTCTGTAGCCTCTTGCCGCCGCTACCGACGCAAGACCGATTCCGGTATTTCCGCTGGTCGGCTCGATTATAACGGAGCCTTTCTTTAAAAGGCCCTTTTGCTCCGCATCGTCAAGCATAGCTAGCGCTATTCTGTCCTTAACGCTTCCTGCGGGATTAAAAAGCTCAAGCTTTGCATAAATATCAGCTTCAAGCTCATTATCCTTAATATAATTAGTAAGCTTTACAAGCGGTGTTTTTCCTATTAAATCTGTTACTTTTTCATAAACTTTCATGGTTTTGTCTCTCCTAAAATAAATTTAAATTAAAATGATTTTAACGGTAAAGACTCTTACAACATCGTTTACTTAAAATGAACATTTTTAATTGCCCCTTTAAAACATATCAACTTTGTATGCTTTATAATATCACATAAGCCTGACTTTGTCAACACCTTTTTTAAAAAACCGTTAATTTTTTTAAAAGTGCAGTTGTTTTTCTTGAATTAGTATATGAAATGTAGTATTATATATATGATTTTGTTTTTAGGGAGTGTTCTTATGGCGTTGTATAAGGAAATGAGCCGTGAAGAGCTTGAAAAAGAATTTAAAGCCGTAAAGGCAGAGTATGAACAGCACCGCGCAAAGGCGCTTTCTCTTGATATGTCAAGAGGAAAGCCGGGGGCTGAAAATATGGACCTGAGCGTAGATATGTTCGACCTTGTCGGAAACGATACAGGCTTTAAGAATATAGACGGGATAGACTGCCGGAATTACGGCGGACTTGACGGACTTAGGGAGCTTAAGGTTTTATTTGCCGATATTTTGGGACTTAAGCCCGATCAGATTATAGTCGGCGGAAATTCGTCCCTTAATATGATGTTTGATACTATTGCACAGGCAATGACTCACGGATTCGGCGCAGAGCCTTGGTGCATGCAAAAGGGTCTTAAATTTTTGTGCCCATCTCCTGGGTATGACCGCCATTTTGCCATAACCGAGTATTTCGGCTTTGAGCTTATCCCCGTTAAAATGAATGATGACGGACCTGATATGGACGAAATAGAGGAGCTTATCAAGGATCCGCTTGTAAAGGGTGTGTGGTGCGTTCCGAAATATTCAAATCCCGGCGGAATTACATATTCCGATGAGGTTGTAAGAAGATTTGCCCGCTTAAAGCCTGCGGCAAAGGATTTCAGAATTTTCTGGGACAATGCTTATGCCGTTCATGACCTTTATGACGAGCATGACGAGCTTTTAAATATATATGATGAATGCTTAAAAGCAGGAAACCCCGACCTTGTAATAATTTTTGCCTCAACATCTAAAATAACCTTCCCCGGTGCAGGAGTCGCAATGGAGGCAGGAAGCCCTAATAATGTTGATATTTTAAAGAGCAGAATGAAATATCAGACGATAGGTCCCGATAAATTAAACCAGTTAAGACACGCAAGAATGTTTAAAACCAAGCAGGCGCTTTTTAATCACATGAAAAAGCATGCGGATATTATAAGACCTAAATTTGAGACTGTTTTGGACGCCTTTGATAAATACCTCGCGCCTACGGGCACTGCCGCTTGGTCAAGACCCAAGGGCGGATATTTCATAAGCCTTAATGTTGAAAACGGCTGTGCTAAGCGCACCGAAGAGCTTTGCGCAAACGCGGGACTTATTCTCACTCCTGCCGGAGCGGCTTTCCCCTACGGAATAGACCCTGACGATTCAAATTTAAGAATTGCTCCGTCATATCCGAGCGCCAAAGAGATTGAAATTGCGGCTGAGGTTTTGTGTACAGCCGTCCGCTATGCGGTGCTTGAAAAACTTCTTAAAGAAAATTGATTGACTTTTATATAGCTTTAATTATATAATAGATATATATTTCGTTTAAAACGGAGGATTGAAATGAAGACTAAAAGAGTTCGTAAGCCCGTGTTCTTCATCATTTTCGGTTTGATAGCGTTACTTACATATACCGCTTTCTTCGGAATTGACGATTATTACGGCGACAAGCGAAATGTCTATGTCAAGGGAGCAAGCGATATCCGCTGGGGTATTGATATCCGCGGCGGTGTTGAAGCTGTTTTCAAGCCCGATAAAGAGGGCGTTGATATCACTGCGGAGGATATGAATTCCGCTAAGGCTATTCTTGAAACAAGACTTGTTGACAAAAATATAACGGATTATGAGGTTTACCCCGACAATACATCTCATCAGATTATTGTCCGTTTCCCGTGGGCGGCAAATGAAAGCGATTTCGATGCGCAGAAGGCAATTGAAGAGCTTCAGGCTTCCGCTAAGCTTTACTTTTATTTAGGAAACGATAATTCGTCCGAAGCGTTTATGACAGGCGATGTTGTAAAGAGCGCGAGAATGCAGTATACCACCGAAAACGGTTATTATGTTGCGTTAAAGCTTAATTCTAAGGGTACATCGGCTTTTGCAACGGCTACCGCTCAGGCGGCATCAAGCGGTTCAAATATTTCCATTTATATGGATGAAAACAATATTTCCACCGCTTCCTGCTCTTCCGCTATTACAGGCGGCGAGGCTATTATCACCGGTAACTTTACTCAGGAAGCCGCCGAAACGCTTGCAAACCAGATAAACGCAGGCTCGCTTCCCTTTGCGCTTACCGCCGATAACAGTAAAATTCAGGTCGTTTCTCCGACCCTCGGCTCGGACGCACTCAGGGTTATGGTAATAGCAGGCGCTATCGCTTTCGGAATTGTATGTATTATAATGATAGTTCTTTACAGGCTTAACGGCGTTGTAGCGTCAATTGCTCTTCTCGGGCAGCTGGCGGCATCAATTGCATGCATTTCGGGTTATTTCCCCGATTCCTCAAGCTTTACGCTCACTATCCCGGGTATTGCGGGTATTATCCTCTCTATCGGCGTCGGTGTTGACTGTAATGTTATCGCCGCCGAGCGTATCAGAGACGAGTTTAAAAGAGGAAAGACTATTGACGGCGCGATTGACGCAGGCTATAAAAACAGTTTAAGCGCTATTATCGACGGAAATGTTACCATAGTAATCGTAGCAATCGTTTTAATGGGTGCTTTCGGAACTCCGAGCAGCTTTTTGACAAAGCTTTTCTCACCTGTTATGTCGCTTTTCGGCACCTCGATTACAGGCTCAATTTATTCGTTCGGATACACGCTTCTTATCGGCGTTATCTTCAACCTTATAATGGGCGTTCTCGCCTCCAAATATATGCTTAAGAGCATTTCTCAGTTTAGGTTCCTGAGAAAGCCCGCTTTGTACGGAGGTAAGAAAAATGGCTAAGAAAACACTTAATACCAAAAAAATCAGTAAGGTAGTTCTTATAATCTATGCGGTATTCTTTGCGGCAGGAATTATTTTCACCGCAATTTTAGGACCCAAGCTTGATATCAATTTCAGCGGCGGTACAAGAATTTCCTATTCGTATAAGGGCGATTTAAAGGAATCCGATTTTGAAAAGACCGTTAAGGATACTATTAAAAAGGATTTCACCTTAAGTAAAAACGAGGCTCTTTCGGGCGATACAAAAACTATTGTTATTACCCTTTCGGGCAAAAACGCGCTCGATAATAAGACACAATCGGCTCTTAATGACGCGGTAACCGAAAAGTTTAAGGATAATTCCGTCGAGCTTTACGATTCTACTGCCGTCAGCCCCTCTGTTGCGGGAAACTTTATGGCAAAGAGTATTTTCACAATATTCCTCACTGCCGTTTTCGTAACAATCTATGTTGCGATAAGATTTAAGAAAATAGGCGGCGTTTCCGCGGCATTAACCGCATTTATCGCCCTTGTTTTCGACCTGCTCACAAGCTTTTTCACCTGCGTTATATTCAGACTTCCTATTGATTCAAACTATATCGCGGTAGTTCTTACAATTCTCGGTTACTCGCTTAACGATACGATAGTTGTTTATGACAGAGTAAGAGAAAAGAAAAAGTATAATGCCGATCTGTCGGTAAGAGATAATATGGATCAGACCATTGCCGAGGTTTTAAAGAGAAATATCGTAACCACGCTTACAACGGTCTGCGCCGTTCTTACAATAGTTGCGGTTTCCGAGTTCTGCGGTCTTACATCGCTCCGCTCTTTCGCAATTCCGATGGCGTTCGGCCTTGTTTCGGGATGCGTTTCCTCGCTCTTTATTTCAGGTCCTGTTTGGGTAAGCTATAAGGAGCATAAGGCTTTAAAAGAAGCTAAAAAATAATTGCTTAAAATTAAAAAAAGACGCTGTAAGGCTTTCGGCTTTACAGCGTCTTTTTAATGCGAAGAAATCAACTTTTATTTTCTTTGCTCTTTATTAGGATAAATATAACCGTTAGGCAATTGCAGAATGAAATCGGCGGAAACCTTGAAATAATTGCAGTAGGCTCTGATATCTTCGGGCGTAGGCTCTGCCTGACCCGTTTCAAGTCTTGAAATCTTTCTTTGCGACATGTTAAGTAATTTTCCGAATTCAGTTTGGCTTAATCCGTTTGAATGTTCTTCTCTTAACATTCTTAATACTTCGTAAGTTTTCATACAACCACCTCTATATCGGTATTTTAACATAAATAAAAAATTATTATTGACAAATAGACGAACCTCGTCTATAATAACAATTAGACAAAGTTCGTCTACAGATCATAAAGGTTTAAATAGGGGTTGAAATAGTGACTATACTAGAAAATCTGTACTACGGCAATATTGCGCCGTTTGAGCGCAAAATAACCGACGGTGAAACGATTGACAAAGCAATTTTTCTTGAAGATAAATTTAAAGCGGAGCTTACAGAGGAACAAAAAGCCTTATTTGAAGCATTTGAAAAGGCGGAGTCCGAGGTTTCCTGTGAAGAAGAAGTA